>PJQE01000025.1_pt1 | contig 18944 bp, 16 predicted proteins | sample 1503751 | NCBI WGS metagenome assembly PJQE01 (sample SAMN07775948, study PRJNA414020) | Biofilm metagenome, whole genome shotgun sequencing project. | reverse complement strand
GCCGGTGACGATGGAGGAGATGCTCTACCACACGAAGATAGTGTCGAGGGGCATTACGACAGCCCACCTCTGCGCCGATATGCCCTTCATGTCGTTCCAGACGTCTAAAGAAGAGGCGGTGCGGAACGCCGGAAGGTTCATAAAGGAATCCGGCGCCGAGTCCGTGAAGTTCGAGGTCACAGAAGACCTCCTCGACACGGTCTACGCCGTTCACAGCGCGGGCATTCCTGTCGTTGGACACATCGGTCTCAGGCCCCAGTCTGTCCTCGCCATGGGCGGATACGTCGTACAGGGAAGGGGCGAAGAGGAAGGCAAGAAGCTCGTACAGCTCGCCAAGGCAGTCGAAAGCGCGGGCGCGTTCTGCGTTCTCATGGAAACGATCCCGCAGTCGGTCGCGAAGGAGATAACCGATTCCGTAAAGTTGCCGACGATAGGCATAGGCGCGGGGCCGGGGTGCGACGGGCAGGTGCTCGTGATAAACGACCTTCTGGGGCTCTCGCCCGAGCCGCTGCCCAAATTCGTGAAAAAATACGCAAACCTGAGGGAAGTCGTGGACAGCTCCACGCGGAGATTCATAGACGAGGTAAGAAGAGGGGTATTCCCCGCGAGCGAACACTCCTATGACTGAGGGCATTCGAATGAAGGTTGTAAAAGGCGTTGGAGACATGAAGGCCCTTTCGCGCACTCTCAAAAGGGAAGGGAAGACCATAGCCTTCGTTCCAACCATGGGCGCGCTCCACGACGGGCACCTCTCTCTCATGGCCGAGGGGAAGAAGCGGGCCGACGTGCTCGTATCCAGCGTCTTCGTGAACCCCACACAGTTCGGCCCGAACGAGGATTACAAGAAATACGCTAGAGATACGGAAGGTGATCTCGCCAAGATGAGCCGGGCCGGGGTGGACGTCGCGTTCTTTCCGGAGCCCGAGGAAATCTATCCGCCGGGCGCTCAGACGTATGTCGAAGTCACAGAGCTTCAAAAACCCCTCTGCGGGGCTTCCCGCCCGGGCCATTTCAGGGGCGTCGCCACTGTCGTGCTGAAGCTCTTTAATATAGTAAAGCCCGACGTCGCCATATTCGGCAAAAAGGACTTCCAGCAGCTCCAGGTTATAAAGAGGATGGTAAGGGACCTCGACCTCGACGTGGAGATAGTGGGAATGCCGACCTGGAGGGAAAGCTCCGGCCTCGCGATGAGCTCGCGTAACGCCTATCTCTCGGGAGAGGAGAGGGAAAGGGCCGCGTCGCTCTCGAAGGCGCTTCGGGAAATAAAGAGGAATTTCGACGGCGGGGAGAAGGACGCCGCCGCGCTCGTGGAATACGGGAGGCGCGTCATTCTGAACGCCTCTGCGGGAAATATAGATTATCTGGAAATAAGAAAGGGAGAGACGCTGGAAGAAGTAAAATCGGTTTCACCGGGCGACGTCGCCGCTCTGGCCGTTAAGGTGGGCGGGGCGAGGCTCATAGATAATATAGAACTTTAATCGCTACAGGGGAGATATTGCAATGCAGAGAACGCTTTTAAAGTCCAAGATTCACAGGGTCACGGTCATGGAGGCCGACCTCGAATACGAGGGCAGCATCACGATAGACAGGGACCTCATGGACGCGGCCGACATGATCGAGTACGAGCAGGTTCATATCTTCAATGTGACCAACGGCAACAGGTTCGTAACCTACGTCATCGAGGGCGAGCGCGGCTCGGGGGATATATGCGTAAACGGCGCGGCGGCACACCTCGCGAAAGAGGGCCACTGCCTGATAGTGGCAAGTTTTTCGGCCTACAACGAGGCAGAGTGCACCCTTCACAGCCCCAAACTCGTATATGTAGACGGGCGAAACAGGATCACTAGCGTCAAGCCGGCGATCGATACGCTCAAACTGGCGAGGAGCTGAGCATTTGCGAAGAGAACGAAAAATGGGGGAGATGGCGGATTTCCCACTGATATTTTTATTTCCCGGTTCCGGGAATATTCCGTAATTATTAAGATTATCGCCTGTAAAAAATTTATGCGGGCTTGAAGCTTAACCGTATAAATTACATCAAAAATATTGACAGAGGGCGTTCTGGAGGTTATAAATGTTAGCTATAAAGGAGGAGAAAGGATACGCTGTATTCGGCGCATCCTTCCACAACACTTCTAGCTGACATCAAATTCAAGCCTTCTGAAGTGGAGAACATACTATGAAAGCCGTCATACTTGCAGCCGGTAGAGGCAAAAGGCTTTATCCCTATACCAAATACATTCCGAAGTGCCTCCTCGATATCGGCGGCGAAACCATACTTGAGCACCAGATCAACCACATCAGGGACTGCGGCATAGACGAAGTGGTTATAGTGGTCGGGTTCGGATTTGAGAAAGTAGAAAATTTCCTCCGTAACTACGACGGGCTGGGTATGAGGATAAAAACCCTCTACAACCCTTTTTACCAGACGACAAACAGCCTTATATCTTTGTGGATAGCGCGTGGTGAAATGGACGACGACATTGTAGTCATGAACGGGGACGACGTTTTCGAGATAGACGTTTTGGAGCAGGCGCTCCGCATGCGCGATGAAAAGATATGTCTTCCGATCAAACGCAAGTCGAGCTACGAAGACGAAGACATGAAGGTCGTCATCAAAGAGACAAAAATCGTGGACATCAGCAAAACTCTCACAAACCGCGCGTCCGCCGAATCGGTCGGAGTACGCGTATTCAGGGATACGGGCGTCGAGCTCATGAAGCGCGCTATAGAAGAAGAGATGAGAACGGTAGGGGCCGAAAACAAGTGGTACATCTCGGCCATACACAGGCTCATCAAAAAAGGATACAAAGTCAAATCACTCGACATTAACGATCTTTTCTGGATGGACGTCGATTATCCGAGCGACCTCTTCAAGGCCAGGTTCAACTCAAACAAATTCATCAAGAAATCCTATCAGGAAAGGGTCCTGCGCGTCGTAGAAACAAGCTGAAACAATGGACCATGCAATACTCGTAGCCGCCGGCACCGGTATAGAAGGAGAAAACCTGAGCGCTTGCGGAGAGGTGAAGTTCGGCTCTCTGCCCCAGATAAAGCGGCTTGTCATAACGGCCCAGCGCGCGGGTATCAAAAGCTTCACGATAATCACCGACAGAATAGACTCTCCCCTTAAAGGTCTTCTCGCCGGCGACAAGCGCATCGAGAGCGACATTAACTGGCACACGCTCGGCGCCGACATCTCCCTCGGCGATTCCCCCTCCCTCATCATACAGTCCAACCTCGTTACAACGCCCAAAGCCCTCTCGAATTTCATGGAACAGGAGCCCGCGCCGGGTGAAATAGCCGTGCTCGTCGATACCTCCGGCGACGGGTGGATAAAGGCGAGCGACGGCGAGGTAACGGATCTTTACTCTCAGGGCGGACGTGCTGTGGGCGCGTTCATGGCTTCGGCGAGGATGCTCGAAAAATCCATAACGGACTCCATGTCCATAAGCGCCTTCGTGAAGGAGCAGATAGGGAGGGACAAGGTCAGGCTCCGCGAATTCAGCGACAGCTACTGGATGAGGCTCTCTTCAGACAAGGATTCCGCGAAAAAGGCGGAGGAGCTGATATTCCGCTACGTCGGCAAAACGGCGACAGGCTGGCTCGCGAGGGAGGTGAACAGCAAGATATCGCTCCCCACCAGCAAACTCCTGGTCAAGACCCCGCTCACTCCCAACATGATAAGCGTGCTCATAAACGTCATTGGCGCTTTCTGCGGGGTGTTTTACGCGATAGGCCATCCGGTGATCGGCGCCCTCTGCATGCAGGCGGCGACTATACTCGACAGGTGCGACGGGGAGATAGCCCGTGTCAAATTAATGGAAACGAAAAAAGGGCAATGGGTCGATACCATTTCCGACCAGGTCACGGTGCTCTCGTTCCTCATCGGAGTTCCCGTAGGATACTATTCCCAGACGCACAACCCGATAGCCCTCGTTCTCGGAGGCATCAACCTCTCCATTTTTATATTTTTCGTAATCTGGTCCTTCTACTTCCTTAAGAAATATACGAACTCCGGAAGCCTCGTCGCCTATTTCGAGGTCGACAAGCTCGTGGAGAACAGCAAAACTTCGACTATACGCAAAGTGATAAAATTCTTCCGCCCCGTCAGCAGGCGGAACGTCTACTCCCTCGCTTTTCTCATCCTCGCAATAGTCAGCGGCTACCCGCTTATCCTCGGATTTACCACTATCGGCCTCATCCTGTTTTTAGTGCATCAACTGGAAGATATAATTAAATTGCGTAAAATTAATCCTGAGAGCAGCATCTTAAAATAACACCTCGCGGGAAGGAAGCTCACCATGGAAGAGAAGAAAAAGGCAGCCGACGGCCAGCAGAACGGGCAGAACGACGCATCCAACGCCGACTATCAAGTAAAGGAATACATGCCCGGCCTTATGACCACCGTCATCAAGGTGGTCGAAAAAACCAACGTAATGTTCGCAAAAAAAGGCAATCTGCCGATTTATCCGAATTCGACATTCCCCTGGGTAGCCGAAGTTGAAAAAGACTGGAGAAAAATAAGGGCCGAGCTCGATGTAGTCATGGAAAGGAAAGACGAGCTCCCCAATTTCCACGACATCATGGACGAGGTCAGGAAGATTACCAGCGACAACATGTGGAAGACTTTCTTCCTCGCGGGTTACGGCCTCGAAAGCGACGAAAATTCCAGGAGATGCCCCGACACAACCGAAATAATAAAGCGCATACCGGGCATGAAAACGGCGTTTTTCTCGATCCTCGCGCCGAAAAAGCACATCCCGGCGCATAAAGGCCCCTATAACGGCGTCCTCCGCTATCATCTTGGCCTCATAGTGCCGGAGCCGAAGGAAATCTGCAGGATTCGCATAGAAGACACGATAACTCACTGGGACGAGGGAGAGAGCCTCGTTTTCGACGACACTTTCGAGCACGAGGTCTGGAACGACACCGACGGCTTCAGGGCTATACTGTTCGTGGATTTCGTCCGCCCCGTAATGTTCCCGTTTAACCTCCTTAACGAATTCCTTATCAACGCGGCCTCATTCGCGCCCCTCATCAAAGAGGCCGAAGTCAGGCACAAGAAGTGGGAAAAAGACTTTTATAAACAATAAGTTACCGGAGAACGGCCGGACACGGCGCCAGCGCATGGCCGGCAACACACTTTCTTTCACGGCGTACCTCCCCATGATACGCCGGGGGCTGGAAAATTAAACCTTGACAAACCCGCCGATGTCCTTATCTTAATAGTCCTTCGGCGTCAGCTTTATAAGAAGGTAAAAGCAATTACGAGGACCCGATCGATCGAGCTTCTCCGCGGGCAAAACACTTAATAAATACGCGGAGAATACGTATCCGGAACCGGATTATTACTAAACGATTGAGGAGACCCCCCGAGCATGGCTACTAGCAAAAAGGCAGAACCCAAGAAGAAACCGGCAGCAGCGGCCAAGGCCAAGAAACCGGCGGCCCCGGTCAAGAAACAGGTGGCTCCGGCCAGGAAGCCCAAGGCCGATTGGCGCGAGGATATAAGGCTCATGCTGCTCCAGATCAGAAAGGAGCTCCTTCAGGACGTGTCCCAGACGATGCGGGCGGAATCCGACCATCTGAAATTCGACATCGGCGACTTCTACGACCACGCCTCGACGGACAGGGACAGGGAGCTTGCGCTCATGCTCGCCGACCGCGAAAGGGAGAAGCTCACGCTCGTCGACGACGCTCTCAAAAGAATAGAAAACGGCACATACGGCATCTGCGAATCCTGCGAGGAAGAGATAGACAAGGAAAGGCTCGCTGCGATGCCGTTCACGAAGCTCTGTCTCTCCTGCCAGGAAGACCTCGAAAGACAGTAAGAAGCATTCCCGGGCAGGTAGCCCGATTCAGCTTAGACGACTTCGACGGCGGAGCTGTATCAGCTTGGGACTTCTGGCGCAACAGTGCCCACTCGGCGCTCGCACCTCTATCGGACGCTCTACTATCTCCCCGGTTTTCTGAGCCCTTCGAGGGTGGCGTCGTAAGGGTCCCCCGCGACGCCGGCTTCGGTGATTATGGAAGTCACGTTCTCGTGCGGCGTCACGTCGAACGCGGGATTGAACACCTTCACCCCGTGGGCCACTTTCTTTCCGGATATGTGCGTGACCTCGGCGGGGTTCCGTTCTTCTATTGGTATGTCTTCGCCATCGGGACAGTCGTAGTCTATGGTGGACACGGGCGCGGCGACGTAAAACGGGATGCCCTCCGATTTGGCGAGGACTGATATGGTGAAGGTCCCGATCTTGTTCGCGACGTCCCCGTTCCGGGCTATCCTGTCCGCCCCGACTACTACGGCGTCCACCATTCCCCTCTGCATCACGTGCCCGGCCATGTTGTCCGTTATCAGCGTCACGGGTATGCCGTCCCTGTCTAGCTCCCAGGCAGTCAGCCGGGCCCCCTGGAGGAACGGCCTCGTCTCGGTGGCGATGACCTTTATATCCTTCCCCGCCTCGACAGCCGCCCTTATCACGCCGAGCGCCGTGCCGTAGCCGCCCGTTGCGAGAGCCCCGGCGTTACAGTGGGTCATGACGACCGAGCCGTCCTCTATGAGGTCGGCGCCCCACCTGCCTATGTCCATGCAGGTTCTGACGTCCTCTTCGAGCACGCGCACGGCCTCCTCGACGAGCAGTGCTTTTAATTCCGGGACGCTGCCGTTTTCGCTTTCGAGAAGCTTCCCCATTCTCTTCACGCCCCATGCGAGGTTGACGGCAGTCGGCCGCGTCGCAAGGAGAATGTCCGACACTTCCTTCATGCGCGACATGAATAGATCCCTGTCCGAGGTTTCAGTTTTCACAGCCCCAAGCGCGAAGCCCATAGCCGCCGCGACGCCTATCGCCGGCGCTCCCCTTATGACCATGCGCCTGATCGCGTCGGCCACGTCTTCGTACGTCAGGCACTCGACGTATACCTCTTCGTCCGGGAGCCGGGTCTGATCGATCATGACGACGCGGTCGTCTTTCCACTCTATAGTTTTAAAAGAGGACATTATTTCACCTTCGAATTTATATTACCCGGAGGGCAGCGTTACAATAGGCGACGCCGGTTTTACGCGCCAGCTTTTTACGGCAGCGTCAGCTCGAGCGCGACCCATTCGCCGTCGACGTGCTCGGCCGCGAGCGTAAACCCGCCTTTCAGCATCCCCTCCACGGCCTCTCCCCTTCTCAAGCCGGGAATGCCCGAGAGAACGAGCGTCCCACCGGGAGCGAGCCTTTTTTTGAACTCTTCTCTCATGAGGAATATGGGCTCGAGATAAACGTTGGCCACGATGAGGTCGTATTCCCCCGTGACGCTCTGGATGTATCCGCAGAAGAACTTCACCTCGCCGGGAATGGAATTCCTTTCGGCGTTCTTCCTCGATTCCGTTATCGCCACCGGGTCGGTATCGAAAGCCGTAACGTCCGGGACGCCCAGCTTAAAAGCCGATATGGCCAGTATGCCGCTCCCGCAGCCGACGTCGAGCGCCCTTTTCACGCGGCCTCCCTGGGTGTGTCTCTCAATGGCCGCGATGCAAAGCCGCGTCGTCTCGTGATGCCCTGTCCCGAAAGCCAGGGAAGGATTTATCTCGACGACGACCTCGCCTTCCGAAGGATCGTGCTCCTCCCACGGCGGGACGATGACGACCCGCTCCCCCGCCCTGACCTTCCCGAGGAGAGTCTTCCAGACCTCCCAGCTCGAACGGTCTATGAGCTCGGCCCTTATGGGACCGACCTCGGCCCCGGGGATCGTTTCTACGACGAAGGTTATGTACTCCCTCAGCTCCGCCATCAGCGACGAAAGATCCGTTTCGATGGGGAAGTAAGACGACAGCTCGTATCCGCCCCCGGGCTTAATGTCTTCGGCGACACCGAGAGAGCCCGCTCCGAGGAGAAAATCGGAGAGGAGCCCGACGGCGTTTTCCGTCGTTTCGAACGTGAGCTGTGATACCTTGAGCAAATCGCGGCCTTCGTGCGGCATAAATAAAACCCACTTAATCATAACCAATTATTCGGGAACTTCTATTCCGCGGAATCCGCCGCGGCCGCGCGATCCCCGATTTGCCCGCGGCGAAACCTTTCCTTTGCACCTTATACCACAGGTGCTATAATTTTCCCCTATGAATGACGAAAGGCTCAGGCATTTCAAACAGGTTCTGATAGATAGAATGTCAGGATTAATGGGCACGGCTGAAGGCACTGTGACGGAGATGAGCGAAGGCGACGGCACCTTCCCAGACCCGCTCGACAGGGCGCTCTCCGAATCGAGCAGAACGATAGAGCTTCGGAAACGAGACAGGGAAAGAAAGCTTATTCAAAAAATACAAAAGGCTATCGAGAGAACCGAAGACGGGAGCTACGGCATTTGCGAGGTCTGCGGAGAAGAGATAACGGAACACAGGCTCGAAGTACGCCCCGAAACCACCCTTTGCATAAGCTGCAAGGAAGAGCAGGAAGAGGTGGAAAGGCAGTTCGGAATGTAACTATTAGACAGGCGGGCTGCGGCTTTTATTTACTGCCCCCGAAAACGTAGCCCGTAAAGAAATCGGCGTCCGACTCCTCCACTATAAGCCACTTCCCGTTAATCTTGGCCAGAGATATTTTCTCGATGATCCGGAATTTGCTCTTGCTGCCTTCTATCGACGCGTCCACGTAAGTCTTTTGAACAACGTTCGCCTTTTTTCCATCGGAGCTTATCGTCCTGTCGGCGTTTCTCACGGCCAGCTTGTCGAATAGCTCCACATTAATCCTGAAATTCTTCTCGACCTCTTCGAGGCCGATAATCTTCCCCTTCTTCTCCTGCCTGTAGTCCGGGGAAATGAGGGTCATGTAGAGGGCGAGGTCCTTCGTTTCGAAGGCCTTCGTGCGCGTATCGAGGACCTGATCGATTTCCTTGTCTCCCTGGCCTCCGCAGGATACGGCGAGAAGTATGAACAGCAGTGCGGCAAGACGTGAACGGAGCATTATCCTGGCTGCGCCGTGGGCGCTGCGGGCTCCGTCGTTTCGGCGGGCGCGGGCGGCGGGGCGGTCTTGCCCTGTATCTCGCTAAGGAGCGAGCTCGCCTTACCCGTGTATTTTTCGTTAGGGAATTTCTGCACGAGGACGTTAAGGGTTTCCCGCGCGAGCTCGTACTGCTCGTCCTCGGCGTAGGCCCTGCCGAGGAGCCAGAGCGCCTCCTGGTACTTGTCGGTGTCGTTATAACCGTCTACGACGATCCTGTACCTGCCGGCGGCCGCCTTGAAGTTGTCCCTTCTCGAATAGAAGTTCCCTATGTATATCTCTCTCCGGGCGAGCCTGTTCCTGCACCTGTGTATGTGTTGCCTCGCCTGCTCGACCTCGGGGGCGTCGGGATACTTCTCGACGAACGTGTTGAACCACTGGAGCGCCATTCTCGTGTTCGTCGGGTCGCGGTCGATGCTCCTTATTTCTTCGTAATACGACATCCCTACCTGAAACGTCGCATACGGCGCCTCGGCGTGGCCGGGGTGGCGCTTAAGGAACTCCTCGTACTCTATGGCGGCCTGCTCGTATTCGCCGCGCTTGTAGTAGGTGTCCGCCGTCCTCACTTCGGCGAGGGCAGCGTACGGGCTGTATGTATACCGTAGCTGGATCTCTTTCAGGTAAGCGAGTATGAGGTCGTAATCGCTTCCGCTGAATATCCACGGAAAGCCGCCCTTGTCGGCGTTGAGCTCCTCGACGGCGGTATTGTAAAGCTGCTCGTCGGACATATCTCTCGGAACCTTCAGCGAGCTGCAATTGACCACGAAAAGGAGAGAAGCGGCCAGCGTCAGAAGGGCAATGGTTTTCGTCATGAAGTCTTATAGTATTTTGATAAAAATATCAGTGTCAAGTATATCCGGAAAGAGTGCGGAAGTGAAACCGGAGCGGAACGCCGCGGAGGGCGGTATTTCAGGCGCCGGGATATGGGAATGGAATGATATATCGGACCTGTAAAGTTCCCGGATTCCCCAGGCTCGGGGCGCATCTTTTCGCCCGGCGCATGGTCTCTTGAAATATTTACTGAGGAGCGATTGGAGTGACGTAAGAACTTTTGTCAGACGTCTGAGACAGCGAACAGCCCCGGCTTATCGGTCACGCACGCACTGCCGCGCCGCTACTAGAATCTGCCTGGAGGACGCCTCGCGGGCGTCCTCCCTCGCGACGGACTGCCGCCGCCCGAGCTGCCTGTCGAGCTCTTTATGGTCTGCTTTACGCGGTTCGTTATCTGGCACCCTGCGCCCGACTCGGACAAGGCCTGCATATAGAGCGTGCGTCCCGCCGCGGTCCTTGCGAGGCTCACTTTCAAGGACGCCTTTCCGGAAGAGTCCGCGACGGCGGTTCCGAGCGAAGCGGGCCTTGAAAGCTCGAGCGTTCTCCCCCTGCACGCGCCGGACGTTATGGTCGAGCTTCCGCCGACTGTCGCATAGTTGAACCCGACCCTCGCTCCGGGGGCGACCCCCGTGACGCTTATAGTGTTGGACACGCCCGCGGCGCCCGGGTCGAACAGCGATATTGTCGGATTGCCGGCCGGTCCGGGAGGAGTCGTCGGCCTCGGCGTCGGCGCCGTGGTCGGCGTTGGGCTCGCCGGCGACGCCAGCGTAACTGCGAGGTCGGCGTTTACCCTGCCCGCACCGAAATAGGTCGAGGGAACAAGTGTTACCGCCGTGTCCTTTAATATATCTTCGACTTCCTGGTTTGTGAGAGTCGTGTCGGCCGACCATACCAGCCCCGCGACCCCGCTGACGACGGGCGAGGAAAACGAAGTCCCCGACCACAAGGTGTAAAAGCTCCCGGGTGTGTTGGCCGTGCCTATGGCGTTATATATTCCGACGCCGGGAGCGGCTATGTCTATAAAGTTTCCGTAGTTCGAGAACGACGCCTTCGTATCCGCGCTCGTCGTCGCCGATACCGCTATAACGTTGGCTGCCGACGCCGGGCACTGCCGGAGGTTGTTACCGGAATTGCCGGCCGCGGCAACTATCAAAACGCCGCTTTCCCACGCGAGATTTATCGCGTCCTGCTCGGCCTTCGCGGGGCCCGAAGTGTTACACTCGCGCCCGAGGCTGAGGTTAATGATCAACCTCTTGGAAGGATTTTGAATCGCGTAATTTCGGACGAACAGTATTCCTTCTATCATGTCTCCAACTGAGCCGCTTCCCCCGTCCGCGAGCACCTTCACCGGGAGCACCGGGCAGTTCCAGCATACGCCCGCCGCCCCTTTCTGGTTGTTCGTGGAGGCCGCCGCCGTTCCGGCGACGCCCGTCCCGTGGCCGTGCACGTCTTCAGTGTTCGTACCGCAGCTGCTTTCGGTAGACGAGCCGAGAACGTTACATCCCGGAATAAGTTTTCCGCCGACGTCTTCGTGAGACGATTCCACTCCCGTATCGAGAACAGCGATTATAACGTTCGCGCTGCCCTTCGTTCTATCCCACGCCTTGGGCGCGCCTATCCTGCCGAGGTAAGTCTGCTTGTTATACGACGGATCGTTCGGCACCGCATCCGCCCAAACGTAGTAGTTCTTTTCGACGTATTCGACGTTTGGATCGCTGAGAAGCTCGGCTTCGAGGTCTTCGAGAGAGATACCGCCGCGCGCCCTGAGAACGACCATCCCTAGCTCGCCGAACGAGCGCTCGACTGTCGACCTGTCGAGCCCACGGAGGCTCCTCGTCGTCGTAACCCCGAAACTGCCGTCTTTCATCTTGACTATCAGCTCGTCGGGGACGTATCCCTCTTCAGCGGAAGCAGTCCTGGTAAACGGCGCGGGAAGGAAAAGAAGAAGGCCCAGTATCAGCGCCAGGAACGATCTGAATGACATCAACATCCTCCATTAAGGCCGGGAGATTTGGCTCGGCTCTATACCCGACATATTAAAATAACTATTCTCGTTTTAAAATAAAGCAATGTTTGTGCCATTTTCCGGCACGGATAAAAGTATGTATTTGTAAATGTTTAGAAATGCGTGTATTTCGGAACGAACGGGCCCAGTACAAATATTGCAAGAAATACGACAATAAACGTCATTCCAGCCAAATCTTGCACACTATTCTACAGCCTTCGAATTCTGTTATCCGAGCGGGATTCTAAGCTTCCCGGCGTCGACGTTTATCCCCTTGAGAAGCGCCGGGGTTTCGTCCGTTTTGCCGTCCGCGACGAGCGCGACGTAGGGCAATATGGAATTCGAGAGGGCGTAGGTGGATGTCCGGGATACGAGCGCCGGCATATTCGTAACGCAGTAATGCGTCACGCCGTATTTGCTGTAAACCGGCGCGTCGTGAGTCGTGGGCTTGCTCGTTTCGGAGCACCCGCCCTGGTCTATCGCGACGTCGACGAATACGCTCCCCGGCTCCATGCCCGCGATCATATCTTTCGTTATGACCTTGGGCGCCTTGAGCCCCGTGACGAGCACAGCGCCGACGACGAGATCCGACGCGGCGAGGGATTCGGAAACGACATCCGGATAGGAGGGCAGTGTTTTGACGTTCCCCCGAAAGCGGTCGTAGAAATATTCGAGCTTCTCCGGTTTGTTGTCGATCACTGTAACTTCGGCCCCGAGCCCGACGGCCGAGAGAACGGCCGCGAGGCCGACGACCCCGCCGCCTATGATTGTCACCCTTCCGTTTCCGACACCCGGCGCGCCGCTCAGGAGGACGCCCTTCCCACCCTTGGACTTCTGGAGGAAGTGCACGCCGACCTGCACCGAAAGCCGCCCGGCCACTTTACTCATCGGCGCGAGGAGGGGAAGCGAGCCGTCCGGAAGCTCGACTGTTTCGAAAGCTATCGCGCGGCAGCCTGTCTTCTTGAGCGCCGTGACCAGGCCGGGCGCGGCCGCCAAGTGGAGATACGAAAATATGACGTGGCGTTCCTTTATAAGGGGGTATTCGGATGGGAGCGGCTCTTTCACTTTTACTATAAGCTCCGATTTCTGAAAGAGCTCTTTTTCGCTGTTGGCGATACGCGCGCCGGCTTCTGTATAATCGGCGTCGGCTATCCCGCTCCCCGCGCCCGCGCCCTTTTCGACGTAGACAGTATGCCCCCGGCCGACGAGCACATGCACGGCCTCGGGCGTCAGCGCGACGCGATATTCCTGGATCTTCCTCTCTTTAGGTATGCCTATAACCATGCGGAACTAAGATAATAGCATCAGGAGCGCGTATTTAAAATAATTTTCTACGCAAGCGGCGAGAGGAAGCCCACTCTTTTTTTACGCTGGACAGGTACCGACGCCCCGCCCGCCCGCATTCATCTACGCGCGCTTCTCAGATATGATCCAGCTGTTGATGGTGCATATCGAGCGCTCGGATTTCCGCCTGTATTGCTCGGCCAGGGGCAGCTCGCCGCGTTTATATGAATCCAGAATCAGGGGGTCTTCCTCGGGATATGAAGCTACTATACGCTGGCCCGAAGAGCTAATAATATTTTCCATATCGTCCACCCTGAGCCTGTTCATATACATAAAATTATTGTGCACGATCTTTTCCCATTCCCGCTCGCTATACTGAAGGAAATTAACCAGATTGATGGATTTGTCCTGATGAGCGAAATGGTCCGAAAAATCTATCCTGTGTACGAACAGGCCGCCGTCGCGCATGAGCCTGTTGCCTTCCCTTAATATAGATTCGATAACCGGCGGCGGTATGTGCTCGAACACGTTATAGGAGGTCATGAAATCTATCGAGCCGTCGGCCAGGTTGGTCCTGGACGCATCCATGGGGGCCTTATACTCGACGTCTAGAAGCATGAAAAGATCATTGAGGCTGTGGTCTTTTCCCGCAGCCGCGACGAGCATTTCAAACCTGTCCGGACGGGCCCGGCCTTTTAGGATATCCCGCGCTTTCCCGGGATTTGAGCGTATGTAATCGAGATCGTTCTTTATAAGCTCGATCTTGATGTAGGGATTCGCATCTACGGTTATAACCTTTTTCGCGCCCAGGAGCCATAGCGCGATGGGAGTGTTTATCCTCCAGCCGGTCCCGATCTCGAGGATCACCTTGTCCCGTACATCCCTGCCCGACATCTCTACAATCTCGCAGGTTTCCAGCCCCGCCTTGAGCCCGTCAAGCGGATCCACTTTTCTGAAGTTGCCGAAGTTACGCTGGATCCAGAAATATAATTTATACGCGAGCGGCTGGGGCAGAAAGGATATGGCATTCTGAATTCTCGCTTTGGATTTCCAGCGCATATTTTCGATTTATTCCGGATGCTAAAGTATGAGCGCAGTCAACCCGGATCGGTAGAATAATTATACTCCCGCCCGGCATAAATCAAAATAGACCGCAGCGCGGATTAGTCCCGCAGAACACGTCTCATTTGCAGAAAAAGCCCTCGCCAAAAGCGGGATCGTCATTCTTGCATTTATCGACGCACTCTTCAGGCAGCGTGACCTCTCCCGCGGTATCTTTAAACTCCTGCATTATGGCCCACTCATCCAAGGCCGGGTCGAGGATGTTTTGATAACCGAAGTGCAGCACTTTCCAGATTTTACTCGGATCTTCCTGGTCCACGTAAAAATCACCCTGCATGATCGGGACCCTGTCCAATGGTAATGGGGGTGGAGGAGGGCCGGGTACAGGGCTGCCGAAAACGACGCTGATCCTGAAATGATTAACATGGCGCTCTTCTTCCTCCAGCAATATCTCGGCGCCGACATAGCGCGAGCTGGCGAGGCAGCGGTTCAGCTCGTCCAGGGGGAGCCGCCCTAGACAAACGCAGTCATCGTCGGGGCCGGGCGGCACGGTATCCGGCCATTTATAGGTGAGGGTATAGAGCTCGTCATTATAAATAAGATTTGTAAAATGTATCGGATACTCCGGGCCGCCGGCGATCATCTGAATGTTGCCGTCTTTCCCTACCCAGGTAAAAGGAACATCCACGTCAAGGTCCCGGACAACCCACCTCCCTTCCCAGTTAAAATTTTGCGGGAGCTGAGGCACGGGAGGAGGTCCATTCGCTTTTGACGAGGAATCGGAATCGCATGCAACGAACAATACCAGGGCTAGTAATGCCATTATCCTGATCTTCACCATAATTTTCTCCGGCTCCCCTTAGTTCATTAGAGTCATGCAATCCCCGCAACCGCCGATTCATCCTCCCCATGATTACATAACTAGCATGTAATTATATCAACATAAATCCGGGACTGCTCCATAGCAATTCAAACCAAAATATCGGGATCTCGTCTTGGCCTTTTAGATCTGTCATTCCCGAATGCTTGTATCGGGAATCCAGTCTTTGCTTTTCATCCCCCCTTAGAAAAAGGGGGGAAAGGGGGGATTTAGTCTTTAATTGAAATATATAAAGCTTCTACTTTGCTTGACCAAAAGCACACAATCAAGTTCAGGATGACGGACAAATAAAAGCAAAAGATAGATTGCCACGGTCACGGAAGGCGCTCCCTCGCAATGACATAATGGAGAATACGGAGACATAACCAACCGCTCGCCTTCGCATAAAGGAGGGAAAAACAAAAAGCCTAAAACGAGATTCCGGGTTAAGCCCGGAATGACGGATTAAGTTGTAATAGGCTTTCAAGAGATTTTTCATGTTCGCTCGAAAGAAATGTGCCCTCCGAGGAGTATTACAATGCTTCTAATTCTTGCATGAACCTTTGCATAACTAAGGGGTCACAATCAATCATAGATCTATCGAGATGCCAGCCAAAATTACCTTTAAGTAATTTAAGCATTCTATAAGATCTATCTTTTGTCATAGAACGAAAGGTAACAATATTTCTATCGGGATTGGCTATCATTATCTTTCTCCAAATGCCACATGGCTCTACAGCAATTATGAAAAAAGTGCGTGCTCCCCAAATATTGTTCTCATTTGGAAGGATAATCTCACTAAGCAACTGTGCTCTATTTGTCGATTTAGAAGTTAAAAATGATGCCTGCCCGCCTCCTTTTCTCAAGTAATTATCTTTGAATACAGGATCAAACATGCCTTGATTATCTGCCTGCTTCATTAACTTTAAAGCAAAATCACAAGGTATCTTCCAATATCCTTCAGATGGTGAATCATAGAATCGGCGATTTGATTTCCCACTTGGATTCAATGTACGCCAACTGGTAGTGTAGTACCATGGCTCATTCGGTGGGCTTTTTTTGCTTAGCTTCAATTTCACAGGTAGTCCGTCACGAATTGACGATACTACTTTCAATTCCTTATACATAGCAATCCCTCCCTCTCCGAAAACACAATAATTCAAAGAATGAGATTACAAGAAATATGCCTGCAAGGGAACATGAAAGGTTAAGGAAGATGCTAACAACAGTTATGAGTACAGGCGCAGCTCTCACGAGCCTCCTATGCGTAGAGAGAAGAACGCACCCCTCCCCCTCCCGGAGATACAGCAATCCCGGGAAAGGGATTACGAAATCATTTTTGCATGGGAAAATGAGGAATTAAGGAAGATGCAAACAATGATCTTCGACAATTACATATTGTGCTGAGATATTTTTAAAGCGCGCTCAATGCGCGGTAATTTTCAAACCTCGCAGTTAAGCCGCACGGTCAGTTAGTACTCTTCAGCTCAATGCATTGCTGCACTTACACCCAGAGCCTATCAACCTAGTCGTCTTCTAGGGACCTTTAGAAATCTTAAGATTTGGGAGACCTAATCTTGAGGTGGGTTTCCCGCTTAGATGCCTTCAGCGGTTATCCCGTCCGAACATAACTACCCAGCGCTGCCACTGGCGTGACAACTGGTACACTAGAGGTTCGTCCACTCAGGTCCTCTCGTACTATGAGCAGATCCTCTCAAGTCTCCTTCGCCCGCTGCAGATAGGGACCGAACTGTCTCACGACGTTCTAAACCCAGCTCGCGTACCGCTTTAATTGGCGAACAGCCAAACCCTTGGGACCTTCTCCAGCCCCAGGATGCGATGAGCCGACATCGAGGTACCAAACCTCCCCGTCGATGTGGACTCTTGGGGGAGATAAGTCTGTTATCCCCGGCGTACCTTTTATCCGTTGATCGATGGCCCTTCCACTCGGAGCCACCGGGTCACTAAGACCTGCTTTCGCATCTGCTCGACCTGTCAGTCTCGCAGTCAAGCTCCCTTATGCCTTTGCACTCTGCGCCTGGTTTCCAATCAGGCTGAGGGAACCTTTGCACGCCTCCGTTACTCTTTAGGAGGCGACCGCCCCAGTCAAACTACCCGCCTAACATTGTCCTGAACCCGGATAACGGGCTTCAGTTAGAATCCTAGTACAGCAAGGGTGGTATTTCACTGATGTCTCCACTCCGCCCTGAAGCAGAGTTTCACAGACTCCCACCTATGCTACGCATGCAGCACCAAAATTCAGTGCTAAGGTATAGTAAAGGTGCACGGGGTCTTTCCGTCCCGCAGCGGGTATCCGGCGTCTTCACCGGAACCACAATTTCGCTGAGCATTTGGCCGAGACAGCGCGGCAATCGTTACGCCTTTCATGCAGGTCGGAACTTACCCGACAAGGAATTTCGCTACCTTAGGACCGTTATAGTTACGGCCGCCGTTTACCGGGGCTTCGGTTCAAAGCTTCTCCTGGCGAACCAGAATGACCCATCCCCTTAACCGTCCGGCACCGGGCAGGCGTCAGACCCTATACGTCGTCTTGCGACTTTGCAGAGCCCTGTGTTTTTAGTAAACAGTCGTCACCGCCTCTTTACTGTGACCCACTTCGGCTCCAGCCGCAGGGCTTTCACCTAGTGTGGGCACCCCTTATCCCGAAGTTACGGGGCTATGTTGCCGAGTTCCTTAGCCAAAGTTCTCTCACGCGCCTTAGTATACTCAACTCGCCTACGTGTGTCCGTTTACGGTACGGGCACTCAATCATCAACGCTACGAGGCTTTTCTCGAAAGTTTGGGCTCAATCGCTTTATGGGGCTAACGCCCCTCGTACTCGCTCCTCAGGGTTATGAAGAAACGGATTTGCCTATCTCTTCCCCCTACAAGCTTGAACCGGGTAATCCGACACCCGGCCGACCTACCCTCCTCTGTCACCACTTCGCTCCGATTGAGTGGTACGGGAATATTAACCCGTTTTCCATCGACTACGCCTTTCGGCCTCGCCTTAGGTCCCGACTTACCCTGGGAGGACGAGCCTTCCCCAGGAAACCTTAGGCTTACGGCGAGGTGGATTCTCACCACCTTTATCGCTACTCATGCCAGCATTCTCACTTCTCAACAGTCCAGGCCTCCTTACGGTAACCCTTCAGCCCATTGAGAACGCTCCCCTACCGCTGTATAAATACAACCCGTAGCTTCGGCACCGGGCTTGAGCCCCGTTTCATTTTCGGCGCGAAGTCGCATCGACCAGTGGGCAGTTACGCACTCTTTAAAGGGTGGCTGCTTCTAAGCCTACCTCCTGGCTGTCTATGCGACTTCACATCCTTTACCACTTAGCCCGAATTTAGGGGCCTTAGCTGACGATCTGGGATGTTTCCCTCTTGCCCGAGGAACTTATCTCCCTCGGACTGACTCCCGCACTAAGCAAAGCGGCATTCGGAGTTTGATTGGGTTTGGTAGGTCTTTCAACCCCCTAGCCCATTCAGTGCTCTACCTCCGCCCGCCATCATGCGAGGCTATACCTAAATATATTTCGGGGAGAACCAGCTATCACGAATCTTGTTTAGCCTTTCACTCCGATCCACAACTCATCCGATAGGTTTTCAACCCTAACCGGTGCGGGCCTCCACGGAGGTTTTCTCTCTGCTTCACCCTGGTCATGGATAGATCGACTCGCTTCGGGTCTATCTCCAGCGACTGAACGCCCTGTTCAGACTCGCTTTCGCTACGGCTCCGCCTCTCTCGGCTTAACCTGTGCCACTGAAGATAACTCGCTGGCCCATTATGCAAAAGGTACGCGGTCAGGCGTTTCCAGGCAAGCCTGGATATAGCCCTTCCACCGATTGCAGGCAAACAGTTTCAGGTTCTATTTCACTCCCCTCACCGGGGTTCTTTTCACCTTTCCCTCACG
>PJQE01000023.1_pt1 | contig 19238 bp, 16 predicted proteins | sample 1503751 | NCBI WGS metagenome assembly PJQE01 (sample SAMN07775948, study PRJNA414020) | Biofilm metagenome, whole genome shotgun sequencing project. | reverse complement strand
CCTTATCTCGTCCGGCAAAACATCGTGAAATCCCCTGGGCGTTCTCGCTTCCATTATACTTCCCTGTTAATATAACGGCTTTCAACCCGGTTGTCGTTCCGGGTGAGGGACTAATTATATACAGGCCCGGGCCCCGTTTCTAATCCCGGCTGCAAATCGCTATATAAGCCCCCGTCTATTAGTCAACCCACTATAAACAGCATATACTTTGTCATGCCGGAGCTTTTATGAATTACGAAAACCCCAGCCTGCAAGGCATAAAGCCGCGCACGGCCGCCTATATAGGCAGCCCCGAGCTCTTTTCGAGGGGCGCAAGCGCCATACACGTGATGAAGATGTGCCAGGCCATGGGGCGTCTCGGCATCGAAACCGATCTCATCCTCTCCGCCAACGGGTCGGCCTCGAACCTGCGTGTTTACTACGGGGTGGAGCCCTCGTTCAGGATCGTGCCTTTCCCTTATTTTAAAAACACATTCGCCCGGAACGTCCTCCACGGCATCCGCGCGGCGGTGTACGTCGGCATGAGAAAGAGCCGTTACGACATAACCGTGACGAGGAACATTGTCTACGCTATACTCGCGGCCAGGGTCTTCCGCATGCCGGTCGTCTACGATGCGCATCACCCGCTCGTCCCCGGGGCGAAGCGCCTCTTCAGAACGCTCAAGGATTCGCCTAACCTCGTCAGGTTTTCCACCAACTCGCACGGCCTTGCGGACATATACCTCGAAGAGGGCCTCCCTCGCGAAAAACTGGTAGTCGCCCATAACGGCGTCGACCTCGAGCGTTACGCCAAGCTGCCTGAAAGGGACGAGGCGCGGCGAAAGCTCGGCCTCTCTCTCGAAAAGGATATAATCTGCTACTCGGGGAACATTTACGAAGGGAGGGGAATCGAGCTCCTGATAAACGTATCCCTCAGGCTCCCGAACGCCAAGTTCCTCATAGTCGGCGGCCGTGACGAGGACGTGCTGCGCTACAGGAAGCTCGCCTCGGAAAAAAACGCTTCAGGCTTTAAGCTGACGAGCTACGTCTCCCACGACCTCGTCCCCCTCTACCTCGCCGCCGCCGATATGCTGGTGCTGCCTTACACGACAGGCATGACTATAAGGGGAGGCACTGTCGCCACCGACTTCACATCGCCGATAAAGCTCTTCGAATACATGGCCTCGGGGAGGCCCATAGTGGCGACGTCTCTTCCATCCGTAAGGGAGCTTCTCAGGGACGGGGAAAACGCGGTTCTCGTTCCCCCGGACAGCGAAGACGCCCTTTACGGCGGCATATCCCTCGTCCTCCGCGACCGTGAGCTGGCTGCCCGTATATCGTCGGGCGCGCTTTCGGAAGTGCGCGGCTACACATGGGAAGAGAGGGTCAAAAAGCTCCTCGGCTTTAAATAACGGCTTTTAATCCGCCGATCTTGAGGTATCTTTTAACTCGGTGCAGCCCGGTTCCCCGGGCGTCACAAACAGGATAAAGGGTTGATATTGATTCGCAGACTGCTAACCGTGCTGCTCGCGGCGCTTTTTCCGATTCAGGCCGCGGTGGCGGATCAGGTCGAGATAAGCGATCTCTTCGATTATGCGTTCTCGGATCCCGCATCTCGGGAAACGCCTGCGCACGGGGAGGCCGCGGAGGGCGATTACAACGACATAGCCCCGGGCGAAGCAGCTCCAGGCGGTAATTCTACGGATGGGCAGAAGCTCGGCGCAAGTGCCTTTCTCCGTGACACTGCTATCTCCTATACATTCTCTTGGGTTGCGAGATTCTTTTACGTAAGGAACAAGAACAGCAGGATATTCAATACTTCCTTCTCCGACTGGTGGGAGAATATAAGCCAGTGGCCCGAATGGCCGGACGGCGACTCGTTCGTCACAAACTGGGTGACGCATCCGATCGTGGGTTCCTACCAATACCTTTACTACAGGGCCATGGGTTACAGCTTCTGGACCTCGGCTCTGGGCTCGATGGTTCAGAGCGTCCTATGGGAATACACTGTCGAGGGACTGGTTGAAACCCCGTCCCTTCCCGACCTCATATCCACTACTTTCGTCGGAGTTCCTATAGGCGTCGCGCTCGAAGAATCGTCCGACTGGCTCGTTTCCACGGATTTCGTCCCGGCGAAGATACTCGGCCACGTGCTTAACCCGATGCGGAATTTCGTTCACGACAGGCAAATCGGGGTCTATAACCCGCTTTCCAAGACGTTCATGTCGTTATCAGGGCCGATAGATTTCATCCCTGCGAGAGGCCTCGCCATCGACCTCGCCTATCCGATGTATCTCGAAGGGCCGATGCCGCTCGGGAGGTTCATGCTCGACCTCGAAATAGTGAACCTCGAAAAAGATCTCGACGGCCAGTTCATATTCTATTCCGCGAGAGTCGACATTCCCTCGAAGAGCCAGCTCTGGGGGCTCTACGTTTCCATAGCGCAGTCGGGCTTCAACTCCCTTTCCGTCGACGGTGAAGGGGTGAAAGACGGATTCGAGTTCGCGAACATGAAGACGGGCGGGAAGGCGGTACTTTACAAAACGGCCAACTTCATTCTCTCGGGTGGGTTCGAACTTATAATCCCGACGTCTTACAAGGACAACCTCGGGCGGCTCGAAACCCTTCTCCTCTTCAGGAGGAACTTCCCCGTCAATCTACAGAAGGCCTGGACAGCTGCGCCTTATCTCTCGGCCGCCGCGTGGAAAGGGCCCTTCAGCGTTCAGGCCGCGGCTTCGAGCGGCTTTATCGTCAACGCCGACGGGCTCGAAGGGGACAGCTTCGAGTACAGGGTAGACTTCGGCGCGGCGGCCGGCGTGAATATCCCGGTAGTCACATCGCCCGTCGTTTTCGCCGAGCTCGACGGCTTTTCGGTGCCCACAGCCAGGACATTCAAAAAAACCGGGCTATACATGTCCTCAGGCGTAAGGTTCGGAAGAAGAGTCAGCCCCGGCGTCTCGTTTCAGCTCCCGGTATACGGCTCCGACAAGAGTATCGACAGATTCAGCTACAAGTTCGATCTTCAGATCAGGTTTTGAGCGCTGGTCCGTCCTCCTTCTTTAACGCCATGCTATAGCTTTCACTGCGCCCGATGTCATGACAAACAATGTTTAAATTGTCATGTTTTCGGTGTATCATTCAATGCAATTCTTTTCGCGCGGCGCCCCGCCGCAAAAGGACGAGGACCAGAGGGTAATAGGTGAGGTTGCTTCAAAGGTGCGTTTTTATACTGCTGGCGGTCGTAATTGCCTCAGGCGCGGCAGCAGAGGAAGAGGTCCGCGTCGAAGACCTCTTCGAATATGCCAAGACGACGTCGCCCGGCGTCGAAGAGGGCGGTGAAAACGGCGAGCCGGAAGAGCCGGTTATCGAAGAAGCAGGGCCCGAGAAGCTCGGTTTCAAAGAATTCATGCGGGACAGTGCCATAGTCTATACCGGCCTCTGGGCGGCCAGGTTCTTTTACGTAAGGAACAAGAACAGCAGGATCTTCGACACTTCCCTTTCAAAATGGTGGAACAACATCTCCCAGTGGCCCGAATGGCCCGACGGGGATTCGTTCTTCACGAACTGGGTCACTCACCCGATCGTCGGCTCGCAGGAGTATCTCTTCTACAGGGCAATGGGGCACTCGAGGTGGGTATCCGCCCTCGGCGTCGCTCTCCAGAGCACGCTTTTCGAATACACGGTCGAGGGCCTCGTCGAAACTCCCTCTCTGCCCGATCTCATATCCACGCCCGGAGTAGGCGTTCCCATGGGAATAATTCTCGAGGAATCCTCCAACTGGCTCGTTTCGACCGACTTCGTCCCGGCGAAAATACTCGGCCACATTTTAAACCCTATGAGGAACTTCGTTCACGATAGACAAATCGGGGTCTATAATCCATTCTCGAAACAGTTCATGTCCATGAGCGGCCCGCTCGAATTCGCGCCGGGGAAGCCGGAGGCTATAGACCTCGCCTATCCCTTCTTTCTGGAGCAGCCTTTTCCGCTAGGGAGATTCCGCGCCGACCTCGAAGTCGTGAACCTTAAAAAGAACATGGGCAACGGCGAATTCATTTTCTACTCGATCCGCATAGACGTTCCCTCGAAGAACCGCCTCTGGGGGATTTACGTCCAGATAGCCCAGTCCGGCATAAATTCTCTCAGCGTCGACGGCGAAGGTCAACGGGACGGCTTCGAATTCGCGAACGTCCTCGTCGGCGGAAAGCACATAATGTTCAAAACGCACAACTCGATAGTCTCGGCCGGGCTCAGCCTCATGCTGCCGACGTCCTACAAGGACAACCTCGGCCGGCTCGAAACCGTTCTCATGTTCAAGAGAAATTTCCCGATAAACCTCCAGAAAGCCTGGACAGTAACCCCGTACCTGAGCGCCGCGGTCTGGTCCGGGCCTTTTAACCTCCAGCTCATGGTCGCAAACGATTTCGTCCTCAACGCCAGCGGGCTCGAAGGAAACTCGTTCGAATACAGGATAGACTACGCCGCAGCCGCAGGAGTAAATATTCCGGTCATCGCGTCTCCGGTGCTCTTCGCCGAGTTTAACGGCTATTCTCTCCTGACAGCGGACACCTTCGAAAAGACGGACCTTTTCATGACGGGCGGCGTAAGGTTTGGACGAAAATACAGCCCGGGGTTCGCCATGCAGTTCCCCCTCACGGGCCCCGACAAGAGCATAGACAGGTTCAGCTACTTGTTCGATTTTCAGGTCAGGTTCTGATTCGCCGCAGTCCGGTCCGGTCTGTGAGGAGTCCTATTTCTCAGTGCAGTTGTCCGCTTCCGCGTCGTGCGCTCACCGATCTATGGTATATACATTATTAGACTTTAAATCGGCTCGAAAAGTCGTTACAATTCAAATAGTTGTATGAGGTTTCTCCATTTCGCCGTGGCCCGCCGGCCTTTCGGAGCCCCATGCGATGAGGACGGGAGGATGCGATGAGGGTCAGGGTAGCCTTTCTTGTCCTGCTCGCAGTTTTGAGCCTGTTTGCGGAAACCGGCGCTCGGGCGGGGGATAATCGGCAATACCTGTTTGCGGACGAGAATTCGGGAAAGCCCGTCGACGGCGACGACGTTATTCTTCCCCTTGGCGAAGACTACGAGATCGGGTCGTATGAGGAAACCGAGCTCAGGCCCGCCAATTTCGAAACCTACATGTACGACACCCTCATCTGGTACACCGTTCAGTGGGGCGGCAGGCTATGGTGGGTGAGGGACAAGAACATAAAGATTTTCGACGCCTCCTTCTCCACGTTCTGGAATAATCTCACTTCCGCGCCCGAATGGAACGACGGCGACACGTTCCTCGTCAACTGGGTGATGCACCCCTTCTTCGGCATGCTCCACTACCAGTTCTACAGGGCCCGGGGTCATAGCGTGTGGTCTTCGGCTCTCGGCTCGGTAATTCAAAGCACGCTGTTCGAATACGCTATCGAGGGCTGGGTCATAAAGCCCTCGGCGACGGACCTCATCGTAACCCCGGCAATCGGCATCCCCCTCGGATGGAGCATGGAAAAGCTCTCAGACTGGCTCATCGAGCAGGACAGCGGCGTAGCGCACGTGGCGGCTTATGTCGCGAATCCAACGCGGCTCTTCGTCAAGAACCGAAACCTCGGCCTCATAAACCCCCTCACCGGCGCTTTCCAGTTCCAGGGGCCGTTCACCATATCGACTACAAAAGGAAAGGCCCTCGACCTCGCCTACCCGCGCTATTTCGAGCCCGTGCTGCCGCTCGGCAGGGTAGGGATAGATTTCGAGGTCGTAACGCTCAAGCAGAACATGGGCAGCGGCCAGCTCATAGTCTATCCCGCGAGGCTCGAATTCCCGTCAGAGAGCGGATTCTGGGGGGTATACCTCGATATCCCCTACGGCGGCGTCAACAGCGTCGAGGTCGGCGACACGAAAATAAGGGACGGGTTCGAGTTCGGGAACCTCGGCATAGGGGCCAAGGGCGTACTGGCCAAGTCCTCGAATTTCGCCATGTCGGCCGGGGCAAAGGTTTTCTTCCCGACTTCGTTCACCGACGACCAGAACAGGCTCCAGCAGGTGATAAAATACAGGCGATTCATACCGACCTACCTTTTCGAAGCCTACGGCTTCTCGCCATACATTACAGCCGGGGCGTGGCACGGGCCGCTCAGCATCCAGGCGGCCATAGGCTTCGACTTTATCTTCGGCGCGAAGAATTTCGAGGGGAACGATTTCGAAAACAGGCTGACCTACCACGCGGCGCTCGGGCTCGACGTTCCCATGCCGGGCTCCCCGATAGTCTATTTCGAATTCGACGGATACACGATAACGACATACGACGGCGAAGGGAGCGGAACGGACCTCTACATCACGCCGGGGCTCAGGTTCGGCCGGAAGTACAGCCCCGGATTCGCGGTCCAGTTCCCCGTAAGCGGTCCCAGCAGGGACGTCGCCCACGCGGATTTCATATTCGATTTTCAGCTGAGATTCTGAAAGGTCACTCCCTCGGGGGAAAGAGGGCGGGATTTATTTCACTTCTATAGTCCCCTTCATTCCTTTCTCGAGATGGGAGCCGAAGATGCCCTTCTTGCTGCAGAAGAACATAAACGTTCCGGTTTTCTCAGGGATGAAAGTCACCGTAACGTCCCTGCCCGGGGGAACGTCCTTGTGAACGTCGAGCCCCGACGCGGGGTCGTCTATCGAGAAATTATGCGGCACGATGGACGCCACGCTCCTCAGCATTATCTCCACGGGCTTCCCCGCGGTCACAGTTATATGGTCTGGTTTGAAGGAATAGCTGTCGACGACGATCTCGAATCTCTGAACGTTCTCCGCCGGTCCGGGAGTCGGCTCCGGGTCCGCGCCGTGGGCGGGGCTTGAAAAGAGTGCTGCCGAAAAGAGCAGGGTAAATACGAACGGTCTCATGGCTATCGACCTCCGGTTATTTATTCCCGCCGGGTTTAATGCAGGAGCCGATTGCGGCTTCAGCTCCCCTGAAGCGATACGTACACCTCGACGTCCTTATCATACTGTGACTTCTGGCTCTGACACCTGGTTGCGTCCCCGCCGCTCGATTCCATGCACTTGTCGAGGGCGCTCCGTGATTTCTCGACGTCCTGCCTGGCTTGGCTCAGGGACTTCTTGGTCCTCGATTCCTGGAGCGGATTGTCGATGGCCATAGTCTTTCCGGTCTTTATGGTGCTGCAGGCGGCGGCCGGAATGACAAGAGCGAGTAAGAGGAGAATGGCTGTAGCGCGGATCAATCTGGCACCCCCGGGTTCAGTGTGTTTAAGGCTCATCGCGTGAAATTATAATCGATTTTCACACATGAGGCTAATACTTCCGGACTCGGAAACAACGGGTAAAGGGGTTGGCGAGATCCAGGAGACGTGAACTCGTTCACGTCTCCTGAACTCCATCATCACTCGATTTAATCTTGAATATACGGAGTATTTCGAGTTTAGATTTAAGCGCCGAATGCGTTGAAATACTCGCCGAACAGCGAGAAGGCCTTTTCGACGTTCTCACGGGCCGCGGCGCGCGCGTCCTTCGTGAGCTTCTCGGTGGTCGTCTTTACAGCATTGAGCTGCTCCTTGCGATAGGAGTGGTAGCTGTCGAGCTGCTCAGCTATCTTCTTGAAGCCGCCTTCATATTGAAATTCCTTCGCGAAGGGAAGATCCTTCGGGAATTCCTTGTAGAATTCGCCCACGTTAGCGAGGAATTCTTTTTCGAGGCTCAGAAACTGGTCGGCCTGGGCCGCGAGAGCCTTGAAATTCTGCTCGAAGAGTGAGAAGGAAAAATCGAGACCGTTCAGGTAGTTCTCCTTGACGAGGCCCGAAAATTCCTTCGCGGGCTCCGTGAAGTCCTTCACCTTCGAGGCTGCTTTCTTTGTCGTTTCAGACATGGCAAAACCTCCTCATCAGGATTTTTATACATTACTAATATAAATGCTGTCCGGGCTCTGTCAAGGGGTTTTGTACGCATTTGCACAAAATAATAATCAAATCATGATAGGCATCTATGAATATCATGGTGGAAATAAAAAACGCAGATGCTAATAGCGCCCGGTCCGGCGCGTCCCGGCGGCCGGCACAATCTAGCATCTTTTCCAGATTTTATAAGTTAGTATTTTTAGGGCTGGAAGAAGGCAGCGTGAACTTTGTGTTAAGAACATCGGTGAATAATTACCTATGAAAAGAATTGATTACAGCTCCGTGCCGAATCTTCTGAGCGGCTTCAGGCTCGTGCTGGCGGTCGTGCTCTGGATACCGGCGATGCTCGACCTTCCGCTATGGGTGGGGGTAGGTCTCGTTGCAGCCGGCCTAACCGACATACTAGATGGCTTTCTCGCTCGAAGATGGGGAGCGGCGACAGAATACGGCAGCAGGCTCGATTCCGCGGCCGACATGGTGCTCGTCGTATGCGCCGCCTTCTGGGTCATCCTCGTCGAGCCGAGCGTCTTCTTCGATAACAAGCTCCTCGTCCTGTCCTGGATGCTTATCGGAACGGCTTCACTCGCCGTCGGGCTGATAAAGTTCAGGCGCATACCCGACCTTCACCTCTATATGACAAAGGCCTCCAGCGCGGCGGGATACGTTTTCATAATATTCATGTTCGTCGTCGGCTACAGCGCGGCGCTTTTTTACATCGCCTCCGCGCTCCTCATAATATCGACGCTCGAAAGTCTTCTGCTTCAGCTCCTCACCCACAAACCGGACGAGCACGTGAGATCGATCCTCTACGCCTACCGTCAGTGGCGGAATACTTCGGGCCCTTCCTTCTCATAACGCCGCGCGTTCAATATACTCTATGGCATGTCCTCCGTGCTTGTTCCTTTCGCCCCCGGTATCTGGACCACCTCATCTTCCCAGGTCTTTTTAGGGATGGAGGTCGGGGCGCGCATGACCGTCGTCAGGCTGGCTTCGGGGTTCCTGCTTGTGCACTCGCCTATACGTCCGACAAAGGCGATGAGAGAGGAGCTGTCCCGGCTCGGGGAAGTGAGATTCATAGTCGCCCCCAACAAGTATCACCACCTCTACGCCGGCGAATTCGCCGCGGCCTTCGCGGATGCGCGGCTCTACATCGCGCCCGGTCTTCAGGAAAAATGGAAAGACCTCCGCTTCCACGGCACCCTTTCCGACGAGCCAGAGCCCTACTGGGAAGATTCTCTAAAGCAGCACGTCTTTCAGGGCATCCCGGCCGTGAACGAGGTCGTGTTCTTTCATCCTGAAAGCCGGACTGTAATTTTCACGGACCTCGTCTTCAACTTTTCTTCGGACCTCTCGCCGGGCCAGAAGCTCTTCGCGCTCCTGGACGGCGTGTACGAGAAAACGGCCGTTTCGAGGCTCACGCGGTATATCCTCCTCGGCGACAGAAAACTGGCGCGCCGCTCGGCGGACAAAATCCTAGAGTGGGACTTCGACCGCGTCGTCCTCGCCCACAAGGACGTCGTTCACGAAGACGGCTACGAAGCGGTGAGAAAAGCCTTCGAGAAGATCTGACCTCAATACCTCGAAAGAGTTCCGCCGTCGACGACCAGCACTTCACCCGTTATGTAATCCGACGCGCGCGAGGCAAGCAGCACCGCCGCGCCCTTGAGGTCGTCCGGGCCGCCGAATCTAGCTGCCGGTATCGATGCGAGAAGCTCCTCTCCCTTGCCCATGAACTCGGGGCTGATTACGGGCGTCGTCATGTTCGTCGGGAACCACCCCGGCGCTATGGCGTTAACGTTTATGTTGTGCCCTATCCACCTGACAGCGAGGTCTTTCGTGAGCGTTACTACTGCGCCCTTCGACGCGACATACGCCGGCGCGCTGACGACGCTCGTCGTCTGGTAGCCCATGACTGAAGATATGTTGATTATCTTCCCGCTCTTCGCCTTTATCATTTCCTTCGCCGCTTCCCTCGCGCAGAGGAACGTGCCGGTGAGGTTTATGTCTATGACCTTCTCCCAGTCCTCGAGCGTCGTGTCCTCGGGAAGGGCGCCGAGCGCGACGCCGGCGTTATTGACGAGTATGTCCAGCCTGCCGAACTCGGCCATCGTCGCGGCCACGAGGGCCGCCGCGTCGCCCTCCGACGAAACGTCGCATTTAAAGGGCAGGGTCCTGACCCCGGTCGCCTCGCTTATCTCTTTAGCCGTTTCGACGCAGCCCTCGTAATTCCTCGCCGCTATAACGACGTTCGCCCCTGCCTCCGCTAGCCCATACGCCATCTGCTTCCCTATGCCGGTGTATCCACCGGTAACGATGGCCGTCTTCCCCGTGAGGTCGAATAACTCTTTTACGTTCATTTAATGCCTCCGCCGGCCCGGTTTTTCACAACGGGCCGGATGTGTGATTTTTTATGTTAAGGCTTCCTTCCAAAATGGAAAAATATAACAGGATCGGCGGTGCTGCATAATCCTGGCGTGAAAACTTCATACAACCTTTCGATGCGGAGGAATTCTAAAAGCTTCCAACAATCGACGCAGCTTCGTATCTATCAATTTTCCCCTCTCCCCTCTGGAGGGAACGAATGCGAACGAGCGAGCATTCGGACGCCCTTCGCTGACTGCACAGGAGCCCATACAGTACTGCTCAAATGTATCCGAACCCAAAACAGGGTACGGGTGCGGGTAGTGTCCAGCGTTTTTATCCTTAACCCCCCTTAGGAAAAGGGGAGTATGGGGGGATTTGTGCTGTTTCATCCCGACGCATCCGCTGCTAGAAATCTCCACGCTCGCTACACCGGAAAACACACTATGCATCCGCCTCATTGCGAGCGCGGCGAAGCAATCCAAATGTCTTTGTCTTTATACGTCATCCTGAATTTAATTCAGGATCTCGTTTTTCTTTTTGTGATTATCCGGGAGTCGGGATACAGAATCGGAACATTCAGACCAAAAAAACGGGCCCGCTCCCGAATATCTCCCGGTCGCGGGGCCCGTCCTGATTTCAATAGACAAATTTCGTTTTACTTGTTCGTGCCGGGTTCCGTCATGGACCACGGGTCTAAAAGCTCCTTCAGCTTCGCATCTGGGAGCACCTTCTTTTCGAGCGCCACTTCCCTGACAGTCTTTCCGGTCTCGTACGCTTCCTTCGCGATCTTGGCCGCGGCGTCGTACCCGATAACAGGCGCTAGGCTCGTGCACATCGCGAGGCTCTTCTCTATCATTTCCTCGCAGCGCTTCTTATCGGCCTTGATGCCCTTTATGCACTTGTCGACGAACACCTGCGAAACCCTCCCCAGGAGCTCTATCGACTGCAGCAGGTTGTGTCCCTTAACCGGCATCATAACGTTGAGCTCGAAGTTCCCGAACTGCCCGCCTATGGTTATGGTCAGGTCGTTCCCTATGACCTGCGCCGCTACCTGGCATACCGCTTCGGGGATAACAGGGTTCACTTTCCCCGGCATGATGGACGAGCCGGGCTGCACTGGCGGGATGAGAAGCTCGCCGATGCCGCAGCGGGGGCCGCTTCCGAGCCACCTTAGATCGTTCGCTATCTTCATGAGCGATACGGCGATTGTCTTCAGCTGCCCGCTGGCCGAAACCATCGCGTCTTTCGAGCCCTGCGCCTCGAAGTGGTTGTCGGCTTCGCGGAGCTTCGTCTTCGTCATCGCCGAAAGCCTCTTCGCGACGAGCCCGCCGAACTTCGGGTGCGTGTTGATGCCCGTGCCGACAGCTGTGCCGCCTATCGCGAGCTCGGAAAGCTCCTCGCGGGCGTACTCGGTTCTCTTTATGCTGTGTGTGATCATGCTCGCGTAGCCGCTGAACTCCTGCCCGAGCCTTATAGGCGTCGCGTCCTGGAGGTGAGTCCTTCCGATCTTAACAATCTTGTCGAACTCCTTGGCCTTGGCAGAGAGGGCCTTTTCGAGGCTCTTGAGGCTGGGAAGCAGGATATCGTTTATGGCTAGTATGGCGGAAACGTGAAGCGCGGTCGGATAAACGTCGTTACTCGACTGCCCCATGTTCACATGGTCGTTCGGATGAACGCCCGACTTGTCGCCCTTCTTCACGCCGAGTATCTCGTTAGCGCGGTTTGCTATGACCTCGTTCGTGTTCATGTTGCTCGAAGTGCCCGAGCCCGTCTGGAAAACGTCCAGAACGAAGTGGTTGTCGAGCTTTCCGTTTATCACTTCGTCCGCGGCTTTCACTATCGCGCCGGCTGTCTTCTTGTCGAGGAGCCCGAGCTGAAGGTTAGACTCCGCGGCGGCCTTTTTGATCATTCCGAGCGCCTTTACTAAAAGGCTGTGCTTGCGGATGCCGCTGATCGGGAAATTCTCTATGGCCCTCGCCGTCTGAGCGCCGTAATACGCGTCCGAGGGGACTTCCATCTCCCCCATCGAATCGTACTCAATTCTGGTGTTCTTACTGCCCATGGTACTCCTCCTTGGTTAGCGGATTTCGGGGAATTAATTATGCCATATCGGGGACATTTTTCTAATACGGGCAGCGCCCGCGGGCAAACGACGTAGCAGTGACGGTGCAGATATAGACTGCCGCGCGGCTGGCGCTATGAATCTTTGGCCTAACTATGTCGTAAAACATACAACGTGTGTCCGGACGTGTGATGGCGCCTCACACGTTGAAAAAGAGCCTTATCTTCACATCGTCCCTTTTGGAGGACGTTTCGATCTTGTCGGGATAAACGCCAGTCAGGAACCCCTTTATACCGTGGACGAATGCGTCCTCTTCGAGGAGATGCTTCTTCTGCACACCGACCCCTGGGAGCGCCAGCAGCGTCCCCTTGTAGGAAATGGTCACTTCTAAATAAACCTCGTCGTAACTCGCCTCCAGATTCACCGGGCCTTTCAGAAGCCCCGCCTCGTTCAGGTGATTCACCACCTCTTCGACAGTCGACTTCGCGTGCTCTATGGTCTCGTCGTCGAGCCGCCACTTTTTCTCGTTCGCCTTCAGGAACTTCACGAGGGAGTCGAGCGTCGGCGCAAGCTCGCCGCCGACGAACACTTCCGTCTTCCTTATTCCGAGCCTGAATATGAGGACGAGAATTATCGCCGAAATGAGGGCTATAGAAAGAGTCGTGTCCGTAATGACCAGGAGCCATTCGGGGAATTTGTCGAAGTATCCGTGAAATACTTTCCGGCCTATCCCCAAAAGGAGTGAGACGCCGATGACATACGTCATCCTGGAGTCGAGGTTCCGCGTGGTCATTATCTCTATACCGCCCGCAATCATGAACGCGCCGCTCACAACCAGCGACGCCCCGACGACAGGGAGAGGAAGCATCAGGAAGAGTGCGGATACCTTCGGGAAGAATGCGAGGACTATAAGCATAATTCCGGTCGGGAAGGCCATGTAGCGGCTCGTCGAGCCTGCGGCCTGCGAAAGCCCGACGATCCCCGGCGTAGCATTCATCCCCGGCGCGCCCATGAATCCTCCGAGCATGCAGCCTATTCCGTCCGCGAGCATGCCTTTCTTTATGGGCCCGTAGTCCGGCTTTTTCCAGTCGGTGTCGTTTATTTTCTCGGCCGTCGTCACGACGCCTATAGTTCTCAGCGACGCCGCAATCGCCGCCGTCACGAACGCGGGAACAAGCGAGAGCTCGAAATCGTAGGATATGAATGAAATGTCGGGCAGAGCGAAAACCGGGGCGTTCTTGAAGAGCTCGATGCTGCTTTCGGGAACTATCCCCAGGAAGAGCGCCGCGACGAACGCAATCGAGATCCCGGCGAGGGAGCAAAGGAGGCGGAGAATCCCCTTGAACCATATGCTGAACCCCATGATTATCCAGAGCGCGATCATTCCCACGAGGAGATGCTGCGAGTACCCGGGCTGGCCGTAGCCCCTTATGTACAGCATGTTATCGAGCGCGACGAGCCCGAGCTCTATGCCGATGACAAGCACTATAAACCCCGCGACAGCCGGCGGGAACACCGGTTTCAGGCGCTTTATTAGGAGCGACATGATTATCTCGATAGCCCCGGCGAATATGGTCATCGCGAATACCGCGGGAAATCCCCCCGTCTTCACCGCCAGAACGCAGGGGGCGAGGTACACGGCCGAATAAACCGGCGAGGCGAAATACCCCGAGCCGACCGGGCCCTTCCAGAGCGACTGCAGCATGGTGGCGATTCCGATGGCTATCATCGCCATGCTTATCGAGCTTGCCACCATTTCCGGGGGTACGGTCGTGTACTCCGACAGGAGCACTATATAAACTAGCGTGACGGATATGTAGATTACGAACTGGAAGCCGAGCGGGATCAGCCGACTTAATGGCGGTACGTCGCTGACGCCGTATATTAGGTCGGAGGGCTTGGTGGCCAAGAGAGACTCCCGCGATCAGACCAAACGAGGATAAACGAATTTACATAACCGGGCGGCCGAATTCAATATGCGGAAGCGCCGTCGGGAGCGTGAAAATATCATATTCCGCTAGTCTCTACGCACGTCCCGTCCGCCGGCGTGAGAGAATGAAAACGAACCTAAAACTTTTTCCCGGCTGCATCGTATAATTATTCATAGACAGCTGACGGACGGGCGCCCGGTGTTCGGCATAAGAAAGAACGGCGACATAACAGACGAAGAGGCCATGAAAAAATTCCAGAGCGGCGACGAGTCGGGCTTTAACGTCCTTCTCGCGCGCCACGGTCCGGGCGTGCTCAGGTTTATAATGAAGATGACGGGGGCCGACAAGGCGCGCGCCGAAGACCTTCTCCAGGAGGTGTTCGTGAAGGTGATAGAACGGCGCGGGCACTACGACCCCGGCCAGAAATTCACCACGTGGCTCTACAGCATAGCCCGGAACCACTGCATAGATTTTCTGAGGACCGAGAGCTTCAGGCGGCACAGCTCCCTCGACGCGCCCATATCGGCCGAAGGCGAAAGCGGTGCGGTAGTGATAGATATTATAAGGGGAGGGGAAAGGGCGCAGGACGAAAGGGTCTTCGACCGCGAGGTGAGGGACGTTCTCGACGAGGGTCTCGACGGCCTTAAAGAAGAATTCAGAGAGGTCTTTTTATTGCGTGAAGTCGAGGGGCTTTCCCTCGACGAGATAGCCAACGTCACCGGCTCTCCGCTCGGCACCGTAAAGAGCCGCCTGAGATACGCCTACAGGGACCTCAGGCGCGTCTTCACAGAATCCGGCTGTTTCGAAGAGATGCGAAAGGCGAGGGGTGAATAAATGGACAAAATGAACTGCGAAAAGTGCAGCGAGCTTCTGATAGAATACATCGGCGGCCAGCTCTCTCCCGAGGAGGCAGCGTTCGTCAGATCTCACTTTGAGGCCTGCCCCGAATGCCTCCGCGAATACGAAGACTATACCGAGATAAGGCGGGCAGTCGCTGAAACCGCCGCCGTCCCGGAATTATCTCCCGAAACGGTAACCGCGCTCGCACGCGCCGCTAAGAATAGCGTCTCGAAAGACCGGAAGCCGTTCTGGAAGAGGATCGCCTTCTCGCCTTTCCTGGTTCCCGCGCTTTCCTCTGCGATCGCGCTGTCAGTATGGTTCTACTACGGTAACACGGGAATGCACCTTCCGCCGGGCAGCCCTTCTTCGACTACCGTCATGGCGAAAAAGGTCGAGCCCGTCTTTGAAGGCTCCGGCGGGAATAGTAACAAGGACGCATCTCCCGTTCCGGAGCGCGAGAGGGCGCTCAGCCAGGATACGGAGCTCCGCGCGCAGTCCTATGGCGAAGCTGACGCCATGGTTGAGCAAAAGGCCGCCGCACCTGCCCCGCCGCCAGCGCCGATGGCCGCGCGCGACGCCGCCCCTCCGGCGGAGTCCGGGCGCATGAGCGCAGCTCGGAAGGTGCGGAAGATGGAGTCGCCGGCAGGCGGCGCGGGAGAGGAAGCTTCCGAGCTCGCGGACTCGTCCGAGAGCGAACAGACCGGGATGTATTCGCCGTCCGCCGCGGCGGGTGAATACGACGCGGTTCTTCAAACAGCCCTCCGGCAGCAGGAATCCGGCGACTGTGCCTCGTCCATAAAAACGAACGAGGCCCTTCTCAAGTCACGCCCCGAGCCGCCTCTGAGCGTGCAGGCCGTTTCGTATAAATCCCTCGCCGAGTGCTACGAGCAGAAGGGCGAGGTCGGAAAGGCTGTCTACAACTACAGGCAGCTCGAAATGATATCCCCGGCCGAAGCCCCTTATGCCAACACCCGCATAAGCGAGCTCAAGGGGCAGGGCGCAGTCGCCGCCACGCCCTCCCCCACAGTAACGCCCGTGAACTGAGCGCATGACGCGCGCGGTCTCGTAAAGTGACAAGCCCTGCTACGTGAATCATAATATTGCAAGCCGTGTAAACGGCGAAGCAATACCTCTCCGGGACGTCAAAATTGGGCGGACAACGTCCGCAGGATTGCGACATAGGGCAGTATTGAATTCATAGCACTGTTCGCGCGTCCATTCGATTAAATCGCCTTCCTTGCTATGTCGAGATGATCGAGTGGATGAGCGTTAAAAATCTGACTCCTTTAATATTCCCTCTCCCTTGAGGGGAGAGGGGGTGGGGTGAGGGTGATTAATCAGAAGATTTAGCGAGGACGCGATGATTTTTAGGCGGACCGTGTCCGCTGACTTTCGGAGTAGCAGCAATCTTGCTATTACCACATGACGCACTTCCAATGACTATAGCAACGACCGGACTATGTCGAAAAAAGACACTAGGTGTCCCCCGTCCCGTGATTTTTGCTACTTTTCATCAAGGAAAAATAGGAAAGCATTTGCCTTTTCTTCGAAGTCTAAAAACTTAGCATAACAAACCCCATCCCCCTTCAAAATCCTTTCCTCCTCCCGCTCGTAATAATCCCTAAATCCTTTCGAGGGAGACGATCATGGGATTCAAAAAAAGAATGAGAGTGATACTGAAGTCCCGGTTCAACGACTGGCTTACGAGAGCCGAGGACCCGGCGCAAATCCTCGCGCAGGCAGTCGAGGAAATGGACGAAGGGCTCGAACGCGCCCGCATACGGCTTGCCGCAATCAAGGCCGGAATAGAAGAGCGCTCGAAGCTGATTAAACGCACAAAGGAAATGGCCGCCTACTGGCAGGAGCGCGCCGAGGAATACGTCAGGCAGGGAATGGACGAAAACGCCGGCGAGGCCGTGCGCCGGAGGAGGCTCATCGACGAGAAGGAACGGCATCTTTCGGCCGTCCAGGCGAAGGAAGAGGAAGCGTTTTCGGAGTACGAAGCGAGGTACGAATCGCTCGCCGAGAGGGTCCGCGCCGCCAAGGAAAAAAAGACAGTCCTCCTCTGCGAGCTTTCTTCGAGGGAAAGCGGTCGGCCGGAAAATCCGGCGGGCGTTTCGCCTGAATGTCGGACCGAGGAGCCGTTCCAGGTATTCAGGCGGATCGAGGAAAGGGTTGCCGGCGAAATCGCCTCGCTCGAAGCTTCGCGTGAGCATGATAAGGAAGCGTGGAAGAGGGAAGAGAGGCTTGTAGCCGAAGAGGTCGAAGCCATTAAAAAGAACATTCAAAAAGGAGGAAGCAAGAAATGAAAAAACGCATCGTAGCTCTAACCGCATTACTCATGCTCTTGTTCACGTCCGGAGTGAAGTACATCTTCGCGTTCCCTGTGATACCCAAGCCCGGGGGGGAGGGGGCCCTGTCGTGGGACATCCGGCTCGGGAGCCCCTATGTCCTCAAGGGCGGGGAGCGTGAAATGCTCCTCAATATCAAGCTCAAGGGCAAGGAGGCTATGCTCAGCGAGAGGACGTCCGTTAACCTCGTCCTCGTGATCGACCGAAGCGGCTCCATGTCCGACAGGGGAAAAATGGAGTACGCGAAGGAGTCGGCGCGGCGGATAATCGGCCTTCTCGGAAAGGAGGACAGGCTCGCAATCGTTGCGTATTCGACAGACGTCGAGGTGCTCCTCCCCGCGCGCAAGATAGCCGACAGAGAAGCCGTGCTATCGGTCATAGATTCGCTCTACCCGACAGATTCGACGAACCTCTCGGGCGGGCTCACAGCCGGCATAGGGCAGCTCAAATCCCTGCCGAGGGATAAGTACGTGAACCGCGTGATACTCCTCTCCGACGGGCTCGCCAACGAAGGCATAACCGACCCCGCCGAGCTCGGCAGGATAGCGAGCCGCGCGTCCGAGGGCGGTATACACGTCACTACCATGGGCCTCGGCGCAGACTACGACGAGAACCTCATGACGGGCATCGCGGAGCACGGCGCGGGCAACTACTATTTCATCGAATCCCCGAATCAGCTCGCGGGTATATTCGAGAAGGAGTTCGGCCAGATGTCGGCGGCTGTCGCGAGAGATACCGTAATAAAGCTCGCCCTCGCCCCCGGGGTCAGGATAGACGAGGTCTACGGCTACGAGTATTCGGCCAAGGGCGCTGACGCCGAGATAAAGCTCGGCGACTTCTTCGGCGGACAGGATAGAGACATACTCGTAAGGCTTACTGTCCCCGCCGATACGAATGGTAAAAGGGAGCTCGTCTCGGCGTCACTCTCCTACGGCGATCTCCTGAAGCAAGGCGCGCCCATATTTGTGACGAAGACGCTCGCGTACGAAGTCACGTCCGACGCCGGCAAGGTCACGGCAAGCGAGGACAAGTCGGTCCGCTGGAGGTGGGTCTCCGTCGATACGGCGTCCGTTTTCAAACAGGCCACCCAGGCCTACGAGAGCGGCGACTCCGACGGCGCCCGCTCTTATCTCGAAAGCGCTTACGACAGAATAGTCGAGCTCAATAACAGCCCCTACGGGAACTCGAGGACCGTGAAGCAGGAGCAGGAACTGAAGGACGCCGTTCAGCAGATGGCCGCGCCACCTGCACCGTCGTCCGAGGAAGGCCGGGTGATGATAAAGGGGCAGAAGGCAGGCGCGAGAGAGGCGCAGAAATAATGTCGGGCTCGAAGGCGTCGCCGGGCCTGCTGTCCCCGGCGGCGCCCCGTCCTATGAGGCTCGATGTGTAAAAGGAGAAAAAGATGATGAAACGAATCAACTACTCGATAATCTTTCCCGTTTTACTCTCCGGCGCATGGGGTGTGATCGTGCTCATGCTATACGGCCTCTTCTCGATCGCGGTAATACCGTTTGGCCTCTACTACCCCCTCCTCCTCTCCGGAGCGGCCGCCGCTTCGGGTATCTTCCGCGGCGTGCCTTTGTGGAAGGCGGCGTTTGTCGGATTCGTGTCGGGATTCGTATATACGCTCCTTTCTTTCACAGCTCCCCTCCTGGGCGCGGTTCTCGCCGGCGCGTGTCTCGGAGGGGGCGTAGCGCGCGGAGGAAAGCCTGGAATCCTCCTTCAGGCGCTTAAGGGCGCGCTCCTGTTTCCCGTCTTCGTCGCAGGAGGGGCCTACCTCGGCGCCCTGGCATTTTCCGGCTCGCTTCCGACAGTATTA
>PJQE01000022.1_pt1 | contig 19291 bp, 14 predicted proteins | sample 1503751 | NCBI WGS metagenome assembly PJQE01 (sample SAMN07775948, study PRJNA414020) | Biofilm metagenome, whole genome shotgun sequencing project. | reverse complement strand
ATCCGGCGAGGTGGTCTCTCACGCGGAGAAAACCCGTCGCTTCTTTGACAATGGGAATCGTAAACGGCTTCGTGCCGTGCGGCTGGGTCTATATATTCGTCATCGGGGCGGCCGCCGCGAAAAGCCCGTTTTATGGAGCGGCGCTCCTGTTCGTATTCTGGCTCGGAACCCTGCCCGCGCTGACAGCCATCTCCTACGCATACAAAAAAGGTGTGAGTATGGTTCCGGTGAAAGCAGGGGTCATTGCAGGTGTGATACTGATAGCGGCGGGTCTATTTAACTTCGCCGCCCACATCGTGCCCTCGGAAGGCGGGCGACACGCGCACAGCCATGGTCAAAGCCAGAGCCGAACGCCCGAAGTGAAGGAGCACGTACACCATCACTAAAAATCCACGGACGATGCGCCGCCGATAATCATTCCAGCGCGAACAGCTTCAGCTTCCTGTAAAGCGTATCCCGCGAGATACCCAGCATGTCGGCGGCCTTGGACTTGTTCCCGCCCGATTCCCGGAGCGCCTGCTCCAGTGCGAACTTCTCCAGCTTGTCGAGCGAGAGCAGCTGATGGTCCGACGTGCGCGCCTGGCTCCAGAGAAGGTGATTCTTGAGGTCCTTTTCCGTTATCAGCGTCTTGCCGGGCGGGATTACGGCCACGATGCTCTCTATCAGGTTTTCGAGCTCCCTGATGTTGCCCGGAAAATCGTAGGAATAAAGGGCCGAATGCGCATCCTCCGAAAACCCGCCGACTCCCTTCCCGTACTTCTTGTTGAACCTCTTGAGAAAATGATCGAGAAGAAGGGGAATGTCCGTTCTCCTCTCCCTCAGGGGCGGAAGCTCGATAACGATAACCGCGAGCCTGAAAAAAAGGTCTTCCCGGAGATACTTCGTTTTGAGGTCTTCTATAGAGTGATTGCTTGCCGCAATAACCCTCACATCGAGCGGTATCTCGTTCGTATAGCCGAGGGGCCTCACCTTATACTCTTCGAGCACCCTCAGCATTCTCACCTGGAGGTCCTTCGGCATCTCGCCTATCTCGTCGAGGAATATCGTCCCCTTGTCCGCCGCCAGGAAAAGCCCCTCGTGGTCCCTGACCGCCCCCGTGAAGGCCCCTTTCCTGTATCCGAATAGCTCGGATTCGAGAAGCTCCTTCGGTATAGCGCCGCAGTTGACGGCGATAAACGGCCTCTCCGCCCTTTCGCTCTTAATGTGAATGGCCTTCGCCATGAGCTCCTTTCCGGTTCCGGTCTCGCCGACGACAAACACCGGCGCGTTACTCCCCGCCGCGGCCGAGGCCTTCTCGAAAACGAGCCTCATGGCCTTCGAGCTGCTGACAATATTATCGAAGCCGTACTTGTCCGACAGGAGCTCTTTCAGGTTATCCACCCTGTCTTCGAGCTCGCGCGTTTTTCTTATAACGTCTATCTTGTTTAAAAGAACGTCCTTGTCGAAGGGCTTAGTCACAAAGTCCTTCGCCCCGAGCTTTATCGCCTCGACGACGTTTTGCACAGTCCCCTGGCCCGTCACCATTATCACCGGGAGCTCCGGCATGAGGTCTCTCAGCTTTTCGAGGAGCGTATAGCCGTCCATGAGCGGCATCACGAGGTCCACGAGGGCGAGGTCTATATCCTGCGCCTCCCGCGCCCTTTCGAGCGCCTCCTTCCCGGAATAAGACGGCACGACAGCATAGCCGTTCCGTTCGAGAAGCTCCCTCAATATGCCGACGAACTCCGCGTCGTCATCGACGAGCAGCACCTTGAATCTCCGTTTATCCACTATTCCCCCTTCCCTGCGTACACAGGCAGTTTTATAGATAAAGTCGTCCCCTTCCCTTCCTTGCTGCTGATAGTGACGTCTCCCCCGTGATCCGCTATAACGCGCTTCGCGACCGAAAGGCCGAGCCCGGTCCCGACGCCCGTCGGCTTGGTGGTGAAGAACGGATCGAAAACAAAGGGTATGACCTCCCTCGGTATTCCCGTGCCGGTGTCGGCTATCCGCACCACGGCGAACCCCGGAACATCCCCGCCCTTGGCAGTGATTGTAAGCTTCCCCCCTTCGGGCATCGCGTCGACAGCGTTCATAACGGCGTCGCTGAAAACGAGGTGAAGGAGGTTCGGGTCCGAAAGGATGACGAGATCCGGGTCCATATCAGTTTCCGCGGCTATCCCCTGCTTCCGTAAGAGTGGGCGCATCATTTCGAGCGATTCGGAGAGTATCTCGGAGAGGTTTTCCGGCGCTTTCTCGCTCCGGGGATTGCTCACAAACCTGAGGAGCCTCTGTATGACCTTCTGCCCGTAGAGTATCTGCCTTTCTATAGAATCGAGCTTCTCGCCCATATCCCCATATTCCGGAACGGCTTCGACGTCGTCTTTAAGCATCTGCACCCGGAGCAGCATCGACGCGAGCGGCGTGCCCATGTGATGGGCGAATCCCTCGGCCATCCTCCCGACGATCTGCGCCTTTTCGAGCTCGACTATCTTGTTCCTCATCGCGATCCTGGCCGATATGTCGCGAACGGTCTCGATGAACCTCCCGCCGCCCTGCTCCATGTATACGAGGCTGATGCTGACGGGAACCCGTCCGCCGTCCCTGCTCATCATCTCCGTTTCCTGGTCCAATACCGACGCACCTTCTTTAACGCGCTGGAGGAGTATATTAAAACCCTGCCTCCTCTCGGGCGTTATGATTTCCCAGATTTCGTTTATCTGCCCGCCTTCTCCCGAAAAGAGTTCGAGCCCCGCCCTGTTTATGGTTTCCACCTTTCCGGACGAATCGAACACGAGCACCGCGTCGGAAGTATTGTCCAGAACGCGCCTGAACTTCTCGTCCCCCTCCCTGACGAGCCTTTCGGCCAGTCTCCTTTCGGTTATATCCACGATCGTGCTCAGAACCACCACCCCCGTTTTCGTCTGCACGGGATTGAGCCCTATCTCGACAGCAAACTCCGTGCCGTCCTTTCTGAGAGCGTTTAGCTCTCTCCCCTTACCCATCGGACGCGCGCTCGGAGAGGCGAGGTACGAATACCTGAATTCCGTGTGCATGGTCCTGAAGCGCTCGGGAACGAGCGCTTCGATGGTTTTGCCCACCAGCTCGCCCGGCTCGTACCCGAACATCCTGTTCACGAGCGAGTTCACGAAGAGTATGTGTCCCCTGTGGTCCGTCATCACGATTCCGCTCGGAACGGATTCCACGATCAGGCTGTAATTCCTTTCGAGGAACTCCCCTTCGGGCTCCGACTCCTTGTCCGGGGACCGTACAATTCCGCTGTCCCGGTTCTCGGGAGCGGTCTCCGTTTTCTTATCCGTTTCTTCCATCATCCGAACGTTCACGAGCCCCTAGGCCTGGCTTTATACGACTGATTTTAGAGAATAGCACCGCGCCGCGCCGCTTACAAACGCCCCGGCCGCGCCGGGTGGATGGGGTCGGATATATCCGGGGGCGTGCGGTCGGATATATCCGGAGGCGGTCAGATGTATGAATAGAATTCGAATCTCCTCTCCCAGGTCTGAAGGTCGTAGGACGCGACGACGAGGTCCTTCTTGTCACTCGTGTCCTCGTCGACAACGTAATAATTCAGGATCGATTCCGGCTCGAAGCCGTAATGATTGAGGATCTTTATAAAACTCAGGTTGTCGTGAAGGTATCTCACTATTATCTTGTGAAAGCGCTTCTTCATCCCTTCGAAAAGAAGGAGGTTGAACATGAGGGAGCCGAGCCCGTTCCCCCGGCATCCGGGGTCCACTACGAGCTTCACTTCCGCCGCGTGTGGCCAGAAAAGCCCCTCCGTGTTGAGGGTGCCCTTGGCGACGATCTCGCCGTCGCTGATCGCGACGATGTCCTCTACTTTCCTGTAGCTCGGGCTCAGGAACCAGCTTTCGAGGGGCTCCCGCCCGGCGACGTCGTCTTTATATATGAGGAGATCGCCCTTGGGTATTTTCGAAAAAAATCTCCTCACGGCGCCCGCGTCTTCTTCGCGGAGCCGCCTCACGACGACAGTCGTCTTGTCCCTGAGCACAAGTTCCTTCGGATATCCTTTCATACTTCCGGATTATCCTAGCAAATGCCGTACCATCTGTGTGCCGCCGCAATAATATTAAGTAATTATTGGTTATTTCAGTGACTCCATAACCATTTTTACAGATGATTCCTGAGGGAAACGTGCGGTTAGCGACAGTAACCGACCGGCGCCGGACGGCGAATATGGCGGCAAGACCCGCACGGGCAGCGCTCTAACCCCGTAGGCCCGGTGTCTTAAAATAAGACACATGACAGAATTGTGAATATTAAGCTCGGGGTTATTTCTGGGGACCGGCGTCTTCACCGGAATTTTTTGCCCGCTCGTGGCTCTTGAGATATTCGATGACCTCTACGCTGTTCTCGCCGGCCCATTCCCAGTCGAAGATTTCTACCTCGTTCAGGCTCGTCAGCTCGTTGCCGAAAAGAAACACGGTGCGGTAACCGTCGGTCCACCATGGCTGCTTCATGAAATTCCAGTGAGGGTCCTCGGGCGCCGACGGCCTGATGCCCTTGACGTATCCGAACTTTTTCACGCCGCCCGACAAAAGAAGGTCCTGCTCTAGGTAAGTCCTCGCCTCGTCGAGGTCCGGGTCTATGGCGTGAGCCGAAAGCCACGGGGTTCTGAACGTCATGTAAGAGCCGACGTCCCTGCTCACGGAGCCGACCCACACGTCGAGCCCATTGTATCTGACAGGCATCAGCCAGAGGCGGAGGTGGTTCCTTTCGTGTATGCTCGACCTCGCTTTCTGGAGGCCGACGTCCTGCGCGCGCTTGAAGACGAAGACGCTGCTCATGGGAGAAGTCCTGTACCTCTTTCCGCTGAAATACGCCTTAAACGCCCTCCAGCCCGAGCCGGCCGTTATCGGCTCGGTAACGTCCCAGCCGCGCCTCATGAACGATGCGACTATATCGTTCGTCTCGCCGACGACAAAGAAGTTAAGCGCATCGTTCTCGCCAGTTCCGTCTTTCCTCGTGGCGCAGCAGGGAAAGCTTTCGAGCGCATGGCGAAGCTCTTCCTCCGTATCGTAATCGACGTACTCGTTCTCCTTGTAGAGGGTGTCCCAGTCGATCCGCTGATAATCGAGCTTTATGCCGGGGATTTCGAAATAAAACATGAAATTATGCTGCTGGTCCTCACTGTAGACGCTGACGTTCAGGTATTTCAGACCCGGGTCCCACTCGGCGTAGAAAAATCCGGAGACCTCACCGCCGGGCGGAATGTCCCTGCTCGAGCTCTGTTCGTTGAAATAATCCGTTATCTCCTCGTTGGCCGGGTTCGCGAAGCCGTGGTTCGTATAGGCCGCCTCGTTGGGCGAGAAATATTCGGGGTCCATCGCCACGTAAACCAGGGAAGCCGGCTTGGCAGTATCGTTCCTCACCTCGAGCCATACAGGCTGAATACCCTCTCTCCCGAGATTGAAGCCGAATATCTGCTCGCTCTCCTCGTCGCTCAGCACAACAGCCCTGACTGTGATGCCGTCTTCGGACTGCGTCTCGCTCCTCGTCATGAACGGCACTTCCTTAACGGGGTCCTTCACCGGTGAATATACCCTGCATCCCCTGGCCGGAGGCGCTCCGAAGGCGGACTCGTCCTCAGGCTGAGTGCCGCAGTAGGGCGAGCAGCCCAGGGTTATCGCGGGTATCGAAACCGCAAGAATGATCGACAGCAGCTTAATGACTTTCATGACACGCAATCCATCCCGCCGGAGCTCACAGGTTCTCTCTTCAATACTCCACCTTCTCCCACTGCAGTATCTTGAGCTCGCTCAGCTGCACCTGTTCCTCCGTAAAGAAGAGCACCGCCCTCCTTCCATCAGACCACCACGGCAGACGCGAAAGATTATAGTGAGGATCGTTTTTCGTAGCCGGGGGAATACCGCCCGCCATCGCGAGCCCGGAAACGTTATTCGAAAGCACAAGGTCTTCGACTATGAAATCCCGCGTCTCGTCGATATTGGGATCTATTTCCTGCGCGACGAACCAGTACTTCCTCACCCTCATGTCAGAGCCTATGTCACGGCTGACGGCGCCAGCCCAAACGGTCATCCCCTGATACCTGATCGGCGTGAGCCAGAGCCTGAGCGTATTACGCTGGCGGAAAGTCGCGCCGGTCTGCTGCCTCGCTTTCTGAAGGCTGACGTCCTGCCTCCGTCCGTAGTTATAGAGGCTCGACATCGGAAAAGTCCTGTACTGTGCGGTTGAGAACATCTCTTTAAGGTTCACGTTGAATTTCTTGGTCTCGATTTCGGTGACGTTCCACCTTCGTTTAATGACCGCGGCGGATATATCGCTCGGCTTCCCGATTAAAATAATATTGATTGGGTCTCCGTGCCCCGTGCCGTCATCCGCCGTGGTGCAGCACGGAAGCGCGGTGAGCGCCTTCCGGAGCTCCTCCTCGGAGTCGATATTGATTATCTCCTCGCTCGTGTAGAGCGTCGAGAAATCCACATGCTCGTCGTCGGGCGTTACCCCAGGAACCTCGAAATAGAAAAAGAAATTCTGCGTGCTCTCGATCTCGAAGAGCGTAACATTGACGAATTTCAGGCCCGGGTCGAGGTTCGTGTAAACGAAGCCCTTCCGCCTGTAGCCCGGCAGAATGAACTCGAGCTCTATCGAGTTCTCGTCGAAAACCGCGTCCATCCTCTTGTTCACCGATTTGTTGAACCTGAAATGATTCATCCAGGAAACCTCGTTCGGTGAAAAATAACCCGGGTCGAGCGCAACCGGCATGAACATGTAAGGCACGTCGGAATTGTTTTCTATATCGATCCAGACAGGCTGCACTCCAACGGCTTCGAGGTCTACCCCGAATATCTCCTCGCCTTCGTCCCGGCTCAAGACGGCCGTGGTTACCGTCACTCCGTCCCTGGTCTGGGTCTGCGCTCTTTCGAGGAATTTAGATTCCTCGAGCGGCTTCGGGTCGTACGACGCGGCGCAGCCCGAAAGAACGAGAATAGCGACGAATATAGAGGCAAGGCTGAAAGTACTCAGCATGATCGAAATTTCCACAGCGGCAAGCGAAAGCCGACTCGCCCCGATGCGGACACAACTGCGAGACTGGGGGAGAGTTTTTTTACGGAATCCCGCTGTGCTTATTTGCCGGTAATTCTATTACTTTAAGGAAAATTATTCAATACGGCTCAGACACGAAGGCTCCCAAACTGCTTCTCGCCGTCCGATTTTGGAGTATCGCGAAAAGCCTCCAGGCCCGGTGAATGCGTCATTTTCGACGCGGCGGGCGATCGGAAGTTACTCCGGTAAGCTTCTAGGGCTGCGTTTCGATATACTCTTCGTCTTCCGGCGTCTCGACGGAGCCAAAAAGTATTCCCTTCGCCACCCCGAAAGCCTCCAGGAGGAATAGAGGCTGGGCCGCCTCGCTTCCCATCTCTTCGATCTCCTGCTGGAGCTCCTTTACCTTCTCCGGATACTTGGCGGCGAGATTGGTCTTCTCGTAAGGGTCTTGTTCGATGTTGAAAAGCTCCACCCTGGAAGGCAGCGTCGTTTTCCAGACAAGCTTCCAGTCCCCTTTCCGGAGGGCCGCGCGGAAGGGTTCTATGTCGTAGACGACCTCGTCCCGTGGCGAGGGCTTACCGGCGCTTATAGTGGGCCAGACGTCCAGGCCGTCGACAGGCTTGCCCCTGCCGGCAGGCGCTCCGGCGAGTGTAGTCAATGTCGGATACATATCGACTATATGAATCGGCTCGTCGACGACTGAACCCGGCTTGATATGTCCAGGCCAGTTTGCCAGCGCCACGACCCGTGTTCCCCCCTCGTAGAGCATTCCTTTGCCGTCGCGGTAAGGGCCGTTGTCCGAGGGAATCGTAAGCTTGGATGTGTCCACCTCTCCTGTAAACATCGCGGAGCGCGGGCCTCCGTTATCGCTCTGGAATACGATGAGCGTGTTGTCCCGCATTCCGCGCTCGTCGAGCGCCGCCACGACGCGGCCGATCTCATTGTCCATCACAGTGATCATCGCTGCATAAGCGCGGCGTGTAGGGTCGGCGATATTCTTGTACTCGTCCAGATATTTCTCCGGGGCCTGGTACGGCGCGTGCGGGGCGGTAAAGGCCAGGTATAAAAAGAGGGGAGTATTCGTATCGTGCTCTTTTATGAGCTTGACGGCATCCTCTCCGAGGAGCTCCGTAGCATAGCCGTCTTCCTTCAGCAGCCGGTTGTTTTTGTACCAATCTATAGTTCCGTGAGCCGAATGGGTGTAATAGTCTATCTCTCCGAGTATGGGTCCGTAGTGATAATCGAACCCCCGCTGAAGAGGCCAGTATTTGCGATCGGCGTGGCCGAGGTGCCATTTGCCAACAATTGCCGTCTTGTATCCCGCTTCCTTAAGGGCCTGCGAGAGGAGCCACTCGTCCGTCGCGAGGCCGTACGTTCCCGCCGACGGAATAACTAGTGTTTGTAGACCGTAACGATGAGGGTAGCGGCCAGTCATGAGCGCGGCCCTCGACGGCGTGCACATCGGCTGGGCGTAGAATTGCTCGAATATTGCGCCGCCCTTCGCAAGCTTGTCCAGGTTCGGGGTCCGGATATCCGAGCCGCGGAAGCCGACGTCCTTCCAGCCGAGGTCGTCCGCCATTATATAGACGATATTCGGAGGCTGCGCCTCGCCACGGGCCGATACGTGAGAGAGAAGAATGAATCCGGCGGCCAGAAACAGCAGGCTCAGTTTGGCGAAGAAACAGCGAAATCTCATGCAGAAAACCTCCATCCGGTGATATCGCACAAAGCCCCTGCCGGGCGTTCGTCAACCAATATATATCATTTTTAGAACTGGAACGCTACACCTATCTGCGGGCCGGATATCCACGCGTCCCACACGAAGCGGTTGTCTCCGCTCCCGTTTTTATACTTATCGTAGAGGGCCCTGTAGCCGATTATCGGAGTTATCCGGTACCAACGAAGCTCATAGCCGATGTATCCCGCGATATTCCATGATATGTCGGACGAGAAGCCGAGACCGAACCCGCCTATATCGCTCCTCAGCTGGATGAAAAATTTGTTTATGGCGAGATTAGCGCGTCCGCCTACTATAAAATCGAACCAGTTCTGGCTGTCGCTTATGTTCGGGTTCATGCCGAAAGGCCCCTTTATGTCGAGCTCGTTCTTGAGATACCAGTAGCGTCCTCCGCCTATGAGGTCCAACGTAAGGGAACTGTTTGCCTTGCTTTTATAGCTCCCCTTTTCACCTCCCAGCGGCCATGCTCCCAGCCTGTAGAACCCACCGAACTCGCCGAGGAAAAATTGCGTCACGAATTTCGCGTTCAGGGTGTTATCGAACCTTAGATCGACATTGTCCTTAATAGCTATCTTCGCAAAGCTCGTATCGATGAAAAACCCGTACCTGTCCTTCCACGCCTCGATATGAACCTCGGCCGCGAAGTCGAGGTTGTCCCATATATCGCCGAAAGAAACATCCAGGTCCGCGGTCCTGCCCTTGATCGTGGTTTTCCCGTTTATCCCCATCAGCCAGAGGTAGGGGATAATCGCGAACTGCCACTTGTCCGACGGCGCTTCTATGAATGTCGGATCGGTCGTCGTTTTGTCGACCTGTGCGTAGAGCGGCTCGCTCCCGGGAGCGAGAGACAGCCTCCCGTCACCGGGGGCCATGGCATAAAACGAGTCGTCCGATAAACCCGGAGTATTATCACTATTCAATCGTTCATCTACCCAGTCCGCCTGGGCATAAGCGGAATGTCCGACGCATAAGGAGATCGATATAACTATCAGAACCGCGCACATTAAGCAGCTTCTCATCTATGTCTTCCTTTAAGAGGGTTCATTCTTGCTACAGCAACGCCCCGCGGCCCTCGTCGCTATTCGACAAGGGCCGCCGGGGAAGTTTTTATTCAATATTCTGAGTTTTGTGTAGCCGTACCGCCTCAAAAAACTATTTCACTTTTTCCACGCTCGGCGGCGTCCAGGTCCCGTTAAGGATCGAAGGAGCGTTCTCCTTCGGCCAGTACATCCGCAGCATCGCTATGAAGTCGCCCTTCGGAGCGGGCAGCCAGTTGGCTTCCTTGTCCGAGCCCGGCGACTCGTTCTGGAAATAAAGGGTGAGCGATCCGTCTTCGTTATACTTCAGATCGTTCCTGGGGCTGACGGTAAACTTGTTAAGCGCATTCGGCACGAACCACCAGCCGTTGTCTATCTCATACATCGTTATAGACCAGAAGCCGTTGACAGGCGGCGTCTGACCCTTGGCGAAGGTAAGAGTATAGTTGTTGGCGCCATTAAGCGCTGCGCCTGTGCTGTCCGCCTGCGCGTATGGATACACGGCGTCCTGCTCGAGGTTGGCCGGCCAGCCGAATGCGGCCACCACCGCACGTTTCATATAATCGGTGCCGTACTCGCCAACCCCCTTGGTGACCTGCCAGCCGTTAGCCGAGCTGCCGAGGCTGGCTTGGTTGGCCTCTATCTTCTTGAGGGCGGTCTGCGGAAGGTCTTTGAGGGCCTCCTGCACCGCGGGATCGAGGGCGCTAATGTCGAACGGCTTGCATGGCTCGATACCGATCTTGGCCATCTCCGCCAGTATAGGCGCATCCTCGTCGGCGGGCGGTGCGGTCTTGCACATAAGCTCCGTCATCATATCGAAGTAGCCCTTCGTGCCCATATCTAGTATTACAGTCTGCGGTTTGTCCGTCATGGAGAAGCCCGGATTGGGGTTCACAGGCGGGGCCGTGTATGTATAAGGCTTGCCGTAGGCGGAAAGAGGGGTGATTGTATACTGCGCCTGGAGCGCGTTGACCTTTTCATAGTCGGCGTCCGTGCCGTCGGCATACGTCCTGCCGAGTATTACGACATAGCGCGTCGGAGATTTAATCTGTTTCATGTCCTGGGGCACTTCGCCTTCCCACCCGGGGCCGGTAAGCAGGTATGTCCCGGCTCCCTCTCCGGCTGTGCGGCTCCCCTCCGACGTGATAACAGGCATCCAGAGGCTATACATCGGGAACAGGTAAAAGCGCTTGCCCATATCGGGATGCGAAAAGACCTGCGGCTCCTGGCCTAAGTCGATCCAGGCGAGCGAGTAAAGCGTGTCGGCGTTCGGGGCCGAAACGCCGCGGTAATCGGCCGGCGGATAGCGCTTGACGTTCACAAACTGTCCCATAGGAGCGCGGAGCTCCTCGACCTTGTCCACGTTTGACATCTGAACCCGCGTAACCTCGGTCGTGATCAGCGAATAGCCGTATATGTAAGCATCCGTCGCGATGGACAGCGCCTCTTCCTTGCCGGGCTTTTCAGCCTTCGCAATATCCGGCGCTGTGAAAGTTATAATCATAAACAACGCCGCTAAAATGACAGCTAACGATTTATTCATGTCATATCTCCTTTTATTTTTCCTGAATATCATTATGCACGAACTCAATATGTATTTAAATCGCTGTCCAGCCAGTACTTCGACGCGCTGAAAGTCGCCCGGAGCGCGATCCCGGATTTCGTGATCTGATAAACCAGGACGGCCGAATCCAGGGGAACTTCTCCCGATGCCGCCGCGCCGCTGCCCTGGTACTTCGCCGCCGCCTGCCCCTGAGCCCCGAAATTCCAGCCTTCGGTTACGAAATTGCTAAAAACGCTTTCATCGTTGAAAATTATCACCTCGCGGAAGTTCATGAGCGCGACGCCGAGCCCGGCGCTCGCTTCGCCCATTCTCATATAGGTTTTGAAACCGTCCGAGTTATCCGTGACCACTCCATACCCGTTCCCCGTGCCGAAATACAGGAGCTGAGTATTTATATCGCTGAATACAGCGTAGCCCACGGACCTTTCGACCAGCTGCCTGGCCTCGGGATTATTCGCGTAAAGCTCCGCCAGGGTCTCGTCCGCCATGTTGAGAACATATTCTCTCTTCTGCTCAGGCGTATCCCCCTGGGGCCGTGCGCAGCCCGCAACCAAAAATAAACACGCAAGCAACAGGCAAAGTACTGTTCTATTCTTCATAATTCCTCCTGTTATTACTGCTGCTGCAATCACCGGTATACCGGCACGAAGACAGATGCCCGTTCCTTCCGCGAGACTCAAGTTGGGTCGATTATACTTTGGGCGCAATTTACCGTCTATCCGAATATTGCAATCTGCAAAATGCCTGCCGTGATTCGAACATTCATTTCGCCGGGCTGTACCAGATCGGCGAAGTGTACGCACGATTGGTGACAGTCATCGGGACCTGTTTATCCATCTCGACTCCGAAGCGTTCGGAATCGTAGGCCGTCCAGCGCGGAGTCGGGATCTCTATCACCCGGACGTAATAAAACGCATACTGTTTCGGGTTAAAATCCTGGTCCTTCCAGTAGCCGGTAAGCATCGGGGCGCCTATGGAGTTCGTCCATGTCGCGTTTTCGACGTCCACGGTGCTGCCGACCAGCGGCACCTGCCCCGTTTTCGGGTCGGGTTTGCGGTCGCCCGACCAGGCGACGTCCATGACCTTCTCGTGCACGGCACCTTTCTCGTCGAGCCATCCCTTCACAATCTGGACGCGATCGAGATAAGCCCCGTCCGGATCGTAAACGGCTTTAACCATGAACGCCGGCGATTTGCCGTTCGGCGGGCTCGCAAGGTCGCCTCCCATGGGAACGCCCCTGGCGTATCCCTCTTTCACCCAGACCCGGTCCGGGTTGTCGAGATCCTTCGCCGTGAAGTCCCATCCGCCGAAAACCCTGACTGTCGGGCGCGTCCCGCTGGTCGCATAAACCTCTTTCCTGTAAAGGGCGTCCCATACGGCCTCGCGCGTGTTCTCCTTCGCCCAGACGCCCGTCAATCCTCCGGGCGCCATCTCCCACATATAAGTGTCGAGCTTGGGCGATATATCCGACCTCAGGAAAAACTCTTTCCAGCGCCCCGGGCTCGGTTCGCCGATCGTGCCCACGCCGAAGTAGTTCTCCGCGCGGGTTGTGGACAGGCTCGTGTGCTGATCGCTTGCGCCGATAAAGCCGAACTTGAACGGATTCACTCCCAGCTCTTCCTGATGCTGCAGGCCCAGCCTGAGCGCCGAGCGGATATAGTTGTAGGGCAGCATTTCCGGCGTAGTCGCTACAAGGCCGAAGATATTGGCCTTGTTCCAGCGTTCGAAGTCGGCGAACTCATCACCGGGCGATAACTGGGGCGTCGTCTCGCTGTCGCCCTTGGACTGGCTTATCTCCGCGAGCGGCTCGAAACGGGCCCGCATCGCCGCGTATTCGGCGTCGAAAGGCTTGCCTGTCCAGGTCTTCGGCGCGAACATCAGCCCGCAGGAAAGATTCGGGTTATGCTCTATTGCCATAACGCGCCCGCCGGTTTTTTCTTCGTAGTCAGCCATGTATTTCCACAGATCTTCCGGATCGGTGCTATCGAACTCGGAAAACGGCAATACCTGCTTGGTTTTGTCCGGACCGTCGCGAAACACGACGGACCTGTGAAGGTTGTTGCCCCCGACGCTCTGGGTCCACTCGAAGCCGTTGAACGCGGAGAAGACGCCCGGGATAGTGTTACGCTCGGCGGCGTCGATTTCCAGATCCCAGACCTTCCTGTAAAGCTTCACGAGCGCTTCCCTCGGAATGCTCGGTTTCGCTTTGGCGAAGTCGGAGGTCATTTCGACGAACGCTTCATAGCCTGCCTTGCCGCCCTTCTTGAGCGCTTCCGCCCACTTTTTACCCGTCTCGGTTTTGAGAATGTCGGGGTCGTTTTCTTCGAACGCCTGGGGGAGGCCCATGTACTCGGCATGGTCCGTGATGACGATCCAGTCGTAAGGACGCTCGAGCTTCACGGGCTGTCCGGTCGAAGACATGATCTGCTCACCCCTTGCAAGACGAAAGGCCTCGTCGGGGCTCAGGCGGTCGCCCACGAGCCCGGCGTCGGGCGAAATGGAAGTATGGAGATGCGTTTCGCCCCAATACACATCGGTCGGGTAACCGATGTCCGCATAGGGGGAATAATTTTGCGACTTTTCCGGCTTTGCAGAACCGGCATCGGACGATAAGACCGCGGTTAAAACGAAAATACCGGCGATCACTAAAAAAATACTTGTTACTAAGCCCGCAATCCTCGAATGAATTTTCATACCCTTTCCCCCCCGATTTTAATTTCCCCGATGCGTGCTGTTACAAAGTATCTCGATATAATGCTCCCCTGCACCAGACCTGGTCGAGTGCGGGGCAGAGCCGGCCGTATCCCCTCCGCCGACAGCGGCCCTGCCCCGGGCAACCATTTCGTAAAGCGTCTTCAGAAGTCGGGCAATGCATCTGATCGAACCGTATCGGCCTGGCAGCACTGGATAATTTCCGACATATGACATACCCCGGAGCCTGACGTTCGACACTGGAAGTCTATTCTAAAATTATTTATAATTAGTTTCTATCCGAATATTGCAACTGGCGGAAATCGTAGCTTAGGCGATCCCCATGGAAGACCATAATTCGTCGTCAGTGGCCCCCAATTTTCTCATCAGCATAGAGACTAAAGAGCTCGAAGAGCTGTCTCAGCACATAAAGGAAGCCGACATCGAGCTCCATCAAACAGGGAAAACGGTATCTCCTTCCAACCTTGTAATGCTCGGGTTCGACAACGTACACCTTCAGGTCGGGTCTTACGGCTCGGCAACCATATCCAACGCCACCTCCGACAGACAAAGATTCGGGCTCCTTTATAAAATCGACGACACGTGCAGGACGAAGTGCAACGGATACTTGATGGAGAACGCCAGGTTCATTGCGTACGGGAGCAACGCCGAGCACGTCGCCTCCAACAACGGCCCCTGCGAATGGGCCTATGTTACGCTCGACTACTCTTTCCTTGAAGAGAACCTGCTCGAAGCTGTAAACGGCAGGATGGATACCGGTAGAGGAACGGTTTCCTGCCTTCACTGCCGGGACAGCTCGGCGATCGGCTCGCTTCTCCGCGTGATAAATGAGATCGCGGGCCTCGCGGAAACGAACCCGGCATTTTTCGCGAACAGTTATCTGAAAACGGGAATGGAATATTCGCTGATCGAGGCCCAGACTGCGGTCTTGAGCAGCGCTCTGGACACGCCTTCGAACGGCAACGGACGGGGCAAGACTTCCCATTCCCTCATCATCAGACGGTCGGTCGAGTTCCTGAAGGCGAACTCATACAAGCCTGTACACGTGATCGACCTCTGCGCCGCGCTCAACGTAAGGATGAGAACACTCTATTACGCGTTTCAGGAATTCTACGGAACTAGCCCAATCCACTTTCTCCGCCTGCTCAGGCTTACGAAAGCAAGAAAAGACCTTCTCGACGCCGATCCTAAAAAAACGACCGTAACCGACGTCGCGGCGAGGTGGCATTTCTGGCATTTTGGAAGGTTCTCCGTCGAATATAAAAACCTTTACGGAGAGTCCCCCTCCGCAACGCTGAGCAAGGCCCGCCGCTGATTAAACACGGGCCTCGTTTTTCGTACCGCCGCAATCTACAAACGGAAGGCCTGTTATATCGCGGCCATTTAACTAATTCTCGTCTGCCGGGGGCACGGCGGCTTCGAGCTTTATGGTTACGCCCGATATGCCGACATTGAGATCGACCCCTTCCATAGTCGAATGGAGCTTTAGGAGGACGCCGTTCTCGTTTTTCAGCACGACTCCGCCCGCTCCGCCGCCGAGCGCGATGCCGTAATCTCCCGCGACGTACGTGCCTGGAAACTGGCCGAGGTTGAAAAGGTTATAAACCTCTCCGGCAGCCGATATCTTGGCGACGCCTACCCCGCCAACCTTTATCCCGCTCGTCTTGAAAATGTACTCGGAGCCCTGATAGTTAAGGATGCCGCTTCCCTCGCTTCCCCCGATTATGAGACCGAACTGGGTCTCGTCTATCGATATCGTTCCGGATGGAACATTATCCGCGAAAACGGAACCGGCATAGGAAATAAAGACGACAACCGTAAAAATGAGAGCCCTCGAAATTCTCATCGCACATCTCCCTTGTATTCAGATTGTCCGCGACTACCCTGGAGATATTACTCTAAACCGGAGGGGAATGATATCCAAATCCCGCAGCTATAGACCAGCGTCCCGAAGGCCGATGAATCAGCGAATGTCGGAGCGTGCTAAGTACAGACCGTAATATTTTCAGGAACTCGTCCGGAGGCGCTTACTCCACCCGCGTCCACACGATGGTCTTCGAGAGGATGCCGGCTTTTGCTTTCATGGTGAAAGAGGCCGGATCGCTCATTTTAATTTCGACGTTGTAGTCCTTTTTCTTTTCGATGGAATAGACCTGCCCCTTCCATACGCCATCCGTTGCGTCGTATACGAGGTTCTTGAATATGACGGTCGAAACACCCTCGGGATGGGACGGGGCCTCGACTACCGCGCCTTCGTAATAAGTCCCTTTATTTTCGATCTGCACCACGGCGTCATCATCCGGCTCCTTCCACTTTCCGACTATGCTGTCGGCGCTTATGTCCTCTGCCACGGAAGACGAAGCGCTCACGAACGCCATGAAGGCAAGCACGAATAAAGCCGCCGAAAAATAATGGATAATTTTCATAGTAGTCTCCTTTTCGCTTCCGGCTCATCGCCGGATATTTTTTCGGAAGCCCCGGCTGTATCAGAAGAGAGCTTCCAGTAGAGCGGATCTCCTTTTTTGCTATGAAGCGCAGTCAACTACTAAAGGCGATTCGTCGCGTACGCTCCATTCGGCGCAGCTCCCGTCCTCGTTAACCTCGTTGCAGGAGCAAAAGCAGCTGTTGAGCTCGGGCACTGCGCCGTCCTGAAGTAAACAGGATAACATGGCCGGGGTCCCGGCGGAGGATCCGACCGGCACATTTTCCTGGATGCCGATAAAGCTGGCGGGGTTCGATGTCTGGCACTGGGCGTCCGTCAATCTGGCCGCGTCGCACTTAAGACACGCATTCGGGTCGCAGCCCGCCGCGCTGTCATAAGGACCGCCTATCTGGTGCCCGCCCGGACTCGTATCCGAATTTTCGCAGTTCGTGGTTATCGGGCACGAGCACATAAGCTCTTTCTTGCCCAGCTTCTCGAACCCCGGGAAGTTCCTGCCCTGGGTGCTGGTGAAGCAGAGCCCGCCGTCGCACTGCGCGTAAGAGCCGGACGCAGCCGCAACGCCGCCGTACTTGCCCTTGTTGAGCTCTCCCGGGCAGGTATAGAGGGCATAGTCGCCTTCCGGATACACGCTTCTCTTGGGAACGCTGTATGTGCTGACCCTGTAGCCGTTTCCTCTCCCGTCCTGGTTCACAGTGCACACGTTCTCGCCGTCGCTGAAATCGAAGGGAAGGCTTATGCTGTCGCCCCTCAGGAGATCGCATTCGCAATAGGCCACCTGGTTCATGGTAAGGCATGTCGCGTTGGCGCAGAGCGCGTATTGCTGATCCTTCAAGATCAAAAAATCTCCGGCCGGCTCGCACTTGTCGGGATTCGCCGCCGACGCATCTCCCGCGCCCGCGAATAGGGGCATCAATAAACCAGCCAGTATAAAGAGAATATTCCTAAGCCTCATCTTTCCATCCGCTCCTTCATTTAAAGTTTTAAGATCCAGTCGGAAATCCATTTGTCCGTTAAATATATGCCCATTTCAGAAATTCTGTGTTTTATTTTCACGCTCGGCCCAGGGGCCCGGTTGAAGTCGCAAACCGGCATTTTGGTTTGGATCGATATGGCGCTAAATTTAGCTCGGATAAACTCATATATAGGGAGCTACCGTGTCGAAACAAACCAGGGTAGGCGAATATCTGATAGAGAGGCTATACGATCTCGGCGTCCGCCACGTATTCGGGGTTCCGGGCGACTACGCCCTCAGCTTCTTCAAGGAGCTTGAGAAAAGCGGGCTCGAATTGATAAACACCTGCGACGAGCAGGGCGCCGGGTTTGCCGCCGACGCCTACGCGAGGGTTAAGGGACTCGGCGTCGTCTGCATCACATACGGCGTCGGCGGGCTCAAGGTAGCCAACACGACAGCCCAGGCATTCGCGGAAAAATCGCCTGTAGTCGTCATAAGCGGCGCCCCGGGAATAAAAGAGCGGATCAAGAATCCCCTCCTTCATCATAAAGTGAGGGAGTTCGATACGCAGCTCAAAGTCTTCCGCGAGCTGACAGTGGATTCCGTTCTTATAGACGACCCGGAAACCGCCGCCCCCGAGATCGACAGGGTGCTCGAATCCGCGGTGAGGTATAAGAGGCCGGTCTATATCGAGCTCCCGCGCGACGTCGTCTCCCTCCCTGTAAAGCCGCACAAGCCGGCGCGACGGGCGCCGCTCGAAAGCGAGGCCGATACACTGAAAGAGGCCCTCGGAGAAGCGGTCGCCATCATAAACAAATCGAAGAAGCCCGTGATAATCGCCGGGGTAGAAATACACAGGTTCGGCCTCCAGGAGAAGCTCCTCGAGCTACTTGACAAAACCAACATTCCTCTCGCAACGACGATTCTCGGGAAATCAGTCATAAGCGAAACGCACCCGCTTTGCATGGGCGTCTACGAAGGGGCTATGGGCAGGGAATCCGTCAGGAAATTTGTGGAATCGAGCGACTGCATGATACTCCTCGGCACCTTCATGACCGACGTCAACCTCGGCATATATACCGCGAACATCGACAGGTCCCATTCGATCTCCGCCACGAGCGAAGCGATAGCCATTAGACATCACGCCTACGAAGACATAAGCATTCACGACTTCATCGACGGCCTTTTAAAAGGAGGCATCGGGCGGAGGAAAACGGTGAAGATACCCAATCCGCCGCTTCCGAAACGCCCGAAGCCCGTTAAAGGAAAGAAGATCAGCGTCGGCTACGTGTTCAAGACGCTGAACTCATACCTCGACGAAAAAACGGTGGTCATCGCCGACCCGGGCGACGCGATGCTCGGTGCGCTAGACATGGTTATTCAAATGGAAACGGAATTCCTCTGCCCGGCGTATTACTGCTCGCTCGGCTTCGCCGTCCCGGCAAGCCTCGGGGTACAGGCCGCAAGGCCCGACCTCCGCCCGCTCGTCCTCGTCGGCGACGGGGCCTTCCAGATGACCGGCATGGAGCTTTCGACTATAGCAAGGTTCGGCCAGAACCCGATAGTCGTCGTGTTCAACAACGAAGGCTACGGCACGGAGCGGCCCATGATCGACGGCGCGTTCAACGACATTCACCCCTGGAAACACAGCCGTATACCCGGGATTCTGGACAACGGCGTCGGTTTCGACATTCATACCGAGGACGAGCTTCAGGATGCGCTCGCAGCGGCCGTGAAAGATACCAATAATTACTACATCCTCGACGTCCATCTCGACAAGGCGGACAGATCGGAAGCGCATAAACGTCTGACGACCGCTTTA
>PJQE01000021.1_pt1 | contig 19343 bp, 22 predicted proteins | sample 1503751 | NCBI WGS metagenome assembly PJQE01 (sample SAMN07775948, study PRJNA414020) | Biofilm metagenome, whole genome shotgun sequencing project. | reverse complement strand
TTCTTCGTAGAGAAGGACGACACGCTATTCTTTAGGCACAAGACGGCGGGCGCTGGTGGTTCTAGTGCTGGTGCAGTCTATTTCATTCTCTATTACGAGAATGTATCAGACGGAAAGGTATAACAAGGAGTAACTCTTGGCGCGAGTAATTGACGCAGAAGAGGGCTGGAGCGGTAACAAGGGTCTATGGGAATGGCAAATTCTCGTAGACCGCCTAAACTTTGAGGTGAAGGAGGGCCTCCCTATTATTAGGGGATACAAGCGCCTTCCTATCACCCTCCATATAACTACGGGCAAGCGCGAGCAAGAGTTCGAGCTTGTTGATAAACTAACATCTGACCGCAGCGCATACGGAGCATTAGGAGATTCCGTACTTTATCGAGCTCTAAAGAACGAGACAGATGGGTACTATCGCCTAGTGATATACAAGCAGGCGCAAACCTCTAAGCTCTATAAGGTCCCCATGTTTGCGTACTGGGGCACTACCGTAATCTCGAAGCACCAAGACGTGTTCTTGTTCGAGACTAAATACTTCTATGCGGGCGCTCCTCACAAGACTAATCTAGAGAGGAGAGACCCTAGAGAAGATGCTAGACGTAAAAATATAGATAGAATACCTAGCGGCGGTATAGACCTGCCGTGGTAGGAGGAGCCAATGTATAAGGAGTTTAGTTGGTACGAGCGCTTTCTGTTCTGGTTAGTGGGGCTCTTTAAGTAATGACTAGAGACGATATAGTAGACCTCATCAAGACCTTTCTAGGTCGTAATTTCACTGGCATAGATACAGTCATACAAGAGGCCATTAACACCTCTATCGAGCTCTTCGGTAACACGATTAGCGCTATCTATGATGAGGCTCAGTGGCAGCACACCTTTGGTTCTGGAGACACAGCTAGTAAGGTAGATAACTATCAGCTACCTCCGGGCACCAAATACATACTAGACGCCACTATTATAGACCCTACTGGAAGTGAGGATACGTTCTATCTCATGGAGGGGCGCTCGCCTGTGGACGCCTATGAGATAGATAGACTCTACGCTAGAACGGGGCGACCGGGCTTCTATACTGGAGCTCCAGACCTTTCTAGTCAAGTGCTTACTTGGGGTACGACCTTTCCGGGTCGTTCCACTGAGGTTACTAGAGTAGACCAAGCTGGTATACCTAGGTTCTACTGGAGGATAGGAAGTAACATCCATATCTTTCCTAGAAACTCCTCACGAGAAGAGGGGTGGATGCTTAGAGTGATGTTAGCTATGAAGCCCCCTGTACTTACTGGCAACGACAGCAACTCTATTACTGAGAACTACCCCTATGCTCTAGCACACTTCGCGGCTGGTATTGTGTGGGGCACTAGATTTAAAGACCAAGAGGCGGCTAACAGCCACTACTTACTTGCTAGTCAGCTTCTTAATGCTGTAGCATCTGACCAAGAAATAAGTAAGCTAATGGGAATTAGAATAGTGAGGGCCTAGTGAATAAACTAGAGCTAGAAATAGCACATGCAGTAAGGCAAGCACTGCGCTTGCTCCCTGTGTACTCGGCTCCTTGGGAAATTAACATAATTCAGTTATCCCCCACCAAGCTCAAAATTATAGGGATGCTACCAGAGAGCGCTACGTTGCCAACAGGTCACAAGCGCCCTCTCTTGCCGGTGCAGTTTTTACATAGACAAATGATACCCATGACTGACCTTCTTAGTGTCTCGTTTGGGCCAATAGCGCGTGAGCTACATAAAGAGATTACTAAAGCCTACCAACTAGGCGAATACTACGGGAGGGTCTAACATGGCCAATTCAGTATACCCCTCGGCGAAGGACGAAATACTCACTGCCGGGATAAATTTTGAAAGCGACGACATTAGAGCGGTTCTTCTTGACTCGGGCTATAGCTATAGCTCGGGCCATAACTTCCTAGATGATGTAACTGGAAGCACGCGAGTCGCTACTAGTAATGCGCTCGACAGTATGACGGTTACTAATGGTGTCTTTGATGCTGCTGACGAGGTATTCTCTAGTGTTAGCGGCGACCAAATAACCTCACTTCTCATATACAAACACACTGGAACGGAGAGCACTAGCCCTCTTATATCCTTCTGGGATACAGGAATTACTGGCGCTCCAGTTACCCCTAATGGTGGTAACATCACCCTCCAGTGGCACGCTAGCGGTATCTTCTCTATCTAATAGGAGACTCTAGTTGTCCTCTAAAGATAGCGTTATCTTCCTACACCCAATGAAAACGGCTATGACCTCTATAGCCTCCTTCTTCCAGCGACAGCTTAGGTCGCAGCTCCCCGACGTAGGAGAGCTCCATCTTGACTCTCACGAGACTCTTCAAGAGATGGTGTGGAGGCTTCCTGATGGTGACGAGTGGTATAGAGATAAATACTGTATCCTGTTCTCTCGTAACCCATATGATAGGGCTGTTAGCTTCTACCACCATATGCGTCAGATAGGGGGACATGCACGAGGGCTCTGTCTAAGAAAGACGTTCTCAGAGTTCATACGTGAGCCCAACCTGATACGTATTATGCGCCCAATGAGTGATTACACTAGAGTTGACGGAAAGGACATAGTTGGGTTCTTAGGTAGATATGAGTCTCTCACTGACGACGTACATCGTCTAGTTGGAGAGCTAGGACTATCAGACGAGACTAAGGACTTGTGGTCGGAGGCTCCACGTAGAATGGCAACAGAGCACGAAGCGTACTCCTCCTACTATGATGAGTCTCTTGCTGACATTGTATACCACACGTATAAGGAGGACTTCCTTCTGTTTGACTATCGGAGATAACTAGATGGCCTTCGCATTTAGCTCACAGAACATACAGCTATCAGGCACTATATCCCTCCCCGATGGTGACTGGACTATTGCAGGAAAGGTCCGATTCCCGTCCGGCTCCTCTGGCACTAGAGTTATCTTCCAGCATGGCGGCGGGTACTCTAACCACCTACGTCTAAGAAGCACTAACACTGGTACTCCTAACCTCACCTACCATGATGATGATGGTTCGAGTATCAACTTCTCCCCCTACTCTGCTAATTTCGCAAGCAATACTAACTGGCGCAGCGTCGCTCTAGTACGGACAGGAAACCAAGTACGTCTATGGATTGATGGCTCCTCCGTATGGGACGGCTCTAACGCTAACATAGATGCCATCTCTAATCTGAGCCCCATCTATTTCGGAGAGGATGGTGCGGGGGGCGCTAGTCTTGGTGGCGAGCTCGCGGAATGGGCTATGTGGACTAGAGCCCTATCAGAGACAGAACTAGACGGACTACATAATGGTCTTGCAGATGGGGGCGGTATATCTCCTAACTACTATGGTACAAACCTCGTCTGGTACATACCTATGTATGGTGGTGACTATACAGAGAAGATAGCAGGTCTTACAGTCACTAACGATGGGTCCACAAGCGCTACTCACCCTAACGTTTCCTACCCACTATCTGTGCCGCTCCTCTCCTCTCCAGTCACACTCTATACTCCTACACTAGCGGCCTCTAACACTATAGCGCCCCCTAATATAGACAGCTCTATGGTGTTATATACCCCTAGTTTTGTATCACAAGCACAAACTCTAGCGCCACCACTTATAACGCTCACAATGTCGTTATTTACTCCTAGTCTGGTCTTTGACCAGCTTCTAGAGATACCTAGTATAGATAGTGAGATAGTTCTATACCCTCCTACATTTATATCGTCAGAGGCTATAGCGCCACCACTCCTCTCTGCCCCTATCACGCTCTTTGCGCCCACACTTACTACTAGTAATACTATAGTGCCGCCACATATAGGGCTTACGTTCTCGCTCTTCGCTCCTACTCTCAGCTCGAACTACCCACTCTCGATACCTAGAGTTGACGTGCCTATGACTTTGTATGCTCCCGGTCTAGTATATGGTACAACAATTGCAGCTCCTCATATATCAGCTCCTATCGTTCTTCATACTCCAGCGCTTGCATACTCTCAAGGTGTAGTAGCCCCATTAATAGCCCTAACCTTTACTCTTTATTCTCCTAGCCTTCGTGAGGTGTGGGAGCTAGTAACGCCTAACACTGATAGCGCGTTTGAGATAGTACCACCGAACTCTGGTTCTGATTTTACACTAGTAATCTAATGGCTAACAAGAAACTACCAATAAACGACCTTAGTGGTGGGCTCAATAAAGACTTTCCCGCTCACCTAATAGCGCCTAATCAGCTCGCCGAAGCCTATAATATAGTTTATAGAAGGGGCGAGTGGGTCAAGCGCGGAGGGTACACACAACCCTATTCCGAGCTCGGTAATAGCATCATAGAGATAGTGGACTACGTTCGTAAGGACGGCACTAGTAAGCTCTATGCAGCTACTAACGACGGAATCAACGAGCTCTCTGGCACAAGCTGGACTAATAGACTTAACCTAGCTACCACTAGAGCCCTCACTGATAAGTGGTTCTTTGCAGAGATAGGGGATGCGGTCTACGCCACTAATGGAGTAGACCAGATACAGCGCGCTACTACTGCCGCCTTCGGCAACATGACCTTTGACACCACTACAGACAGCGCGGGCGAGACCGGATACGCAATTACTAGAGCGAAGATTATTCTAGCTCTCAATGGGCGCTTGTGGTTCTTCAACACTATAGATGCCATCAATGGTACAGTTCCCTATGGTGGACAGTGGACTGACTACCTAGACTACGATAGGGTCGAGCCCGACAACATAGCCCTCTTCGACGATAATCAGACCCCTATCATTAGCGCTGGTGTGCTCACTAATAACTTTATAGCTGTCTACAAACAAGACCAAACGCTAGTGCTACAGAACACAGGGAACCCTGTAGCCTCCATTAGGTTTAGGTTTCCTACAGGAATACTAGCACCTAAAGCATGGACTAGGATTCCGGGAGGTCACTTTGTTGTTGGGCTAGATGGTTTCTATCTCTTTACTGGGTCAGCCCCTACCCCTATAGGCGACCTCAATATTACTAGTTACTTCTTTAGCACCCTTACCAAAAATACTAGTTCGCGCCAGAACATCTACTGCTACACTGATTGGTTCAATAGAGAGGTTCATATAATAGTCCCCACCTCTTCCGACCCTACAGTAATGCCTACTATGCAGCTCATTTATAACTGGCAGTACAACTGTTGGAGTGAGGTATCATTAGGAGGGCGCTGTGGTTTCTATAGATTTAGGAGCGCGACTACTCCTCAAGTTCTAGTAGGTGGCACTGGAGGAGAGACTTGGTTAATAGGTGAGGAGCGTGGAGTTAGCAACGACGATGGCGACTCAATCACTACTAGACTTAGAACTAAAGCATTAATAAACGTCCCCGATAGAGAGAGCAAGATGAAGGACTACTTACAGACTAACGTCATTAAAACTGACGCGCTCCCTGTCTCGGCAACCATCAAGCTCGGCATTGCGGATTTTGGAGTAGAGTCTCCTACATTCGCCTCGACCGCCACTATCACTGCTATAGACGGACTAGCTCCTTTTGCTGACCTAGAGCCACAGGCCGGGCGCTATCTTAGTATAGAGGCCGAGAACTTTAACACTATCTCCGAGTTCCAAATAGAGTGGCAAGAGGCGGGCACTGACTAATGGTAACTATTCTATCCATATAAGGCTCTAGTGAGTATAATAATACCCAATGGCTGAATCAGAGTTCTCATTCCCTACAGCTCCTAGCTTCACCGAGAGCGCCTTCCCTCCACCTCCAGTTAGAGGGAGCAAGAGCGTAGACGCATACCTGCGTGATGTAGAGCGCTACCTCCAGTCTCAGCTAGTAGGTCTTACTGAGATGCAAGCGACTCTTACTGAGGGATGGGTAGTTGACGGGCTTAGAGTTACTAGTATCACAGCGGATAAGGTCTTTGCTAACTCGATTATTACTGAGACCTTATTTCTAGGCAGCAGCGGTAATGGGTCTATAGCGCTCCAAGCCTCCCCTATTAAAATCATTATCAAGGACGAGAATGGTACTAATAGAGTAGAGCTAGGAGATTTTGGTACTACTAACGCTGACTGGGGTATTAGGGTGATGGACTCCGCTGGAATCCTAAAGTTTCAGAGCAGTATAGTAACCTTTATAGATGGCGCAATTATAACTAATGCGACCATACAGGACGCAAAGATAGTGGACCTCAATGGCTCCAAGCTCTTTGATGGTTCTGTAGCTGATGCGAAGGTTACTAGTCTTAGCGCGTCCAAGATTACAGTAGGCACTCTAATAGTTGATGGCTCTCCGGCTATTAGTGTTGTCTCTAGTGGGGCTCTTGTGTTCTCCTCTGGTGGCGATATTATCATGCGCGCCTCGGGCACAAACTTCTCCTACATCATCTTTCAGAATTCTAGCTCGGTTCAGCAGGGCGCGCTACAGCTCACGACCTCTGGACTTACTCTAACCTCTAGCGGCACAGTTCCAATTAATATTGTTGCTGGTAGCGGTCAGCTCTCTCTAACTAATACTGGCACTATAGCAATAGGGGGCGGCTCGACCAGTCTTATACGTATAGGGATTACTAATACTACAGACGTAATCATAGCGGCGGGAGTAGCCTCCTCCATCTTTCCAGATGCAGGGGGTACAAGGAACCTTGGTAGCTCTACTTTAGATTGGGGCACTATCTTTGTAGGAACGGTATCTCACGCTGGCAACCTTACACTTACTACTACGAGCTCTGGTGGTATAACACTTACTCCCGCTGCTAACCTTCTTCTAGACCCTACTGGTTCTATAGTCTTTGCCTCTAACGTAAGTATGAGCGCCCACAACACAATTACAATGGGCTCTAGTGGAGCGCGTCTTGCTGGCATCTGGTCAGTTCTAGTTAATGGTTCTGACTTCTGCTTTGACGACGATGCGCGATTAGTAGAGGGATATAGAGTGTATTCTTGGATGCGTCCGGGAGACGCTTGGATGTTTATGTCCCCCGAGTGGGAGCCGCTAATGATGATTACTAAGAGTGGAGACCTAGTAATGAAAGGAAATATAAGAGGCGCTAGGTGTGTTACAGAAGGAGACAGAGCTGTATTCCCTAGACCTGACGTAGAAAAACAAAGAGCACAGGAGGCTCCTAATGAGTCTTAACTTGTATGACCTTCTAGCACAAGCTAGACAGGTACTAGAACAGCGCAAAGCTGACTATTGGTTACAGTTGGGCGCAGTATCAGTATTAGAGAATTTGATTAAGGACCAAGAATCTAAAGATTCAGGTCCCGCCGCTAATGGCGAGGAGGAAGAGAATGGCGATAGTGGAAAACATAGACAGGAGCTTGAGTCAGATGGTGAACCCAAGCCAACTTCAACAGGTGGCGATTTCACCATCGGACCTCGTGACAGCACGGGCGACAGCGAGTCCGAGCCCAACTTCTGTAACCGCCCCTAATGGTTATAATGGAGCGCCTATTAGCGTTCCTCAAGCGCCATATCAAGGAGCTGCACCTCCTCCGGGCATGTCACAGTCAGACCTCATGGCTGCCCTTATAGCACGCGCTGGAGGTCAGTCCACAGTAGGAGCGCTGCCACCGGGCTTTGGTGTGGGTATTAACTTACAAGCGCCTCCGGGCCTTCGCCCTGCGTTTATGTCTAACCCACAGGTGCAGCAGGGACAGCAGCCCGGTCCAGCAGATATGTACGCGCCCCCACAAGCGCCCACTACTCCTCAGCCTCCGGCTGCGCCTAGGAGGGAGAACACTGGGACCTTCAACATAGATGGGCTCTTGGAGTCTCTCTCTAGGAGTCAAGCAGTGCTTGGGCCTACTGGTATGGGAGGGTTCACTAATAGCCTGAATACACTCTTTAGACCAATGCAGCAGCTCAGTCAGACAGGCACCTCGTTCTTGAACTTACTTAGAGGTAAAACCGCCTAATGGATGCGCTCGATACAGTCTTAGTAGCATACCTAGAGGAAACTGAAAGCCACCTTACTCTTGATGAGGTTAAGGAGGGGTTTACACACTTGCAGCCACTAGTAAACAGTGCTGGTGTAATAGGAATCTTTGGTTACGAGATTCTACCTAGTAAGCGCTATGGTAGCGTAGCTATAGTTAAGCTCGTATATGTATTCCCAGAACATCGAGCACACTTTAAACCTATCGCGCTTGGAGTTCTACAGCACATGAAGTCTATAGGTATCACTAGAGTAGAAATTCAAAGCAACAACAAAATACATAACTGGATGAGAAAGCACCTCAATAGCCGACCTTATATGTATGTACATGCGCTGAGTGTGGACGAGTCGATAGATAAACTCGTCGCTCCTAGGGGGAACTAATGACAGGAGATTCTAGTAGGACAGGACCAACTAGACAGGCCACTAACGCTGGCTTTGGATTACTAAGCGCGCTCAATCCAGCAGTCGCGTCTATGGGCGGTTTCGACAACGCGACACAGAAATGGATGCTCGACCAAGCCCCTATGGGCTCAATACTCCAAGGTATACCCGGAGTCCAGACCTTCGACCAGTTCGGGAATCCACTACCTGTAGGCTCTAACACGCTTCCTAGTATGCTCCCTAAGATTACTGATATAGGGAACTACGACACGCTCTTTGAGAAGGTTTCTGGAGGGAAGCTAGACCCTGCCTCACAGTCCATGTACGACCTGTTTATGGGCTCTGCAAGCACGCCCTATACTCCCCAAGAGACAGACTATGGAAAGCTCTTCGGTAGCCTAGGTATAGGTGGCGGGGGCGTAGGTGGTGGAGGTGGAGTTAGCGCAACACCACCACCTAATATTGGGGTCCTTACTAGTCAGATTCTAGAGGACCTACCTTCTGAGTTCCAGTCCTTTATTAGTAATACACTAAATGCTTCTAGCCCCGAGCGAGTAGGCGATATACTTACTGAGTTCGAGAGTGCGATTAGCGCAAGGTCACAACAGAACGCCGCTATAATGGGCGAGGACTTATTAGATGTATTCGCTGCTAACCCCGGTACACAGGGGGCAGCTATGGCAGAGATGAAGTCTCTAGCGCTACAAGCCACGATAGAGGCTAACTCGACTATCGCTGCGGGCCGACTAGAGATACTGAACCAGCAGGTACAGGCTATGCAGGTAGGCACGCAGCTAGTAAACGTGCTCACTGGATTAGGCGCTACTGAGCAAGCTAATAGAGTGGCGCTACAGCAAGCAGAGCTACAGGCTAATGCCTCGATTCAAGTCGCCTCTATAAACGCGCAAGCTCGACTACAGGAGACGCTAATAGCGGCTACTGTACAACTAGAGAGCCAGAGGCTCGCTTCTTACACCGCACTTGAAGGTGCTAGACTCGACCTTGTAGGTCAAGGTATGGGTATTCTTTCTGGAGAAAGTTCTGCCGAGGAGATAGCGCGTATCGAGTCACTCAAGCTTCCCTACAACTTACTTGGTGGTATACAACAGCAGCAGTCGTCCAAACAGAAAACTAATATTACTGGAGACATACTAGGAGGACTCATAGCAGCAGGCGGCTCTATTGGCGCAGCGGCTATATAGGAGAATATAGATGCGTAGTGGAGTAGGATACGGAATAAGTATAGCTGGCTCTGCAATAGCAGACGCACTAGCGCGAAGAAGAGAAAGGAGTGAAGTAGATAAAGCTCTACAGTCTCTCTTGCTCTCTCAAAAGATTTCCTCCACTGGTGCTATTACTCCAGAGGATAGAGCTCGTCTTGCCGATATGGGTGTCCCTGTGGCAGATGAGGCGAGCGGTATCACTAGAACTAACGAGGACGTAGTTCGAGACATCATAGCTCGCGCTGCCTCGGAGAGTCCCAATATTATAGCTCAGAATCCCTCGGCCTTTATGCAGCCACTAGACCAGCTAGTAGGCCAGAGACAAGCCTCTGGACAGCTAGAAGCCCTCATGCCTTTTCTACAGTCTAGTGGACTTAAGCCAGAGGAGATACAGTCTCTAGTTAGTCTAGGACAAACTGACCCTCAAGGCGCTGCTGGTATGTTAGCTGACCTCTACCAGAAGTCTACTAGCGCCTTCCTACAGAACGAGGGTGCAGGTCGCGGAGAGGCCGCTGGATTCCTTTCCCCTATAGGCCAGACCGCCTTCGAGACCGAGCTAGGTCGAAGAGAGGAGGGAGAGGTTCGCACCTATAAAGAGAAAGCCGCCTACTCACACGAGCTCCAGAAGAAGATGCTTTTCCTAGAGGACTCACTTTATCGTAGTCGCGCAGCCGCTAGTTCAAAATCAGATAGCGATAAAGAGAAAGCACAGACTGAGAGCGCTAAGACTAGAATTTATGGAACTGTAGACGACCTAGTGAAAGAGGTCAAGGACCTTCCTAGAAGGCGCGACGAGAATATTAGAGAAGAGAACGAAGCTAGAACCGAACTAGCAGAATCAGGGAGCTTTGACGACAAGGTAGGACTAATGTCACAAGTGTTCCCCGGAGTGACCAAACAGGATGTAGCGCTCACTGCTAAGACTGCTACCCTTCTAGGTCAGGACGGCTTCGCCACAGTCAAGGAGGAGCTCTTACAGAAGGGCCTCATATCTGGAAGTCCAGAGGACGAGGCCAAGATTAGAGACGTGCTCTATGATTATGGTGCAGCTACTAGTGAGGAGCCCGGACGTAACGCTAAGGCTACTCCACAAGTACAGCAAGCCATGAATAGGCTTGCCTCAGCTCGTGCTAATAGAGAGATTCTAGCACGCACCGAAGGGGACATGAAGCGTAAGCTCCCCGGTCTACTTGACCAAGCCGAGGGGTTACTAGAAACTGATAACGATAGAGCTGAGTTCAGGCTCAAGAGAAGTATCATACAGGACACGCTCCTAGCTCCATCTACTCCTCAAGCAACTAACGAGACCATCCCGGTCTCTGGAGTAACCACTCCAACTAGTGAGCCGGGATTTATAGGTCGTGCTGCTAGTGGTGTCATGGAGTCTGTAGGTGGTGCTGCTTCCAAGGTAGGAGAGGATGTAAGTGGGTTCTTCACTAATCCTAACATCGAGGCCGTAAAGGACTCCGCAGTTAGAGCTAGAGAACAGAGGCTCTCAGGAATCACAAGCACCATTAATTCCGCTGGCGCTCCTCTTAATATAGAGAAAACGCTAGAGAGAATAAATAAGGATTGGGGTGATATGTCAGACACAGAGCGCGCCACTATTAGGGACACTATACGTGCTAGGAACCTAGAGCTTAGAACGGGCAAGAAGGCTACTCCAGCACCAACTACAGCCCCCACACTCTTATCGCCTACTCCTAGTCCTATGCTTGCACCTACTCCACAGCCCACGGCTACCCCTAATCCTTACACGTATAGACAAGAGTACGGGCTTCCAGAAGCTAACGAGGTGCAAGAGCTACAGAACATACAGATGGGGCCGCCTGAACCAAGACCGGAGATGCTCCCTCGCACAACACTAGACCACCTTATCAACGCCGGACTCGCAATCTATGGGTTTGCTCCTAGAAGCGCTGGCATGGTAAACTATCCAGAGAAATGGCGGGATAGAGATGCCGAGTGGGAGGCCGCCAAGAAGAAGGAGATGAAGAAATAAACACCACAGACCTTCTAGTTTACGAAGATGAAGAAGAGCAAGAGGACTACTCCGACCTTCTAGTACCAGCTAGAGAGGAGGACGACCCCTATAGTCTTACTAGAGAAGCACTAGTGCCTGATGAGATGGGCTATCTAGAGCTTCTATCTAGGAGAGGAGGTACGGGCGGCACGGGTATGCTCGCGCCTGAGCCCGTAGGTATAGGCAGCGCGTTCTTGCACGGAGCTTCTCTAGGCTTCGCCGGAGAGGAACCTAACACTGGATGGGGTACGGTCGCGGACGTGGCCGGAACCATAGCAAGCGCGATAGCTGTCACTAAAGGTGTAGGAGGATTACTAGGTCGTGTTGGTGTTTCTGGAGGTTCTACCCTAGCAGGGCAAATGGCCTTCGAGGGAGCTATCTCAGCGCCATTCGATGCAGCCTATCTAGCTTCTCCACTAGGACGTGACACAGAGAATCCAGAGCTCATGCTCCCCCTCTTCACTGGCCTTAACATGGCTATGGTGCCTCTAGGTAGACTGTTCGCTATTGCTAAGTCTAGGGTAACTACACCAGCAGTTGACGAGGTTACTGGAGCGCGCTTCTTGAACGTGCTTGATAGTGAGACCACTAGGATTATGGATGAGGCCGAAGGTATTAACTTCGAGGCCATGCTTAGAGGCGAGCCGGGGACACCTACAGTTACCCCCTATAGCTCGACACTAGAAGAGAACATAACTAACCTCAATAGACTAGGGGACGAGTATCGTATGAACCTTCATAACGATGCTCTGCGCGAGAACCTAGAGACAGTCAAGTATGTATTCGGAGAAGGCTCTGAGGGCGCTAGTATCCTTGCAGGTGAGCGCGCTATTAGAGAGGCCACTGATGAGTTCCTTACTCAGAATATGGGTAGGGTACTACCACAGGACGAGCAGTTAGTTATATGGAGAGCGCTAGACGCTAATGGTGGCGTACTAGGTTCTGCTGATAACTTTAACAAGCGCGCCTTTGAGCTCTGGAACGAGGGACAGATAGACTCAGGTATGCCTACTAGAGGCACTAGTCAGTCTAGTAGATGGAATAGGAAAACCTTCGGAGAGGAGGTCCAGCTCTTTGTAGGAAAGGTGCGAGATATAGAGGATGCTGTCTCTGTAGGACTACCGCCTAACTCCACCTATAAAGAGATAGTCAAGCGCTCCGAAGATGTAATGAGAGAGCTTACTAAGATACACGAAAAGACTCTCACTAACCCGGCCTACAAGCGCATAGTAGATGAGGCCACCAAGCAGTACGACGAAGCTCTAAAGAATAGGGGACTAGGAGTCTCCGCTGACTTCGCGGCTACTAGAGGGGGCGAGGAGTTATATCGCCTAGCAGCCACTAATGCTCTATTCTCTAGAGTAGATGATGTTAAGATGAGGGCAGATGAGATAACTAGACTTATCTCTAACATCCAAGGTAACGCAGAAGCGTACCAGAGGAATATGAAGGAGTCCCTCAAGAAGGCGCTCAATAAAGACTACAATACTGAGAAGCAGACGCAGCGTATACAGACCCTAGTGTCGGGCAAGGGACGTATAGAGCCCAAAGAGTTCGCTGGACTTAGAACCTCACTAGCTCGATACATCATAGAGCAGCTTCATAGAGAGGTGGCTCCAGAGTTCATAGAGGCTGACCTAGGCAAACAGCTCTCGACTCTTAGAAAGGAAATGGCTGCTGTGCCAACTAGATTCCCTGACGATGTAGCTTCTAGGAATAGAGAGATAGCGCAGCTTATGGGAGAGGAGGAGAAGATAAAGGCACAGATAGCGCAACAGTTCTTCTCTAACCAAACCATAGCTCGTACTCTTGCCTCTAGGAGCGGCAACGCAAACTTCGCCAAGGCGGTAGATTATTACTTCGCTGCGCTCGGGGACCCTATAGCACAGTCTCACGTAGTAGGACGCAAGCTCTTAGGGCGCGGCCATATCGCTAGAGATATAACTGCTAACAGAACGCTCACGACCCCTAGACCATCAGTAGACCCTAGAGTAGATACAACAGGCAAGCCTACAGGCACTAGCTCTATCATTAACTCTAAGACTAGTGACATGGACCCCGGCCTCCTAGACGATGCAGAAGCCCTCCAGACCCAACTAGCGATTATAGAACAGGGCAAGGACCTTGACCCAGTACGTAGACTCTTTGGTTCTCCAGAGGTCAACGCTAGAGTGTACAAAGAGAAGGCCACATTACCTGAACTCAAAACCCTCTATGGCTCTATAGAGGATTTATATAAGAGAGGCTTCGAGCAATATAACAAGATACAAGAGGACCTCACTTTTTACAAGGACGAGCTCCTTGAGAAGTTCCACCAGCGCGTTCTAGAAATGGGAGAGAATGGCTCTAAAGCTATCGCTCTAATAGATGATGTATCTAGGACAGCCAACGCTCTTATAGACGAAGGACTCTCCTATGGAGACATAGAGGAGGCTCTGGCCAAGAAGATACGCGCTCAGAGCCAAGAGGTGCAAGACGCTTACAAGCAGTTCCGCGACATGGATGATTGGATATATGATAAGGGTATCTCGTGGATTCTAGAGAACAACTCTAAGGTCGATAGAGGACTACTCCCGGAGAGCGCTAGGTTAGCAGTTCCAGCTCGTAGGCCCGGACACGTACACTTCGCATACGATGGTGACTTTAGACTCATGCTAGTTGATGAGTCGGGCGAGAGGTTCGTCGGCTACGTCATGGGACGAGACCAAGCTGCCGACGAGATTATCTCCTACCTAGAGCGTAACCCTGATGCGGCTGGTAGATTTGTGTTAACGCCCAAACTAGTAGACCACGAGGGGGACCTAGTTAAATTAGGTGACCTAGTTAAGGACGTAAACCGCACAATGGGTGTGGACATTACACAGTTACGAAAGCTCATAGGAGAGGACAAATTCAATGGTAGTACCATATATGACGTATTCTATGGAGCGCGTAAGGAGCGGCTACTTGGATTAGAAGAGAAGCGCCTAGACACACTTAGGTCCACTACTCTATCAGCTCTCGCTGCTATTAGGTTCTCTAGATATATGCCACTAGTGATGGAAGGCAGACAACTAGCTCGTACTCTTAAAGACAGCTCGCTCCCCACTTGGGCCGACTCTGTGTCCACCTATGTTAATGACCTAGTGGGTGTCTCTAGAGGTCTAGAGAAAACACTAGACAATCACTTACAAGGCGTACTCTCGATGGTTACAGAGAGAGTTCCGCTCACTAGAGACTTCTTCTCCGCACTAGGTATAACTCCGGGCTCTCGAATTACTAGAGCTGTAGGTTCCTCGTTAACGTTCCTTAGTAGGGTTCTCCCGCTTGGCTTCAATCCAGCTACAGCCCTCATCAACACAGCGCTATTAGGTACTAACGTCATACCAGTGACCACCCTAGCGGATACAATGTGGGCCTCTAAGAACGTCTTTAGGTGGCGCAAGTCTCCAGAGGGAATAGCTCTACTCAAGAAGGGAGGCGTCTCGCTTAGGCAGTCAGGCATACTCTTTGGTGATGAGTTCAGGAAGCCTGACGTATTACTAGGTCGAGGGGCTCGCGCATGGCAGAAAGTAGACGATTGGTCTATGGCCATGTTCAATGCCACCGAGGACTACACTAGAGGTGTCACACTCCTAGCAGCGTACAAGCACGGGGAGCGTATGGCCAAGGGCTTAGCGAAAGGAGTAGAGGCTAGAACATGGCAAGAGAAGTTACTTAGAGACATAGCTAGAGGTAGAGGACAGAAGGTCACTAACCGAGAAGTGCTAGACGAGTACGCAGTACATATAATGAGGAATACTAACTTCGACTACTCCGTCTCTGGTCTTAGTGAACTTGCACGTAATCCTGCCACCAAGCCCTTCATGCAGTTCAAGACCTTCCTAACCAAGGAGATAGAGTTCCTCTTTGGAGGGGGCCTACCTCTCACTCACAAGGAGAGATTCCTAGCACTTGGTATTATGGGCTCTATAGGCGGGCTCTTCGCTATGCCGGGCATCGAGGACATAGACGCAATCAGTAGGCTCTTGTTCAATGGTGCATCCCCTAAGCTCTGGATGGATACGTACTTGCCCGAAATGCTTACTGCCGGGCTCCCCGCAGCTATAGGGATAGACCTCTCGGATAGGGTAACTTTGGGCTCGACCTCACAGTTCCTTAATCCAGAGACCTTCCCCTTTGGCCTAGGAGTCAATAGGATTAAGAACGCGCTGTTAGGTATGAAGAATGGTACTATGGATGTGGGTAGTGCTGCACTCTACACAGTAAGCGCTGCCGAAGGAGCTAGACAGGGCTTCGAGCTTCTCTCTACTGGTGAGCTTCGAGACCGCTATGGCCAACTCCTAGTACGTGAAGAGGACACTAATATGGCGGCTATGGTCGCTAGAGTTATGGGCTTCAAGACTACTATAGAGGGGGATGTAAGTACCTATAGGACGGTCTATGCAGACGTAAGACAGAGAGCTCTCGCTCGTGATAGAGAAGCACTCAAGACCATTATCAAGTACGAGCAAGACGGAAGGACCTCGGAGGCGCGAGCACTCCAGAAGAAAGCCGGTATCACTAACAAACAAATCAAAGCGGAGAAGCGCAAGCGCTCCATGACCACTAGAGATATAATGATACAGAGAACGAGACAAGACCACCGGGAAGAGGAGCTTTATAGGGACGCACTCTTGAGCTTCCCGGAATAAGAATGCGAAGCACCTTTGGTGCAAGCACCTAAAGAAGGAGGATACTAGTATGGAATTTATTTACGAGCACGTATGGGGTATAGTAGCTACTGTAACCACTACTGCGTTCGCGCTCTTGGCAGCCAAGTACAGTGACAAGTATGAGGCAGTTAAAGAGTTCCTCTCTACCTTCTTAGCTGCGCTCGAAGATGGGAGCTTGACTCCTGAGGAGATTCAGGCGCTTGTTAGAGTAGGTAAGAAGATAATTGGAAAGGGAGAATAATATGACCTACGAGCTAGACCGAAGATTAGAGAAGATAGAGCAGTCTCTCTACACTAGTAGAGAGAGCTTTACAGCGCGCATGGCAGAAGTGGAGACTAAGGTAGACTCCACCCTAGATGATATTAAAACACTAGAGACCAAGGTCGAGCGCATAGGTCTTGGTCTAGCTGGCGTTATGGCATTAATTCAGTGGGGTCCTAAGATAGTAGATGGTGCTGTAGCAGTAGTAAGGGCAGCGGGATGGTAGCTACACTCATACGAGTATATCGCGGGCTAGGCCCTAGAACTACCTAGCCCACCGCCCTAACATGCCTAGCTCAAACTATCAATCACGAAAAATATCACAGCGTATGCGATAGCACCTAATATAAACCCTACAACAAACTCCACCATTAGTTACCTCCTAGTAACTTCAATCCCAACTCTATTAGACTACCTAGAAGCGCAGCCCATATTAGCGCGATAGAGACTAGCGCAATAGAGCCCCCCACAGTAATAGTCAACCACAACATAACGTCGTCTAGCTTCATTGTACGAGCAAGCCCCCTCCACCTACAGGCACAGCTCCTCCCGGACCGCCACCAAAGATGCCCGCTTGACGCTGTTCATAAAGGCGCTGAATGGTGTTTACTAGTCTCTCCTTCTTCTCGAAGTAAGCAGTAAGCTCAGGAAACTTAGTCTCCTTCCACTTAGGGTTAGAGAGGTCTACTATATGAGTAGAGTCTCCAGCCCTCACCATCCCCTTGATACGCTCTAGCTCATCAGCACTAGATGCGGTAGCATAGGTGACAGCCCTATCCCCTAGAGGTCCAATAAATACCCTAGGTATGTAGAACCTATCCCCCTTGTCCTCGTCTGGGTCCCTAGGCGAGCCCTCTCTCTTAACAAGCAGCGCCCTAGTAATCGCCCAAGCGTAGCTCTCGATTATGTCCTCTGGGTAGCCGTCTACTAGTACGAGCTTGCCATAGCCCGCAGCTATCACAGACATAACTATAGAGAGCTCAGTGAGTTCGTAGAGGTGGTTCTTCTCGTTCGTCGAGAAGAGTAGCTTGAGCCATTGCGAGCGTTCTGGAACCTCAAGCTCTGGACCCATCATAGCCCTCTCCGGGTGCGCGTTATATCTAGTAAACTCCCCAAAGAAGAACTCCCATTTCTCACTAGCGCGCTTCTCAAATGCAGCCTTGCCCGCGCCAGCCTCCTCAAACCAATCAGGGAGCTTGGTTATATCACTCAAGCGCCCCACAAACACTACTTGCTCTCCTAAATGTATAGTTTCGTCGTTCTTTATATCGTCTCTCATTCGCTCCTCACTCCATGGAATACCTCTATTGTGTAGACACGAGTGTTCATTAGTCTCGACAGCTCTATCGCATTTCCTCCAAGCGCCACACCTGCGCTCCACCTGTTACCAGTCTCTAACGAGAACAACGACCAAAGCCTGTGGGCAACATTATCCTCGTATGTATAGGCTACTAGATATGGTTCACCATCTATCTTAACTATATCGCCTCCTCTCACTATAGTCGAAGTACGCTCCTTACCTTCACCACTAGCCCAAGATAGTTTCTCCTTCAAATTACTCGACATATGTTTCCTCCTTCTCGCCCATAGTGGGAGCGAGACTGCTATATTTCTTTCTCACTAGCTCCACCTCCGAAGTTATATTTTGGTCACACAGCACTTCATGGAATCCTAGAAACCAGAAGTGCTCTCCTCGAAGCTCTCTAGATAGCTCTATCACCTGTTGAGTAGAGAGGTTATAGTAGATATAGACCTCCTCGTCCGTCCCCGGATGGAGGCGATAGTAGTTATCTCCGCGCTCGTACAGCACCATAATCTGACGTTCGTACTTGAGCGCATCTACCTGCATAGCTACTAGCTCGTTCCAGAAACTAGGGGGCTGATAGATAGTAGACCCGTGCTTATCAACATAAGCCCTACGCGCGTACCACTCATCCACTAATAACGCACTAAACCCTAGCTCGTGATAGTTCCTCACTATTAGGTCAAGCAAGCGCTTCTCTAGATTGAGCCTAATATCCTGTAGGAACGTACCCTCAGTAAGCTCTCGATGTATCCTAGAACGCCTATCTGCTAAGAGTGAGATTACTCCTAGATTCACTAACATCTTATCAGTCAGTATATCCATGTGTGCGCTCCCTCCTCACTACTGTAAACTCTACGTCTATAACTCCATCATCGAACTGCTCCCTCCAGTAATGAAAATCATCCAAGAGCTCATTACATAAAGCAACAGACTCGAAGGCATCTAGCTCCTTCACTGCTGCCCTCATAGCATAGAGGGCCTCTACCCATCCTTGTACTTGCTCCCTAGTTCTGAGCTGCGTTAGGTCTATATCTTCCATGTTAGCTCCTTCCCAACCTCTAGGGTTGGATAGAACACTATACTCCTATTGGGCGCACGAGTCACAAAGAAGCACTGTATCCCAGTCTCATGTTTCACTTGCGCTATCCATGTATCTCGCGCTTTAAAGGAGGGCGGGTCTAGTCGGCACTGGAACCCATAGCTTCTCTGGTTGTCGGTCGTTGTGTCAGTCAACGTGAGTATAATATCTATATCGCCTCTAGACCCTGCACTCCTCATCACGTACCATTTAATTTCATGGGGCGCTTCCTTGGCAAGGTGAACTTTAAGGTGCTCGACAACACGGCGCTCGAAGTTAGCCCCCCTCTGATAGTTAGTTACCATCTTTGCTTTACTCCTCACCTAGACACTCCCACTTACCACACACAGGACACTTACTAGGCTCTACTAGAGGTCGTACTCCACCCATAGGGTGAACAGCGGCAAGAGTGAACTCGTCCCGGTCTTGTGCGTCACGTATTATATGGTGCTGCCTATCATCCTCTCCTAGCCCTCGTGTCTCATAGAC
>PJQE01000020.1_pt1 | contig 19654 bp, 18 predicted proteins | sample 1503751 | NCBI WGS metagenome assembly PJQE01 (sample SAMN07775948, study PRJNA414020) | Biofilm metagenome, whole genome shotgun sequencing project. | reverse complement strand
CTTAATTAAGGGAGAGGAGAGCGGGGATTCTTTTTCTGCAAGGCTGATAGTTATTCCTGGTTGTCCTGACAAAACCTCTTGATTGATTGCCGGCGGAAATGGATTCCCGATTAAAGCATTCGGGAATGACAGAAAAGGATAGATTCCTCGCTCGCTAAAAGATCGGCTGGTAGCACGAGGGCGACGAGGTATCGTCGCAGAAGCGGCAGGTTACCGGCTCTGTCCTGTATCCCGGTATATCCATCACCATGAAGAGTCTGTCTATCTGGAACGGGTCGAGGTCTGAAAGCGTACCGGCGAATTCGCCCTTGAAGAACCTTCCGAACTGGTCCCTCTCGGCGACGTATAGCGAGATCGTGAGGCAGTCCGTAAATTCAGCGAGCCAGCCGTTTGTCGTGTTGAGCACGCCGAACTCCATGCCGGGGTTCGACGTCCCGCTCAAGGGCGCGAATCTCCAGAAAAGATTGAAGACGTCGCCCGATTCCTCGCCGACGCAGTCGTGGCACGCGAGCCCGTCGAGAACGCCGACCGAGCGTATCGTTTCCGCCGGGCAGGTGCCCGCTTCGAGGTTCGTCCCGAAGCAGTCGTTGATCTCGGAATCGCACGACGCGAGGGCGGCGCACGCGAGGATAAGCAGGATTAACGCCAATGCCGATTGATTTTTCAGGCCGCCAGCCATGATAGAGATTATATCACAGACGTTGTTGCTTCTGCGAGGCGGGCAGTGCGGTGCCAATTCATAAAAATCAGATTTCTCAGGGTCTTTCGGAAAGACAAAAGCTCTTGACAGTTTACTTGAGGAAGTGGATTCCCGTCTGTCCGGCTACGGCTCAAGCCTTCGCCGCGACAAGCGCGGGAATGACAAAATAAATACATAAATCCCCCCGTCCCCCCTTTTCCTAAGGGGGGCGAAAAATAGAACGCGATGCTAATCATTCGTTGCTCCTGACTATATCGGTTTCCTATGCGCGTTGCACACACGTTGTGTGGTTTTCAGCAGCGTTCAAATTCAAAGCTGTGGTCGCGCACCTTATGATAATTGCACAATTTACCCTACGTCGATTGCCGGCGGACGCTGTCAGCAAAAAAGCCTTTGATGCGAGCCGACGAGCATATATTATTTCTACATGCAGAAGCCGTCGCCTAAGGGAAACGAGGGGACGTCCCAAGCTTCCGCCCTTTTCGGGCGGGCGGCCGCTTTGTCGCTCTTTTTGCTTCTGGCCGCCGCCGCATCCTGCCGGAACTCTCCCGACTACGAGCTTCTTCTCGTGGGCTCGTGGGAAAGGTCGGCATCCGAGAAAGGATACTCCTTCAGGGGTTCGCTCGAGCTCAGGCCCGACGGCACGTTCTCCTTCACGTTCGAGGGCACCGCCCCGGGCCACTCCGACTCTCACGGGAAGTGGAGCCTCTCCGGGCGCGACATCACCTTCCTCGACAACTCCTGCGTCGATCCCGGCACCTACAGGTTCCTTCTCAAGCGGGACAAGCTCTCTTTCCTCCCGCTCCGCGAAGACTGCGGGCTCAGGAAGAACGCGCTCACCGGCGACTGGGAAAAGAAAACGGATGAGAAGTAAATATCCGATGACTGGAACAAAAATAGAGAGGGACCGACCCTGTCCGGACCGGCCCCTCTTTTTAATCATTGTTACAGATGCTTCTTACCTCCGCGATCTTTTCAGCTCGAAGCTGGCGATTATAGGATCGTGGTCGCTCGCGATGGAATCCGGGAATTCCACGTTGACGTGAGCGATGTCGAAATCAGCCTTCCGAAGGAGTGATTCCGTTACGAACATGTGGTCGAGAACCTAGGAGTTCCCGTCGAATATGAAGGTGTAGGCGTTGTCGTCCCTGAGCTCGTCGATGAGGTTGTAGAGGATGCGCCCGCGATTCCTGCCCGGCAGTATCTCCGAGAGGTCGTTCGTGAACTCGAACGTGTTGAAATCCCCGATAACGACGACGTTGTCCTCGTCCGCCTCGTCTATCAGGTGCTCGACGTACTCGTGGAGCGCAAGCGTCTGCGCCTCGCGCTCGTCCTCGGCGACCTGAATGAAAGGCTGTGGCCCGCCGAATATCGGGGTCGAGCCGGAGCGCGACGACAGATGGTTGTTGATCAAGACTATCTCCTTGCCGTTGAAGCTGAACCTGGCGAAGAGCGGGCTTCGCGAGCCGTCGAAGGCGTTCGTATTGCCGACGCCCGCAGCGGCCAGCTCGGCCGGCGTGAGTGCCTTGAACTCGACGACCGATACGCGCGCCGGGTTGTAGAGAAAGGCGTTACGTATGTTGCCGCCCGGAACGCCGCCCGAGGAGCCGTCGACCGGATCGACCTGCACGAAATCGTAGTCAGGCCCTCCCTCGGCCAGGATAGCCTGCGCGAGCGCTTCGAGGGTGAGCGAAGCGTCGACCGTACCGTCGTCCGTCTCGCCGCTGTTGTCCTGCACCTCCTGGAGCGCGATGATGTCAGGCGACTTGAGGTTGTCGACTATCTGCGAGGCGAGCTCCTGCCTCTGCGCGTCGTCGGAGCTGTCGGCGCTAAGGTTAAGGACGTTGTAGCCGGCGACCGTGATGTTGTCCCTGCCGGACCTGACGGACGTTTTTTCGGCCTTGAGACGGCTCGGGCGGAAGTCGAATTCTTCCGTCGCGTTCACCTCGAAATTCCCGAAGTTATACCCGACGACGCCGATCACGTCGTCGAGCACGTCGCCGACCGTTATCTGCGGAACCGGGAACGGGAATATCGTCCCGTCGAACTGTATCTGGACCCTCTCCGGGTTCTGGTCGCCCATGTTGTCCGGATGGGGCTGCAGCAGGATGCCGCCCCTCTTCGCCACGGCCTTATGCGGCGATACGAACTTCCCTTCGCTCACGAGCGTGAACAGCTCGCTGCTGAAGGAGCTGAACGTCGCCGTCGGCGATACCGCTACCGGCCTTTCGACCCGGACCCTCATCCCCTCGAGGCTCTCGAAGAAGTCTATGCCGTCCCTGTGCGGGTCGAAGAGGTTCGCCGCCGCATCGTCCGGGTCCTGAAGGTTTATAGGCGTTCCGATCTCGTCCTTGCTTATGACGTCGACCGTTGGGGGGATGCGTCCCCTCTTTCCGAGAAGGACCGGGAGGGGGAGAACGTTGCCGCTCGATTCCACGACCACGCCCTAAGCGATAAGGCTCGTGGTGGAGAGGTTCCCCGTCGAAGCGCCGCCGGGTATGTCTTCCGCGACTATACCCGTGACAGTCACTTCGTCTCCCGAATCGACAGATGCGCCAGAGAAAACGAATATGCCGTCCGAGGTTTTGATGTCCCCGTCGCCGAGCTTGTCCTGCATGTAGAAGCCGTTAAAGGCGACAGCCGTGACTATGCCGGTCGTTTCGACGTTCTCGCCGAGGAGCGGGGAGATGTGACCCGCGCCCTGTATCTCCATTATCGTTGCCACGGTGGCTGGCGGAGGCGGCGTGCCGTCGCCGGCCGTGGGCGTATTGCCCGAGCCGAGGTTAAAGTCGTTCATCACCCAGTCGGAAGCGGCGTCCGCATCCACGCCGTCCGCAACCCGCCTCGCGCCCGGGGGGAAGAACGTGCCGTCGGGGCCTATCACTGGCGCGCCGAAAAAGAAGCTGTCGCCCGCGCCGCCGTCCGTTAGCGCGACCGCGTCGAGGACGACTTCCGTGCCGCTGACAGTGCCGCCGGTGATGCTGGCTGTCTCGACGAGCGCGACAGTCAGACTGCTGTTCTCCATGAAGTCATTGGCTATGTCGATGTCGGGCGTGACGCTGTAAATCGACGCCAGCCCCGCCGGGTTCCCGACGAGGAAGAAACCGTTCGCACCGATCACGTCGCCGGGAGCGAAGTCCAGTCGGCGGTCGATCGCGCCGAGGCCGATCGCGTCGCTTTCGACGATTATGAGGCTGAGGCCGCCAAGGGAAAATCCGGGCGTGCCGAAGATCTCGACGAACTCGGTGTTGTCCGTTCCGGTATGGCTGGCCAGGACTTCGTTAATGAGCGCGTCGTCGCCTGTCGCCCCCGAAGCGGGCCTCGACAGCCACAGGAAAAATAAAACGACGAGCGAGAGCTTTATGAAGCTCCAAATATCCAAACCACTGTAATCATTAATTAATTTCATCTGCTTTTGCATGGTACACCCCTCTTGCTTCTTTTTTTTGTAGTTTTAGAGCCGGAAAACCGCATACCCCAAGCCCTGATCAGGGATGTATTACAGCAAGCCAGAATAAAAGGTGTAGGTAAAAGTGTCGTGAATTCGACGTTAAAGAATCATTAACCGAATGCGCGGCGCCGGGAGGAGAAAATTTCGCGGCTTCGCACTTTTCCGGCACGCCTTAACGGGAAGTTAAAACTTCCTTAACCGCGGCTTAAACCCCCCCGGGTAAATTCTCAAAAAATTCTTTAAAATCCAAAAGGGGGTTGAAGTAATGAAAAACGCTACAAGAACGATGAAATTCCGCTACACCGCGTTACTCGTTTTGCTGATAGCCGCTTTTACGGCTTCCGCATGCGACGACAAGAACAATAACAATCCGCCAACGCCGTCCAGCGTGGTACTCACGGTCTTCCACAACAACGACGGCGAATCGCAGCTCGTGAACGCGGGCGAGGGGCTCGAAGATTTCGGTGGTCTGGCGAAATTCGCGACCCTTCTCGACAACCTCCGCGCGGAGGCCGACGCCGGGGAAGGGAGCGTCAACATAACAATCAACTCGGGCGACAACTTCATCCCCGGGCCGGAATTTTCCGCGAGCATCGCTAAAGGCGTCCCGTTTTATGACTCGATAGGCCTTAACAGCATGGATTACGATGCCATGGCCATCGGGAACCACGAGTTCGACTTCGGCCCCGACTTGCTCGAGCAGTTCATAATCAGCTTCGACAACCCGCCGCCGTTCGTGACGGCCAATCTCGTATTCACCGCCGAGCCCGTGCTTCAGGCGCTCTTAGACGACGGCATCATCGTACGGACGACCATCATCGAAAAGGACGGCCAGGAGATAGGCATAGTCGGCCTGACGACGACCGAGCTGCCGTTCATATCGAGCCCGAGGAACGTCGAAGTGCTGACCGACCTCGCCGGCATCGTGCAGACGGAAGTAGACGCCTTCGCCGACGCGGGCATCAATAAGGTAATCCTCATCAGCCACCTCCAGGCGATAACCAACGAAATAGACCTCGCCGCCGAAGTCACCGGTCTCGACATTATAGTCGCGGGCGGCGGCCAGGAGCTCCTGGCTAACCCGGACGACCTCCTCGTGCCGGGCGACGAGCTCGCCAACGCCTTCGGCCCCTACCCTGTTGTAACCCAGCTGGCCGACGGCTCGGACGTCCTCGTCGTGACGACGAACGGCGGATACAAGTATGTTGGGCTGCTCAAGGTCGAGCTCGACGCCGACGGCGTGATCGTGGGCGTGGACGGAGCGAGCGGCATATACAGGGTGGCCGGCGGGGACAATCCCGACGCCGTCGCGCCCAACGAATTCATACAGGTTAACGTCGTCGACCCGGTCGTGGAATTCACCTCCGGGCTCGCGGATAACGTTATCGCGACGAGCGAGGTCGCGCTCGAAGGAAGGAGGAGCCCCGGCGTGAGGACAGAAGAGACGAACCTCGGCAATCTCGTCGCCGATTCGCTCCTCTGGCAGGCGAGGCTCCTGGCCGGCGAGTTCGGCGTAGCATCGCCCGACGTCGCGCTCCAGAACGGAGGCGGCATAAGGAACGACACGCTCATACCGGCGGGCGCCATAACCGAGCTTACGACGTTCGACATACTGCCGTTCGCCAACTTCGTATCGATAGTGCCCGGCATACCCAGAGAGCAGTTCAAGGAGATAATGGAAAACTGCGTTTCGGTGGCCCCGACGGCAGACGGCCGCTTCGCGCAGATAGCGGGATTCTCGATGGTCTACGACCCGGCCGAAACCGCCCAGGTGCTCGACGATGACCTGGGCGTCGTAACGCCCGGCACCAGGGTCAGGAGCATAATCCTCGACAACGGAACGGTTATCGTGGCGGACGGGGCGGTGGTGCCCGGCGCCCCTGTAGGCATCGTGACGAACGACTTCTCTGCGAGGGGCGGCGACCAGTATCCGTTCCGCGACGCTCCGTTCACGACAGTCGGCGTCGTATACCAGCAGGCGCTGGCCAACTACCTCGTAGGCCCGTTAGTGGACGGCGCCCTCGGGGGAGTCGTAACCTCGGCCGAATATCCGGAAGGCGGCGAGGGAAGGATAACGATAGTCCCTTAAACGACGCATAGAGAATTGTAAAATCGAGACTTCAAAGAAGGCGGGCACGAATGCTCGCCTTCTTTTTTCGAACCTTTGGAACACCCGTGCCGCGCGATATCGTACAGCGCGCGGCGCACCGGATCATCCGGACATTGTGCGCGGACCACGTCCGCGGGAAATCGACGTAGCAGAGTCTGTGTAATTCATACTCGAATAGCGTTCGCTGATTTAAGCATCCTTGACACAGCGGCAGGATTTTTATCCCCCCTTAGGAAAAGGGGGGTATGGGGGGATTTATGATATTCCACTCATCCCGCTTCTGCCGATTTTACTGTGCCATGCGGGCTAGACTTTTTACATCCACCTTCCACGGAGGAATGCAGCCATATAGAATTAAATGTCGAACACCATGAGAAAAAACTTCGAAGGTAAAACTGTGCTGATCACGGGCGGAGGGACGGGCATCGGCAAGGCCGCCGCGCTCGAATTCGCCCGCGAAGGAGCGCGCGTCCTCATCACGGGGCGGAGGGAAGGCAAGCTCGCCGAGGCCGCGCGTGAAGCCGAATCGGAAGGGTACGGAATCTTTTTCACCGTTTCCGACATATCAAAAGAAGAGGATTGCCGGAGCGCAGTCGGGCTCGCCGTCCGGGAATTCGGCGGCCTCGACATACTGTTCAACAACGCAGGCGTCCTCATCCCGGGTGCGCTCCACGAGACGGCGAGCGCGGCGTGGGAGACGATGTTCGGCGTAAACGTGCGCGGCGCCTGGCTCATGAGCAAGTTTGCGATTCCTCACATGCTCTCACGCGGGCGGGGATGGATAGTGAACAACGCATCGATTGTCGGCCTCAGGGGATTCGCCGGTCTCTCGGCCTACACGGCTTCCAAGGGGGCTCTGATTCAGCTCACGCGGAGCATGGCGCTCGAGTACGCCGACAAGGGGATAAATGTGAACGCCGTCTGTCCGGGGACAACCGTTACGCCGCTCGTGACTGAAGGCTTCATGAAGAGAGTGCCCGACCCCGAAGAAGGAATGCGGTTCATGAAAGCGCTTCACCCGATGGGGAGGCTTGCGCTTCCGGAGGAGGTCGCGAGGGCTGTGCTCTTTTTATGCGACGAGAGGTCGGGATTTATCACGGGCGCCGCGCTGCCTGTCGACGGCGGCTGGTGCGCGCGGTGAAACCACAACAAGCTATAAGATATTAGCTTGAAGGTAATACTGACTCTTTAGTCTCTTCAGTGCGCTTTTCATATTTATTTAATTGCTCTTGCATTACATCTATGAATTTTCTGAAATCGCCATGTGAAATAATGAAGCTCCCGACACAATCTGCTCTTAGTGTTCCTCTTTTTTCCATCTTAGATTTGTCTTCTTCGCTAAGAATAATATCGGGCTTTATTTCATAGAATGAAACTTTAAAATTTTCTTGAAAATGTTGGACAATAATATTCGTAGCAATATTTGAAGGCATAAATTCTGGAGTATGAAAATCAATTTTATATAACTTGGGTTTTGTAGGCATTATTTTCTTTGCCATTGAGGTCTCCTACTGACGTGTCTAAAGATTGTGGTGGCGCTACTTCTATATCTTTATTTGATTGCGCATAAGGTACTTGTGTTCTCACTTCGAATTCAGAACTTCCACTTATATCATTATTAACAATCAGTGTTAAGTGACTGGATAAAGATTTACCATTTAGCTTTATTTGTTGTTCTGAAGCTAAATCCTCCGCTCTAGAAACTCTTTCAAGAGATTCTCGACTAAAATCATCAACATCATCTATTCGATTAGAAAAGGTTTCGAATGATACATTAAGAGTAATGTCAAACGCTCTAGCTAATTTTTTAAGGGTTGATATACTCCATTTATCGTAGTTAATGTTTTCTAACAGTGAGATTCTAGACTGTTCCATTCCAGCTTCATGTGCAAGTTTTTTTTGTGTCCAACCCCTTTGTTCTCTAAGGACTTTGATTTGTGTTGCTATACAGGTATTTAAAAACTCTTCTATATAAGCATGTGCGCTTTCTTTATCTTTGAATTCCTTTCTAAGTATCTCACTCAACTCGCTCATGAAAACACCTCTTGTTTATTGGATCAACTAGTATTTCTTGCCTACGTAACTCTGCTATTTGTTCTGCATTCTTAGGTATCAACTTTCTATCTTTTTCTATAGCTCCTGCTAAAAGCGTAAACTCATTCAAGTTATCAATGGGACCCTTACATAGCATTAAACGTACAGCTACCTTTCCTCCTATCCTAATCTTTTTAATATGTGGTAATTTAGTATCAGAAAGTACCCCTGTTGACAGTCCGGGCCCATGCTTCTCTAGCATGTCTAACCTTAATTTCAACTTTGCTCGCTGATCTTTCTGGAGATATTGCATCCACGTCGCAATGACGTTGTTTCCCCTTGCGTCTTTATAGTCGTGGAGCTTCCAACTCATGATTAGGATATAATAATATTATTATCTTGTCAACACGGCATTACCGGCTTGATATAATAATATTATTATATCAAGCTAAAAAGTCAACAATACGTGTCTCATACTTAATTTAAAGCAAAAAAACTTAAATACCAACTGAGAGACTTTGAATTCATGATTAAAGCTATCTCACAACCGGATAACCAGCGTGGTAGAATTTAATATGCTATTAGAAAATGGAGCTACTTACGATGAAGCTCGACAAATTCGTATACGATCTTTGCACTGAAGGCAAGAATTTCGGGTCGCTCGCGACGCTCATGTCGGACGAGTCGCCGCAGGTCAGCCTGAACTGGGTTGACTCCGACGGCGAGCACGTCCTGATAAACACGGCCGAGGGACGCCTCAAGCCCGATAATGTGAGGAGAGACCCGAGAGTCGCCGTTTCGGTGTTCGACCCTTCTCATCCCTACAAGCAGGCGATGGTGAGGGGAGTTGTTACGGAAGTCACGGCGGAAGGGGCCGAAGAGCACGTCGACAGGATGGCGATGAAATATATCGGCCAGGACAGGTATCCCTGGAGGCAGCCGGGCGAGAAGAGGGTGATTATAAAAATAAAGCCCGAGCACGTGCTGAAGATCGACGCGTGACGCTTCAGGGCGAGCTCTCTTCCCGAATCTTCCCGAGGACGAGGCTCGCTATCTCGCCGTAATCGAAGCCGACCCGGTGCCCGCCCTTCCGCTCGATATTGTGCGCGAGGCCGGGCGGCAGGCTGGTGCATATCTCGTTCTTGTCGTCGTCGCCGTAGACGCATTCTATGTCCTTTCCCCTGAGCTTCTCGATCTCCGGACCGACAGGGAGCGCGTTCTTTCCCTGTGAGCCGCCGACCCAGTTGGTAAGGTGAAACTTCAGATCGACCTCGCGCCCCGGCCCGAGGAGCACGACAGTCGACACCCTCGAATAAAGCTCCGGCGGAAGGCCGCTTATCATGAACGCCGCGACGTCGGCCCCCATCGAGTACCCGATCACGACCGCGTATTTCTTATCCCACTTTTCGAGATAATATGAAAGCACCCTCGCAAGGTCTTCCGATATGCCCTCGGGCGTCCGGCGGTGCCAGAAATAATGAAGGCTGTTGATACCGATGACCGGAACACCGTTCTGCGAGAAAACGCCGCTCAGGCCTTTTTCCGTGACGCTCCAGCCGCCGTCGCCCGATATGAGGACGACCATCGAATCCCTGCCCGACGGCCCCGACGGGACCTCCACCAGCGGGAGGCCCTCCGGCTTCCCGGCGGCGGACGCTCCCTCCTCCGCGATGCCGATGCGGGGGACTATCGCCAGGGCCAGTAACGCGAGAAGAATCAGCAATCTTTTCATGATATCGTTCGCTCCTTGCGCCGGCTGAAACGGCGCGGCTCGTTCACCTCGCGAGAAGCCTCTCTATCTCTCCCCTCACCCGGCCGAGCGGGATGCCCGCGCACGTGAACGCGATGAGGCCGAGCACGAGGAGAGGCGCTGTGAGGAGTATGAATACCGCGACTGAAAATCCGGCGGCCGTCGCCTTGTCGACTCCGAAGAGCGACAGGCCGACGACTGTGAAGAACTGGTAAGTGCCGACGTTACCCGGGGCGTTCGGAATGGCCGTTCCGAGGTGCACGATGAGAAATACGACCGCACCGGCTGTGAAGGAGAGGCCCAAATTGAAGGCGCGCATCGCCGTCCAGAAAGAGACGATCTGAAAGAATATGACGAAGAACGAAATGCCGAACGAGGCGTAGAAGGAGCGCGTGAGCCCGATCTCCTTCATTTCGAGCGCGAACCTGTCTATCACTCTGGCCGCCGTCCGTAGCGGCCCGGGGAGGTAGGGGTATTTCCTCAGGTAAATGTCGCCCTCCCCTTCGAGCTTTTTTTCTTCCCTCAGGACGAAGTAAAGAAATATCCCCGTGCCGAGGAGCACCGCGCCGCCGAGTATTTCCTCGGAGCGGATGAGCCCCTTCGGGAGCGGGACGAGGAGCGCCGAGAGGCCGATCAGGAGCGCGAGCCAGACGCTGTCGAAGAGCCGCTCGACCGTTATCGAAGGGAATATGGACGCGAAATCTTTCGACAGCCAGCGCGACACGAGATACGCCCTCACCAGCTCTCCGGCGCGGAGTGGGAGGAGCTCGTTCGTGAAGAGGCCGGCGTAAACGGCCTGCGTCGCCCTGAGGGAGCTGAGCTTGCCCTTACCTGTGAGAAGGAGACGCCATCTTACGCCCTGCACGCTGTAGCTGAGAACGTCGAGCAATACCGCGAGGACGGCGAGACCCGGATGCACCCCCTCGAAAGTTCTCATGAACTCGCCGAAGCCGACGTCGTGAAAAACCCAGACTAGGCAGGCGAGCGCGAGGAGATAAGCAAACGCCGGTTTCAGGAACCGCGGCCATTTCCCGCCCGCGGCGCGGCGGGCGGGCGGCGCGTCTTCGGTCCTGTTTTCTATTTCGTCCATGTCACCCGTCCGCCGAGCTCCGTCAGCTCCCCGATTGCGATGGCCAGCTTCGGGAGGTCGAGCGGGTTTTTGTAAACCGTGTAGCGCGGCTCCCAGTAGCTGGCGAATTTCGATTTATAGTGCTTGAGCCCGGAGAAGCTGAAGATCGAGTTCATGTGTCTTGAAAAAAAGTAGATGGTTTTCTCCTCTATCGAGGCCCCTTCGCCCTCGCCGGGGCTGTCCGACATGGGGGCCATGCCGAGGTTAAAGCGCTCGTAGCCCTTCGCGCGGAGATTCTCCAGGAGCTTCACCATTAGATAATCCATGAGCCCGTTCGGAACGTCGCTACGCCGCCTCATGAGATCGACTGTGGCCTCGCCCGGGCAGTAGGATGGAATGAGATTGACGAATGCGAGCATGTTTCCGCCCGAATCCTCGGCGGCGAAAACGGGGGTAGAGCCGACGTACGCGGGATCGAAGCGTCCGAGCGTGAAACCGCGCTCCCTCCGCCCCGGTATGCTCAGCCATTCGTCCGACACCTCCTTCAGCCTCCGGAGCGTCTCCTGGCCGAGCGGCGGCTCGAAAGTCGTTATGCGTATCCCCGCCTTCTCCATCTTGTTCGAGTTGTTGCGGAGGTCTTTCATCCTGGTGCCGGAGAGGGAGAAATTTTTGACGTCCACTACCGCGTCGCTGCCTATTTTTATCTTTCTGAAACCTAGTTCCTTGTAGACGGGGAGATAGCGGGGGAGCACCTGGTGGAACGCAACCCGCCAGTCGTTCTCGCGGCAGAATTCCGCGAAGCCTCTTATAGTTTCCCCGGCCTCTTCCGGGGGGCCGACGGGGTCGGCGAGGGCGACGGCGAAATCGGAGGCCACGCTGTAGGCCACGAAAGATTTTCCGGACGGCGAGAAATAAAAAGACTTGTCGGGCCACACCTTGAAATAATCCTGGGAGTCGAAGCCGTGCCTCTCCACTATCGACTGCGCGAGGAGACGCTCGCGTGGGAGCGTCCTCAGCATGTAGACGACCGGCCTGAATATGGATATGACGGAGTAGCCTATCGCCATGATCGAGATAACGTAGAGCGAGTCGAGGAACCATTCAGCGTAGCGAGTCCTCGGGACGAGCGACGGGTCGCCCGCCAGCGTGAAGAAACGGAACGTCCGGTATATCGAATCGCCGAGGGTGAATTCGACTCCGAACTCTCTTTTGTCGAGAAACCAGAAGCCGGCAACGCCGTATGCGAACGCGGCGAGCAGGGCGAGGAAGAGGTGCGCCGCCGCGATGCTCGGCTCGGGGACGGCGCTTTTGACTGTGAAGCTCCGGCGGAGGAAGAGCAGGACGGCGATAAGCGCGAGGCAAAGGGCGGCCTCTTCGTAGTCGAGCCCCTTCGTCAAATGAAAAACGGCCGAGAGACAGAGGAGGAAGAGGACGACATGGTACGCCCTTCGCTTCCGCCTGAATATGCTGACGGATGAGACGACGAGAGTGAAGCCGACGACGAGAACGACGAACCGCGAGAGGTGAACGAAGCCGAGCGGAAAGATTTCCGTGACGGTGCGGAGGCGTTCGGGAATGGCCGGGCCTATCAGGGAAAAAAGGTTCAGGAAGCCGCTCCCCAGAACCGCAAGGGAAACGACCGCAACGAGCACCGACCTCGTATCGACTCGCGCCAATACCCCCCTGGCCGTCATGAGAGGATATTATACACCGGCGCACACGTAGTGTGTTTTTTCGACGTAGCAGAGCAGGTGATTCAAAGCACTGTTCGCGGGGCAGGTGATGTTATCCTCTGAGGCGCGGCCGTCGTATGTCCGCGGACACAGTCCGCCGCGCGGTAGGTGATAACTGACTTCCGGCCACGCTGGAATCCTGTGCGCGTTGTGTATAAGTCCCCCCTCTCCCCCCTTTTTCTAAGGGGGGAAGATTTCTCACAGTTTTAATTTGAGAGATTTCTGAGCAGTACCATATATGCTTTCTTGCAATCGGCTAAGGGCGTCCGAATGCTCACTTGTTCGCATCCGTTCCCCGGAGGGGAGAGGGGACACGTTTAGCATGTCTGCGGACACAGTCCGCCGCGCGTCGATTATTGAGGTTTCTTTAGAAGCTTCCCTGTCCGCCGGACGAGCTCGTAGCCGGAGTAAACGGCAAGGTGACGGACGCTGCCCATTCCGAAGACCCGAGTCAGGAACCCGGGGAATCCGAAGAGACGCCGTATGAAGCCGGAGTCGACGTTGCCCTTGCCGTAGGAGCTCCAGAGGAAGCCGAGCTCGACGAGGCCGTCGGCTATCCCCGGCGGCGACGTCCTCACTTTGAACACCGTCCTCTCCAGGCGCGAAACGGGCTCGGAGTCGAGCCTCGCGGCGACTTCTTCCGGCACCTCACCAGGCAGGATGGTCCTGAGATACCTGAGCGCTTCTCTGACCTGGAGCACGACGCCGTGCCTCCGCGCTGCCCGGATAAACCTCTCCCAGTCGAGTCCCACCCCTTCTTCACGCAGTATAACTGCCGCGTCGGCCACCCATCTCACGGGCGGCGTCGGGTCCCACCTCATGCCGTGCTCGCAAACCTGGAGCAGGAGGTCTTCCGGGCCGAGCACGAGAACGGGCTCGCCTTCGAGCGTCACGCTCCGCGCGCCCTCCCAGAACGGCTCGTCCGCGTCGGGCGCGTTGTAGCCGTGGAGCGCGTGCCAGTGAAGGTCTATCGTGAATTCGTCGGGGTTGACGAGGTCGTGCCCGTGGCGGACTGTGAAGTATTCGTCCGAGTATTCGGAGAGCTTCCTCGTCTCGGGCTTCCACCCGAGGCGCGAGAGCGCGTCCATATCCGAGAAGCCCTTGAGCGGCGTGAGCGACGAGCTCCAGCCGAGCTCCATCAGCATTTCGGCCGCCTCGCGCGCGCGCCGCGTGGGGACGAGTATGTCGGCGTCGAGCATCGGGCGGAGGCCGTAGTCGCGGTAGTAGCCGGGTACGAGCGCCGCGCCTTTGAGTAGCAGCGCGTCCATCCCGCGCTCGCGGAGCTTTACGAGGAGGCGCGCCAGGGCGGCGAACCGCTTCCCGTTGTTCACGAGCGTGGTGTCGTAAACCCACTTGAATATGTTAAGCGCCGGATCGTCGACGCCGTTCGCGTTGAGGTTTTTATAGAGGAGCGGGAACAGCCTGTAGGAGCCCGGGTCGACGCGGTCCAGATTCGCGATGGACCTCCACTCGGCGAAGGCGTCCCCACACGCGCCGCCCGAAAGGAGCGCCGCGCGGAGCAGAAGCTCCTGCTCCGGAGTGGGCAAGCACCCGCCCCGGGGGCCGGTTTCATTCGCTCTTTTCTCGGAATTTTTTCCAGGCATCGTAATGATAGTATCAGGAATTTAACGCCCTCTTCCACTCCCGCTCTTAACCGGGCTGAAACCGTCAGCGTTGGAAAACGGAAAAATTCCCGGAGGCCGAAGAGTAGCTACAAGGCTCGATTGCTGGGAATATATGCCAGGAGATGCGGCAAACGGGAATCGAAGAGATCACGGGACATCTTCTTACTGTCGGGGTCTACGGAATTATTAAATCCAGATTGCCGGCCCCCGAAACGGGCGTAAAAAACAAAAAGCTCCGCCTTCTCGTGTTTTTACGGAAACGGAGCCCTGTTCAGTCTTGACTAATACGTTAAACCGCGACGCCTTTTCTACGGCGGTGGCGGCGGCAGGTTGCTCTGGGCGTTGGCGGTCGTGAGGTTGAGCTTCTGGTTAAGCATCATCACGGATACGACAGCCGGGATTACGAAAGCGCCCTTCGTGATCTTCTCGAGGAACTCGCGCCTCTCGGGATTAATGCTCCCAAGCGTCTTCTTTTCGCTCATAAATCCTCCTGTACGGATTTACTGTCACAGATAATAAATTACTCGGCCGTTAGAATATGTTGCTGGCCGCGTTTGCCGTTGTCAGGTTGAGCTTCTGGTTCAGCATCAAAACCGACAACACAGCCGGAGCGATGAACGCACCTTTCGTCAGCCTCTCGAGAAACTCGCGCCTCTCCGGATTGACGTTGCCCTGAATCTTCTTCTCGCTCATACGTCCTCCATAATTCGATCTTTAATCATTATGTATTGCCACCGGTTCAGCTCGGGTTGCCTGTCGGCCGGGTATCCCTGAAAGCTTTTGCAGCGCCTAACTGGGCTGGTTGCTTACCGCGTTTGCAGTCGTGAGGTTGAGCTTCTGGTTGAGCATCAAAACCGACAGCACCGCTGGAACCACAAACGCGCCTTTCGTCAGCCTTTCGAGAAATTCGCGCCTCTCCGGGTTTACGTTACCCTGAATCTTGTTATCGTCCATGAATCCTCCAAATCGCCGGTTGAATTATCCTGCTGTAGAGTTGCTCTGGGCATTGGCGGTCGTGAGGTTGAGCTTTTGGTTCAGCATCAAAACAGACAGCACCGCAGGCACTACGAACGCGCCCTTCGTCAGCCTTTCGAGAAATTCGCGCCTCTCCGGATTAACGTTGCCCTGAATCTTCTTATCGTCCATGAATCCTCCGCGGGAAATGCCTCGATTTCCTACAAATTTAACACATGTGCAAATACAAGACAAGGGAAATTCCGGCCGGGCGTAAATATATAAGGAGGTTTCCAGCCCCCTGCATAATCGCTTTTCGGGCCGGCGCGGAGCGCCGTTCAGAGAGAGCGCATGAGCTCGAGAACACGCTGCTGGGAGCTCTCGTTCGTCCACCTGTTCTCGATCCAAGCCGCCCCCTTCATGGCCGTCACGAAATAGTGACCGTAGCGGGAGTGAACGTCCAGGAGCGCGGCCTTTATGTCGCTCACGGCGATTTTACTCCACTCGCCGCATATCTCGCCGCCGAGCTCGACTTCCTCCGTTCCAGAAACAGGAATAACCTTGTAATATCCGGAGTTTACTAGCTCGTCGTGGACGGGAATATCCGTTATGACGGTCGGCACTCCGAGATAGAGGCTCTCCCTGGGGGTGAACGACCACCCTTCCCCGCTCGACGGGAAAACGTAGCACGAAAGCCTCGAGTACCAATCCGAAGTCCCTTCCGCGTCGAGCGTTCCCTGGGTCCATTCGACGAACGGCGAGTTGGCCATGAGGTGTATTTCGCGCGAATAGAGGTTGTCGAACATGACGGACGAATGCACGGCGAGGCGGAGGCCGGGTATCTCGTTCGCGAGGTCGACGCAGGCCTGGTAGAGCCTGAAGAGATTCTTCCTCGCGTAGGGGACGCCTAAAAACCCGATCCTGAAAATACCCTTTTCCGCGCCCCGCGCGGTTTCGCGGAGCCTTTTGTGGCGGGTGTACCCCTGCTGAACGATCTCCACCGGCGCCTCGACCCCCGAGGCCAGAAACGCCTCCTTCACATATGGATGGGGGACTATGCATATTTTGTAATGATCGTTTATCGCCCGAACCCACCACGAGGGTATCTTCGACGTCTCGAACGTCGTGTAAATGGCGTTTTTGTTTTCGGCTGAGAGCCCTCTTTCGCAGTGCCCGGGCATGAAGGCGGTGAGCACCTTCTTCCCGCTCATGCCGGAGGTATCGACCGCCCTTGGCAGAACGGCGGCCATGCGCTCGTATACTGTCGAGAGCCCGTCGAAGGGGGGGTTGCCCTTGTAGATATCGAGGAGGAGCATATCGCCGTAGGGATTTCTTTCTGCCGACTTTCTCAGGGCGACTTCGCGGAGGAGGGCGTCTATATCCGCTTCCGCCGGAGGCGGCACGGCCGGGGGCTTCACCCCCGTATTCCTGAGCGGGTCCTGCCACCTCCAGGAGCCGACGTGCGCGTGCGCGGCGTAATTCCCGAAGCCGCACGAGAGCGTCCGGCATATCCGGCAGATCCTGTCCTTATTAGGGATCACGACGACGTCCGTCATCTCGCCGCTGTTTTCCCAGTAGACGGCAGTCACGAGGTCTGGTCCGGTGGATTGTATTATATCGTCCTCGACGGTTATCTCCCGCCCTGTCCGGAGAGCCATGCCTTCGATGATACGAAGGAGAAGCGGATGGCCCGGCTCGCTCCCGAAAACGAAGTTCCCGATTCTGAGCGGGCTCCGGAGCCCTCGTCTCACGGTGTCCTCCGCCGAGAGGCTGAGCTCCTCGCCGAAAACGGCCCTGAACTCGCAGAGGTCGTCGAGCGGGAGCCTTAAGTAAACGTCCGCGTCGAGGTAGAAGCCGCCGTCGCCCCAGACGACGACGATACGGAATATGTCGGCCCTCTGTATCGGCGCGGAAGCGTCGTAAAGAGGGAGCATGGCGGGGAATATCCTTTCGACGGCCGCCCTGCATTCGTCGTCGCCGTAGATCCTGTGCTCCCATCCGGGATGGAGGGCGGCGACACGCTCGACGAGCAGAGCGAGGTCCGCGGGCAGATCGGCCGGATTTTTCCACGTCTGGTGGATTATTTTCGGTATCGCCATTTCAGTTTGCGGCGGACGTCAATCCGTAAGCTCGTCAAGTATACCAGCAGCCTCGCCCGTATCGTAATCGCCGCCGAGTATGCCGCGAATGAGGCGCGACGATTCGTCCGAGAGCGGCCTCGACGACGCGAATATACTCTCCCAGTGGTCTCTCGACCAGACGTTTCCGCCGTGCCAGGTGTAGATGTAGAGCATCGGCATTATCACCGGAAAGACAAGCCCCCTCGAAAAGAGATTCCGGACGACCGGGGTGTCCTCGCCGGTTTTGAGATCGCCGTACCCGACCCCGTCCCCGTCCCGGAGGAGCGACTTCCTGCAGACGAGGCTCCCCTCCCACGGCCTTCTGTGGGAGAGGTACGCCCTCCCCTCCTTCTCGTCGAATATGAGCCATTGCATGAGGATCGAGGCAGGGAGGCCCGACTGCGCGATGACGTCCATCTGAAAAGCTATCCGCTCCGGGTGCGAGTAATCGTCGTCGTCCCACTGGCTGAAATACTCGCCGGAGCACGCCGAGACGGCCGCGTTCCTGAGGGCCCCGAGGGTGAGCGGCGTGTCCGCAGGGGCTTCGATCTTGACTATATTCGGATCGCCGACGCCGGCGAGGAAGTCCTTAGTCGGTCCATCGAAGCCCTCGTAAACTATCACGAGCTCCTTTTCGGGATAGCGCTGCCCGCGAAAGCACTTGATCGCCCTTTCGAGGAGCCGCGGCCTCCCGAGCGTAACGCAAAGGCACGATACGAGTGGCGGGGCGCTCATGCCGTGGACTTCGTCCTCCCGAGCATCGCCCTTACAAGCATGAGCTTCGTTTTGTATTCCTGGTTTTCGGGGTCGAGACCTGAAGCGAGTGTGTAGTGTGCCTCGCTCTCGCGGAGCCTTCCGAGCTTGAATAGGCACGCGGCCAGCGGCTCGTGCGAGAGCTCGCCGAATATCTTCGCATTATAGGCGAGAGGGCCGGTGAGCGTGTCGGGGTCGACAGCCAGGAGCGATTCGAATATCGCCGCCGCCTCCTCTAACAGCCCGCCCCTAGCGAGCGCCTTCGCATTCGTCCAGACGAAGAGATAGTCGTAAGGGAAGAGCGCGAGAGCCTCACCCAAAAGCGGGCCGATGTCGTCCCCCCTTTCTTCGAAGAGGCATATCATTTCGTAGTAGGCGTGGCTGTCTTCGTGCGTCGCGCCGTCCGGCCCCTTCTCGCGCGTCATCCGGAGCGCTTCTGTCCACGCCTTCTCGGCCCCCTCCACGTCGCCGAGCCCCTTCATGGCCACCCCGAGCTGCCACCGCAGATACATCCGCGCCGGGTCGTTCTCTATCTGCCTGAGAAGAAGCGGAAGGTTCCTCACGTGCTTGTGCGCGAGCTCGCCGTCGTAGCCCGTGTGGATTATAGAGAACGGGCTGTCGCCGATTTCGAGGCCGTCTTCCGAGGCTGCGCGCTTCACCGCCGCGACCATCGATTCGTGTATCACGCCCTCGAACCTTATGCGCGCGTCCCTGAGAAATATCCTGTATTCCCTGTAAGAGGTGTAGCCGGTTATGGGGTGGAATTTTACGGTGTGTGCGGCGTATCCGGGCCGGGAAAGCTCGGCCTCGACGGCTGCCCTTCCGCCGGAGACGAACCGTTCGTCGGCGTCGATGTAGAGAATCCACCTTCCGCGCGAGCGGCGGAGGGCTTCGTTCCGCGCGTCGGCGAAGCTCCCGTTCCAGGGGAAATCGAACACGCGCGCGCCGTAAGCATGTGCTATTTCCTTCGTTCTGTCAGTCGAGCCCGTGTCGACTACGACGACCTCGTCGACGACGCCCCGGAGCGATTCGAGGCACCCTTCGAGGAATTTTTCCTCGTTCTTCACGATCATCGACGCGCTTATGAGTATGCCGCTCAATACCGTTTACCACCCGAAATTTTAACTGATTTTAAGGGGGCGGGCAGGAAGGATGCCGCGAGACGCGGGGGACCGGAAGGCGCGCTACATATCACCCGGGCAGCAGTTTCTTTAGCGCCTCCACCGCTTCGCCGAGGTCGCCGTTCCTGAGGATGTAGCAGTCGGCCCCGTCCACCATGCTGCAGAGGGCGGGTATCTTTCGGTGGTCGCCGGTTTCGGAGAGGAAGGTCATGGGCATGATCTTTTCCAGCATCC
>PJQE01000019.1_pt1 | contig 20261 bp, 27 predicted proteins | sample 1503751 | NCBI WGS metagenome assembly PJQE01 (sample SAMN07775948, study PRJNA414020) | Biofilm metagenome, whole genome shotgun sequencing project. | reverse complement strand
CCGATCTCCCGTAAAGACCGGCGAAGAGATCGACGTGGAGGTGAAACATTATATCGAGGAACTTGTTCAGCTCCGGGAATTGCGTTACGTCTCCGGTGTGCACGTCCACGGCAATGCTCTTGAACTCGTCCGACATGTCGTAGCGCGACGGAACGAACGTCACGAACACGAGGCCGGGCTCATCATCGTCCCACACGAGGAACCTCGCGTACTCGTCCGGGTATTTTTCCCTCGCGCTGTTGACCAGCTCGTCGAGGCTCCTCTGCGGAGTCCCTGGCGCGACGGAACCGGCTTCCACATCTCCGCCCAGAAGGTGCGATAGCTCGTGCATGAATATCAGCGGCAGCCCCGTCAGGCACAGGAGAAGAAGAAACACCGTGCAGACTAGGCTCGTCCACTTGTGCACCGCGTACCAGATTTTTACCGTCTTCGCTGTAAGCATGTCCCTGCACTAAATTCGGAAACAGCCTTCGGCTGCTCCGGCATTTCACTCTCACTCTCTACTTTTTTGGGGCCTGGGCCGTCGGCAAAAACAAGAAAGAAACAGCACTAGAATATTTAAAGAAAAACTTAAGAATTTAGCCAACATCTCCCTTTTAGTGTTGCAGATTTATTAATTTAATGTTGCAGATTTATTAAATGATTAAATCTTTATCGTTCGATACTGATATTCATTTTCAATATCTAGCAAGAACATAACTTCTACGATAACCCGTGTCAAGGTTTCAGACGGCAGCTCGGCCGGGACATCGGCTGCTTTCAGCGATTTCCCGGCCCAATGTTTCAGAACGTGAAGCCCACCTCCGCCCTTATCCCGAACGGGTTCCCGGGTATCACGTACTCGTAGTTGTACGAAGCGGGGAAATAGCGCTTGTCGAAAAGATTCTCGACGTTGACCTGTGCCCTGAAGCGGCCCCTCGTGTAATACGCCGCCGCTTCCGCCAGCCAGTACGAAGGGAGATCAAAGGTATTCAGCAAATCGCCCGACTGCTTACTGTAATATTGTCCCCCTACACCTGCGCCGAGCCCTTTGAGCGGCCCCGTCTGGAGCACATATTTCGTCCAGAGGCTGAGCGCATTTTTGGGCACATTGATCGTCTGGGTTCCCGCGGGAATGAACGTATCCTTCAGAACCTCGGCGTCGGTGTATGCATAGGCCCCGATAAAGTCCCATCCCGGCGCGGCGTTCGCGGCGACTTCCGCTTCAAAACCGCGGCTCCGCTGCTTCCCCGTGTTTATGAAGAACCCGGGATTGAGAGGGTCTTGTATTGCCACGTTCTCCTTCGTTATCTGGTAAACCGAAATGGTGGATTGAAGCCTGCCGTCGAAATAAAGGGTCTTGAACCCTCCCTCCCCTGCTCCCCGGTTTCCGGTGAAAGGGGCTTACCCGATGCAGCCATGGAGCCGATCTGCGGATAAAACGACCTGCTGTAGTTCCCGTACACGGATACGCCCGGCACGAATTCCCATGCTGCGCCCACGCGCGGTGAGAATTTATTGTCGTCCTTCTTGCGGTCGATATCGAACATCCCGTCTTTGTTATCGGTCCATACGAAATCCCAGCGGCCGCCGACCAGGATCATAAGCTGATTCCAGAGAAGCGCCTGCTCCTGTGCGTATATGCCGAGCTGCTTCTGAGTATCCCGCTGAAGCGAGGCCGGGAAGAACTCTCCGGGCTCCGCGCCATACACCGGGTCGAAAATGTCTATCGGTGTGATCCCGGCCATCGATGCCGAGAAATCGGCCGTCTCGTAGAAGAAGTCGGCGCCGATGAACGCGTAATGCTTTACAGGGCCGGTCTCGAACTGGGCCGACCCTATATTGTCCACGTTAACAGCCTTGTTCTTTTCGCGGCTCTCGTAAACGAAACGCGTAAGAGTCCGCATGTCGGGCTCGAGAATCGAGTTGTATATACCCCCGAACTTCGTCTCCTGCCATCTGAAGCGGAAGTTCTGCCTGAAAGAGAACACCTCGTTAAAATTGTGGGAAAACTGATATCCCAGCAGCGTGCGGGTACTGTCGGTTATGTTCTGATATCCCGGCTCGCCCAGGTTACGCGATATCGGCAGCCTGCCGTTGGGGTTGTTAAGAACAGTCCCCGGAGCCACAAGCGGCATGGCTACAGGAACATTGTCGTGAACGAACTGTGTCAGGATAGTAAGATTCGTGTTGGGGCCGAGCGCTATGCTAACTGCCGGGGCCGCGTAGAGCCTCTCTCCGGTATCCGTGAAATCCGTGAACGTCCCCTGCCTTCTGTAAAGCGCGTTAAAACGTCCGGTGATGGCTCCGGATTCCACGAGCGAACCCCCTACGTCCGCCCCCACCTCGACGAAGTCATAATTCCCGACGCCGACTTGAAGGTCGGCGAAGCCGCCCGGACGGGGCCTCTTGCTCACCATGTTTACCAGGCCACCCACGTTGCTGTATCCGTAAAGCGCCGAAGCCGGCCCCTTCAGGACTTCCACTCGCTCGAGCCCGAACACTTCCTCGGAAACTGATATGTAACGACGAAGGGGGAGCCCGTCCAGGAATGTGTTGTTCCCGGACTCAAAGCCCCTTATCCTGTAATAGTCGTAATTTTTGTAATACCCCCCGGGGATGACGCCGGCGACATTCCTTAAAACGTCGTCGAGATTTGTCGCGTACTGGTCGTCCATGAGCGCCCGGTCGACGACCTCGACCGAAAACGGCGTAAGCAGTATAGGCGCATCGGTCTTCGTCGCCGTGTTGGCTTCTTCCGCAATATAGCCACTGGTTTCAGCCACCTCGGATTCCCCGGTTACCGTAACTTCCGGCAGCTGAAACTGATCCTGGTCCTGGGTTTCACCTGCTTTGAGCTCTGTATCCGCTCCGCCATCCTGGGCATGGGTAAACCACGGCGAGGCGACTGCCCCGACGATTAATAAAAAACACAAAGATATCCGTGTGAATCTCCTCATTTTTCTTCATCTCCCTATTTTTCTTCATCTCCCTTCATGTGACTTGAGGTCTGTATCTCGGACAAAATTATCGGGATGACATACGCAGACCAATATTGATATTGAATATCAATATTATAATTATCATTTAGCGGGAGAATTGTCAAGAAACTACGGAACTTTACGTCGAGATGCTAATACAGTTTCATAGATAGCTGTAGATGCAAGAATCAGTAGTCGAGGGATTTCAGGCCTGAGAATAAAGGGAGATGTATATACAAATCTTCTTAGTGGAGCTACATTCTTTCTCCGCAGCAAAATTATCCTTGATATGGTCGGGGCGGCTCGTAGACTATTACTTTGAAGAAGGAAATTTCGTCATATGAAGACACTTTCCTCGGGCGATAACAGAGCCGGGTCGATCACCAGGCAGTCAATTTTTCTCCTGCTGTCCGCGGGCGCTTTTTTCGTTTGCGGAAGCTATATAATTGACGGTTTCGGCGAAAGCAGCGTTACCGCAGGCGAGTCTCATTACATCTCGCGTCACAAGGGTCCGCACGCTGCGCTCTACGCCGCCGGCTCGATCCCGGGCGACGAAAACGGAAGCGGCTATAGCGCGGGGAATTCGTCCGACAGGATTTCCGATTCAGTCGCGGGCCATCTGTTCGACGGCCCGTTAAGTCCGTATTCGTACTCGATGCGAATACCGGTCAATCCGTTTAAGTATGAATCTCATTTCGGCTTTTCACCTCTAAGATCACCTCCGCATCTTTCCTGAAACGAATTTTGCAGCCGAATTGACATATAAGGCCATCGGACCTTTGCGTCGTTTAACGGGTCCCGTACGGCCGCACAAAACATAAACGGAGGTTTAACAACAATGACAGGATTAAAAAAGATCGGAAACATACTCATGGTTGTAATGCTTTTGGCGGGAGGCGTAACATCCTTCGCCGCGACGCGTAGTTCCATGCAGGTGGCCGCTGCGAAGCCCCACGTAACGATGGGTCAGATAACGGCCATCAGCGAGCACAGCTTGACGCTCAAGGACAAGAACGGGAAGGTGCAGACGTTCCAGATAACGGACCCTTCTATGGCCACAGGGCTTAAGAGCGGTGACAAGGTGAGCGTGGCTTCCGAGAACGGTCAGGCGTCCTCCATCAGGAAGCTCATGGGGACGTCTTCATCAAATTACAAGTAAAATCACTCTCCATACGGGTGAATGATACCAACCAGAGGGGGGCGGGCCGAAAGGCCCGCCCCCTTTTTTATTTGCTAACGAGGCAAAAGCGTGTTCCTTAACCTTCGTTTCCGGATTATAATCCGTGAATAGGTGGCATACGACGAAACTCTGGCGAAGCGGTTGAGGGACACGCTCGACGGCGCGGGGCTCATATCGGAAAAGAAGATGTTCGGCGGCATAGCGTTCATGCTGAACGGCAATATGTGCCGTGGAATTACAGACGGTCTGCTGATGGCCAGGGTTGGACCTGCGGCCTACGACGATGCGCTCGAAAGGCCGTACGCGAGGCCGATGGATTTTACGGGAAAGCCGATGAAGGGTTATGTTTACGTCGAGCCCGCCGGAATCGAGTCGGACCGGGAGCTCGGGGAATGGGTTCGGATGTGCGTCTGGTTCGTTCGCACCCTTCCTGAGAAACAGAGGCCTGACTGACACGGCTGTCAGGCCGAAGGGTTTGAGAACGGTTGCGGTCTCAAAATCACCACCGGGATATCCCTCTCCCCTGCCCTCTTCCTGTATTTCTCATAGCCGTCATACACGCCTGCAGCCTTTTCCCAGAGCCTCTTCCGCTCCTCGCCCTCGGCGTCCGATGCCGTGCATTTTATTGACTCGCCGTCGAGGAAGATTTCGGGGTCCGGATTAGCTTTAAGGTTCAGGTACCATGCCGGGTGCCTGGTGTTCCCGCCTTTGGACGCTATCAGGATAAAATTGCCGCCGTCTTTGAGGTAAAGGAGCGGGATGGTTCTCTCTTTTCCCGTTTTTGCGCCCGTGGTCTTCAAGAGAAGGCACGGCCAGGCGAACGTGGTGTTGAGTTTTCCGCCCGAAGCCCTTATGAGCCGCCTGTCGAGCGCCGAGCCTATATTTATTATCGTCCACGCCCCCGCCCAGGTTGAGCCGAACCACGCGAGCAGTCTCTTCATCGTTCCGTCTTTTTTCGCCTGCATCGGTTTGCCTGCCTCTTTAGATAATAAAGGAATCCCTGCAGGCCACGCAAGGTGCTTCGGTCCGCGTTACAGCATTCCGGCGGCGCATACAGTATAGTAATCTCCCTTACCCTGCGCCATGAAAAGACGCCTCATCCCAAAGCTCATTTTTACTGTCGCCCTTTCCCTGGCGGCCTCCTCCTGCGCGAACATGGGCAGGTTCACCGACATAATGAACCCGGAGCAGCTTTCGAGAGAGGAGCTCCGAAAGCTCCCTTACGAAACCACGCCGCGCTACGGGTTCATGGTAGGCGTCGCCCCGAACGCCGCACCGGATGACGGCGGCCTTCTCGAGGAGATCGACATCCGCTTCACGGCGTTCAGCGAGTGTTTCGGAATAACCGATGGGGGAAAGAAAATGTCGAACTACCTGATCGCGGTGGTTCATGGGACGTTCTCCTGCGTTTACCACAGGAGAAGGTGTAACGGCGAATACGATCCCGGTAACACGCTCCTAATCGTGAGCTACAAGGCTTTTAACCGGAGAGGGGTTCTACCGCTTCTGGAGCACGAATGGGCCCATGCCTACGGAATTCTTTCGAGCGGTCATGAAAACCTCGAAGAGGTCCAGAAATGCACCAGGTATTGAAGGTTACAGCGTCCGGGGATCAGAATATTCCGTTATACCCCTTGGGCCTGCTGTAATTGCCGTCGATGAACATTTTCCTTGCCGGATCCACCTTGTCGGTGCCGCGAAGCTTGTTGAGCTCGTCCTCGCGCTTGGCCTGGTTAACCGGCTCATATGTATATTCCATCTTAACGGTATGGTCCTTCGTATTCGTATGGAGCACTATCCTCACGTCCGGAATGTGCCAGGTCCAGGTTTTGAAATAAAGCATGCTGTCGGAGCTTACGGGCTTGCCGTAGGTTTCGGTCAGGTACTTATTCAGCATGTTCTGGTATTCGAGCTCCTCGAAGGAATCTTCCGCCGAGAGTATAAGAGCGGTCGAGAGAAGCTTCTTGTCGTAAAATTCGAGCCCGGTGCTGACGTCCTTGCCTTCGAGGTCCAGGGGAAGCTCGGTGATTATGCCCTGCATCTGTATGTTTCTTATTTTTTTTGAATCGACGCCGTCGTTCATTATTCTCTTGCCGCGCGACTCGATCACTTTCTGGGCGTCCTTCTCCGATATACCGAACGTAAACCCGAGCGGGGCGAGATTGACCTGCTCGGCCGACGACGCGAAATGAGAAAGCGCCAAGAACGATAAAACAAGAGCTACGGCAATGGATTTAATCGGGACTGGCATTGGACTTTCCCCCGTTATCTCTCGATCTTAAAAACCTAAGTTAAAAAGTTAAAAGATTGGCCGCCTAAAATCAAGTTCTATTTACGCGAACCCCGGCCCCGGCCGGGTGTCCCGAAAGGGATATCGCGGACTCCAACCGATCGTAAGCCGCTCAAAATCCTGCGGGCGCGGGCAGTTATAAACCTTCCCCGCCCGAAGACGCCGCTCCGGCGAACGGCTCGCCCGTAAGCCCGGTGAGCGTCAGCTCGCGGGCGTATATCTTTTTCACGAGCACGTCGGCCGTCAGAACCCATTCGTAAGATTCCGCTATCCGGCCGGGCGCGGGCTCGAGGTATCCGGGCCCCTTCGAGGCGACACAGTCCTTAAAGATTATCACGTCGTAGCCCTTGTTGAAAGCCTCTCTTACGGAGCTCTCGACGCAGGTACAGGTGTCTATATCGATAGTGTTCGCCCCGAACGACCCGAGGCGCAATCCGATAAACCGGACCGGGCGGTTTTTGATTTACGACATATATATTTTATGTATGCGCTATCTGCTATATTATATATTAAATCGATGTGCCGCGGCGCGCCGCTTGGGACATTTGAGACTCGCCGCGAAACGTCATATAATCTATAATGAATGAAGACAGTAATCGGCGTGATAGGGGCTTCTGAAGCGACTTCCGGCGAGCGCGAGACAGCGCTCGAAGTCGGCAGAAGGATCGCCGGTAAAGGAGCCGTCCTTTTATCCGGAGGCTCCGGGGGAGTGATGGAAGCCGCCTGCATGGGGGCCAAATCCGAAGGGGGCATAACGGTGGGCATCATACCGGGGGCGTCGAAGTCCGAAGCCAACGCGTACGTTGACATACCGGTAGTCACAGGAATGGGGCACGGAAGGAATATCATCGTCGCGAGCTCGTGCGACGCGATAATTGCTATAGGCGGAGGCTTCGGAACATTATCCGAAATCGCCTTCGCTCTCAGATTGAAAATACCGGTCGTAGGGATAGGAACCTGGGATGTATCGTCTGAGATCAAAAAAGCAGCCGGCCCCGGCGAAGCAGTGGATATGGCTATTGAGCTCGCTGGTCTTATTGCTGACAGCGGCCTGCGGTAAGAAGAGCCCCGCCCCGCCGCCCCACGCGGAGGTTGTGCCCAGGGTCAGCGAGGAAGATATCTCGAGATGCCTGACAGAGCCGATCACGCTCAGGGCAGGCAGCGGGTATCACGTGCTCGAAGCCGGCGAAACACTCTACAGGGTATCCAAGATCTACGATACGACAGTCGAAGAGCTCATAGAGATAAACGGCATAAGCGATTACACCGACATCCCGACAGGCACGCGCCTGAGGGTGCCCGGCGTGACAATGCCCTCGAGCCTGATATGGCCCCTTCCCGGAAATGTTTCCTCCGGGTACGGTAAAAGGCGCGGAAGGTTTCACTGGGGCATCGATATCCCGGCCCCGGGCGGAACGTCTATAAGGGCGCCGGCCGACGGGCTCGTGACAGTAAGCTCAAACAGCATGAAGGGCTTTTCAGGCTACGGCAGGATAGTTATCATAGAGCACGGAAACGGAATCAGCACACTATACGCGCACAACAAGTCGAACGAAGCGAGGGCGGGATCGTGCATCGGGGCCGGAGAAGTGCTGGGGCGTGTCGGGGCCACGGGGAACGCCAGCGGCAATCACCTTCACTTCGAAATAAGAAAGAACGGAACGCCCGTTAACCCGCTGGATTACCTTCCCTGACGTCAACAAGGAGAATTGAGCATGGTTGAGCTTAGAGACTATATCAGAGACATACCCGGATTCCCCCGGGAAGGGATAATATTCCACGATATCACCCCCCTCCTCCAGAACGCGAGAGCATTCGAGGGGGCGATAAACCGCATGGCCGAGCTTCTGGCGGATAAGAAAATAGACTCGCTCGTCGGCATCGAATCGAGGGGATTCATATTCGCCTCGGCGCTGGCTATAAAGTTAGGTACAGGGCTCGTGATAGTGAGAAAGCCGGGGAAGCTCCCCTATGTCACCATAAACGCTTCTTACGACCTCGAATACGGCTCCGACTCCCTCGAAGTCCACAGGGACGCGATACACGACGGCAGCAGGGTCGTGCTTATAGACGACCTCCTGGCGACAGGCGGCACAGCCAGGGCCGCGGGCGACCTCGTTCACCAGCTCGGCGGCGAGATCGCGGGCTACTGTTTCCTCGTCGAGCTCACAGAACTTAACGGCAAGGCGAAGCTCGCCCCAAGCCCCGTATGGTCCGTGTTAAAATACGACTTATGAAGAAAATCGGCATCATCCTGAACCCGTCCGCAAGGATAAACAGCAGGAAAACCGCGGGCGTTCTCAAGAGCCTCTGCGACACCTTCGGCGAGAAGGCGATCATACGCGCAACCAAAAACGAGCAGGAGCTCCCGGGCGCTATAAAAGCCCTCCGGAAAGCGAAGATCGACCTTCTCCTCATAAGCGGCGGGGACGGGACCCTATGCAACGTCGTGACAGAGTACGTGAACCAGAACGGCGAAGAGGGGCTCCCGATAGTCGTCCCCTTGATGGGCGGAACGATTAACATGATCGGCTCCGATGCCGGGCTCAGGAACAGCCAGCTCTCCATTTCGAGAAAGATCAACGACTTCATGGATAAGGAAAAGCCGCTCCCCTTCACCGAGCGGAGTCTGATAAGGGTCACAGACGAAAGCCGTGAAGACCCGGCCTACGGGTTTACCTGGATAGACGGCCTCCTTTACAACTTCCTCCTCGAATACTACGGCCAGGGCGCCGGTATACAGGTCGCCTCTGTGATGACGATGAAGATGCTCGTGGCCCTCATATCCAACGCCGAGAGCAGCGCCTTCAGTAACGTAGATTCCACAGTCTACATGGACAGCGTCAAGGTCCCGCACGAGGGTCACGTCCTCCTCATAGCCTCGGGCCTCAGGAAATTCGTCTTCGGCTTCGACATATTCGCGGAGAAGTCAGAGCCCGGCCAAACGTTCAACGCCGTTTACCTCCGGGAAGAGTATCTCAGGAAGAACAGGCACACCCTGGCCCTCGGGCTTTATAGAAGCCTCAAGTCAGACCCTGACGGGCAGTTCATAAACAGGGCGCTAACGTCCCTCCGCGTGGAAAGGAACGCGGGATATATTATAGACGGCGAGATATTCAGGCACGAAGAGCCGGCGGAGGTGCTTATAGAGCCCGGCCCGGGAATCAGGATAATATCGTTTCAGGGAGAGAAGAGTCTCCTGCCCTGAATCCGGGCAGAAACCCCGTAACGGAAAAACCGGATGAACAGAATAATAGTCAATCTAAAAAAAGTTGAAGATAAATCCTACGACATAGTCATAAAGGGAGGCGTGCTCGGGAGCATTCCGCGCGAGCTCAGGGAAGCCGGAATCGCACACAGGCTCGCCGTGATCACGGATTCCAACGTCGCACCGCTCTACGGCGAAAGTCTCATCTCCGAATGCGAGGGCGAGGGCCTGACTCCATTCCTTATCACATTCCCCGCCGGCGAGAAGCACAAGAGCAGAGAGACTAAAGCATTCATCGAAGACCGCATGCTTGAAGCGAAATTCGGAAGAGACTCCGCCGTGATCGCGCTCGGCGGGGGCGTCGTCGGCGACGTCGCCGGATACGTCGCCGCGACGTACAGCCGCGGCCTGCCCTGCGTCCAGATTCCGACGACGCTCGTCGCGTGCGTCGATAGCTCCGTCGGCGGAAAAACAGGCGTAGACACCCCCCACGGCAAGAATCTCATAGGCGCTTTCCACCAGCCCTGGCGGGTTTACGTCGACGTCGAGACTTTGATGACGCTTAACACGAAGGAGATTAGAGAAGGTTTGGCCGAGGTCATAAAATACGGCGTCATAGCCGACGCTGCCCTCTTCGCGTATCTCGAAGAGCATATAGGCAGGATTCTCGAATACGACCGCGCGGCGCTCGAGCACGTGATTGTCAGGGGCTGCGGAATAAAGGCCGAGGTCGTGGAGAAGGACGAGCGCGAATCCAACCTCAGGAAGATTCTCAATTTCGGCCATACTATAGGCCACGCCGTCGAGAACCTCTCGGGCTACGCCGTCACGCACGGTCAGGCCGTGGCCATAGGAATGGTAGCCGAGGGCAGGATAGCCCTAAGCATGGGACTGTGGAATGAAGCCGAGCTCGAACGGCTCGTCAGGATCATAGAAAAGGCGGGGCTGCCGACAGAGGTTCCTCCGGGGATGGACCCGTTAGAGATCACGGAAGCGATGAAGCTCGACAAGAAATCCCGGGGCGGGAAGATAGAGATGGTGCTCCCCGAGTCCCTGGGCCGCATGGCCGAGCCCGGCGGAAGCTACGGCATAAGGATAGACGAAGGGCTGATACCGGCCGCCCTGAAGTAAAGCCGGAAACAATACTAAAGGAACCGATTGAAAGAATCTCAGGCCATAAACCCGATACTCGACGTATCGCTTCATACGATACCGCTCGATCTTGAAAACGTGTTCGGAAACTCCGCTGAATGTGTGCTGGAAATAGGCTTCGGCGACGGGGATTTCCTTATAGAATGCGCGCTCGGGAATCCCGGCGTGAATTTTCTCGGAATAGAGATCAAGAAGAGACGCTTCGGCGTCGCGGTTAAAAACGCGGCAAAGAGGAAGGCGGGCAACGTGAAATTCCTCAACATGGAAGCGGTCATCGCGGCGAGGGAGCTTTTCCCGCCGGATTCTTTTTCCACCGTTTATATAAACTTCCCCGACCCATGGCCCAAGGACAGGCACGAGAGGCACAGGATAGTCAACCCCTGTTTTCTGACGCTCATCTCGGGGATCATGAAAAAGAGCGGCATCCTCGAGCTTGCGAGCGACCACAGGGAATACGTGACGAACTCCCTCGAAACGCTCGGCGAAATGGAATGCTTTGCCGCCGTATTCGAGGGCCCGGGCTACGTGAACGAGATCCCCGGAAGGCCGCTCACAGGCTACGAAAGGGAGTTCAGGGAAGAAGGAAGAGAGATTTACTACGCCAAGTTTACAAACCTCAAATGATTCGCGATATTTATTCCCGGGCGCGAAAGCACGCCAGGTGCTAAAATACAGATACCGCTGAATTAAAGGAGGAGCATAAAAATGAGAACCGGAACCTTAATAGCTGTCTTGATCTTTTCAGGGCTGTTTCTTACAGGCTGCGACGGCGGGGAGCCGGGGTATCTGTTCCAGCTTATATTCATAGTCGGCCCGATAATCGGCATCGGAATACTACTTTTAAAACGCTCCGACGCTACGAACGATTCCCTCTACATACTCGAAGGCCAGGTAAAACGGCTTTCGGCCAGGCTCGACTCTCTCGAGGAAAAAATTACCGAGCTCCTTGAAAAGGAGAACAAGGGCAAGACCAGGAAATAGAAATGGAGATTTACGAAAAGAACGGCCGGCGTCAGTCTCTCTTTGAATTCTCCAGGGCCTCTATCTGGTATTCAATGGGGATCTGGCCGAGATCGTTTGTCGCGTGAAGGACTCCGTTCTCGTCCGTCCACGTAAACAGGCTTCCCCTGACTCCCGGCGTCGAGAGGTCGTCACTTTGCGGCCCTTCGGCCTGACTCGGCGATTGCACTCCAGCCTCGGCAGCAGTGGTGGCCTCCTCTTCGGCCGCGTCTTCGGCTTGCTCTTCGGCCGCGTCGTCGACTTCCACTTCGGCCGCGTCTTCGGCTTGCTCTTCGGTCACCTGCTTTTGGGAGGCTTTCAGCCTTTCCTGCCTGCTCTTGCTTAGCACCTCGTTTATCTCGATGTTGCTGCTCTGTTCGGGCGTAGTACCCAGCGTTCCGGTACCCCCTCTATTGCCCGACTCGGTGCTTTTCTGCATCGTCGAAAGATCGTACGGATTGAGGTCGTCCCTCGGCGTAACTATATACTGCGGGAAATCGGGAGGCGTCGGGACCCCGGGCGCCGGGGCGGGCGGTGCAGCCGGCGGCGGTGCAGCTGGCGGCGCTGCCGCCTGAGACATGGCCTTCAGAGGCAGAAGCAGAACCGCCGTAAGAAGCGCTAGGGTGAAAGCCGCGGCAATGGACATTTTAGGCCTCATCATTTGTACACTATACATCCCCGAAGAAGGATTTGCAACAGCCCTGGGGTTAATAATTTAAATATAAAGGAAGCATAGCTTGCAAAACTTAAACCTGATTCTAAGGCACTAGAAAGCCGGGCTTAAAGCGATTCATGTGGTTCATTCAAATCATTCCGCAATACTGAGAAGGTAAAAGGCTGAAATAACGAGAGAATGCGTGATCTGTCCCGTCCTTACAAGCCCGGGAATGTCCGGAAGCGGGGCCGTATACGTAGCGATATCTTCAGTCGTATCGAACCTGGGCTCCGAAACCTTCTTCGCCGAGCGCGCGAGGAAGGTGGCGCACCTGTTGCTCTGTATGGCGGGGTTGGGAACGACCGCCCCGAGGCTGAGCCACTCGTCCGAAGCATACCCCGTCTCTTCGAGGAGCTCCCTTTTCGCGGCTTCGAGAGGCGTCTCGCCCGGGTCTATCATCCCGCCCGGTATCTCTATCGTCTCGGAACGGACCCCGTGCCGGTACTGTTTTATGAGAACGACTTCGCCGTCCCCCTCCCCGGTAAGCGCGACGATGTTGACCCAGTCGGGAGCCTCTATAACGAAAAAGTCGTGCTGCTTCCCGGTGACCGGTGAGATTGCGACGTCCTTCCGCGTCGAGAAAACCCTGTTCGACGTCAGGCGCTCCGATTTTACGAGATCCCATTTCTTTATCATTGTCGATGCCGTAATGAGGGTGAGACAGGCACGCGCGGCGTTGGCACGCAGACGTGCTGCATCAGCCCCTGATTTCGACCTTCGCCAGCCTCGCGCGGGTTTCCTGAGAGTACCACACGTCGACGAAATCCGAAATCGAATTCTCCTCGTCCCTGTCTATGCTGCCCCGCGCGTCCTTCCTGAGAAGCGTTTTCGTAATGCGGAACGCCTCGCCCGGAAGGTCCGCGAGCGCCTTCGCGGCGCTCGTCACGGCCGCCTCGAATCCCTCGGCGGCGGGAGCTTCGTCCACGAGCCCGAGAGCGAGCGCGTCATCCGCCGGGCACATCTTCCCCGAATAGAGGAGCGCCTGGGCGTTCTTCGAGCCCGTCGCGAGCTTCAGCATCTCGGCGATGCTCGTGAAAACGGGAGCCCCGATCGAAAGCTCGTTAAGGGCTATCTTCGCCTTCCCGGAGATCATGACCCTCCTGTCGCACGCGAGCGCGAGAACGCATCCCCCCGCGACGGCGTGGCCGTTCAGCCCGGCGACGACAGGCTTCGGGAATGAAAAGATATATCTCGTGAGTCCCGAGAACGCGGTTACAAAAATCTGGAATTCATCCTTCGGAGAATTCATGAAACCCGGTATGTCGAAGCCGAACGAAAAGAAGCTTCCGCTGCCCGTTAGCACGACTGCGCGCACCCCGCCGTCCGATTCGGCCTCCCTGAAAGCGCTGTGCAGCTCGGCCACCATCTCCTCGTTTATAGCGTTCACTTTCGGCCTGTTCAGGGTCACCGTGGCCAGCCCGTCATTCACCGAAAACTCGACGTATTTCATGCTCTCCTCCATTGATAGAAATGCTCCGGGCCAATTATCGCATCATGCCCCTTTAGCCGCAATATTATCTCTATACAAAGCCCGGTTAGCTGTTAATATTATCACAGTTGTAAATCTCGTATACAGAATTGGGAGGTTCTGAAATGAGAACTGTTCAGATTGTGCTGTTGACCGTTTTATGCCTCTCTCTCGGTGCGGCGGCGGGCAGCGCAGAAACGAAGGGTGACGCAACTAAGGGTAAAGTATCGTTCGAGAATACATGTGTTGCATGCCACGGCCCTCAGGGTAAGGGCGACGGCCCCGCGGCTGCAGCGCTCGACCCGAAACCCAAGAACCTGAGCGACGCCGAGCTGCTCTCGACGCAGACCGACGACTACATATTCAAGGTGATCAGCGAGGGCGGCGCTTCCGTCGGCCTTTCGCCGATGATGGCCCCCTGGGGAGGAGTCCTCTCGGAGCAGGATATATGGAACGTCGTGGCGTACATCAGGCAGGATCTTTGTAAGTGTCAGTATAAAAAATAATTCCCTCGCCGGGGGCGGCAGTTGCGTTCGCCGCCCCTTTCGAGAATAAAAGAGATATAATTACGAGGAACGCTGAAGAAGGCGAGGTAAAGGATGACAAAAACCAGAATGCTCAGATTGATTCTTCTCGGGATTTTCACTGCGCTCCCCATGGGATGCGCAACAGTCGAGCCCGGCAGCATAAACGATCCCGGCCAGGCCGTAGGCGCCCCGACAGAGCCCTCCGAGATACAGGAAGGCATGGACGACGGGGACGACTATCCGGAAGAGTACGAATAGCGTTATCCCCGCAAACGCCGGACGGATAAAATTATTCCTCAATATCTGCTATTATCTTTGACCTGTATCCCAAGGATGTTACAATCTTCCTGATTTTAGATATACGCCGGAGAGGTGACCGAGTGGCCGAAGGTGCACGCCTGGAAAGTGTGTAGGGGGTTAACGCTCTCTCGTGGGTTCAAATCCCACCCTCTCCGCCATGTATATCGCGGCGCAGTAATCCCAAGAATCAGGCGCACAACCAGAGGCATGGTCCCCGGAGAATAATTAGCCGTAATCGGGTATTTTATTGTAAGCGTCCCGGCAGGGGTGGACGCCATTTAACGGACAAAAGATTTCCAGTTAGCCAGGCCCGTACGTCAGAGGCTTGTGAACCCCGCCAGGCCCGGAAGGGAGCAACGGTAACAAATCCCCCTGAGCGTTGCGGACACCTGGCTGACTGGTTTTACGGTGAGAAATGTCCTACCTCGTCCTCGCAAGAAAATGGAGACCCGGAACGTTCGACGACATTACGGGGCAGGAGTATATAACGCGGAGCCTGAAGAACGCGGTTTCGACAGGTAAAACGGCTCATGCGCTACTCTTTTCCGGACCCCGCGGCGTCGGCAAAACCTCGAGCGCGAGGATACTCGCCAAGGCGCTCAACTGCAAGCACGGCCCTACCCCCGATCCATGCTCCGAATGCACGTTCTGCGTCGAGATAGCCGAGGGCAAGTCGCTCGACGTCATAGAGATAGACGCCGCGTCCCACACCGGCGTTAACGACGTCAGGGAAATAATCGAAAACATCAAGTACCTCCCGGCCTCGGGGAAATACAAGATTTATATAGTGGACGAGGCCCACATGCTTTCGCAGTCGGCCTTCAACGCGCTCCTTAAGACGCTTGAAGAGCCGCCGCCGCACGTCGTGTTCATACTCGCGACGACCGAGGTCCATAAAGTCCCCGTAACGATACTCTCCCGCTGCCAGAGGCACGATTTCAAAAAGGTCCCCGTGGAGCAGATAAGAGAAAGGCTCAGAACGATAACAGTGGCCGAGGGGATCGAGGTTAGTGAGGAGACGCTTTACACGGTCGCCCGCGAGGCGGACGGCAGCATGAGAGACGCCCTCAGTCTTATGGACCAGATTCTCGCGACGTTCGGCAGCAGCATTGCCCACGACGACGCCCTAAGGATCCTCGGGGTGCTCGACAGGAACATACTCAAATCGGCTCTCAAAGCGGTGATCGGGAAAGACCCTAAGTCCGCTATCGGCGCGCTAAACATCGCGATGGAAAAGGGCATCGAGCCCAGGCGCTTCGCGGAGGATTTATTGAGAGCGCTCCGGCACGCGCTGCTCATTAAAACGTGCGGCAAAGAGGCAGCGGCCGAGCTCCCCGACGAAGAAAAACGCGAGATCGAAGAGACCGCTTCGACTGAGAGCGTCGAAACACTCGAGCTTCTATTGGGACAGATGCTCGAAGGGGCAGAAGGCGTGCAGAGGTCTTTCTATCCGCAGACGGCGCTCGAATTCACGCTCATAAAACTGGCGACGCTCGAAAGGACGATACCGATCGAGAGCATAATAAGGAGGCTCGAAGGTCTTTCAGGCGGAGCGGCCCCGGCGGCAGGCGCGCGGCGTGAAACGGCGCAGTACTCAGGAGAGCCCGCGCCGAAACGCGAAGCGCCGCCCTGGGTGGAGCCTGAGAGGGCTCCCGAGAGAAGGCCCGAGGCCCCCTCCCCTTCGGAGCCCGTAAAGGAAGCGCCTCCCCGGCGCGAAGCGGGAAAAACGGAGCCTGCCCCTGAGAATCTAGAAGCTTTCATAAGGCACGTCAGATCGCGTAACAGCGTCATGGCAACCTACATAGCGCGGGCGAAGGAGATCACGCTCGACGGAGGGCTCCTCAAACTCGTATTCGAGGGCTCTGTCTATGCGGACCGTTTGAGGAAGAAGGAATACTACGACTCGCTCCGGGAATATCTCGGCGAATTTTTCACGGATGCCCCGGGCATAGAGATCGTCGAGGCCGCCCACTCCGACGAGACAACCAAAAAAAATGCTAAGTCCAGCAGGGATGAAAGAAAGAAAAAGATTCACGACGACCCGGTCATAAAAGAGGCGGAAGCGATTCTGGGGGGCAGGGTCGTCAGCGTAAAACCACGGGAAAAGGAGTAGAGACATGAAATTCGGCGGTGGAAATATAAAGAACCTGATGAAGCAGGCCAGCAAGATGAAGGAGCAGATGGAAAAGCTCCAGGCGGAGGCCGGTGAAAAGACTGTCGAGGCGACAGCCGGCGGCGGTATTGTAACAGTCGTGGCCAAGGCCAAGGGCGAGGTCGTATCCATAAAGATCGAGCCCGAAATCGTAAACGACAGCGACATTGAAATGCTCCAGGACCTCGTCACCGCGGCTGTGAACGAAGCCCTGAACCGCGGTCAGGACGTCATGAAGGAAGAGGTGGCCAAGATGGCCGGCGGCCTCGGGCTTCCCCCGGGTCTCCTGTAACCCATGTCCTCGACCGGCATTCCAGAATCCATAGCGAGGCTCATCGGAGAGCTTTCGAAGCTGCCCGGGATCGGCGAGAAAAACGCGACCAGGCTCGCCTTTCACATATTCAGATACCCCAGGGAAAACGCCGACAACCTCGTAAGGGCGATAATAGACACGCGGACGAAAGTCATTCTCTGCGAAGAGTGCTTCACCTTCGCCTCCCAGTCGCCCTGCCCTATATGCACGGGGGCGGACAGGGACAGGTCGTCCCTATGCGTCGTCGAGGAGCCTCTCGACATGATAGCCATAGAGAAAAGCGGCGAGTTCCGGGGGCGTTATCATGTCCTTCACGGCCTCATATCTCCGATAGAAGGTATCGGCCCGGAAGACCTTAAAATAAAGGAGCTCCTCGAAAGGCTCAGGGAGGGGAGCGTAAAAGAAGTGCTCCTCGCCACTAACCCGAGCGTCGAGGGCGAAGCCACTGCGCTTTACCTAGCCAGGCTTATAAAACCTCTCGGAATCGAGGTCACCCGCATAGCTCACGGCATCCCGATGGGTGGAGATATAGAATATATAGACGAAATAACATTAGGCAAAGCAATACGAGATAGGCGACATATGTAATTTGGAACGTATATATGTTATATGTAGTTTATATCAGCAGTAATACATATATAATTTATAGGAGATAGCCATGCCGAGGATTGGAAGAGCGTTCAGCGAACTGAAAACGGGGGACAGGTTCTCCGAAAGGATCACAGTCACGGAAGCCCACGTCGTAAAGGCAGCCGGGCTCTTTAACGACTACAACGCCCTTCATACGAACCAGCCCGCCATGGAGAAGGCGAGATTCGGGAAGAGGATAGTCCACGGCGCGCTCACGTTCAGCCTCGCAGTCGGCGTCTACAGCAAGTTCTTCAACGACACCGATATTTCCACGGTCGAGGCCTCGATCAAGTTCACGGCCCCGGTATTCATAGGCAATACGATAGTCATGGAATGGACGGTCGACGAGCTCGACGCCAAGCCCAAGCTGAGCGGCGGGCTCGTGGCGCTTTCCGGCGAGATCAGGAACCTCGAAGGCACGGTACAGGCTACACTCGCGGCGAAGATACTCGTCGGCAACGAAACTATATTCCCGCTCGACGACTGAGCGGCACGCGGTTTTTGACTTGGTCCGGCCGCTATGCTACTTTCTGAATTAACGGCGCCGCAGCGGCAAAGGAGGCTTCAAATGCGTTTTCTACATACCATGATAAGGGTCGGAGACCTAGACAGGTCCATAAAATTTTACACAGAAGTCATGGGGCTCAAGCTCAGCCGGAGGAAAGACTATCCCGACGGCAAGTTCACCCTCGTCTTTCTCGGAACCGACGACGAGCCGGAGATACTGGAGCTTACACACAACTGGGACACGGGCAGCTACGACCTCGGCACCGGCTACGGCCACATCGCCTTCGGGGTCGATGACATTTACGCCGCCTGTGAGAAGATCGCAGCCGGCGGAGGCAAGGTAGTCCGCCCGCCGGGGCCGATGAAGCACGGCACGACCGTCATAGCCTTCATCGAAGACCCCGATTCCTACAAGGTAGAGCTCATCGAAAGAAAATAATCGTATTCCCTGCGGGAGAGCCGGAAGCCTGCAGCCTCCGGCCTCCATGGGCTAATTTTCCACGTTGTCGGACGGATGGAGAGTGTTAATTCCGTCCGAATCGGAATCCAGGCTGAGTATATACCCACCCCTGTAGAGCAGCATATTGTCCGGCACGTCGCTCTGCAAAACTATCTGGTACGTTCCCGCCTCGGGTATGGTGACAGTCGCCTCGAAAGGAAGCTTCTCATTCCTCACCAGGAGCGGGCTTCCACCTCGCGCCGGCCTCAGCCTGAGCGTGGCCCCCTCCCCTACGTGACCGGCCGACGGGTCGGGTTCGAGCTTGATGGTCACCTCTTCGCCGCCATCCGCCTCGAAGCTGAAGGTATCGTTGTCGCCCTTGCCCGGCCTGGGATCGTCGCCGAGGAACGACATGACGGAAACCGGTGTGCCGTCGACAGCGCCCTGAAGACCCGGGAAGAAAATGACGATAGTGGTATCGCCGGGTCCCGTACCGTTAATCATCAAATTCACCGACGCCATGGCGGGAGATATGTAGATAATCTGCGTGAGTGTATTCTCTTCTGACACGGGTTCGTCCTCGGAGCAGTTATCGGTGAAATAGACATGGCAGAACCAGTTCCCATACGGGCTGAGCGCGTTCACATCCGCAGTATAAAAATAGTACACGGATCCGGGAAATATCGTCACCCTTGGCGTACGCCTTGAAAAAGGCCCTGTACACTGAAAGCACTGTTCGCTCGCGGACCGGTTATCAACGTAAAATTCTATCTCCTGAATGGAAAATGCGATCTGCGGGAAAAGCGATACGAATGCCACAGCCGCGCACAAAGCGTAGAACTTCATCCTCTGCATCTCCCCCTCCTTCACGCGCTATATGGGCGTAATATTTTTAATTCATTACAAAAGTATAATGCCGATTTGAATTATAGTGGGAGGAGGGTGAAACAAGGATAGAACCGGCCGGGTCAGCTTTTGCCGCGCCGCTTTTTCCACTTACTCTCTAGGTATTTCCTGAGCGCCGACTCTCTTCCGATCTCGGTCGGCTCGTAAAATATGGCGTCCTTAAGCTCGTCCGGAAGAAAGTTCTGCTCTATAAAATGGTCGGGAGAATCGTGGGAATATTTATATTCCTTGCCATAGCCGATCTCCTTCATCAGCTTCGTGGGTGCATTACGGAGATGCATCGGTATAGCGACTCCGGGCCTCCTTCTGACCTCCGAAAACGCGCCCTGAATCGCCATGTAAGAAGCGTTACTCTTGGGGCAGCTCGAAAGGTAAGTGGCGGCCTGCGCTAGTATCAGGCTCGCCTCCGGCATGCCGACGTAATCCACCGCGGTGAACGCCGCCGTCGCGAGCGTGAGCGCATATGGCTCGGCGTTGCCTATGTCTTCCGAGGCGAGAACTATAAGCCTCCTCGC
>PJQE01000018.1_pt1 | contig 20371 bp, 18 predicted proteins | sample 1503751 | NCBI WGS metagenome assembly PJQE01 (sample SAMN07775948, study PRJNA414020) | Biofilm metagenome, whole genome shotgun sequencing project. | reverse complement strand
ACAAGCTCAACCTCGAAGCGGCGACGGAAATCGTAAGGCAGATAAGGCTCCGGACCCTCGGCGGCATAATCGTTGTCGACTTCATAGACATCAAGAACCGCCAGCTGCGCGACCAGATATACGAGGCCTTCGTCGAGGCCTTAAAGCGCGACCGCGCGAGGTCGGCCGTCCTCGAAATGTCCCCGTTCGGGGTGATACAGATGACCCGCCAGAGGCTCCGGGAAAGCGTCCTCACGGAGCTCGCCGAGCCCTGCCCCTATTGCGACGGCTCCGGTTACCTCAAATCCAAGGACACCATCTCCTACGAGATAATCCGCGAGATCAGGCACAAGGCCGGAAAGCCCGGCGTCACCGCCGTCGAGGTCCAGGCGGGCTCCCGTATAATCGAGAAGCTCCGGGAATTCGAGCAGGAAGGGCTCAGGCGCCTCGAAAAGGAATCCGGGGTGCGCATATCCTTCAAGCCCGTCGAGGGCCGCATGGGCAAGTACGAGGTCAAGGCCTCTTAAACCCCCGGAGTTGCGTTTTTCCGCCAACAGGCGCTATTATTACCGAAAACACCGGGACACGCTATGACAAACTCCGTACGATTCTCTCTCGTGATTTTCTTCGCCGTGCTGCTGCTGATTCCGGGCTGCAGCCGAAACGACGACAGCCCGGCCGGGACCGACGAAACGGAAGTCTCTTCCGGGGAGACGGAAGCCGGATTAGAAGATGAAGAAGTCTACGAAGAAGATGAGACCGCCGGCGACCTCGACGCGCAGAATCCCGGGCTCCAACCGGTCAGCGAGATAGAATCCATCTCGGTCGAAACGATAACCACAGGCAATCCCAGGGACGGCTTCAGGGCGGTGCTCGTTCTCGACGGTCCCGGGAACGAAGAAGTAAGTTACATGTATAGCTGGACGGTGAACGGGAGAGAGATTTCGGGCGTCATCGAAGAGACCCTCCCCTGGCAGGAAGGGTTTAAAAGGGGAGACGTCGTCGGCGTGACGGTCACCACCTACAGCGACTTCGGGCAGGGCGCAATGGCGGTCGGCGGCACATTCGCGATCCCGAACTCCCCGCCCGTCATATCTTCCGAGCCGGAAGCGTCGTTCTCGGACGGCAAGTTCACGTACACCGTACTCGCCCGGGACCCGGACGGCGACCCGGTCGACTTCACACTCAAAGGCGCGCCCCCCGGAATGACAACAGAGCCCGCGACAGGCCTCATATCGTGGGAGTACGGGCCCGCCGACGAGGGGGAGTATAAAGTCACGGTCGTCGCGGCCGATTCGGAAGGGGCCTCCGTCTCTCAGGAGCTCACCCTCTCCATAGCCCCCGGCTCCGGGGAAGAATAAGCTTCCGGATTCGTGCCGCTCCGGTTTCCGGCCGCGCTTTCGCCCGGTATACACCAAATTATTAATCGCAGGTATATTTAATTCGTGGGATCGGATTGTACGGCTCCGGTGCCCGGCTCAAGGGTTGGAAATACAACGTCTCGCCAGGTGAAATCGTGAGAAAATCGTTTCAGGCAGGCATGTTCATAGAGAAAAAAATCGAGACCAAGCCCGAGATGGCTGCGTCCCGGTTCCACAGGAACTCGCCCCAGGTGCTTTCCAGCCCATCCCTCATAACCCTGATGCAGACGACCTGCGCCGACCTCATGGCGCCGTTTCTCGACAGCTCCGAAATGGTGGTGAGCGTGCGCATTGAAATGAACCACTTCGCCTCGGCCCCAATAGGCTCCACGATCCTCATAAGGGCGGAGATAGTCAGGATAGAGGGCGACAAGGTCTACTTCGAAATAGACGCTAACGACGGGTTCGAGCGCATAGCCTCGGGTTTTAACGACATGTACGTGATAAACGAGGAAAGGTTCGAAAAGGGCGTGAGAAAAAAGATAGACTCGCTGTCCACCGTGCACGTAAAGTCGGCCTGAGCACAGGCCTTCACCGAAATAAAATCCCCCGCTGGGAGCTGAGATATGAGTAAAGGCGTTCTCGAAAACCTCTATCACGTAGCCATAGCCGTAAATTCCATAGACGAGGCCGAAAGGATTTACGAAACAGCCCTGGGTCTCAAGGTCGCCCACAGGGAAGTCGTCGAGGACCAGAAGGTGAAGACTTCCATGCTCCTTCCGGAAAAAGGCGGCTCGGCGATAGAGCTTCTGGAGCCCCTGAGCCCGGATTCCCCGATCTCGAAATTCCTCGAAAAGAGGGGAGAGGGGATTCACCACATCTGCTTTCAGGTCGACAACATCGAGCTCGCGCTCGAAAGGCTTAAGGCCGAGGGCGTCAAACTGATCGATGAAACGCCCCGCTTAGGAGCGTACAATTCGAGGGTGGCCTTCATTCATCCGAAGGCGATGAACGGCGTCCTCATAGAGCTTGCGGAATTACACGAAGAAGTGTGAGCCCGGTCCTTTAAAAGCACTCCGCTGTCCCCGGAAAGCCTCTTAGAAAAAGAAATAGGCCATCACAGTAATCACGATCCCCGATACTATATTCAGCACCAAACCTGCCTTGATCATCGTCTTCTGCTCGACGAGCCCGGTCCCGTATATCAGCGCATTGGGAGGAGTTCCGACGGGCAGCATGAACCCCATCGACGACGCTATCCCCACCGCCAGCGCAAGAGCCTCCGGCGAAGACTGCCCCGTCTCCTGACCGAGCGCGAGGAATATCGGCACCATTATCGCCGCGCTCGCCGTGTTGCTCGCGAATTCCGTCAAAAGTATCGTCAGCATAACGGAACCCAATATGAGGACGAACGTGCCGTGCACCGAGAGATGGTCTTTCACTATATCGGCCAGGAATTTGCTCGCCCCCGTCTCCGAAAGAATCGCGCTCAAAACCAGCCCGCCGCCGAAAAGAAGCAGGACGCCCCAGTCGGTGAATTTTTCTATCTCCTTCCACTCTATCGTTCCGAGATAAACGAGAAGGATTATTCCCATAATCGCCACGAGCGAGTCGAACTCCTTCTCGATTCCTATCCAAGAGGATATCGGCCTGCTGAAGAGCCAGAGAAAAACGACGACCCCGAAGACAATACCGACCCTGTAGCCCGCCCTGCTTTTTACGAGCCCCTTTATGTCGGCGATTTGCGAAATCTCCACTGTGGGAAATTTCGGCTTCAGGACGAAATAGAGCACGGCTACCATCGCCGGGATGAGTATGAATACGAGCGGCATGCCAACGACGAGCCAGTCCCTGAAGTCCATGCCGAGGTTGGCCGCAGTGATCGCGTTCGGCGGGGTGCCGATGAGCGTCCCAAGCCCGGCTATGTTGGCGGCGTACGCGACGCCGAGCAGTATGAACGCGTTCGTCCCCGGCGATTCCGTCTTGAGCTTCGTTATGAGCCCGAGCGCGACGGGCAGCATTATCGCTGCCGTCGCGGTGTTGCTTATCCACATGCTTATGAGCGAGGTCGCGGCGAAGAGCCCGAGTATTGCGTAGAGGGGCTTCGTGCCGGCGGCGTTCATTATGTAGCCGGCTATGTACTCGTCGATCTTGTGCTTGTGGAGCGCGGCCGCGAGTGCGAATCCACCGAGAAATAGGAATATGACGGGGTTCGCGAAATGGCTGAGCGCGTTCTTCACATCCATCACGCCCGCGCCGACGGCGAGTATCGGAACGATAAGCGCCGTCACTGCGACGGGAAGGGCTTCAGTGAACCAGAGTATCGCGACGAATGTCAGTATCGCGAGCCCCTTGAGCGTGTTCTGATCCGCAGGGACGAAAAAATAAACGCCGAGTGATAAAAGCCCGCTTACGAGAATGATGAGGTTAGTGCGCATGTTTATGAACGTAGACTACAAGAGCCCTATGGGCATACATAAATTTACATTCATATTTCAATCACGGCACGTCACACGTGCAGGAATCCGACGCAGCCAGGGATAATTGTATTACCGCCATCCACGCGAATGGCGTTTATAGCACCACATCAGCTATGTCGTAAAACCACAGGTATGTCATTCCCGAAGGTTTTTATCGGGAATCCATATCGATACAAAATCGCGGCCGTGAGCCGCGACACCACTTTTCTGTCATCCTGAACTTGTTTCAGGATCTGAAATCTTCAAAAGAGTTAATTGCAAAAGACTTCTGCTTTCCATTGATCGAAAGTAGCAAACACGCTAAGTGTTCGCAATCTTCTCTATAACCCAGAGCTTCTTCTCCGTCCATCTCCCCCAGGCGGGAACGATCATGAGATACCTCCCCCGCATCCTTCCCTGCTCGATTCTGAGGACCATCTTGCTCTTCATCGAGAGCTCGGCGGTGTACGTCCCCAGCTCCAAAAGCTCCATATTCCCCTCGCCATAGTCCCGGCAGGTGCCCTCTCCCAGCTTCTCTTCCGGTAGTCCCTCGGGCGGGGCCTGCTCGACGGCGAGCCTCTTCTCGCTTTCCTCTTCCGGTATGCCGTACGGCACAATCCAGTGTATGGTGCCGCCGCTCCGGCTGATAAAGAGATCGAAGTGCGGCGCGCCGGTCGCGTGCCGCCATACGGCGTAGCTAAATGTTTCTGTCATATATGAGTCTCAGGCCGCGGAGTGTCAGGAACTCGTCCACATCCTTTATCGTCCTGCTTTCCTTCGCGATGAGGTTTGCGATGCCGCCCGTCCCCGTAACATACGGCGAGGTTTTCATCTCGGTCTTGATCCTCTCGACTATCCCGTCAACGAGCCCGGCGTAACCGTATACCAGCCCCGACTGTATGCTCTCGACAGTCGTCTTCCCGATCACGTTCTCGGGCTTGACGATCTCCACCCTCGGCAGCTTCGCGGCCTCCCTGTAGAGGGCTTCGGCCGAAATGGTGAGCCCCGGGGTTATCACGCCGCCCATGTACTCCCCCTTCTCCGATATGCAGTCGAAGGTCGTCGCCGTGCCGAAATCGACCACTATAACGCTCCGCTTGTATTTCTCGTATCCCGCGACGCCGTTCACTATCCTGTCGGCTCCCACCTCTTTCGGGTTGTGATAGAGTATCGGCATCCCGGTCTTGACGCCCGGGCCGACCACCAGCGGGTTCACATCGTAATAGGTCTTTATGGCATTGAACACGGTGGCCTGTATGTTCGGCACGACGCACGAAACGGCCGCGCCGGTTATCGAGCCCTGCCCGACGCCTTTGATTTCCATGAGGTCCCTGAAGAGTATCCCGTACTCGTCAGAGGTCTTCGATTTATCGGTGGCGATGCGCCAGTGGGAAACGATATCCTTTCCGTCGAATATGCCGAATACGATGTTGGTATTGCCGATGTCTATTGCGAGAAGCATTTCTGTTTTCGGGGTCTTTCGCTCGAGGATTCGGCTACGGTCTCGGTCCCGGGGCATGGCCGTTTTGAGATTCGCCCGGGCCCGCCTTTACTTAAGTCCCCATCTCCTTCTTAGCGACCATTCCGAGAATAATAACCCCAATATCAGCAAAAGAAAGAACGGGCTGTCCCAGAGCTCGTTGGTCTCATATCCGGTAACGGTCTTCTTCCTCGAATCGTCGATCCTTAGCTTCTCAGCGCTGTCCCCGGCCCTGATATAAACCCCGCCGCTCCCGGCCGCGATCGATTTTAGATAGCCCTCGTCGGAAGTCGGGCCCCTCACTTCCCTGGCCGGCGGCTCTACAATAAACGATATGCCGCCGAGCTCGTCGTCCGCCGGAGCGCCGCCGCTCTCGCCTGCCGTCACCCTGTATACACCGGGCTCATTCGTTTCTATTTCAGAAATGAACATATCGTTCCCGGCCCTCTCCAGCGAAAGCTGCTCGACTTCCCCACCCGGGTGAACGAGCGCGATGCCCGGCGCCGCCTCTGCTTCCCCGCCGCTCAGCATCCATATGCGAAGCTCGGCTTTTTCTCCCGGTGCGTACACCGCCTTGTCCGTTTCAACCCTGACGTCATTAAGATCGGGATCGTTCACGAACCATAAAAAAAGCCTGTTCCAGAATTTCTCGTACATCGGCGAAACGTCCCCCTCGCTCCCCCTGACGAAATTCCATTTCCAGGACGAGTCCGAAAGGAACGTCGCCGCCTTCCCCGAGCCGACTTTGGCCACCGCCAGAATGGGCTCGCCGTCGGGCGATACGAGGAGCGGCACGGCGTCGGGGCTCAGACCCTGCACCATGTTAAACCCTTCGAGCTCCGGCATGTCGTTCCACTCGTCCTCGTTCTTCCTTCCGTCCGGGAATATCTTCATTATCGGGTGTTTCTTCCCGGCCATGGTCAGCTTCGGATGGACAGTCCTGTCGCTTATGGTCTCGGTCAGCGTCCTCGGTATGTAATCGAGCTCCACGGGCAGTATCTCCGAAATAGGCGTCGCGCCGTAGTTCCCGCTGTCGAAGCTCTTGTTCCCGCCTATCATCAGGAACGCCCCGCCCTCGTTGAGGACATAATCCCTTATGCTTCGCAGATGAAATCCGAAAATACCGTAGGGCTGAAAATTGAAGTTCTGGAAGATGACGATGTCGAAGGTGCCGAGCTCGGAGCCGAATATCTCGTTCACGGGAAAGGGTATCAGGCTGAGCTCGTTCTCCGTCGCGAATACGAGGTCCGAAGGGTCCCTCAGAATAAAGAACGAAACGAGGTCGACATTCGGATTTCGCTTGAGCGCCTTTCTCAAGAACCGGACGTCCCACGAAGGGCTCCCGGCCACGTGCAGTATTCGTATCTTGTTTATGATTACGTCGGTATAAAAAGATTTCTGGTTATTTTCGGTAATCGTCTCGTCCGCCATAACGGGCACGGAAGCAGTATATATCTGCCTCCCGAGCGCGAGCGGGTTTATCTCGAAATCTACGCTCCCCTCCCTGGAAGCGCCGTCTATCGCGGCCTCTTTTATTGATACGAGCTTGTCGCCGTCGTAAAGCGATACGGGTATGGTCATCCCGCCTTTGCCCGTCGTTTTGACATTCACCTGCACCGAATACGGATACCTCAGAAACGAGACCTCGCTCGACTTGACGCCGTCTATCCAGAGATCGGGCGATGCGTCGCCCGTAAGCGCGCCGACTGTATTTATCTTGAGGCCGCGCCTGTCGCCCTCGTCGCCGCCGTTATTCCGGCCGTCCGATATTATTATGGCCTCATCGAGCTCGCCCCGGCTGTTCTTCTCCCTGATCTCTTTAAGGAGCTTCCCGAAATCGGTGCCGCCGCCACGCGGCTCCTCCGTCGCCGCATCGGGTGAAACCGGCGTGAGCCCATTCCCGAACGTGTAATATTCGACGACGAAATCATCGCTTAGCCTGGAGAAGAATCCGGAATTGTTTTCGAAGAACTTTCTCGCGGCGTCTATGCGCGTTCCCGCGTCAGCGCCGCTCTGGAGATTCATGCTCCACGATTTGTCCACGAGCACAGCCAGCCGCCTCTTCTCTTCCTTGTAGCTGTCGACCCTGAGGGCGGGGTTTAACAGCAGGAAGCAGATGACGAGGAATGCGAGAACGTGGAGCGACAGGATAACGGCCCTTTTGCGGGCGCTCTCTATCGACCTAGAGCTCCTGACGGAGCCGTAGATCACTATGGCCAGGAACACGAGAAATATCGCCGCTTCCTTCAGGCCTGGCGGGTCTAAAAACACGAGCGAGCTTACGGCGCTTTCCATAGGTAAAAATTTACCACAGGTCCGCCATATTTCCCGTCCGTCAGAATATGAGCAGCTTTCCGTCCTTCATTATCGGCTCTCCGTCGACGATGACGGACGGGTTCATGACTACTCCATCCAGATGGCTCGCGACCCTCACGGTCCCGCCCATGCTCTTGTTGTCGCCGAACGCGATGTGAATAGTGCCGATGACTTTCTCGTCTTCGAGGACATGCCCGGTGATGAGGGCCTTGTCGTGGGTCCCTATGCCGAGCTCGGCGAGATTGAACGCGAGCTTCCCGTGAGGCTCCATTATCGAGAGCAGCCTCTCGGCGCCCTTGCCGCCCGTGATTTCCGTCGCGAATCCCTCTTCCACCTTAACCCTTATCACCTCGTCCTTCAGTATCCCCACGCCTGCCATGGAGCCGTCGAATACGACCACTCCCCCGGATTTCCCTTCGAGCGGCGCGACGTACGCTTCGCCTGCGGGAAGGTTGCTGAAGTCGCCCGGCCTGTGGTTCCTCCCGGTGTCAGGCTGCCCCTCCCGTCCCTCGACGACAAGATTTATGTCCGTACCCTTTTCGGAAGTCACCCTCACGTTCCTGGCTTTGGATATGATAGCGGCGAGCGCGTCGCTCCTTTTCGCTATGGCGTGGTAGTCCGCGTTAAGCGTCCTCACCATCATATCTTCCGTTATCCCCGGAAGCGTCGCGATCCTGACGCCGGCCTTGCACGCGCTCCGTCTCGCTTCCGTATGGCTGAGGGATTTTGAGGTGGGGATCAGTATCGCGTCGACGAGCTTCATAAGCTCGGCGACGTATGCGGGCGGCTCCTCGCCGTTCGACTTTCTCGGTATTATTTCGATGATCGACGCCTCGGCCCCCGCTTCCCTAGCCGCCTCCCAGAGCGCGTACCCGATCTTCCTCGACGGCTCGTCCGTTATGACTAGGACGTTCTCTCCTTCTTTAACCGCCATGCAGTCCTCGACCGCTATCTTCGCCGCGCTTTTAAGCTCGTCCATTTGTACCTCCGGGTCATTCTTTTATTTGCGCAGTGCCGCGCCGGTATTATAATATGCCCTGACCCGCGGGGCCCTGTAAATGCGCCGTCCGCGGGAAGGAGGCGGAATGAAAGGCGTAGGCATAGTGGCGCCCTACTGGCCCGACATCACGCCGGGCGAGCTCGTCGAGTTCGCGCGCCTCGCCGAAGCGCTCGGATACCATTCCATATGGGTGCCCGAGATGTGGGGCAGGGACGCGTTCTCCCTGCTCGGCCTCCTGGCCTCCAATACTAAAAACATAAAGCTCGGCACGGGAATAATCCCCGTCTTCAGCCGCACGCCTTCTATCATCGCGCAGACTATCGCGGCGCTCGACGAAATCTCGGGCGGCCGCATGATGCTCGGGCTCGGCACGAGCGGCCCGGCGGTTATAGAAAACTGGCACGGCCTTCCGTTCGAAAAATCTCTCCAACGCACGCGTGAATACGTCGAGATAATCAAGATGATCCTCTCGGGCGGCAGGGTCGATTACGACGGCGAAATATTTCGCCTCAGGGGTTTCCGCCTTCAGTTCAAGCCGCCCAGGCCGGATATACCCATACTCGTCGCTGCGATAGGGCCGAAAAATATCAGGCTCACGGGCGAAGTCGCAGACGGCTGGATACCGTTTCTGATTCCGAGGGAGGGTATACGGGAAGCCGGAAAAGAGCTCTCGCTCGGTGCGGAATTGAAGGGAAGGGCGGACGTAACCATACCGATATGCCCGTATATCACGACAGCAGTGTCGAAAAACGAAGAGTCCGCGAAAGCCCCGGTAAAGGAGCACATCGCCTACTACGCGGGAGGAATGGGAACCTTTTACTACAATACCCTCGTCCGTTACGGCTTCGGCGAAGAAGCCCGCGCGATAAAGAGCGCCTGGGAGAATGCCAATAAGAAAGAAGCCGTTTCGGCCGTGAGCGACATGATGCTGGATTCGCTCTCCGTATCCGGAACGCCCGGGCACGGGAGGGCTATAGTGGAGGCTTACATTAAAGAGGGAATGGATCTTCCCATACTTCTCTTCCCGCCGAAGGCCTCGCGCGAGCTCGTAAGGGAGTCCATCGAATCCCTCGCCCCGCCCTACGCCTGACGCCCCTATTCTGTCATTCCCAACGGTTCCGAGCGAGCGAGGAACCACATCACTTCCGTCATTCTGCCTGTCCGGCGTAGCCTTGGCGAAGACGGAAACTTGATTCAGAATCTCGTCTTAATCTGTCATTGCGAGCAACGATTTCGAGCGAGCGAGGAATCGAGTGCCCTGCGTGGATTGCAAGAAAGCATATCTGGTACTGCCTCGGAAACACCTCGAATTAAAACAGCGAAGCAATCTCTCTTTTCACCCCCCTTAGAAAAAGGCCTGTCGCGGCGTAGCATTGCGAAGCCGGAGGGACAATTCCGAGCGAGTGAGGAATTGGTTGTCCCTGCTTACTCTCTTGATGTTCATCTAGTACTGCGAGTGACCGGAATCAAAGTAAAACGGGGGGGATTTATGTTATTCAACTTCTGCTTCCATTTCGTGGGGCGCCGCAAACAAAAAAGCCGCTCCTGCCATTTCTGACAGGAGCGGCCCGATTTTTATATTTTCAGTTCGGTCTTAAGCGCTAATAAAATCCTTCAGAATCCCGCCGGTGCTGAGCTGCCGGAGCTTCTTCAGCGCACGCCTCTCTATCTGCCTTATGCGCTCGCGGGTAAGGCTGTATCTGCTTCCTATCTCGTCGAGGGTGTAGGATTCGTCGTACCCTATCCCGAACCTCATCCTCAGTATGTCCTCTTCCCTGTCGGTGAGGTTCTTGAGCGCTTCTTCTATCTTCTCGGACATCGACACCGTCGCAAGAAGCGTGTCGGTCGCCGGCCTCGTATCGGGGATGAAATCGATGAAGCTGTTCTTCCCGTCGCCCGAAGCCGTGTTTACTGCGTCGAGGTAAACGATATTCGTCGAGGTCGCCTTAATAACCTTCGATACCTTCTTCACGCTGAGCCCGGATTCCTCGGCGACTTCCTCGATAGCCGGGTTCTCTCCGTTCTCGTTCCGGAGCATATTGGCCGTTCTCGTGATCTTGTTGGCCTGCTCGAGCACCCTCACCGGTATCCTTATGACCCTCGTCTGGTCGAAGAGCGATCTCGTTATGCTCTGTATGATCCACCACGAGGCGTAGGTAGAGAACCTGTAGCCCTTCGAGGGATCGAACTTCTCGACAGCCTTTATAAGGCCTATGTTGCCTTCCTGGATTATGTCCGCAAGCGGGAGCCCCCTGCCCATGTAGTTCTTCGCAATGCTGATCACGAGCCTGAGGTTCGATTTTATGAACTTGTCCTTGTTTTCTATTTCCTTGTTCCTGTACGCCCTGTAAAGCGCCGAGAGCCTGTTGAGCTTCACGTCGAGCGGCATGTAAGTGCCGGCCGCCTTCGCTTCGGCCTTGGCCTTTCTTTCTTCGTAGCTGCATTTGCAGACGCCGGAATTTTCCTTCTTCTTCATTATCTCTTCCGTCAGCCTGTTCACCTCTTCCGAAAGCTTGCGAGATCTGGCGTTGTACTTTTTTATCTTGGTCGCTATGCGAACCTCTTGCGAGGCGGTGAGGAGGGATTCGGTTCCGACTTCCTTGAAGTAGGACTGAAGCAGCTGGTAATCCTCGTCGGGGATCACTCTGTTCTTACCGTTCATTTTGCCGCCCGACGTGCCGTTCATCAGGCCCTGATCGTACGACATCTCGTTGACGAGTAATCTCTGGTCTTTCCCCGAGATGCTTCCGGCTACCGAACTATCCAATGATTCCTTCAAGCTCTGTCGACCCATCACAGTATCCTCCAGTTTTAGTCTTCCGATTTTTTCACCCGAAAACCCCATTAAACATACGCAGGATGTAAGGGATGCAATGTTTATGCCATAAACGACATATTCTTTCTAATAACCTGTAATGATTCATTTAAATCGTCATTTTGTGCTCAACGGCTTTCCCGGGTAGATATTCTTTCAATGACAAAAAATGTCATTTCAGGGGGGTTGTGTCAGAAATTGAAAACGAAAAATGTCCCGGTCCGGAACAAAAAAACTACTGCGGTTTCGGGAAACGGCCACCCGAAGAACGTTTCGCGGTTCATGTTTTCGCCTCCCCGCCGACGCTCGTCCGGCGTGTGCAAGAATGTTATGCCGGTTCTCCTCCCTTCAAAATCAGGTTGACAACCGGGCATATTGAAGGAAATATTAGCTATACCGATAAGACATAAATTCAGTTCTTTAATATCTGGTTACAATTCCGGCTAAAAGGACATCGAGAAAATGAAAATAATGGTTACTGGCGGGGCCGGCTTTATAGGCTCATGGGTCGCTGACTCCTACATCAGCAACGGACACGAAGTTCTCATATTCGACGACCTCTCCTCGGGAAGACCCGAAAACGTTAATTCCAAGGCTGCGTTCGTAAAGGGAGATATACGCGACCGCAGTCTCGTAAAGAGCGTCATGGACGAGTTCAAGCCCGACGTCGTGAATCATCACGCGGCGCAGATCGACGTGAGAAAATCCGTCGAAGACCCTGCATACGACGCCGAGGTAAACATCATAGGCTCTATAACGCTCCTCGAAAACGCCGTCAAGCACGGGGTCAAGAAGTTCGTCTTCGCTTCGACGGGCGGCGCCATATACGGCGAGCCCGAAGACATCCCCGCCGACGAGAGCACTCCCCCCATGCCGATATCGGCTTACGGAACATCGAAGTACGCCGTCGAGAAATACCTCGAATACTACAGGCACATCTATTCCCTCGACTTCGTCGCGCTAAGGTACGCCAACGTCTACGGCCCGAGGCAGAACCCCCACGGCGAGGCGGGAGTCGTGGCCATTTTCTGCAGCCGCATTCTCTCCGGCAGAACATGCCTCATATACGGCGACGGCAGCCAGACAAGGGATTACGTCTACGTGGGCGACGTCGCACGCGCGAACGTCCTCGCGTTAAGTTCTAAATCGGGAAGCTACAACATCGGCACCGGCGTCGAAACGTCGGTAAACGATCTCGTAAACGAGCTCGGCGTCGCCTCCGGGCAGGTATTCAACACCGAGCACGCCGAAGCCAGGGCCGGCGAGGTTCTGAGGATAAGCCTAGAGGCCGATCTCGCCGAAGAGGTCCTAGGCTGGGAGCCCCGCGTTTTCCTCGACGAGGGAATCAGAAACACCTGGGAGTGGTTCAGGGCTTCGAATAACCTCGGGTAAAGCAGGCCCCCCGCCCGGCGATCCCCCGGATTGCGTAACGACGTTCATAGTGTATCCTTAATCCTCTCGGAGGGTCCGGTTTAATGAAAAACAAGGAAGATTTTCTTTACGACGTCAGGATAGTTAACAGGAATATAAGGGACGGGGCGGTATCCAAAAAAGAGTACGACAAGTATATAGAAAGCCTCCCCGACGTAGAAGACAAAAGCGAGCCGCTTATAATCGATGACGAACCAGAAGCCTTGAGCGCCGGCGAAGAAGCGGCGGAAGACGAGGAAGAATAATGAAGTGGGATTATAAAGTCGTTACGATAGACAAGCTTTTTCACGGAAGCGAAGACCACGATATAGCGATTTCGAAGGACGCCGCTGCGGCCCGGAGAACCAAGATCGGGCAGGGCGTCGAGGGCACCCTAAATCAGATGGGCGAGGAATCGTGGGAGCTCGTCACGATAGCGGGCGACTTCGCCATATTCAAAAGACAAAAAGCCTGACCGGGCGCCATCATTCCCATTCTATGGTGCTCGGGGGCTTTGTGGATATGTCGTACACCACCCTGTTAACGCCCCTCACCTCGTTGATAATCCTGACGGAAATTCTCTCCAGAATGTCGTAGGGTATGCGGGCCCAGCTCGCCGTCATGCCGTCGAGGCTGGTGACAGCCCGGAGCGCGACAACGCTTTCGTATGTCCTCTCGTCTCCCATTACGCCGACAGTCTTCACAGGGACGAACACGCAGAACGCCTGCCATATGTCGTCGTAGATGCCGCTGCTCTTGAGCTCGGCAATGAATATCCTGTCCGCCTGGCGAAGTATATGAAGCCTCTCTTCGGTGATCTCGCCCATTATCCTTATGGCGAGCCCCGGTCCGGGGAAGGGATGCCTGCCGAGTATGTTTCCGGGCACGCCGAGCTCGGCCCCGACAGCCCTCACCTCGTCCTTGAAGAGTTCTCTTAATGGCTCGACGAGCTTAAGATTCATCTTTTCGGGAAGTCCGCCCACATTATGATGAGACTTTATCGTCGCCGAAGGCCCCTTGACGCTCACGCTCTCGATGACGTCCGGGTAAAGCGTGCCCTGCGCCAGGAACTCGGCGCCTTCGATCCGCTTCGCCTCTTCCTCGAACACGTTCACGAACTCCTCGCCGATTATCTTCCGCTTTCTCTCAGGGTCCGTCACGCCGTCGAACCGCTTCAAAAATCTCTCGCCGGCGTCCACGTGTATGAGGTTAAGCCCCATGTCCCTGAAGGATTCGACGACCTCCTCGGCCTCCCTGTCCCTGAGTAGCCCGGTATCGACGAATATGCAGTAGAGCTGGTCCGGTATCGCGTGCTGTATTATCACGGCGGCCACGGCGGAATCGACTCCGCCGGAAAGCCCACAGACGACCTTTGACTTCCCGACCTTCTCCCGTATATCCGAAATTGCCGTCTCGACGAACGACCTCGGCGTCCAGGAGCCGTCGCACCCGGCTATACCGATAACGAAATTAGACAATATCTCTTTCCCGTATTTTGTATGCACCACTTCCGGATGGAACTGCGTCCCCCAGATCCTTCTCTCCGCGCTCTTCATGGCCGCTGCGGGGGAATTGCCGCTGAGTGCTATGGATTTAAACCCGGGCGGCAGCTCCAGAACACGGTCGCCGTGAGACATCCATACGCCGCTCTTCTCGGGGACACCGTAAAGGAGGTCGTCGCCGTCCATGATTTCGAGCGTCGCCGGGCCGTATTCCCTATCGTCCGAGCGCTCGACCTTTCCGCCGAGGAGCTTCGCCGTAAGCTGCATGCCGTAGCATATGCCGAGTACAGGTATTCCGAGGTTGTAGATCTCGGGGTCGATTGTAGGCGAGTTCTCGTCCCATACGCTCGACGGCCCGCCGGATAGTATTATCGCCCTGGGGGCGAGCTGCCGTATTTCATCGAGCGAAGTTTTAAACGGCTTTATTTCGGAGTAAACCCCGAGCTCCCTCACGCGCCTCGCAATCAGCTGCGTGTATTGAGAGCCGAAATCGAGTACTAGAATAGTCTCACGCATTTCAGTCCTGAATATGATTTAAAGTGATTCCCGGTCGGGGTGATTAATTTTAAAGAAGGTAAGCGGCGAGCCTGCCTTGCGGCCTCACTCCAGCCTGTAGTTCGGCGCTTCCTTCGTGATAATAACGTCGTGCACGTGCCCTTCTCTCAGGCCCGCGTTCGTAACCTTTATGAACCTTCCGTTGCTCCTGAGCTCGGCGATGGTCCTGCATCCCGTGTATCCCATGCCTGCCCTGAGCCCGCCGATGAGCTGATAGATAGCGCCGCCGAGGGGCCCTCTGTAAGGTATTCTGCCCTCTATGCCTTCCGGCACGAGCTTCGAATCTATCATCTCGTCGCCCTGGTTCTGGGCGTACCTGTCCCTCGCGCCTTTTCCCTTCATAGCCTCTATGGAGCCCATTCCCCTGTAAACCTTATAGGTCCTTCCCTGAAAGAGGACAACCTCTCCCGGGGCTTCGTCCGTTCCGGCGAAGAGGTTTCCTATCATAACGGAATGCGCGCCGGCGGCGAGGGCCTTCACAATGTCGCCCGAAAATTTTATTCCGCCGTCCGCTATCGCAGGGATCCCGTGGAGGTCCGATATCCTCGTCACATCCTGTATCGCCGAGATCTGCGGCACGCCTATGCCCGCTATGACCCTCGTCGTGCATATGGAGCCCGGCCCGACGCCTATCTTGACACCGTCCACCCCGGCCTTGATCACCGCTTCCGCGCCTTCGCCCGTGCCGACGTTCCCGGCTATGAGCTCGAGCCTGGGGAAGTTGTCCCTGGTCGATTTTATCGCGTCGAGCACCTTCTTCGAATGGCCGTGCGCCGTGTCCACGACTATAACGTCGCAGCCGACGTCAACTAACGCCTGGATCCTCGCTTCCCTGTCGGGCCCGACGCCGACAGCCGCCCCGCACCTGAGCCTCCCCATGCTGTCCTTACAGGCCGTTGGGTATTTTTCTATCTTCTCGATGTCCTTCATCGTGATGAGGCCCCTGAGCTTGAACTCCGAGTTCACCACCGGAAGCTTTTCGATCTTGTACTTGTGAAGAAGCTCCTTCGCCTCTTCGAGAGTGGTGCCTTCCCCGACGGTTATCAGCCGCTTCTTCGGGGTCATGATCTGGTCGACCTTGAAGTTAAGATTCTTTTCGAACCGTAGGTCCCTGAAAGTGATTATGCCGAGAAGGGAATCGTCCTTTTTAGTCACAGGGAGCCCGGTGATGTTGTGCTTGAGCATTATTTCGAGGGCGTCGCTGACCTTATGGTCCGGCCTTACCGTGAGCGGGTTCACGATCATGCCGCTCTCGTACTTCTTCACCCTCATCACCTCGGCCGCCTGGTCCTGTATGTCTAGATTACGGTGAATTATGCCGATGCCGCCTTCCTGCGCCATGGAGATAGCCGTTATCGATTCCGTAACCGTATCCATTGCCGCGCTCACCAAGGGAATGTTGAGCTTTATGTTCCGCGAAAGCATCGTCGAAACTTCGACGTCGTTCGGGAGGGTGTCTGAATAGGCTGGTACCAGAAGAACGTCGTCGAATGTGAGACATTCCTCGATCTTTTCGATATTCATGGCGGGCTACCTTTTTACTTTCTAGTGGTCGTTTTTTTGGCGGCCGGTTTCGGTGGCGGCGCGGCCGCTTTTTTCTTCTTGGCCGCAGTCGCGGCTGCCGGGGCCGGCTTCTTGTCTTCGGCGACTGAAATCAGCCTGGCCGGTATCTTGACGATCTCTATTATCTTCTTTCTCATCTCGGGGAGCGTAACCCCGAGCTCTATTTCGATCTCCTGGTCCTTTTCGCCGAGGTTTATGAACACGGGGAGGACGCCCACATACGTTTTCGAATCCACCCTTTCAAAGCCGAGAGCCTTCAGCAGCTTTTTAGGTAAAGTCGGAAATTCGAGTGTGGCTATTTCCGCGGTCTCCTGCGGTAAAAGGCCGTCCTGACTTACACTGATTTTAAGACGGGTGGATTTCATATGCTCCCTCACCTTGCCCAAAATATAGTATGACGGTTATATTTTGAATATAAAATATTTGTTCAGTCCTTAAATGGCGCAATCTTTTTCCAGATAATCGGGTCGAGTGGCAAAGCTTAATACCTGCTATTAACTGAATTATTTTACTCGAACACCCGGCATTTATCAAGGAATTTTCGGATTGGGGAGCGCATTATCAATTGCGAAAACAGCTCTTTTCACTCTGGGAGAGAGGTCTCGTAATCCACTACTCTAAGATTATATTTCAGCCCCAGCACCTTCCCCGAAGGCGGGAATACGGCGTAAAACGGCACGGACTCTCCGGGCTTTATGTCGAAGTTGAGGCCGCCCAGTTTTTCGGTATTGTAAAAATCCATGTTCCCGGTTTTTTTCTGCAGCTTAAAGAGTATGTCCTGGAGCGGAAGCCCCCTGAGCTCTCCCTCGGTAAAGGTGTTGCCTGCGTATACCGTCTCGTCGTAAAGCACCTGCCCCGCTGATATGAACTCGCTCTGTATCTTAACGTAGCTCACAGGTCGGCCGGACTCGTTTGTTATCTTCCCCGATATAACGTATAGCGGGCCGCTCCTCGTATCGAGCCACCTCCCCTGGTGCTGCGTTATCGTAACTTCGTCCCGCGCCGGCTCTGTGACCATGCCCGGTATGAGCGACTTCACAGTCCCTTCGACCTGCGCGGCCGTCTCGGGCGGAATGAATCCCATGTTGAAGAGTATCACGTAAGACGCCCCGAGTATCACGGCCAGGATTATCAGCGACAAGAAGGCGTAAACGAACGCCCCACCGGCCCCTCCGCTTTTCCTCGGCTTGGGCCTGTACATCCTCCCGGTGTCGTAATTCTGGCGCACGGTCTCAGCCGCCAGGGGAGCGCTTTGATACTTATTCTGACTCAGCGCATCCGTATCGAGGAATAGCGAGTCAGGTCTCCTGTCCGGGGGCGCTTCTCTCCTGGATTCGGGCGGCGCCTCCCGTCTCGGCTCGGGCTCCCTTCCGAAAAGGTCGCCCTCACTCTCCCCGGGCGCTTCGTCTTCGAAAAGCCTGGGCTCCCGCGCCGTGGGCTCCGGCTTCGCCTTATCTATACGTAGGCTCTCCCAGTTAAATTCGGATTCTCTTTCCTTAAAGGCGTCCTCGATGCTGACCTTAAAATCCTCGGTCACGGCGCCGGTCTTGCTGATATTTACGAATTCTTCCCAGTTCCCGCCGTCCCCGGATATCCCTGAGGCCGCGGATGCAGGTTGCGGAGCGGTCTTCTGCCCGGCGCCAGGAGCGCCTGCGGTCCTCGGGTCAAGCTCGATGCCGTCGGGATCTATCTCCCCCAGGACTTCCGACCTTATCTCGTCGAAGAGCGCTCCCTGCGAAACCTCCTTCCCGCACTTCGGGCAGGCGGCCGCGCCGTCCCCGGCCTCGAACCTCGCTTTACAGTTCGGGCATTCGATCATCATCTAAAACCGCTCTCCCCGTTATTAAGAAAAATTTTCCGGCTTCCTTTGATAAATATTATTAGTGCTGTCTTGGTTATCAGTCAATAACCGCGCCGCCCCGTGCACTTAAATTATACGAACGGGGCGCTTCTTCAGCTTTAGGTATTATATACCCACGGGACGCCGAAGTAATATTCTGATGCGTATTCATCGTCCCGGTTTCTCCCATGCGCGGCACCGAAATCACGGCATTGTTCCTCGTATTCGTTTTCACTTTCGCAGCCCAGGCCCGCGAGATAGAGCGCGTCCAGCACCACATGGGCACCTACGCGCGCGTCTACGTCGAAGACGGCTCCCAGGACGACGTGAACGCCGCGTTTGAAACCATAAGGCGGCTAGACCTTCTCCTGTCCGATTATATTCCCGAAAGCCAGTTGTCCCAAATAAGCAAAATGGCGGGGAAGGCCCCGGTCGCCGTGAGCCCCGAGGTTATAGAGGTGTTAACAACTGCGAAACAGGTGGCAGCCGAAACTGGCGGCGAGTTCGATCCGACAATAGGCGCGCTGACGATAGGCGTCTACAGGTTCGGGAGGGAAGACGCCCGCGTCCCTACCGAAGAAGAAATAGCAAAAGCAAAGGCCCTCGTCGATTACAGGCTGCTCGTCCTCGAAGGCGATACTGCCTATCTCGAAAAGGAGGGCATGATGCTCGACCTCGGCGGCATAGGGAAGGGCTACGCGGCCGAGAAGGCTGCCCAGACCTTAAAATCGAGGGGCATAAAAGAGGGCATGGTGGCCCTTTCGGGCGACATGAAATTCTTCGGCCACGATACCGAAGTGGGAGTACGGAGCCCGACAGGCGGCCCGCCGATAGCATCGTTTAAAACCGGTAATGGCGAGCTCGCCGTCTCCACGAGCGGCGGTTATGAGAGAGTCATCGACCCGGGCGGAAAGGACTATCACCACCTCATAGTCTCGGAGAGCGGGCTCCCCGGGCGCGACTTCAGGAGCGTAACTGTAGTCCTCGCGGGAGACGCCGCGCTCGCGGACGCGCACGCCACGGCGATCTTCGTCATGAGAAAGGAAAAGGCGCTCCTGTTCCTCGAAGAGCACCCCGAAATAGGCGTTTTCATGGTCTTCAGCGACGGGAAGACCTACTGGAACGAGGCCCTCACGCGCATCGTAAAGGACCCGAAGCTCCCTCCGGCCTCCGGCTCACTGAAAGGCGGTTCCGTACTTATCTTCTTTTCATCTATGAATTTTTAGTGATTACAGGCTTGGTTACCGGGTAAAGCCCCGTCCCCCGCCCTTATTTGACAAAACAGGGGGGTGCCTTATATTGTTGTAAATCTGATAAACTATACTATAATCAAATTTTTCAATCCGTATCTAAGGAAAAAGACAATATGCCCATCAGTACTATAGAAGACGCGATCTCGGATATCCGGGACGGGAAGATGGTTATTCTCGTCGACGACAAGGACAGGGAGAACGAAGGTGACCTCGTCGTAGCGGCCGAGTACGCAACCGCGGAAACCATTAATTTCATGGCGAAGCACGGAAGGGGGCTCATCTGCCTCGCGGTCACGAAAAACAACGCCGACCGCATAGGGCTTCAGCCGATAAAACCCGAATACAACCCCGTCCCTCAATATACTGCGTTCACGATCTCCATCGACGCATGTAACGGCATCACGACAGGCATCTCGGCGTTCGACAGGGCGTCGACCATAAAGCAGGCCATATCCGAAGATTCCCGGCCCGACGATTTCATTCGTCCCGGGCACGTCTTCCCGCTCATATGCAGGGCGGGGGGTGTGCTCGTAAGGGCGGGCCACACGGAAGGCTCGGTCGATATATCGAGGCTCGCGGGTCTTAAGCCGGCGGCGGTCATATGCGAGATAATGAACGACGACGGCGACATGGCCAGGCTCCCGGACCTCGAAAAGTTCGCCGAAACGCACAACATCAGGATAGCGTCCATAGCGGATCTAATAAGCTACCGTCTCCGCGCCGAAAGCCTCGTCAGGAGGGCGGCCTCGGCCGTCATACCGACGGAGTATGGCGAGTTCAAGATAATAGTCTACGAGAGCGAGATAGACCCGCAGCACCACGTCGCCTTCGTCAAGGG
>PJQE01000017.1_pt1 | contig 20675 bp, 19 predicted proteins | sample 1503751 | NCBI WGS metagenome assembly PJQE01 (sample SAMN07775948, study PRJNA414020) | Biofilm metagenome, whole genome shotgun sequencing project. | reverse complement strand
CGTGGGCTTCGGGCTCTTCTGCTTCCTTTACCAGGTCTACACCGGTCTCGGGGTGGCAGGTTACAGGCACCCCGTATTCTGGGGCGTTTACATTACCGACTTCGTCTTCTGGGTCGGTATCGCGCACTCGGGCACACTCATTTCCGCCGTGCTGTTTCTTTTCCGGGCGAATTTCAGGATGTCGATCTACCGTATCGCCGAGGGTATGACGGTTTTCGCGGTTTTGACGGCGGGGCTGTTCCCCATAATCCACCTCGGCAGGCCATGGTTCTTCTACTGGCTCTTCCCGTATCCGAACCAGAGGGAGCTCTGGGTTAACTTCAAATCCCCTCTTCTCTGGGACGTTTTCGCCGTCAGCACTTATCTGACAGTCAGCTCGGTCTTCTTCTTCGTAGGTATGATCCCGGACATCGCGGCCATCAGGGACAAGGTGACGGAGAAACCACGCAAGATTCTATATTCGATACTCTCCCTCGGATGGAAGGGGAGCAACTGGGAGTGGCTCCACTACACGAGGGCCTATCTCTTCTTCGCAGCCTTCGCGACTCCGCTCGTTCTCTCGGTTCACAGCGTCGTTTCCTGGGACTTCGCGATGGCCAACCTCCCCGGGTGGCATACGACGATTTTCGCGCCATACTTCGTCGCGGGCGCCATCTTTTCCGGTCTCGGGATGGTTATAACGCTTACAGTACCGATACGAAAGATATTCTCCCTCGAAGATTACATCACCCTCGACAACTACGACGGCATGGCGAAGCTCATAATCGTGACTTCGCTTATAGTCGGCTATGCGTACGGGGTCGAGTTCTTCATGGCCTGGTACAGCAGCAACCCGGCGGAATGGGGCCAGTTCTACTACAGGGCGACAGGCGAGTACGCGCTCTTCTACTGGATAATGATCGTCTGTAACGTGGTCATACCGCTCCCACTCTGGTTCAAGAGCGTACGAAGGAACATCAAAGCACTGTTTATCATTTCCATCTTCATAAACATCGGAATGTGGTTCGAAAGGTTCAACATCATTGTCATATCCCTTTCAAGAGGGTTCGACCCGGCATCCTGGGGTATTTATAAAGTGTCCTGGGTCGAAATCGGCATCACGCTCGGGAGCTTCGCATGGTTCTTCATGTTCTTCCTGATATTCATTAAGACCCTCCCGGCCATATCCATAGCCGAGATGAAAGAGATTCTGCCTGTGCCGAAGAAGGAGGCCAAGGGTCATGAATAACCAGGGCGTTCTGGGGATTTTTTCATACGTCGACCTCACGGTCAACGCCGTAAAAAAACTTAAGGAAGAGGGATTCAAGACCATAAGGGTCTTCTCCCCCGTGCCTAACCACGAGATAGAAGAGGTTATGGACGAACCCGAAAGCATCGTGCGCTTCTTCACGCTCTTCGGCGCGATGCTCGGCGCGAGCTGCGGCGTCGGATTTACGGTGCTGACTTCCATGGACTGGCCTCTCCCCGTGAGCGCAAAGCCCATCGTGTCGATACCTCCATTCATCGTCATTATATTCGAGCTCACGATCATGATAGGATCCCTTTCCACTTTGCTGGGGCTCCTGATAAATTCCAGGCTAAGGAAAAACGCCCCCGTCAATATGTACGACCCGCGATTTTCCGAAGATAAATTCGGCGTGATGGTCGCGTGCGACAAGGGCAATGTTGAAAAGGTGCAGGATATTCTGAATTCCCAGGGCGCGGAAGAAATCAAGGTTGACGGTATTTAAAGCAGTGCGTCTCTCAGGAGGTAATGGGAGTGTTATTTAAAAATATGAAATATTATCTGCTGTTTATAATCCTCTCGGGCGTGTTCGGCGCATCGCGGGCATATGCCTTTCCGTGGAATTTCGATATGTGGATACAACCGTCGATACAGCCCTACGAGCAGCCCGTGCTTTATCCGCAGTGGTCGGTAACGACGACCGGCCTCAGGATAGCTCCGGGGCCGAGGGAAGAAGCCGAGGCTCTCACTCAGAACCCGACGCCCGCGAGCGAAGAGTCGCTCAAGAACGGGGAGCACTTGTACAACACTTACTGTTTCGTCTGCCATGGAATGGAAGGCAAGGGCGACGGCCCCGTAATAAAGAGGGGCTTTTACCCGATGAACATTACCTCGGCGCCCGTGATCGCCAGGACGGATGGATACATTTACGCCTACATCAGATACGGCGGAAAGGTCATGATGCCGAGCTACCGCGAGAGCATAACGTCCGAGGGCGCATGGGACGTGGTCAACTACGTAAGAAAGCTCCAGGGCAACCCTCCTCCTCAGGCGCAGCCGCCGGCAGCACCTGAAGAAGCGGCACAGCAGGAAGCCGCGCCGGCGGGAGCGACGCCGGAACCGGCGGCGCCCGAAGAGACGGCACCGGATGACACTTCGTCCGAAGAGACGAACACTGAACAGGAGAGCGCTCAGTAATCATGGATCAGCAAATAAGAGAAGAGATACTCCAAAAAAGAACGCGCATACCGGTTTTGGGAATCTACATTTTCCTCGCCCTTGCCGTAATAGGGTTCGGTACGTTCGTAATCACCATACTGAGCGATAATCCCGGCAACATCTGGGAGATATTCCTCATAAACTTCCTTTTCTGGACGGGTATAGCGCAGGCGGGGATCGTCTTTTCCTGCATCATGCGCATAACGAACGCCAGGTGGGCGAGGCCCCTCCTCCGGACAAGCGAGGCGCTGGGCTCGTTCCTCCCTATAGCGCTCGTTCTCCTTCTGGTGGTTTTCGCAGGCAGGGATTATCTTCTTCCGTATGCGGAGCACCACTATCATTATCCGAAAGATATATGGCTCAACATGGAGTTCGTCTTCGGCCGTAACTTCATAGGCTTTTTAATACTTCTGGCGGTAAGCAGTCTCTATGTGTACTATTCGCTCAGGCAGGACCTGGGCGGCTTCAGCGGCAAGCTCACAGGGCTTGCCGGATGGGTCGCTTCGGGCTGGAAGGGAGAGGACGAGAGGAAGGCGATATGGCTCAGGCTCGGCAAGTTCGCCCCGGCAGTAATCCTACTCTACGCGATTGTGTTCAGCTTCTTCGCGTGGGACTTCATGATGTCCCTAGACCATCACTGGTTCAGCACGCTCTTCGGACCGTTCTATTTCATGGGCAGCTTCCTCTCGGCCATAGGCATGACGATACTACTTTCCATAGTGCTGAGGCGGAGAATCGGGCTCGAGGATTATCTCGACGACCCGAAGTATCACGACATGGCCAAGATGTTCCAGGGCTTTTCACTCTTCTGGGTCTACTTCTTCTTCTCGCAGTTCCTGCCTATATGGTACGCGAACATGCCGGAAGAAACGGTCTTCGTAATTCACAGGATAAAAGAGGAGCCCTTCAGGACCCTGTCCTGGACAGTGCTCGCATGCTGCTTCATATTCCCGTTCGTTTCGCTCATACCAAGAACGAACAAGCTTACGAAGCCGATACTCGCTTTCATAGTCGGCGTATCGCTCACGGGGTTCTGGCTTGAAAAGTACGTTATCATAGTGCCGTCGCTTTCGGACTCGATAAACATAGGCTTTACTCAGATACTCGTATCGCTCGGATTCCTGGGCGCATTTATCACGACTTTTCTCATATTCATGAGGTCGTTCCCCTCTATACCTGTCGGGGATCCGTTCTTCGGCGGCAAATCGTCCGGACATGGAGGACACTGATGGACCTGGATAAACTCGACGCAAGAAAGCTCGACATGATAGCCCGCGTGGTTGTTGGAGCGATCTGTCTCGGATTGGCGGGATTTATTTCTCTGATCGCCACCGTTGCGCTTTTCGGTCCGCACATAGCGCCTCTCATGAACAAGCTCCCCTGGTGAAGAATCCCGCCGCACACTCCCGGCTTTGAGACCCGCCCGGCGGAAAGCGGGAATACGTCACTGCGTAACATTCAGCCGCAGCAATACCTTCAGCCGTGATTTGACATGAGGCGGCATCCGAGGCCAAAATTGTATGACTCAAATCATATAATTACAGGAGGCCCCCATGGCTAAGGGTAAAACCGTAAAGACTTCAGCAAAAACTTCAATGAAGAAAACCGCGACCACCGCGAAACCCGCGAAGAAAAAGCCCGGTCTCGATCTGGAATTCGTTCTCTACTCGAAAAAAGACAGGGTCGCGTACGTCACCATAAACCGTCCCGAGGTGCGTAACGCACTTAACTCCGAGGTTCGGGAAGAGCTCGCCATAGCCATCGAAGACGCGTGGCTCGACGACGGGATAGGGGTGATAGTGCTCACAGGCGCGGGCGGAAAGGCCTTCTCGGCCGGCGGAGACCTCTCCTGGATAGTTGATCCGAAAAAGAAGGTCGACGCCAAGTACATGCTCGTCCATTACAGGCTCGCGACGGCGATGCGCTGCTGCGGAAAGCCGATAATAGCGCGTGTAGACGGCTACTGCGTCGGCGGCGGCAACGAGCTCAACATGCTTTGCGACCTTACAATAGCGTCCGACACCTCGATATTCGCCCAGGCGGGGCCGCTCGTCGGGAGCGCCCCGATATGGTACGGCCTCCAGCAGCTCCAGCACTCGGTCGGCGACAAGAAGGCCCGCGAGATAGTTTATCTCTGTAACCGCTACACGGCCCAGGAAGCTATGAACATGGGCTGGGTCAACAAGGTCGTCCCGCAGGACAAGCTCGACGAAGAGGTCGACGCCTGGTGCAAGAACCTCCTCGAGAAGAGCAGGCAGTCGCTCAGGATAGCCAAGCTCCAGATCAACTTCGTCTCCGACATGGCGCATCCACAAATAACTCACGGGCTCGAGCTCGCCCGCTTCTTCATGAAGGCCCCCGAGATGGTCGAAGGCGCGACAGCCTTTCTCGAAAAGAGGAAGCCCGATTTCTGGGGCGTTGATTGAGAGCGTAAGGAAAACATATGCCCAAGGAAGCCGAAATAAAGTTTCTTCTCAAGCTCGACGACAGCGGCGCCCCGGAAGATATATACTGGAGCGCCACGGACTCCGACGAGGATGGTTACGCTCCCTGCGAGTCTCTCATGATATCCATGTGGGACAAGAGCGAGAAGAACACAATGAGCATAGACCTCTGGACGCCGCGAATGGAAGTAGGAGAAATGGGCGCCCATTTCTACCATATGTTCATGAAAATGTCGGACACCTACAAAAGGGCTACGCACGACGAGGCGACGTCCGAAAAAATAAAGGCCTTCGCGCTCGAATTCGCGAGGAGCGTGGAGGCCTTCGCAAAGAAGTAATATGCTCCGGGCTTTACCTGAAGGCTGGCATGACCTCTTCTGCGAAGAGGCGGAGAGTGTCCGGGTTCATAACATCCGAAAAGAAAATCGTGTATTTCGTTATGCCTTTCTTTTCGTTCTCCCGGATCTTCGATACGCACTGCTCCGGGGTTCCGGCTATTCCTAAGCTCCTGATATTTCCGAAGAATCCGTAGCGTCTCTGGGCCTTTTCCAGCTTTTCAGGAATCTCGGATTCACTGCGCGCGAGGACGCATACCGTCTGCTGCGATATCCTGATTTCAGAAGAGTCGCGGCCTATATCCGCGCAGTGCTTTTTGAGGGCGGCGATCTTTCTATCGTATTCAAGGGCGCTGCTCGCGGGGCAGTTCCATTCGTCCGCCAGCTCCGCTACGGCCCTGAGAAGATATTTCTCGCCGGAGCCGCCGATCATGATTGGCGGATGGGGTTTCTGCACGGGCTTCGGATTGCAGAAGGCGTTTTCGATCCGGTGATACTTTCCGCTGAAGCTGGGGCTCTCTTCCGTCCACATCGATTTTATTATAGACACAGCCTCGGAAAGCTCCTCGATCCTCGTCCGCGTATCGTGAAAATCGTATCCGTACGCCCTGAACTCCGGTTCGAACCAGCCGGCCCCGATAGCGAATTCCAGCCTCCCGCCGCTTATAACGTCCAGCGTCGCGGCCATCTTCGCCAGGAGGGAAGGGGGCCTGAAGGCGCTGCAAAGGACCATCGTTCCGAGCCTCACTCTTTTCGTCACGGCAGACAGCGCCGACATAAGAGTCCACGCCTCGTAAATGTCGAGATCGAGTCCGCCCTGTCCGAGGAGGTGGTCGTAAAACCAGACTGAATGGTATCCGAGCTCGTCGCAGAGAAGGGCCGCATCAGTTATCTCGGAAAATTCTATTTTCTGCTGACGGAGGACGACTCCGAATTCTATTCCGGCCATTTATCACCCTGTTTAATTCATTTTTTTCGTTTCGTAAATCCGGTATTTATCGCCGGCGGAGTTTCGGAAAATGTCCGCCCGAGGCGGGCTGTTTGACACCGCGCAGGTAATATTATAACTTTAGTTCCCTCATAGAAAACCCGGAGGGATTAAAGTATGAAACTCGGAAATATCGGTTTTTATGCGGGCATATCGGGACTTGCCTTTAAGCTCGTTTTAGTGGCCCTTCTCGTGCCGGCGGTTCTTATTTCAACAGCCTGCAAGCAGAAAGATAATTCCGCCCAGAATACGGCCGAGAGCACTCCCGCCGGGGATACGAGCCAAACACAAGGAGGCAATCCGGTGGTAATAATCTCTACGTCCAAAGGCGATATAAAGGTCGAGCTCTTCAAGAACGAGGCCCCTGTAACGGTCGAAAATTTCCTGTCATACGTGAACGACGGTTTTTACGACGGCACCATTTTCCACAGGGTCATACTGAGCTTCATGATACAGGGCGGCGGGTTCACGCCCGACTTCGCCCAGAAGCCTACCAAGGCCCCTATCAAAAACGAGGCGAATAACGGTCTCAAGAACGACAGGGGTACGCTCGCGATGGCGCGCACACAGGTCGTCGACAGCGCGACGTCCCAGTTCTTTATCAACCTGGTCAACAACGACTTCCTCAATAACGGCGCAAGGGACTATGGCTACGCCGTCTTTGGAAAGGTAGTGGACGGCATGGACGTGGTCGACGCGATAGCCGCCGTTCCGACAGACAACAAGGGTATGCACGGCAACGTACCGACGGAAGACGTAGTCATCGAATCCGTAAAGGTCGTTCAGTAGAAAGGGTTTCGGCTCGGTCCGAATAAGCTTCGGCCTGTGACGATGCTTCCGGCCTTCCGGTCAGCACACCGCTGAAAGTCCTTCTGTGAATAGGACAGGGCCCGTGCTCTCTCAGCGCGTCCAGGTGTTCCTTCGTGGCGTAGCCTTTATGCGAGCAGAAGTTATACTGCGGATAGGCTTCGTGATACCGCTCCATTATCGAATCTCTCGTCACCTTCGCAAGGATCGACGCGGCGGCGATGGATGAGCACTTGGCGTCTCCCTTGACTATGGTCTCCTGGGGGACGAGTATCGAAAGCCCCTGGTTCCCGTCTATAAGTAGAAAATCGGGACGCTTGTGGAGATTGCTCACGGCTATTTCCATCGCCTTTAAGGACGCGCGAAGTATGTTTATCCTGTCTATGACGTCGTGCTCGACTATCCCGATGCCGTAGGCGACGGCGGTTCGGGTTATGGTCTCCCAGGCAACTTTCCTCGAAGCTTCGGATAATTTCTTGGAATCGTCTATTCCTGTGAGCCCGCATCCGGGGGGAAGTATAACGGCGGCCGCCACCACGGGGCCCGCAAGCGGCCCCCTGCCCGCCTCGTCTATCCCCGCGGGGGTCTTTCCCCTGGCCCATAACCCTATTTCTATGGAAAAATCCGGCGGAGCCATGTCGTCCGAGTAAATATCAAGTAGATTTAAATTCACAACCTTCCCCGAACCGCCGGGCCGGCTTGTCTATTTAACCAGTCCGTAATCGGTGAGAGCTCCCCTGAGCTCTTCGTAGTATTTTTCAGACATCTGGCAGAGCGGATACCGGTACTCGTAGGCTATCCTATCCATCATGCTGAGCGCGGCCTTGACCGGTATAGGATTCGTTTCCAGGAAAAGGGCCTCGTTAAGCGGAAGGAGCTTGTAGTGGAGGTCCCGCGCCTTGTCCATTTCCCCGGCAGCGTAGAAATTATAGAGGTCCGCGACATCCCCCGGCGCGACGTTAGCCGTCACCGTTATGAATCCCTGGGCCCCTATGCACATGAGCGGAAAGTTGAGCGCATCCTCCCCTGAGAGGACGAGAAAATCCCTCCCGCAGAGATGGAACACCTTGCTCGCCTGAATCAGAGACCCTGACGCCTCCTTCACACCTATGATGTTAAGGCAGTCCTTCGCGAGCCTCATAATAGTTTCCGGCTGTATGTTGACGACCGAGCGCCCCGGGATGTTGTAAAGGATGAGAGGTATCTTCACCTGCGACGCGATCTGCTTGAAGTGGAGATAGAGACCTTCCTGGGTCGGCTTGTTGTAGTAAGGCGCGACGAGAAGCGCGGCGTCCGCCCCGACTTCCTCGGCGAAACGCGTGAGCCTTATGGCCTCTTTCGTGCTGTTGGAGCCCGTGCCCGCTATAACGGGCACGCGCTTGTTCACGGCCTTAACGGTAAGCTCGATGACGTACTCATGCTCTTCGTGCGTAAGTGTCGGGGATTCCCCCGTCGTGCCGCAGGGCACTATGCCGTGCGTTCCGTTTTCTATCTGGAAATCTATCAGCTGTTTGAGCGCGTCCTCGTCGATCTTCCCGTTTCTGAATGGCGTGACAATGGCAACAAGCGAGCCGTGAATCATTACGAAAGCCTCCTTGGTCTGGCAACCTTCATTATATTCTAGCTGTTATTCAATTCAAGGTTTCTACGAGATGTGCGTTGATTGCACGGGCTTTTTAAGCTTGAAGTTTACCGGCAGATTTTAAAAGTTCTCCCCGATGATTACCCTGACGCCGCACTCCGGGCAGAAGCGGCTCGATTTCGGGATACCGCTCCCGCAGCCGCCGCATAGAACTATCCCGGCTGCTGCGGATACCGGCGCGGCCCTTCTGGCATCGGCGATCACGGTTTTGAGAAGCACTTCGAGCCCGGGGGTGTGGGCCGAGGCCTTTTTCTGGAACTCTATTTTGTCCACGCTCCCGGGGGTCGTAATCGTCATCCTGGGCTCGGAACGGTCGAGCTCGTAATGTATGCTCGTTATCCCGTTAAGCGGGATCTCCCTGAACATCTTGAGCTCGGAAGAATTCCTCGCGATTATTATTCGCGAAGCGGTCAGTATGAACCAGGAGCTGAAGTAGGTATTGCTGTCCGTAAAGCTCGGGGCCTTGTGTATGGCCCTCCAGTTAAGGAGCGTGAAATGTACTTTCTCGCCGTCGCCGAGGCGTTTACGGAGGCCTTCGGCTATGCTGTCCGGGAGCTCCGTGAAGCTTCCGCCCTGGAGCTTTTCCACGAGACCCTTCAGTACGCCCGAAATAGCCACTATATATATTCTCCTATCAGGAGCTCCGCTATCTGAACTGCGTTGAGCGCGGCGCCTTTCCTCAGCTGGTCGCCGACCACCCAGAGCGAAAGCCCCGCTGGTACGGTGTAGTCTTCCCTTATCCTTCCGACGAGGCAGTCGTCCATACCTGCGGCGTCTATCGGCATCGGGTATTTAAGATTCTGCGGCTCATCGACGACCCTTACTCCAGGAAATCCTGCGAGCGCCTCTTTCGCCTCGCTTACGGATATCTTCTTCTCGGTCTCTATGTTGACCGCTACCGAATGCGCCCTGAATACCGGCACCCTGACGGTCGTCGCCGTAACCGCTATTTCGTTGTCGCCGAGTATTTTCCTCGTTTCGTGATGGAGTTTCATCTCCTCTTTCGTGTAGCCGTTCTCGAGGAATGCGTCGATGTGCGGAATAATGTTGAACGCTATCTGGTACGGGAATACAGACGGCTTCATGTCGCCAGAGTTCGCCCATGCGAGCGTTTCCTGTCTCAGCTCTTCTATGGCCTGGGCGCCCGCGCCGGAAACTGCCTGATAGCTCGAAGCGATAACCCTCTTAATGCGCGCGACGTCGTGGAGCGGCTTAAGCGCCATGAGCGTAACGGCCGTCGTGCAGTTCGGGTTCGCGATTATTCCCCTTTTCCTGTAACCGGCAGCCGCCTGCGGGTTTATTTCCGGTATGATCAGAGGAACGTCCTCCTCCATCCTGAAAGCCGAGCTGTTGTCGACGACTACCGCCCCGGCCTCGACAGCAGCTGGCGCGAATTCCTTGCTCCTTCCTCCGCCCGCCGAAAAGAGGGCTATGTCTATTCCGGAGAACGAATCTTTATCCAGTTTTTTAATTTCTATGTTAGTCCCGTTAAACTGCATCGCTTTGCCGGCCGACCTCTCCGACGCGAGGAGCCTCAGCTCTTTAACAGGAAAGTTTCTCTCCCTCAGAATATCCATCATCTCCTGTCCCACTGCGCCCGTCGCGCCCGCTATTGCAACGTTATAACCACCGCTCTTCATTTAATTCCTCCGAATTCTGTTTATTACACCTGAGGCCTTTTTCTAAAGACAATACTTCTTTTCGAGCTTTCCTACCTTCTCTATGTTTTCCCGTTCGCTTTCATCGGGTGAGGCCCCGAGCCAGGCGTCGAGTATCTCGCCGGCGACTATCGGCGAAACAGCCCGGAGGCTCATCGCCAAAACATTCGCGTCGTTCCACTTCCTCGCCCCCTCGGCAGTCTTCGCATCCTGACAGAGGGCGGCCCTTACGCCCGGGATCTTGTTCGCCGCAATGCTGACGCCTGTCCCCGTCCAGCAGAAAAGTATCCCCTGGTCGCATTCCCCTCTGGCGACCCTCTCGGAAACCTTCTCGGCGACGTCCGTCCACTGAAGCCCTTCACCGGCGAGCGGGCCGAAGGACTCGACCTCGATTCCCCTTTTCGCGAGCTCCTCCATGACGAAGTCCGTAAGATACGTCCGCTCGTCGCTTCCAACGGCGATTTTCATAGTAGGAGTAGTGTAATTAAGATGCAGACGCCCTTCAAGGCGACGCCCGTCCAGAATGGGCGCGGTAAATATTATCTGAGAATCCCCGTGAGGCCCCTCGTCGCGAGAATTCCGGCATATACGGCGGCTATGCCCAGGGCATTACTCGCAAGAACATAGAAAAGCGCGTAGCCAATCTCCCCCTCTCTCAGGAGGTTAATAGTTTCGAGCCCGAAGCTGGAGAAAGTCGTGTAAGCCCCGAGAAAGCCCACCATGAGGAAAAGCCTCATGCCGGGGGTGATGTATAAGCCTTCGAAAAGGTGCCACACCACGCCGATCGCGAAGCAGCCCGAGATGTTCACTAGAAGGGTGCCCCAGGGGAACGCGCCGGGAACGAGCTTGAATACAGCCCCGGTGACCGCGTACCTGAGTAGGGCTCCGATTACGCCGCCGGCGGCTATATAAACGAGATTCGACATCGGCCATTGCCTCCGTTTTCGACAGGATTTCGAAAATAATATCATATGTAAACGTTATGTCCCGAAAGAGACGTCTGGTAATATGGTTACAGACGCCCGGTCCGGAGGTTCTTGCTCATGTCGTGGAATCCAGAGCTCTACGGGAAGTTTCAGAAAGAGAGATTCGCGCCGTTCGAAGACCTGAGCGGCCTCGTCAGGATAAGAGATGGTCTCGACGTTATAGACCTCGGCTGCGGTACGGGCGAGCTGACCAGTAGGCTCTCGGATATGCTTCCCGGGAGCCGCGTTCTCGGAATAGATTCTTCCCCTGAGATGCTCGGTCGGGCCTCTTCGCGATCGAGGCCGGGCCTCGATTTCGAGCTCATGCCCGTGGAGGAAGCGGGCGGGGAATGGGACCTCATTTTCTCGAACGCCGCCCTCCAGTGGGTCCCGGACCACAAGAAGCTCGTTCCACGCCTGATCTCGCTTCTCAGGCCCGGGGGCCAGATAGCCGTACAGGTCCCGTCGAACCACAGTCACATAACGCAGCTCCTGATCCAGGATACGGCCGGTGAAGAGCCTTTCAGAAGCGCCCTCGGCGGCTGGGTAAGGCGCTCATCGGTCCTTACGATAACCGAATACTCCGAGCTTCTTTATCGGAACGAGTGCAGCGGCATTACCGTATTCGAAAAGGTGTTCCCCCACATTCTGGAGAGTGCCGGTTCCGTGCTGGACTGGCTCTCGGGCACCATGCTTATTCCATATTTCAGCCGCCTCCAGCCCCCGCTTAAGGAGGCGTTTCGCGAGACATATTTAAAAAAGCTCGAGAAGCTCTACCCGAAAGGACCAGTCTTCTATCCCTTCAGGCGTATATTCTTTTCGGGATTCAGGGATGGAGAGTCGACATACACAGTCGGATGAGTATACATTTACATACGGGGTCGATATGCCAGGGAGCTTAAAAGGGAGGCGCACGTGGAGAAACAGTTCTCGATAAAGGAAGCCGTAAGATTCGGCTGGGACAGGATGAGAGAGAATCTCGGCTTCTTCATAATATTTCTGGTTATATGCTTTCTCGTTAATTTCTTCTTTGAAACCTTCGCGGGTCTGTTCGAGGAACGCCTGCCGATCTTTTCCGTTCTTTTTTCCCTTGGCAGCTTGGCGGCCAGTTTCCTGATCAGTTTTATTTCAATCAGAATCGCCCTTAACATATGCGACGGGTTGGCGCTCAAGGCATCGGAGCTGCTTCAATTCCCCCTGCCCCTGTTCTTAAGATTCATTCTCGGGAATATCATCTACCTCCTTTTGGTGGCGGCCGGTTTCATACTGCTGATAGTGCCGGGCTTCATCTGGATGATTAAATATCAGTATGTTCCCTACCTCATTGTAGACAGGGACTCGCCCATAGGCGAAGCGTTTTCGGAGAGCGGAAGGATAACTTCGGGAATCAAGTGGCCTCTCTTCTGGTTCGCCATGCTTCTCGGGCTCATCAATATTGCCGGAGCGCTCTTTTTCATGATCGGCCTCTTCGCCACCATACCGACAACCATAGTCGCCATTGCTTACGTGTACAGGAAGCTGTCATCCGGCGGCGACGTCCCCGTTGCCAATGCCGTCGCTGAAGACAATCCGTTCGCCGCGCCGGGCATGACGCGGTAAGGTAATATATCGACGGAGGCTCCCGGGAGGGGACTGAGGGGCGGGCGTTTCGCATGGACGACAATCTACTTCTGAGAGCCGAAAGTTATCTCCAGCTCGAACTGCTCGACCAGAGCCACGCCGCCGGGCTGTTCGCTCTCATAGACGGCGACAGGGAGTATCTCAAGCGATGGCTCCCATGGCTCGACAACAACAAGTATCTACAGAACACGATCGATTTCATAGCCTACAGCCGGAAGCAGTTCGCCGAGAGCATTTCCCTTACGATGGCTATTGTCTACAGGGGCAAGATAGCCGGCGTCATAGGGTTTCACAAGGTCGACTGGGTGAATCATTCGACCAGCATCGGCTACTGGCTCGGCGAGAGCTATCAGGGCAGGGGAATAGTCACCGGGTCCTGCCGGACTTTGATCGATTACGGCTTCGGCAGGCTCGGCTTTAACCGGATAGAGATAAGATGCGCTACGGGAAACACGAAGAGCCGTGCGGTTCCGGAGCGCCTGGGCTTCGTCGAAGAAGGCACGCTGAGGGCCGCCGAATGGCTCTACGACCATTATGTAGATCACGCCGTATACGCCATGCTGAGAGCCGACTGGAATCCCTCCCCGTAAGCTCCCGGTAAGTCTAACAAAAACGGGCTGAATCAAAAACCCTCCCACATCCGGCTAGGAATGGGGAGGGTCTAAGAGAAGCAAAAGGCAAGATGTAGTTAAGCCGGTTATGCGAAGAACATTATGAAAAAAACCGCGAACAGGAACGAATAAAGGGCCAAATCCAGGAATCCGTAGGTTTTGTCTATCCGTCCGCTCATGGTTTTAAGGATAGTCTATAGACGGGGACCCTATCAAGACTTAATTTCCAGCACTTTAAAAGCATTGCATGGGGGTTTGGCTTAATACCAAAGTATTAAGCATTATGTATGGTTTTTAGCTAAGGCTCTATATTGAAATTCCCGGGAATCAGAGAATGTCGGGCCGGCGTAAAGCTCTGCCGCCTGTTTACTTCGCGCTGAGGCCGCCGTCGACCGGAAGGAGCACGCCGGTGATAAACCCGACCCTGTCGTCGCAGAGGAAGAGAACGGCGCGGGCGGCTTCCGTCGTATCCCCGAAACGCTTTATCGGATGGACAGACAGGTATCTCTGCCTCGCCATTTCCCTGTCGCCCCACTCGCCGAAAATATACTCCACCATCGGGGTGTAAATCGTCCCCGGGCATATGGCGTTCACGCGTATGCCGCGCTCCGCGTATTCGAGCGCCATGCTCTTGGTGAGCTGGCTCACGGCGCCCTTGGACGAGTTATAGGCGGCGAATCCCGGAGAGGCCTTCAGCCCGAGTATCGACGAGTTATTTACGATGCAGCCGTATTTCCGCTCCAGCATGTGGGGTATGGCGAACTTCGACATCAGGTACATCCCTCTCACATTTATGCCGAAGGTCTTTTCCCACTGCTCGGTCGTGGTGTTGTGAGTATCTACCTTGTAAATAATCCCGGCGTTATTGAACAGGATGTCGAGCCTGCCGAATTTGTCTATCGCGTATTCGACGGCGGCCCTGCAGTCTTCCTCTCTGGATACGTCGTTAACGAGATAGCTTATCGCGCCGCTATCTGCAGACGCGGCTTCGATGAGGCTCTCCTCCGTCCGCCCGGTTATGACGACGCTGGCGCCTTCTTCGGCGAACAGCCGGGCCGTCTCCCTGCCTATACCCGAGCCGCCGCCCGTTATGAGGGCCGTTTTTCCTTCGAGCAGTTTCATGAGTGTGGTTCTCCGGAATAAGTTTCCGGAATATTATGGGTGATATGGATTATTAATCAAATCACCTGACGTCGCCAGGGTTTATATCTTCGAGCGAGCGCCCCGTCGTGTCTATCCTGAAGAGCGCCGTCACTATAAGCCCGAGCACGGCGGCCGAGGCAACCACGAGGAGGGTCACAGTGATCCCCGCACCGGCCTTGACTATGGGAAGGAGAAATATGCCGAGCGCTGCCCCGAGCTTCGCGGCCGATGTGGCTATGCCATGAACGGACGCCCTCATGCAGGTCGGGAAGAGCTCAGCCGGGAGGATGAACGTGGTCGCATTGGGGCCCATGTTCATGAGGAGGTTAAAGAGGACGAAGCCCGGTATCACCAGATAAAGGCTCGCACCGTCCCCTCCGGCGATACCTGTGGCCGCCGACAGTATCAGAAGACCGATGGCCATTCCGCCGAAGCCGAGCATCTGGAGCCTTATCCTCCCCCACCTGTCGACGAGCCAGATGTTGAGGAGAAATCCTATTATCAGGAATATGTCGAGGTAGGCGGCCCCTCTTGTCGCCGCGAGGTCCCTGAGTATGAAGCTGGTTTCTTTGTCGTAAGCGATGACAGCGAGTATGGTAGGCGTGAAAAGTCCGATGCCGTAGGTTGCAATGTCCATGAGAAACCACGGCACTACAGCCAGGACTGTACGCCTGATGTACTGCTTCTTCAAAAGATGGCCGTATCCCATGGCGGTTCTCTCGACCTGGCGCGACCGGGCCCGCGTATCGGCCACTATCGCATCGACCCGGTCCTTGAGCTCCGGGACTATCCTCGCTATGATCTCCCCGGCCTTCTTGAACTCTCCCTTGTCTACGAGCCACCTCGGGCTCTCGGGCACCGTCGTACGCATTATGAGCACGATAACGGCGGGGACGACGCCCGCCCCGAGCATCCACCTCCAGGCCCCGGAATCCGGAAAAAGGTGGAGTATTATCACGCCGACCACCGCGCCCGAGAGCATGCCCACCGCCTGAAAGCTGAACGCCCCTATGAGCATCTTTCCCCTGATGCGGCTCGGCATGAATTCCGAAACGTAGGAAGCGCATATCGGATAATCGACCCCGACCCCTACTCCCAGGAGGAAACGGAACAGTATGAGTGACCATACGTCCCAGGACAGCGCGGAGAGGAGGCCGAAGACTATGAAAAAGCCGAGGTCTACGAGGTAAAGGGATTTCCTCCCGTACAGGTCCGTGAACCGTCCTCCGAGAAATCCCCCGAGGACTGATCCGAGGACGGCGGAAGCCCCTATTAGCCCTGTTATGAAGGGGTCCGGGGAAAACTCCCTCGAAATCAGGGGGAGCGCGACGCCTATTATGAATAGGTCGAACCCGTCGAGGAAAACCCCCATTGCGGAGAGCCACCACACCCTCCAGTGGAGACCCCGGAGCCTGGTTTCCTCGAGGGCACTGTTCATGGAGATCCTTTCCTGCTGCTGTGTCATGGCCACTTCCCCCGGGACATCTGCGCGGTAGCGGTATATGTCGATAGTTACCCATAGTTCTTTAAATTCTCTATGAAACCCGGGTTAAGGTGGTTTATAATCTCATAGCGGATTCGGGGCCGGATGTGATAATATTGCAGTTTATTTAAGGACGGAGAGGACAAAACATGGAAAATACAGAGGATAACGGAAATAAGCCGCAGTATAAAGACCCGAAGAATATCGCCATAGCGCTACTGGTGCTTATAGCCCTCGTGATGGGGGTTTTTCTTTTCAAGGACAAGCTCCCCGGGGAAGCCACTGAAAAAGCAGCCGAGAAGCCGGCGGCGGGCGACGTATCGGTCGTCGAGGTCAAGTTCGACAAGGAAAATAACGCCTTCGTCGACATCATATTCAATAAGCCTGTAGGCAAGGACGATACGGGCGAGATACTGGGGCGCGATCCGGGAACCATCACCCCGTCAGTAAACGGCGCGTGGCAGTGGAAATCCCCGAACGTCCTCACCTTCCAGGCCTCCTGGCGGTTCAACATGGCCACCGATTACAGGATCAAGCTCAATCCGGAGGCTTTTTTAAAGCCGGGTGAAACGCTCGGCGGAAAAACCGAGTTCAGCATACGGACGGACAAGTTCAAGATCACGAAGGCCTCCGTTTCGGAAGACCCGGTCCCCGACGAAAAGAACACGGTTACGCTCGAGGGAACGGTGGACTTCAATTACCCAGTCGATCCCAACGTCCTCACAAGAAAAATATCCTTGAGGGAAATCGGCGAGGGCGGTGGCACGAAGGAAGTGCCTATCAAGCTCATAACCGAATATTGGCACAACACGATGAAATGGCGGAGCGGACCTCTCGAAAAGGCCGCAGCGGAGAGGAGTTTTGAGCTCGTCATAGTCGGCGACCTGACGCCGACCGACGGCAACGTTAAGCTCGGGGACGATTTTATCGAAAAGATAACCCTCGGCTCCAAGGACAAGCTCGCGGTAAGAACCGCCGAGCCGAAATCCTCATATCCGAAGTCGTCGATCACCATTGGCTTCTCTTCGTTCGTAAGCCCGGAGATTGCGTCCGACTACATCTCCGTCGAGCCCGGCGTGAGCTATACCGTAAAGAGAGTCGGCAACGATCTCATTCTGACGGGCGACTTCGTGCCGGGAAAGAAATACAATCTCAAGATCGCGCAGGGGATGCCGGCGCTCGACGACGCCGTCTTGCGGGAGGAGTATAAGAAGGAGATCCAGTTCGCGAATCTCGACCCGACTATCGAATTCGAAAGCCCGGGCATGTTCCTCGATTCAAAGGGCACGAAGGCGGTCGCGCTTAAATCCATAAACATAAATACAGTGGACCTAACGGTGGACAAGGTCTACCTCAATAACCTCTTCTTCCTCTTCCGGTCCTACGGATATTCCGTGTGGAGGGACGAGTTCTACCAGGGCTCCATCGGGGATTTCTTCGGGGGCCGGGTCGCGGAGGCCTATGGCTTCAAGATCGCCGACAGGGAGAACCAGGAAGTGACTACCGTCCTCGACCTCAAGAAATATATCCCGGAGAACGAGCCCGGGCTCTACCAGGTCGGCATACTGCCGCAGGGGCAATATCAGGGCGTACAGAAATGGGTGCTGATAACCGATATCGGTATAGTTGCAAAGAAGGGGAAGGACGGGTTCCTCGTGTGGGCCAGCTCCTTCTCTAATCTCGAGCCGGTTTCGGGGGCGAACGTCAGGATCCTGAGTGACAAGAACCAGATTATCGCAAGCGGGACTACTAACTCGAAGGGTATATTCGAGACGGACAAAGCCGCCGGAGACGATAAGAAGGGCAGGCCCTATATGATCACCGTGCAGAAGGGCGGCGACTTCAGCTTCCTCATTCTCGACAATATGCTGATAGACACCTCCGGCCTCGACGTCGGCGGCGCGGTGCCGTCGCTCCAGGGCTACAGCGCTTACGTGTACGGCGAAAGGGACATCTACCGCCCCGGCGAAACAGCCAAAGGCGTAGCGATAGTCAGGGACGCCAACCTCAACACCCCTGCGCCGATGCCGATAATACTGAAGCAGATAGACGCGAGGGGCCGCGTCGCGAGGACGATAAAGGAAACCCTGAGCCCGCAGGGAATGGTCTCTTTCTCCATCGACATACCGGAGTTCGCGCCGACGGGTAACAACACGATTGAAGTCAGGGCGGGCGACGAGCTTATAGGGCAGTACATGTTCCAGGTCGAGGAATTCATCCCCGACCGGATAAGGGTGAGGATAGAAACCGACGAAGCGGCTGTCGGCGTCGGAAAAGAGCTCAAATACGGCGTCTCGAGCGCCTATCTCTTCGGGCCTCCCGCTTCAGGACTCTCTGTCGAAACCCTCGTCGACCTCGTCGAGAGGCCGTTCCTCCCCGAAAATTACAAGGGCTACGTCTTCACGAACCAGGACAGGACCTTCGAGTCGAAGGAGATATTCAGGGGCGAGGGCACGCTCGACGCCAACGGCAATACCAGCTTCACTGCATCCATACCCGACGGTCTCAGGCCTCCGTCGTCGCTTCAGGCGCAGGTATCGGCGCGCGTTCAGGAAACGGGCGGGCGCGGTGTGAACGCGACCCGGCGCATAAACGTCGACCCCTATCCCTACTATATCGGCCTCAAGCTGAAAGATCCTGAGAAGTACGCCGAGCCCGGAAAGGAAGTCGAGCTCGAATACGTCGCACTCGCGACGAAGGGAGAGGGCACGGAAGAGGTTAATACCGGCGGTCTCAAGGCGGAGTTCTATAAAGACGTGTGGAACACTGTCCTCCGGAGAACGGCATCCGGGAACTACGCGTACGAATCCAAGCGCGATTCGGTTCTCGTAAACGCCTTCTCCCTGGACGGCGGCTCGCCGAAAGGGAGCTTCACCGTTACGCCTCCCGAATTCGGGAGCTACAGGGTTGTGTTGACCGATCCGAAGGGCGGCTCTTCTACACAGGTGCAGTTCTACGCGAGCGGATGGGGCTTCTCTCCGTGGGCCGTCGAAAATCCCGCGCGTATAGAGCTCGACCTCGAAAAGAAGGAATACATGCCGGGCGAAACCGCCAACCTTCAGGTCAGAGCGCCGTTTTCAGGAAAGCTCCTCGTCACGGTCGAAAGGGACGAGGTCTACTACACGGAAACCTACAGCATCGACGGCAACACGGCCGCCATAAAAATCCCCGTAAGCGACAAGTACAGGCCGAACGCTTATGTTACGGCGACGCTTGTCAGGGGTGTGAACGAGCTCGAGCCCGGCTCGGCGGGCAGGGCGTTCGGAGCGATTCCGATTAACGTCGACCGGACGGCCAACAAGGCATCCGTCGAGATAACAGCCCCCGAGGAGATAAAGCCCCTCACACCGCTTGAGGTAGGCGTAAAGACGCTTCCCGGGGTGACGGTTACGGTGGCGGTCGTCGACGAGGGGATACTGCAGCTCATCGATCAGAAGACTGCCGACCCGTTCACGTTTTTTTACAGAAAGCTGGCGCTCGAAGTCGCCGCCTACGACACGTTTTCCCTCCTCCTGCCCGACGTCTCCATAGGCCTCTCGCCCGCGGGCGGAGGCTTCGCCGCGAGAAAGGAGATGCAGTTCCTGAGCACGCAGGGAATCAGAAGGGTAAAACCCGTCGCGTTCTGGTCCGGTCCTTTAGAGGCGGACAGCCAGGGAAACGTCTCCTATAAAATAGACATGCCGCAGTTCCAGGGCGCGGTCAGGATCATGGCTGTCGCCACGAGGGGCGAGGAGTTCGGCTCGGGCGAGAAATTCACGCGGGTGAAATCCCCTATCGTTCTCCTGCCCACGGTGCCGAGGTTCTTCTCACTTAACGAGAGCGTGATAATACCTGTCTCAGTACGGAACGATACGAAGAAAGACGGCGCGATCACCGTCAACATGAAAATAACGGGCCCGGCTTCGGTCGGCGTCGTGGACGGCGCCGGAAAGAAAGGCGGCTCTCCGCAGTCGAAGGAGGCCGCGCTCGACGTGGAGATACCCGACGGCGGCGAGAAGACGGTTTATTTCGCCGTCGATACGGAGGATGCCACAGGGGATCTGTCTTTAAACATCACAGCTTCCGGCAACGGGGAGTCGACGTCGTCCGATATGGACGTGCCCGTCCTGCCCGACCTCCCGGCGAAAAGGGAGGAGGCCATCGGCAGGATGGACTCGCATAAATTCGAGATTCCTGTCGCTTCGGATTCCTACAGGGCAGGGACGATAAAGAGAGACCTCTACGTCAGCAGGCTTCCGCTCATACAGTTCTCCGGGAAGCTGGAATACCTTCTCCAGTATCCCTACGGGTGCCTCGAGCAGATAACGTCACGCGTCTTCCCGCTGATTTATCTCTCCGACATCGCCCGCGAGATAGACCCGGCGCTCTTCGAAAGGGCGGACCCGGCGGCACTGGTTCAGGACGGCATACGTCAGATCGCGTCGATGCAGATGGACGGCGGCGGATTTTCGCTCTGGCCCGGAGGAGAGTCGGCGGAGCCCTGGGCGAGCATATACGCGGCCCACTTCCTCGTCGAGGCGAGAAAGGCCGGCTACT
>PJQE01000016.1_pt1 | contig 20803 bp, 17 predicted proteins | sample 1503751 | NCBI WGS metagenome assembly PJQE01 (sample SAMN07775948, study PRJNA414020) | Biofilm metagenome, whole genome shotgun sequencing project. | reverse complement strand
TACGGGTATTCATCTCAGCCCGGTCTCCGCTTACCTCCCTTGCCTATCTCAGTATGGAATTTATGCTGAGCGAAGCTCTTCCCCTCTATTCAGGCGGGCTCGGAAATGTAGCGGGCGATCTTCTCAAAACTGCAAGTGATTTGGGTGTGCCGGTTTTCGGCGTCGGACTTCTCTACCAGCGAGGTTATTTTCGGCAGGTTATTGATAAAGAGGGGGCTCAGGAGGCTCTGTTCCCTTATAATGATCCCGGGCAGTTGCCGATTATGCCACTGCGTGAGCCTAACGGCGAATGGCTCAGACTGGAGTTAGAGTTTCTTGGCTATTCATTGTGGCTGCGCACATGGCAGGTGCAGGTAGGAAGAGTAAAACTTTATTTATTGGACAGTAATGATCCGGCCAATTCTCCTATAAACAGGTGCATTACAAGCGAATTATACGGCGGAGGACAGGATCTAAGACTTAAACAGGAGCTGGTTCTCGGCGTCGGTGGGTGGAGACTGCTCAAGGCCCTCGGCATCGAGCCGGAAGTTTGCCATTTGAATGAAGGGCATGCGGCTTTTGTCGTGCTGGAGCGTGCTCAAAGCTTTATGGAGAAGACCGGACGGTCTTTCGAAGAGGCATTGGCTGTGACACGAGCGGGCAACCTCTTCACAACACACACCCCCGTAGCTGCCGGTTTCGACCGTTTTCCTTCTGCCATGATCGGACAATACCTTGGAGGATATTCTGAGAAGAAACTCGGCATCTCAGAAAATGATCTGTTTGCTCTCGGACGTCAGAATCCTAACGATGCATCAGAGGATTTCAATATGGCTTATCTCGCCTTGCGAGGTAGTTTGTCGATTAATGGCGTGAGCCGCTTACATGGTCGGGTGAGCCGACACGTCTTTCAGCCTCTGTTTAAGCGCTGGCCTGAGGCAGAGGTGCCGGTGGGATACGTGACAAACGGTGTTCATATGCCGACTTGGGATTCGGCGGAAGCCGACGAGCTTTGGACAGAGAGCTGCGGAAAGGCACGCTGGCTTGGAGTAACTGAAATCCTTACAGATCAAATTCGGTGCATCGGGGATGCACAACTCTGGCAATTTCGCACAGCTGTCCGCAAATCGCTTATTGAGTTCGTACGGCGGCGTCTAACAAGTCAGCTCGGTGTCTTGGGTGCATCGCTTGAAAGGATTGAGGAAGCTAAGCGTATCTTCGATCCGAACGTACTTACGCTAGGCTTCGCACGACGCTTCGCCGCTTACAAACGGCCGACTCTTCTATTGCATAATCCGGAGAGACTCCTTCGCATTCTTATCAATCCAAAACAGCCTGTACAACTCATCATCGCCGGTAAGGCCCATCCGTCGGACAGATCGGGACAGGCCTTGATTGAGCAATGGACGCATTTCATCCGTCGGTATGAGGTGGGAAAGCACATCGTTTTTCTAAGCGATTACGACATGATGCTGACTGAACGGCTCGTGCAAGGGGTAGATGTCTGGCTTAACACTCCCCGGCGGCCGTGGGAGGCGTGTGGGACGAGCGGGATGAAGGCACTCGTTAACGGGAGCATTAATTTATCGGAGCTGGACGGTTGGTGGGCGGAAGCATATACACCTGAGGTCGGATGGGCGTTGGGAGACGGTAGGGAGCATGGTGATGATCCGAAGTGGGACAATACAGAGGCGGAATCTCTTTACACTCTGCTGGAACAGCATGTAATACCCGAGTTTTATAAACGCGATGCAAACGGCATACCCACAGCATGGGTTATGCGTATGCGTGAGAGCATGGCGCGCTTGACGCCGCACTTCTCCGCTAACCGCATGGTGCGCGAGTACACAGAGCAATACTACATACCTCTTGCTGCGACCTATCTGAAACGAGCCGCTGATAAAGGTGCAGCAGGCGCCGAGATTGTGAATTGGCGACGTACACTGGAACAATACTGGTCGAATTTGCACTTCGGAGAGATAAAAGTTCAAACTGAGGGTGAGTTGCATAGGTTCGAGGTTCAAGTATATCTCAACGGACTTGATCTGGATTCTGTGCGTGTCGATCTTTATGCTAACGGAGTGAACGGTAGCGATCCGGTTCAGCTGGAGATGAAGCGCGGCAAGCCGCTTGTAGGCACTATGAACGGTTACGTATACAGCGCGCAGGCACCGGTAACACGCCCGGCGTCGGACTATACACCTCGTGTCGTACCATATCGTTCAGATACCGCCGTACCACTCGAAGCCGCTCAAATCCTGTGGATGTTATGACTTGATCTTAAATTGCGTCCTGGTGCAAGTAACATTAAGAATTAAAGGTAACGAAGCGCAATGCTAAAGACTCTGCAAATCGTACTTGTCATGTTTTTATGGGCAATATGCTTTCCCTTGATCACAATGGGTCTTCCTTTTGCACCACCCCTGACTTTTGCTGCAATCCGCGCTTTTATCGCCGGGGCCGCGTTGTTGGTGATAGCATTGTTTCTCCGCCGCGCCCAACCTAAAGGCTTGAAAATCTTGTTGATGCTAACCTTTGTCGGTCTGGGCGCAACGACACTAGGTTTTTTCGGGATGTTTTACGCTTCTGAATTTGTTTCGCCGGGCATTGCAACGGTCATCTCCAATACACAGCCATTGATGGCATCGGTGTTGGCTTTTTTCATTCTGGGTGAATATCTGAACATACGTGGCAAGGCCGGTCTCCTTCTTGGGTTTCTAGGAATCGTTTTCATCGCCTTGCCGGGTTTGTTGTCTATTTCCGGCGGCACTTATCTAGCTGGGGTTGGCTTTATCCTTTTATCAGCAGTGGGGATTACTATTAGTAATGTATCAATCCGACACATAGCTGAGCAGATTGATGCGCTGACTGCCATGGGCTGGCAACTGGTTCTGGGAAGTGTCTTTCTTGCATTGCTTGCAATCGTAACGGAGAATCCATCCACTGTAGAATGGTCTCCGGCGTTCCTATTCAGTCTGCTGGGGTTAAGCTCGGGCACTGCGTTGGCCTTTTGGCTCTGGTGTAATGTTCTGAAAACAACAGAACTCAATCATGCAAATGCTTTCAATTTTCTGGTGCCAATTTTCGGTCTGGTTATAGGAATGCTTTTTTATGGAGAAATCTATGGCATTATGGTTTTGGGAGGTATAGGTCTGATATTGCTAGGAATTATTTTGATTAACTGGCCACAAAAGAATAGAACTGAGATTGTACGTTTATTAGCGAATAAAGAATAACTGTAGGGAAAAGAATATGTATCATAAATGGTATTTGATCGTTGCTGTTGTAATTATTCTAATCGTATCAGCTGTGCTATGGCTTTACCTTCGCGGTGATAAAGAAGTCGAAGGAATTCTCGAGGCCAACGGACAGGTCAGAGGGATTGAAATCACAATCAGCTCCAAGATCCCGGGAAAGTTGGACAGAGTTCCGATTAATGAAGGCCAGCTGATCAAAAACGGAGAATTGATGGCGGAGATTTCTTCAGAGGAAATCGAGGCAAGGATTGAGCAGGCTCAGGCCCAGGTTGAAATATACAAGAAACAGCAAGATGTAGCTTTTCACAGCGTACATCAGGCTAAAGCTACACTACAAAGAGCCGAGTCTTCAATTGAAGAAGTTGAATCCCGGCAGAATCTTGCAAGCTCCGACTATAAACGGTCCTCCCAACTTGCAGACAAGGGAATTATCTCACGAAGACAGCTTGAAGAGGCCGAAACTCAGTTTAAATCAGCTCAGGCGAACGTCGATGCGGCAATACAAGCAAAGGAGCAGGCAATTGCATCAAAAGAACGTGCTGAGGCATCGCAGGAAGTGATAACCAACCAATTAGCTTCGGCACTTGCCCAGTTGAAGGAAATCAACTCAACTTTCAAGGACACAAAAATTTATGCTCCTTCAGAAGGCACGGTTATCAATAAACTTGCGGAGGAGGGGGAATTAGTGACCCAGGGTACACCTATTGCAACACTCATAGATCTTTTGGACATATATGTCAGAGTGTACATCCCGGAGAAAGATATAGGTAAAATCAGGCTTGGTAATCCCGCCAGAATATACACAGATACTTTTCCGGACACATTTTTTATAGGGGAAGTAGCGGAAATCTCTCAAAAAGCAGAATTTACACCAAAAGATGTTCACGTGGAAGAGGAAAGAACAAAACTTGTTTTCGGGATAAAAGTAAAGATAGAAAATCCGCAGGGTTATCTCAAACCGGGGATGCCTGTTGATGTAAAGATAAAGTGGAAGGAAGATGCACTCTGGTAAACCGATTATAGAAATCAAAAGCCTAAAAAGGAAATTTGATAAAAACTGGGCCTTACAAGGTATAGAGCTCCTGATCAGTAAGGGAGAACTCTTCGGTATTGTTGGTCCGGATGGCTCTGGTAAGACCACACTGATCCAATCAATATGTGCGATTCTCGACCCGACCGAAGGATCAATAGCAGTAAACGGATTTGATACCGTCAAGGACGCATCGGTCATAACATCCCAAATCGGTTATATGTCTCAAGCCTACTCTCTGTACGGAGACTTGACGGTTGAAGAAAATCTTGAGTATTTTGCAAAGATCAGGGAGGTATCCGAAGAGGTTTTTATCGAAAGGAGAAAGAAGCTCCTTGAATTCTCTGGCCTCGCACCATTCCTAAAGAGGAGGACAAAACACCTCTCAGGAGGCATGCAAAAGAAGCTCGCATTATGCTGCAATCTTATACATGAACCAGACATTCTTATCTTGGATGAGCCAACACTAGGTGTTGATCCGCTTTCGAGGCGTCAGTTGTGGGATATTATAGGTGACTACCATCGGCAAGGAAAAACAATAATCGTTGCCACCTCATATATGGACGAAGCGGCGAAATGTGACAGAGTAGCATTTTTGCTTGATGGTAAGGTCATAGCCTGTGACATTCCGAGCACTATGGGCGATAATTTGGAAGACCTGTTTTTTGCTCATCTATCTAAGAGAACCGCTCCAATGCAGATTGTTCCTTTTTCGAAAAAAGAGGGAAAGGAAACATTGGTTGAAGTCAAAGAGCTCGTAAAAAGATTTGGCACATTTACCGCTGTTGATAGAATCAGTTTCTCAGTAAAAAGAGGCGAGATTTTTGGCTTTATAGGACCAAATGGTTCTGGTAAAACCACGACCATTAAAATACTTTGCGGCATTTTGCCACCCACTAAAGGGGAAGTCACAGTTGTGGGTGTAAATGTAGTTCTGAAACCGGAGGAGATAAAAGGAAGCATAGGATACATGTCTCAGAAATTCTCACTCTACTTGGACCTGACAGTTGAAGAAAACATAAACTTCTTTGGAAGAGTTTATGGCCTGAATTGGGACACATTAGAAAATCGGAAAAGATGGGTATTAGAAATGGCTGTTCTTAAGGGCAGGGATAGAGTTCTTGTTGGTGAACTTTCAGGAGCCCTTAGACAAAGACTGGCCCTAGGCTGTGCCCTCATTCATCACCCTGACATTGTATTCCTCGACGAGCCAACGTCTGGAGTAGATCCGGTATCAAGACAGTCATTCTGGGAGATGATTAAAAGTTTGGCCGAGATGGGGACGAGCATTTTCGTAACTACTCACTATCTTGATGAAGTGGAAAATTGCCACAGAGTGGCATTTCTTCACAGGGGACGCACTTTGACTATAGAAAACCCGGCTAGGTTGAAGTCTTTATATAGTATGGAATCAATGGAAGAAATCTTCATTAAGATGGTGAGAAAAGCCGATGAAAATTCTCCTAGCGCTTATTAAAAAGGAATCGAAGGAAATCCTGAGAGATCCCGTAACGCTGGCAACAGGGATCATTCTTCCATTGGTTTTACTTTTCATCTTCGGTTATGCAATATCATTGGATATAGAACATATTTCCATGGCCGTATATGATCAGGACAGAAGCCAAGAGAGCAGTAAACTCATAGAGGCATTTACAGCTAGTGGGTATTTCGACTTAAAATACCATCTTGTTTCTTTCGAGGGAGTGGATAGTGTACTCGATAGAGGTAATGCCTCGATAGTAGTTATCATACCCCCTGATTTTTCAACGGATTTACATTCCAAAAGAAATGCCAAGATCCAAATGCTTTTGGATGGAACCTTTTCCACCAAGGCGCTTATAATATCGAATTATGCTACAGCCGTTGTGAACGAATACTCTCGAGATATTATAGATAAATACCTTGCCGACAAGGGGATGGTAGTTGAAGCACCTGTCAGAATAGTTCCTAGGGTATGGTACAACCCTCCTCTGAGCAGTGTAAATTACATTGTGCCAGGACTATTTGCAGTCTTGCTCATGGCCTTTCCTCCTATGCTCACTGCTTTGTCGATTGTGCGTGAGAAGGAAAGAGGTACCATAGAGCAGATTTATGTCTCTCCGATAAAGCCGACTCTCTTCATTCTCGGAAAGATTATACCCTATGGTGCAATAGCATTCGGTGAGATGCTTTTGATACTAGCCACTGGCACTCTCTGGTTCCGAATTTCATTCAAGGGAAGCATTACTCTCTTAATAGTTATGTCTCTGATATATGTTTTGACCACAGTTAGCATTGGGCTATTTGTATCCACCATAACAAGGACTCAGCTCGCGGCTGTGCTTCTATCACTGATTATAGCCCTTATGCCCTCATTCTTATTCTCGGGCTTCCTTTTCCCCATTACAAGCATGCCATACATACTTCAGCTCTATACTTACGTCTTCCCGGCCAGATACTTCAATGATATTAGTAGAGACATATTTTTAAAAGGAGTGGGAATAGAATATCTGTGGGGTAATATGCTTTCCCTGATTATTTATACCTTGCTCCTTTTTGTAATAACCAGCCTGAGATTTAAAAAGAAAATAGCCTGATGAATAGAGTATTTGCAGCAATTAAAAAGGAATTTCTTCAGTTCTCAAGAGATAAGATGCTCATACTATTAATACTATTTACTTACAGTGCCGAGATTGTACTTTGCACTTATGCTCTTGACTTTGATGTAAATAACCTGCGTATGGTCGTTTATGACCAGGATAAAAGTCAGACGAGTCAGATACTCATCGAGAGATTCACCTCCAGTGAGTACTTTGGCAAGACATTTTTTGCCATAGACGAGAATGAAGTAAATAGTTCATTAGATAGAGGTAAGGCTGACATAGGAATTATTATTCCCCCAGATTTTTCAGAAAGCATAAGTGAAGGGCGAACGTCGGATATCCAGGCCATCCTCAGCGGAACCAACTCGAATACGGCAAATATTGCAAGGAATTACGCCATATCAATAATAAACGTTTTTTCACTAGACGAATTTGCCAAGTACGCGAGCATGAAAGGATTATCAATAACCAATATCCCCAAGATAGAGCCTGAAATCAGGATTTGGTATAACTCAGAACTTGAATTCCGCTACTTCATGGCTATCTCAATGATTGTAGTAGCCGGAGTTCTAATAGGAATAGTTCATATAGCGGCTACAATGGTTCGTGAAAAGGAAACAGGTACCATAGATCAGCTTATAGTCATCCCTTTAAGAAAATACGAAATCATTCTGTCAAAGGTTGTCCCGACTATGACGGTAGGCCTGCTGGCTCTTATTCCCAGTCTTTTAATTGCCCTCTGGTTTAGAGTTCCAATCAGGGGAAGTGTCTCCTTATTCTTTTTTACATCAGCGATAGCACTCTTTTCCAGTATGGGTATTGGGGTATATATATCTACAGTATCCAGCAACCTGCAACAGGCTTTGCTCATAGCGTTCTTTGTTCTCTTCCCGTTAATGTTTTTATCCGGAACTCTTGTGCCTATTGAAAGTATGCCTGCATCACTCCAATATCTATCTTATTTAAGCCCGGTACGATATTACATGGAAATTACACTAGGGATCTTCCTGAAAGGCAGCGGGTTAACCATTTTATGGCCGAAATTAATATCACTTTTTGCCTTCGGCGTCCTATTGTTTTCATTTAGTCTCTATAGATTGGGAAAGAAAATGTACGCTTAAAGATTATAGTTCCTTCATACTCAAACACTTCCAGCCTTAGGTTATTATATCTGAAACATAAGTTCTCATTTACGTTCTTCATTAATCGAGCTTAAATGCAACTCGACAAAAGGGAAGTAGTACAAAACAGCTAACTTTTGATTATTTAAAAACCGATTCGGTTGAATACTTGTATACAGATTTACTGAATTGTATGAATTTTGATGTGTTGATTTTTATCTCTTATAACCGGCTCGTTTTATTGAGCAATAAATTTAATTTCATTTATCAACAATTGAAAGCGGCATGAAGAATATGATAAAGTTCATTTAAGTAACACTATCAGATTGTGGCCGAACATAAATAAAATTAAGGAATCAAGGATGAGCAAAATAGATGCTGCAATTATGGATCAATTTCGTATGGAGCTGCAACAATTAGGCTATAAGTATAGAAACAACTTATTAGAATGGAATCATGTCACTTATATTCTTGAGAATGAGCTATTACCAATAATCTATGAATGGGTCCTGGACCAGTTGGAGACCTTAGAGCAGGAAAACAAGCAGCTCAAAGCTAGGATTAATCAACTGTCATTTGGGAATGATCCTGAAAGAGATAGAAGAATGATCGAATTATTCAAAGTCGGATACTCCCGGGGTCAGATTGCTAAAGAGGTTGGAATGAGTAAATGGGGGGTTTCAAAGGCCCTTCAGAGGCTCGGGGTCAACTAGGTTGATGGAAAGATGGGATTTTTGAAAAGCCGGCTCTCATACACCCCACACATAAGTATTAGGTCCAAAGTTTTTTATATAACCGATTGTAGTTACTAATTATATATACGTTTTAAAGATAGGTTATCAAATAATATGAGTTAGTTAGGTTGTCTGATTTATACCTTTTAATGTACTCCAGAGAAACCCATAACATATAGATGTTGATATAGAGGAATCTTTGGACCTCTAGCTACTTTCTTAGCCCACTAGCTTCTGAGAATATTTTAGACCCATGGAAGAAGTGAAAACCTGTCTTATATTTTTAGATAGTTGGTTTAATCACATTGATGATCTATAGAGCACTTAACAAGGGCGAATATATTTTATTTAAAGTGGAGGAAAGGCCTATAGGTTTTATAAGGGCCCAGAGAAAGCTAGATACTATATACCTAATGGGCCAATATCAAAACGATCTTGATAAGGTAATGGATAATTATGACCTTGAGACCTTCGTGAAAGGATTTGTAAGGTGGTTGATTCACATAAGAAAATCAGCTGATGAAATTGATTTAAATGAAAAGGTTGATATGAATATGGTTTACTTCAGTAACGGCCATGAACCGTTATATTTTTATACACATTACTGAAAATTAATTCTCAAACGACGGAGCCATGCTCGACTTCAAATTAAATCAATAATATTATGAGACGACATCTACACACTTTGAGATAAAAAGTACAAGACACAGTAGTATGGTTAGTTTTGATTGTTAAGCCCTGAGAATGGCTTATTTAGCCTTACTACCCACTTTCGATTGAAAGTTTCTGTATTAATTGATCTTCAGTTGGGGCTTTTAGAGAAATCTCAAGGAGTCCCTAGATAAGCAGTGCGTAGCTCCTGATTTAGATCGAAAGGCCTTGTGATGCTCCTCACATTGGGAACGATTCAGGGCAGCTAATGAATTTTAACTAGAAATTCCAGGGGTTAGGTACTTGAAGTGGCCAAATAGCGATAAGAGGCTAATGTGGAGCTCTCAAGCCCCAATGCTGATTGTCTGTTAGCTCAGGATATTCGGTCCCAGGGTATATGATATGGATAAAGCTATAACTTATTCTCTTTATTAGTCATTGAATAGATAATCTTACAGTTCGGGAAAGCAGATTTAACTTCATGAATTCTCTTTATATCTTCCGGGCGCGGGTTGACATTGATAATTTCGTTTAGCCCATGTGTTGTTATTGCCTAGGGTTCGTCGGATTTTACAAATAGGGGCACATCTTCGTTCGAACAAAACCATTTAGTACTGAGTAGGGCTTCTGAATAGACCTCAACGGCAAGACTCATTGTCCTAAACTCCGATAATGATATATCGAAAAGAGGGAATGATCACTATGAGCCTTATCTTTTCGATCTAAGAAACGCGGAACTTCGAACAATCAATCTCTATTACCCATATTCAGAGCTTGAATACAATATTGGGGGTATCTACATAACATTGTCTGCTTTGACCACTAAGCCAGCTTCAAATCATAACCTATCATACTTCTTAGATGTTTTTGTGGACACTTTCTGTTGGGATTCTATTAACTACTGTCCGCATTTCCGTCTACTACGAAGTTTGTTTGATTGTAGTCGTTTTTGAAGACGGTAAACGGCATGATCTTCCTCAAAAAGTGACTACAAGATTCTTTAATAATTGCGAATGAGTAAATTAAAATCATCATCTGTAGGCAAGGTAGACGGACTTGAAGACATACAATCCCTAACTAGCCTAGTTAGCTTATGTACACGGTCTCCAATTCTTACAGAGTGCCTTTCTTTAGCCAACCCTCTTTTCACAAGGTTCCTAAATAAAGTAGTTCGGGATATAGGAAAGAACTCTCCGGACGCAGAATTATATTGCTGGATCGCTTTCCACAAAGGGGCAGGCAAAAAGTAATAATATAAATCATCAAAATACCCCACTAACTCGGCCCTATTTTCGTTGAGGCTTCCTCCGATAATGTCGTTGGCATTCAGCTTATTTTGTAAGCATATTTTTTTCTGGAACAAGAGCGCATTTAGGGTTTCTTCGAATTTGGCGATTGGGTCTTCGGATTGAAGTCTACGACTCTGTTCGGAAACCAAATTGTTAAATATCTGCCAGCTTTCATCTTTGAGGTTTTTTGCAAAATCTTCGCTGATTGTTCGTTTGTCTAAGAGCCAATCTAGAATGTTCGAAATTGAGAATTGGAGGTAAGCTACCTGCTCAACAAGCTTCGGATGTACTTTAAGATTGTTTCCAGCATTATCTCTGAGTTTGAGAAAGTTCTCTTTGAATCTCTTTTGTATTTCCGCAATTCCTTCATCTCTTATCCAATTGATATAAGAGGACATAGCATGAGGAGCTAGAGGGAGTTTTTTCTGAAATTCGTTTAGTTTAGAAGTATTAATATCTCCGGCCTTGATTTCGATGAGGGCGATACGCGCAAGCGAGCTCTGAAGCGAAATAAGCTCTTCTCCCGTGATGATTAGAAGGCCCCTAGGGCTGTACCTGGGTTTTTCTGTAGAGTCCGGATTCAGTCTTCCTCTTTCTGTTCGATTGCTAAACTCCCTAATAAGCCTTTGGGCAGTCATTTCTTTTTGTTGAGATGAATATCTTTGTGTGGAAGGATGATAATCGTCTAAGACCATAAGAGTATCTTTAAGGGTAAAAGCTCTTCTGCCCAGGGCATTTGGCGTGTCCTCGAAATTACTTAGACCTTCTATCGACTCAAAAAGACCAAAATGAGAAAGAAGCAAAATTGCAAGTGTTGATTTGAAAACCCCAGTTTCGCCATATAGATAAGTTGAGAAGTTTGGCATAGGGCTTAACAAGCTTGTTAATGGAGAAAGGTAAAGAAATGAAAAAAGTGGTATTGTTATAGATCTTTCCCCCATATCAAGGAATTCTAGAGAAGCTTTTATTGCATTTAATTCGTTTTCGGGTTTTGAAGGTATGGAGTAGCGGTTAAGCTCTTGAGGAAGACTTACATTGAGATTTTCTTTTACGATAGCTCCGTTTGATGTGAGGTAGACCCACTCGCCCTCGATCTTTCTCCATCCTGTATGTGTGTAACAAACTATAATTTCCGGGTCAGATTGGCTCTGTATGTAATGGCGAACATAATCCTTTGCACTCTGACCTGGCTCTAATATTGCGTTAACCCCAAGCTTATGAACCCAATTCATAGTTGCAAACCTTGAAGCGGGAACCTCAACTGTTCCCAAATGTTTATCTAATGTTCTAGCTTCAATTAGATATGTATTAGTGGTCTCAAGGCTGTTATCTAGAATTAGTTCTTTAGCTATTCTTGCGTCAAAATTTGCAATTGGAACTTTTACAATTCTATCTTGAAGTGATTTATTACGGCATAAGTACCCTTGACTATCGAAAGAATATTTTGGAGTTGAAATATTGTAAATTTCAATGCTTTTTTCAGGTTTTTCGGTGTACGAAAGTAAATCATCAATACTATTTGCAATTAAAAAATCATCAACCCCTAACTTAAAACCATTGTTTGAGGGAAGGTATATATGCTTAACGACAGCACCTTTTCTTTTGAGATGTTCTGTAAGAATATCTAGTGCTCGCCTTACCTGTTCCTTAATCATGACGTCATTATCAAAGACTATGAATACTTCTCTTCCTTCCCATGCTATATAATCGAAATCTGCTGTTATTGTAGTAACCCCAAATTCATTTTTGTTTTTAAATCCATAAACACCTAAAAGGTCGATTACGCACTCTCCGCGGGAGGCTAAAGAATCTGCCTTCTTGACTCCTTCCGTTGTGAATAGTCTAACTTTGGGATCCATCAACCTGTCTCTGCAACTCGGTGGAACATCAATTCTGAGACCAGCACCGGAAGGAGTTTCGTACTTTATTGCTTTTCCTTTGATATTTATTCTTGGGTTATCAGGACGGTGTATGTGTAAACCTATTTTGCCATCAACTGTATGGATCGGTATTAGAAGGGTGGGGATTTGTAGTTGATATTTGGAAAATCCAAACTCTTTAAGACGTTGCTTACCTAAAATGCTTTTATATCCTCTTTTCTCGATTATTTCAGCAGATATGCCTGAGTCTTTAGAAAGATGTTCAAAGTGACGTTTGAGGAGCTCCGGTACCTTGATAGAAAACGGGTTGTCCAACATAATAGGTATATGAGTTTTTCCATCTTTTTCGGAATTGAAGTCCATGGTTTCTCTCCCTTCTTTCATTTTGATTCTCGGTTTATCGTTTCAACGTCGAAATCAGAAAGCCAAGATTGAAGCTTTTCGGTGTCGAAATATATCTTTCCTCTAATTCTGCGGTGAGGAATGATACGCCTATGAATGTAGGCTCTAAGAGTATTTTCTGGAATGTTGAAGAGTTTGGATACTTCTTTAACCGTTAATTGTTTCGGTAAGTTCATTGCTACCTCCTGTATTTGCTTATACAAGAAAATAGCAATAGACATATATTTGAGTATAGTGGACAAAGTCGGATATTTAACTTTGTCACCTTACAACATGCTGTAATGACTAGATGACTAAAACCATATTCCTTCTTTGGCTTTCCTAAGCAGTCTGGTTATGGTCCTGTCGCTTAGACCCTTTTTTAGACAAATTGGGCATATTAATTCATGTACAAATCTTATATAGCTTGCCGTTTTTGTCATAATATTAGTAAGATCCAGAAATTTAACATCATCGTCATTAAGTTCGTTCCCTAGTTTTCTTATAGCGTTTATTGCATCTTCTTCTTTAGTTCTACTATCGCCAAGGCTAAAGCGTGCTTTACTCTTAGTCTGATTAAAAACTTGCTTAACTTGATTCCATCTATCCATGAAAACTATGGGAGATTTATAAACAAGAGCTGGATGTTGTCCTTTCACTTTTGGAAATTGATGTATAAAATACTCATCTACATCGAGTACTTTTCGCTCGATCTTTGGGAAGGCTAACAGGGGCGCTACTTTTATTAAATATTTTTTAGCTAGCTTCGATTCTTCATCATCTCCCATCCAATTATGTAGATGTTGCAACCATTTTATTGATTCATCAACAATAGTAAAAGCATCTGCGTAGTTGTTCCTTTTTAATCTTTTTCCCCGGTATTTCTTCAAATATTCTTTAATATCAGGATTCCGATGTCTTCCATTTAGTAACATCGGGCATTCCATTAAACCTTTAACAAGGTAATTGGGATTTTTGGATTCTAAGTATTGCTCTAAATATAGTCGGCAATTCTCATTAATTCCGTAAATATCCTCTTTATTTCTTTTTAACTTTTTGCCAACCAGATTAGGGGGAAACAATGGAGAAAAATCAACATCTTTTTTGGCTGTTTTGGTACCTTTTGATATGGACATGTACTTAGTTTATCTAGATTTTCAAAGCAATACGATGGAAGCAGGTTTATGGTGTCATTGGGGGCTATATTGATGACATTATCAAACGAGATACAAAAAGGCACGGCGCAGGAACACACTTATCGCCAAGCCCCTCAAAGCCCACTCGCAGATGTAACTCCCAGGGTGATGGCCAGCAACAATCCGGCAAGGATAAAATGCGACACCCAATTTATTTTCTCACGGCACAGGATCGACGTTGATTATGTTGAAGCTAAGGATATAGCCGATGACTTGGATGAAACCGAAAAGAGCGAGAGCTTAAACGCTGCTATGATTTCCTTACGGCTTTTCGAGGGCAGACAATTAAGTCGGTCAAAAAGCTAGCTGAGATGATAGCACATAAAGCACGTCTGGTGCGGGATCTCTTTTACAATGCTGTCCAGGATGAAAGCGGACAAAGCAACCTTCAGCGACAGCGTATTCTGAAAATATGTTTGGTTATGGTATATCATACGATGATCTTTAGGTTGTAAAGGTGTCCAAATAGGTGTCCACTCTATCTCAATATTTACCATTTAATACAGATTGTTACTTCTTAAGAAATAAACGTATGATTCCGTCATAAATCAGATTATAAAGAAAAGAGTAATAACCCATACAAACATGTTAATGCCCTGTCAAGCCAGAGGTCGCCCCACTTTCTACCGCGGCTACGCTACTAACTCAACAGCCTGAGACCGCATCCGACCGACACCATCCCCGACGAGACCGATCTGCTCCTTAGACGGGTCGAGGTCGAGCTTCGGTCCCGCCGAGGTCAAGAGTAAATGTGCATATGCAACCAAAATTCGCTCCGCCGGTAATTGATTCGTTTTTCTTAATTAATTATAATTTCTGGAAAAGCCGGGAAAGGGGATTTGGATGAAAAAGCTGTCGATTGCATACACGCCGGACAGTGACGACGTGTTCAATTACTACGCCTGGGAGAAAGGCCGCATATCCACCGGCCCCGCGGGTTACGAGCCTGCGTTTCACAAAAATCACATCATAGACCTCAACCGCGACGCGCTCGAAGGGCGCTTCGACGTCGTCGCGGTCTCCTCCGTTTTCTACCCGCTCGTGGCTGATAAATACTGGGTGCTCTGCGTCGGGAACAGCGTCGGGAGGGATTTCGGCCCGGCTGTCGTTTCGAAGAAATACAAGACCCCGGCGGAGCTCGCCGGAAAGCGCGTCGCCGTCGGCGGCCACCCGACGACAGGCAGCGGCCTCGCGCTCATGTTCTGCCCGGGGATAGAGCTCGTCGAGTTCCCGTTCGACGCGATAGTCGACGCGATACTGAACGACGAAATAGACGCCGGCGTAATGATCCACGAAGAGCTTTTATATTATGAGGAGAAAGGGCTTAATCTCGTGCTCGACCTCGGCGTCGCGTGGAACGAAGATACCGGTCTCCCGCTCCCAGTCGGGCTTAACATCGTCAGCAAGGGCCTCGGCATGGAAACGGCTCGCGACGTCGCCACCGCCTGCCAGGATTCGCTCCTCTGGGGCGTCGCCCATGAGGAAGAAGTCTACGCCTACGCGAGCGCGTTCGGCAGGGGCCGCGCGAGGGACCACGTCGAGATGTTCAGGATGGAAGACTTTCTCCACCTCCCGGACGACGTCCGAAAAGCGATGCGCATAATGTTCGACCGCGTCGCCGCCATGGGCCTCGGGCCGAAAGTCGAATCGTTCGAGATAGTAGAGGGAAGGCTCGCGCCGGAGCGCCTCCGCGTAGCCTGAAACGGATCTAATGGGTATATACAGGATATATAAAGGGGACGACGACTCCTCCCGCATCGAGCCGCTCCCGCAGGATTCGCCCTTCTGGGCCGAGGTGAAAACGGGTTCGACGATGTTCCTGAAGGAATTCCCCGTCGGGACTTTTATGGACTGGCACCCCGCGCCGCGAAAGCAGGTCGTCATAATAATCTCGGGGATATTGGAGCACGGCTTCGAAGACGGCAGCAGGCACGCCTTCGGCCCGGGCGACGTGCGCGTGCTGGTGGACACCGACGGCCGCGGGCACACGACCCGCGTCGTCGGCGACGAGCCCCTTCTCGTGGCTGTAATTCCGCTCGGCTGACGTACGCCGGGGACGGATTTCTGAATCCGAGGGGGAGAATCGAATGATAGAGAGATATATCGACATTGCGATATCGCCCATAGCGAGGGTGCTGCAATACGATTACGTCGAGAAGCCGATGAAGCCGCTCGGCACTAACAACACGATGAAAATAGCGCGGGCGTACAACAGCCTGGTATACGGAAAATATCACGAGCACAGAAAGAACCGGTATCTGAATAATTTCGATGAGCTTATCCGCGAGAACGGAGGCACCGCTTCGGCGGCCAATGAAATCAGGGACGGCTGGGCGCTCGATACGTCCGGCACGCTCCCGCACCTGGAACGGCTCCTCCTCGATGCCGGAGAGATCATAAAGGAGCACGGTGGGATAAAGCGTACTGACTACGGCAGGCCGTGGTTTCAGGAAATCCCTGTCGACAATCTCATCGCCGGACACCCTTCCCTACTCGATTTCCCAACTTCATCCGAAGTCCTTTCGACAGTCTCGAGGCACCTCGGCTTCGTGCCCGTCCTCTCGGCCGCCGTGCCGCACGGGATCAGGTTCAACGAATCCTGGGCTAAGCACGACGACGCCCCGCCGAACTTCTTCAGGGGAAGCCAGCTCTTTCACATCGACTACCACGACAGCCCCATGGCCTACGTGATCGTACTCCTGAACGATATAACGATGGACAACGGCCCGTTCTGCTTCCTGCCGGATTCAGCTTCGCAAAAAGTGGCCGGGGCGGTCAATTACAGGACGAGGGGAAAACCCCACCGCCTCCCGGACGAAGAGGTATACTCGGCCGTCCCCCAAAGCGAGCTGCTGCGGATGTGTTACCCCGCCGGCACGGTTCTCTTCCTCGACCCGAGCAAGTGCTTTCACTTCGGCAGCAGGAATGCTGTGAATCCCCGCTACGCCCTGATGTACGCTTTCGTGTCTCCGTGCCGGACGGACTTCGCCGAAGTCCTCCTCGATAGAAAACTGTATCCGGTTGACGACGGCGATTCCCGTCTCAGGAAAATGGTGCTCAGAAAAGAATATATGGGATAGACGGTCGCTCAGCATTCCGCACCATTCGCAAAGGAGTATTCATGCTCGACGGACTCAAAATGTTCGCAAGATACGCCTCGGGGCTGAATTCATTCCTCACGCACCAGATGAGCCCGTCCGAGTGCCGGAGCCTTCTCGAAACGCAGCTCGCCGCGCGGGGCGAAAACTTCCTCGCCATAATGCGGAAGGCCGTTTACGAAAACCCGAAGAGCCCCTACCTTCCGCTCCTTCGTCTCGCGGGTATTGAGTACGGCGACCTCTCGCACCTCGTTTCGGAGAAGGGCCTCGAAGGCGCTCTCGACCGGCTTTACGAATCCGGGGTTTATATAACGCTCGACGAGTTCAAGCGCCGCGTTCCCATAAGGAGAGCCGGCCTCGAAATCGAAACCGGCCCGCACGACTTCGATAACCCCTTCCTGAGCGAACACTACCAGTCGCGCACCAGCGGCTCACGCGGCGCGGGAACTCGCGTCATAATGGACCTCGACCTCCTCCACCATGACGCCGCCTGCAACTATTTCATGTTCGAAGGGTTCGGCCTCATGAATAGGCACGCCGCATTATGGCGCGAGGTGCCGCCAGTAACGACGGGCGTCAACGTCCTCCTCCGCTACGCGAAGCTCGGCAAGAGGGCCGAGAAGTGGTTCTCTTCGAGCCGGCTGAGCACGGCCCCGAAGTCGCTCCAGTTCGCCGTCTTCACGTATTACACCGTCCTCGCCGGCAAACTGCTCGGGATGCCCCTCCCCTTCCCCGAGCACGTTCCGCTGGAGGACGCGGCAACAGTCGCGAAATGGCTCGCCGGTAAATGCGCGGCGGGCACGCCGGCCTTTCTCGACACCCAGGTCAGCACCTCTGTGAGGACCTGCGCCGCGGCAATCGAAAACGGGCTCGACATTTCCGGGACGACGTTCATCATGGGCGGCGAGCCCTACACGAAGGCCAAGGCGGAAGTCATACGCTCCTCCGGCGCGAGCGGGGCGCCGAGATACTCCATGGCCGAGCTCGGGAACCTCGGCTTTCCCTGCGCCGACCCGTCGTCGTTCGACGACATACACCTCATGACAGACAAGGTCGCCGTTATTCAGCGCGAGAAAAAGCTCGGCGCGGGCGAGCTGTCGGTGAACGGCTTCGTCTACACCACCATACTCCCCCACTGCCCGAAAATAATGCTCAACGTCGAGAGCGACGACTACGCCGATATGGAGGAAAGAAGCTGCGGCTGCCCCTTCGGCGCGCTCGGCTTCAGGACTCATCTGACGAGCATAAGGAGCTACGAGAAGCTCACTAGCGGCGGCGTCACGTTCCTCGGCACCGAGCTCCTGCGCCTCATCGAAGAAGTCCTCCCCGGGGCTTTCGGCGGACGCCCGACGGATTATCAGCTATCCGAAGAGGAAGAAGGCGGCCTCACGAAAGTAAGCATACTCATAAGCCCGCGCGTCGGCCCCGTCGACGAAGTAGCGGTCGTAAAAAAGACGATCGAGTTTCTCGCAAGCTTCCCCGGCGGCGATATAATGTCAGACCAGTGGGTCCAGGGCAGGACTTTACGTGTCGCGAGACGCGAGCCCTACACGACAGCCTCGGCGAAAATCCTCCCGCTCCACATCCAGAAGAGCGGCTGACCCTCCCCAGAGCGCGTTTGCAATTCCCCCGCGTCTGCCTGATACTAAAACGAGGGGATTCATGACCGGCTTCATACCTGTGCTCACATTTCACAGCCTGGACGACGAGCGCGCGCCGACTTCGTTCGGCCCAGCGCTCTTCGCACGAGGAATCGAGACGCTCGCCCGGAGCGGATACCGGACGCTCACCCTCGCCGAAGCCGCCTCTCTCGCCGCGGCTAAACGCCCCTTCCCCGAAAGGTCGTTCGTGATAACGTTCGACGACGGGTACAGGAACGTATTCGACTGTGCATTCCCCGTGCTCTCGCGACACTCCTTCACGGCGACGGTATTCCTCACGCCCGGGACTGGCGGAAGGACGGATGACGCCGACCGCCTCCCGCCCCTCTTCGGAGGCGAGATGCTGAGCTGGGGCGAGATAAGAATCATGAAAGACGCGGGCTTCGACTTCGGCGCTCACACGCTGACGCACCCCGACCTCACCCGCCTCTCCCCCGATGACGCAGCTCGCGAAATGACGGCCTCGCGCGACTTAATCGGGAACGCCCTCGGCGCGCCCGTGACGTCGTTCGCCTACCCATTTGGCAGATACGACGAAGCGAGCGCCGAAATAGCGGCGAAGGAATTCGCCTGCTCCTGCTCCGACGAGCTCGGCCTTTTCACTGGGTCGAGCAATCTCTACGCTATACCGCGCGTCGACGCTTTTTACCTCCGGAGCGAAAGGCTCTTCGGCCTCGTCCGCAGCCCGCGGCTCCCGCTCTACCTCCTCCTCCGTAACGTCCCGCGCACGCTCAGGCGGAGGCTCGCGGGAACATGAGCGCCGGAGAAAAGAAACTCAGGTTCTGCATGATAACGACGTTCTACCCGCCCTACAATTTCGGCGGCGACGGCGTCTACGTCTGGCTCCTTTCGAACGAGCTCGCGCGGCGCGGACACTCCGTAACGGTGATCCACTGCCTCGATTCCTACGCCGCCCTTTCAGACGGCAGCCCGCTAGCCCGGTACGATAATCACCCCAACGTCGAGGTGCACGGGCTAAAGAGCGGAGCAGGCATCCTTTCCCCGTTCGCGACCCAGCAGACCGGGCGCCCCTTTTTCAAATCGGGGAAGATAAAGGAGATACTCCGGTCCGGCTTCGACGTCACGCACTTTCACAACGTCTCACTCATCGGCGGCCCTGCCGTCCTCTCCTACGGAAGCGGCGTCAAGCTTTATTCCATACACGAATACTGGCTCGTCTGCCCGACGCACGTCCTCATGCGCTTCGGCAAGGCCCCGTGCACGAAGCCGTTATGCGTCGCGTGCCAGCTCGCTCACGCCCGCCCGCCCCAGCTCTGGCGATACACGGGCCTCCTCGAAAGCTCGCTCCGTAACCTCGACGCGATAATAAGCCCGAGCAGGTTCACGAAAAAGATCCACGAAGAAATGGGCGTCAAAATCCCTATCGTCCACATACCTCACTTCGCCGTCCCGTACGACGGTCCACAGTACGAGAACGGCGCCCCCGCAAATCTCCCCGCGACGGGACGGCCCTACTTCCTTTATGTAGGACGCGTCGAAAGGCTGAAGGGTGTGCACACGCTCATCCCTGTATTCAAAAATTACCCCCGCGCCGACCTCGTCATAGTCGGCAAGGGCGACGACGAGGCCTACCTCCGAAAGCTCGCCACGGGAATGGACAACATACACATTCTCGGCCACATCCATCACAACCGCCTGCGCGGGCTCTATGAAAAAGCTGCCGCGCTCATCGTGCCGTCGATCGCGTACGAGATTTCGACCCTCGTCGTCTTCGAGGCGCTGAGAGAAAAAACCCCCGTGATAGTGAACGACATCGGCGGCCTCCCGGAGCTCGTCGAGGAAAGCGGCGGCGGATTTATATATCGGACGCCCGAAGAGCTTCGCCGCGCTATGGACGCCATGCTCGACGATCCCGCGCTGAGGGAAAGGCTCGGCGCGCTCGGCCATGAAGCGTATCTCCGCAAATGGAACCCCGACAGATCG
>PJQE01000014.1_pt1 | contig 21526 bp, 23 predicted proteins | sample 1503751 | NCBI WGS metagenome assembly PJQE01 (sample SAMN07775948, study PRJNA414020) | Biofilm metagenome, whole genome shotgun sequencing project. | reverse complement strand
AGTGGAAAAAGAGCAGGAGTCGGCTGTCTCGCCGCTCGAACAGGAGTAGTCGATCAGTTTTCAGAAATGACAAGAGAAGTAGAAAACATATTCCTTGACTTCCCCGGCTACGGCTGCTTCGCCTGCGATCCGCGCAGCAGCCACGGCCTCAGGCTGAAATTCTTCGCGGACGACAAGGCCGGCGAAGTCTTCACGAAGATCACCCCCAGTGGCCATTTCCAGGGCTTTCCCGGCATACTCCACGGCGGCATACAGTGCGCGCTCGTAGACGAAGTCGCGTTCTGGACAATGTTCGACAAGTACAAAAAAATTGCGCTCACGACGAACATCGACATGGAGTTCCTGAGCCCCGTCGGGCTCTCGGGCGAGCTCACGATCTCCGGCAGGATCACCCGCGAGGAAGGGCGCAAAATAGGCGTCGACGTCAGGATTATCAACCATGCGGGAAAGGTTTGCACGAAGAGCAGCGTAGATTATATTATCCCGAAGAGAGAAGTGACGATGAGGATAATGGGGAAGGAAAGATTTACCCCTAAATTCACGCAGTACCTGGAAGACTGAAATGTTAAAACTCTACGACCATCCGCTGTCCGGAAACTGCTACAAGGTGAGGCTTGCGCTCCATCAGCTCGGCGTCCCATACGAAAAGATCTACCTCGACATATTCAAGGGCGAGCAGCACTCGGGGGGCTACGACGCCGTAAACCCCAATAGAAAAATCCCCGTGCTCGTAGACGGAGACTTCAACATGTGGGAGTCTAACGCCATACTGCTTTACCTCGGGAAGAAGTACTCCCCGAATCCCCTCTACCCCGACGACCTTTCCGCCTTCGGTAAAATGGCGCAGTGGCTCCTTTACGGCAAAACCTCCATAGACCCGAATCTTGCGCTCGCGAGGTTCATGACAAAATTCCTGCCGCCGGAATCCGTCGACGAAAAAAGGCTCAACGAGCTCCGCACTCAGGGCGGCGCTGTTCTCAGGGTGCTCGACAGCCATTTGGAGCACTACGATTTCCTCGCGGGGGAATATTCCATGGCCGACATCGCCTGCTTCCCGTATGTCGACCTCGCGCCCGAAGGCGGAATAGAGCTCTCGCCGTATCCCAGCGTAATTCTATGGTGCGACAGGGTAAAATCGCGGCCCGGTTTTATAAGTATGGACGAATGACTCCTAGGGATGCATGATCCCGGGGGAAGAACGAGTGTGGGAAAGAGTAGTTTGTGGAAGGGTTATTGAGCGGGAAACGGGATTCGAACCCGCGACCTTCTCCTTGGCAAGGAGACGCTCTAGCCAGCTGAGCTATTCCCGCTGAACGGATGATTAAGATAGCCCGATAAGGCCCCGTTGTCAAGCGTGCTCACACGATAATCCGTATACGCAGCCGGGCTTATATTGCCTGAACGACATGAATAATATAGACAGAAAAACAATTATCTCCCGCACGAAAAGGGCGATCGTAAAGATCGGCAGCAGCGTGCTCACGGACGACAAGGGCATACTCGACGAGTCCGCGTTCGACAGGCTTGCAAGCGAGATCTCGGCGGTCAAAAACCAAAAGCGCGACGTCGCCGTCGTATCCTCGGGGGCCATAGCCTCGGGAATGAAAAAGCTCGGCATCGCGAAGAAGCCGACGGAAGTCTCCATGAAGCAGGCCATAGCCGCCTGCGGTCAGAGCGCCCTCATCTGGAACTACGAAAGGGCGTTTTCGTCCTACGGCGAGAAGGTCGCCCAGATACTCCTCACACACGACGGCCTCGCCGACAGGAAGCGTTTCCTGAACGCGAGAAAAACCCTCGTCACCCTCTTCGACATGGGCATAATTCCGATAATAAACGAAAACGACACCGTGGCCGTCGAGGAGATAATGCTCGGCGACAACGACAACCTCGCCGCCCATGTAACGTCCCTCGTCGAGGCCGATCTCCTTATTCTCCTGACAGACATCGGCGGGCTCTACAGCAAGGACCCGCGCCGAAACCACGACGCCGAGCTCATAACGCTCATCGGCCGCATAGATAAAAACGTGGAATCCGTGGCCGGCGACACCTCCGGCCGCACGACGACAGGCGGGATGAAAACGAAGATACAGGCGGCGAGAACGGCAGCGGCCTTCGGCGTGCCGACGATAATCGCCAACGGCAGGGAAAAATCCACTCTCGAAAACATATTCGCCGGAAAGGAGATAGGGACGCTGTTCCTGCCTTCAGGTGCGAGCCTCAGCCGAAGAAAACACTGGATAGCGTTCACGCGAAAGTCTGCGGGACAGATAATAATCGACGACGGCGCGAAGAATGCGATATCGTCCAAAGGAAAGAGCCTCCTCCCTTCGGGGATAAAGGGCGTCAAGGGAAAGTTCGGCGTCGGCGAGTCGGTCACGTGCGTCGACGAATCTGGCGCCGAGATAGCCCGCGGGCTCACCTCCTACAGCTCCGAGGAAATAAAGCTCATAATGGGCAGGAGCACGCGCGAGATCGAGGGCCTGCTCGGCCACAAGTACAGCGACGAGGTCATACATCGCGACGACCTCGCTATAATAATCAAGTAGACTGTTCAGGCAGTTCCCGATATGCGTAGATTAAAGTCTCTTCTTATTCCCGTATTCGTCCTCTTTCTCATTGCCGGGGCCTCCGCGCTAGGGCTCTACTACTACATCAACGAAGTCCCTTCCGTAAAGAAGGACACGGTAGTCGACATCCCTAAAGGAAAGGGCGTCCGCGCTATAGCTTCGATGCTAGAAGATGAAGGCGTGGTCGCGAACGGCAGTCTCTTTCTCTATTACTCGGTTGCGAGCGGAGTACAAAACAGGCTCAAGGCCGGGGAGTACGAATTCAAAAAGGGCTCCACCATCTCGGGCGTCCTCGACAAGATAGTAAAAGGCGACGTCCTCCTTCACAGGGTAACAGTGCCGGAAGGGCTCACGGTAAAGGAAACGGCGTCGCTCCTCGAAAAAAACGGCCTCTTTTCGAGCGCCGATTTCCTGGCCGCCGCCTCCGATCCCGCGATACTGGAAAGCCTTCCGGGGCCTCCCCTGATGGGCGTCGAGGGATATCTATACCCCGAAACCTACACCTATAAAAAGGGAGTCGCGCCGGGGGAATTCGTCCGGATGATGACCGACAGGTTCAAGGCGGTCTACGCCTCTTTCGGCGGTATGAGAGACAAGGTCAACCTCACCGACAACGAAATAATTATCCTCGCCTCCATAATAGAAGAAGAGGCGGGCGACGTCAAAGAACGCCCGCTGGTTTCGGCCGTATTCCACAACAGGCTCAAGGCCGGAATGAGGCTTCAGAGCGATCCGACGGTGATCTACGGCATGGGGGACGATTTCGACGGCGACCTCAGGAGGAACGACCTCCAGACGATGACCCAGTACAACACCTATGTTATAAAGGGGCTTCCGCCGGGTCCGATAGCCAGCCCGGGCAGGGATTCGATAGAAGCCGCGCTCAACCCGGCGCCTGTCGGATATCTCTACTTCGTATCGAGGGGCGACGGAACTCACGTCTTTTCGACAAACTACCGGGATCACCAGAACGCCGTCAACCGCTACCAGCGGCAGCGCTGAGCGCCGGTCCGGGAGCACGTTTCGGTAAGTAAGGCCGGCTTTACGCGAAGACGTTGCTGAACGGGTCCACCTGCGACTTCTCGTCGTGTATCGGGGCTATGAGATTCTTGTCCCTTCTCTCGATGCGTATGGTCCCGTCCTTCCTTCTCGTGGCTATGAACTGCGTCCCGCTCGTCTCGCCCGAAATCTTCTGGAGAATGCGAGGGTAGTTCTTCGAGCCTATGAATATCGAGTGGATGCATACACCGAGCCTCTTCGCCCTCAGTCTTTCGGCGAGGACGTCGCAGTCCCCCGAGGTCGGTATGCCGTCCGTGATGAAGAGTATGTGCTTGTTGCGTAGGCCTCTTCCCCCGAACTCCGTAAGGGCGTCCTTGAGAGCGTCCTCGTAGTTCGTGTTGCCCGAGCACTCGGTCTTCGAGGCCAGCTCCAGCATCCAGTGATAGTCCCTCGTGAAGAACTTCGAGTTCCGCTTGTATTTATAGGAGCGGTGGTTGAACTCGACGTACCCGACGCGCATCTTCTTCGACCGCGCGAGCTCTATGACGCCCCTCACGACCGAAGACGACCATTCGCTGTAAACGCCCATCATCGAAGTGCTGACGTCCCTCAGAATGGCGATCTCGCCGCCCATCATCTCCTTCTCGCGCCTGTGGACGCGGGGCAGGGTAGGGGTCGTGTGGTCGCTCCAGATCATTATCTCCGAAGGGTCCACGTCCTCCATCTCGTCGAAGCTCCTCATGCGTTTCCACTTTCTCGGAAGCCCGCCGGGATGGTCGCTGCGGAGCGCAATGTTCCGCTGAAAGTTCCCTTCGAGAACCTTCATTATGACCTTCACATTATCGGCTGATTCGAGGTTCTTTTTCCCGCCGATCCAGTAATCTTCCTCGTCGCCCGGGTCGGGGGATTTGCTGGCGTAAACCTTGTTGGACTTCGGGGGCTCTTTCTCGTCCCGCCTCTGCCCGTCGTCCATAGCCTGGCCCGTGGCCTCCGACGGGACGTTCAGGTCCTCGGGCGGTGCCATGCTGGTCTCTTTCTGGATATTGTCCTTGAGCTCTTTTAAAGCCTGGAAAAAGGTCTTGCGGGCTTCGGAGAGGTCGTCTTTCTGAGACTCCTTCTTCGCCTGCTCGTCGGGGATCTCCTGCTTGGACTCCTCCCCGGGAAGGTCCTGATCAAACTCGGAGGACGGCTCCTGCTGCTCTAGCTCGTTCCCCCGGTCCCTGTCTTTTTTTTTTTAGACGTGAGGTCCTCCAATATCTGGTCGAGCTGGAGGAATATTTCTTCGGGGATCCTGAAAGCAGTCATGTATTTAAGGGCGTTCAGGTCTTCGAGCGTGCAGACCTCCCTGTCGTGTAGAAGCGCGTGAGACCTCATTATCTTTAGCGACTTCACGAAGAACGTCCTGTCGGAGATCATGGAGTTCGACTCGTTGCAGCCGTAGTCCTCTATAAGGGTGGCCACGAAGTTGGCGAGCGCCTCCTGCACTTCCTGCGGAATGCCGACGTTCCCGAGCTTCTTGTAATACTCGTCGAAGACTTCCTTGCTGACCCTCGCCGGCACTTCGTACTCCGCCGGCCTCTCGGTGTAGAGCTTTATGACCTCTCTCGCCTCGTCCCATCTCTTTCCATAGGAAAGGCCCTGGGCGTTTATCTGGAGAACGAACCTGTCCAGGTTCGCAGGGTCGAGCGGCTCGTTGTAATACTCGTCGGCCGTCGGGTTACTCGTCGCGATGGCCGTCAGGAGCGGAATGTGATCGTCGAAGAATTTTCTTTCGTTGAGTATTCGTAAAAGTACGTTGAGCGATTCGCCGGGCGCGCGGGATATGTCGTCCAGAAGGCAGATTTCGGCCGTCAGGATTCCTCCCTTGACGACCTGCTGCTTTATGACTTCCCCGTTCTCGGTCTGCTCTTTAGATATTACGAGGTCTCCCAGAAGCTCGGAGAGCCTCGTGTCCCTGTGGAGCTGATAGAAGAAGAATCTGAGCTGCGCAGCCCCCGAGATGATTTCCGCGAGCATCGTCTTCGCGGTTCCGGGCGGCCCCTCCACATATATATGCTCCCTCGCTATCACGCCGAGAAGGAGCGATATCTTCACTTCCTCGTGCCCCACCACCAGCTTGTCCATTTCTTCTTTCAGGGCTACGAACGGATTCTGTGTGCTCATACTTAGGTTTTGCCTCCGGTATGTTTCCTCTAGCTGACAATAATTGTACATAAGCGCTGTTTTTTTTGCAATAATGACGCCCCGGCGCGTCCATTTTGGAAACAGGTTTCATTTAATCGCGAGGATTTACATTCCGGGACAAAATGTGATATGTTGTGGTTCCAAAAGATAATGGCAGGAGTTTAGATGCACGAGCGAATAGCGGAGATTCTTGTAGAAATAAGCGGCTACGTGTGGGGGCTCCCACTCATATTTCTTCTCCTCGGTACAGGCATATATCTCACCATACTCCTCCGGGGCCTCCAGATTTGGGCCCTTGTTCCCGCGCTCAAGCTGGCGTTCCTCAAGAAATACCAGGAGCACGACGTCCAGGGAGACATCTCCCATTTCCAGGCCCTCATGACGGCCCTCTCGGCCACTATCGGCGTAGGCAACATCGCAGGCGTAGCCACTGCTATAGCGATAGGCGGCCCCGGCGCGCTATTCTGGATGTGGGTCACAGGCTTCCTCGGCATGGCCAGCAAATATTCTGAATCCGTCCTCGCCGTAAAGTATAGAGAAGTCGACAAGTTCGGCACGATGAGCGGCGGCCCCATGTACTATCTCTCGAAGGGCCTCGGATTCAAGCGGCTCGGCGCCGTTTTCGCCGTGTTCACAATGCTCGCTACGTTCGGCATAGGCAACATGGTCCAGTCGAATTCGGTGGCTCATGCGCTCGAAGGCGCTTTCCACGTGCCCGTGTGGATAACGGGCCTGGTGCTGTGCATAGGGACCGGCATCGTCATACTCGGGGGCATCAAGAGCATAGCCAAGGCCACCGGCATGATAGTCCCGTTCATGCTCATATTCTTTATAATCGGCTCCATAATTTCCCTGATAGAATTCCGCGATAATATCCTGAATGCCTTCTACCAGGTCTTCTATTATGCCTTTTCAACTCCAGCCGCCGCCGGAGGGTTCCTCGGCACTACTATCGCCCAAACGATGCGCATAGGCGTCGCGAGGGGCATCTTCTCGAACGAAGCGGGGCTCGGCAGCTCCCCGATAGCGGCCGCGGCGGCCAAGACGGCGAATCCCGTCAGTCAGGCCCTCGTCTCCATGACGCAGACCTTCATCGATACGATAATCGGCTGTACCTTCACCGGCATCGTCATCATAGCGAGCGGCGTATGGACGAGCGGTGAAACAGGCTCCCGTCTCGCCTCCCTCGCCTACGAAAGCGGCACCTCGCCTGTAATCGGCTCCACAATCGTCTCCGTCAGCCTCGCTTTCTTTGCCTACGCGACACTCGTCGGATGGAGCTACTTCGGCGAAAAGGCCGTCGAATATCTCTTCAAGGAAGGGGTGGTAAAGCCCTACAGGATTGCCTTCACACTGGCCGTATTCCTCGGGGCGGTGGTCAAGCTCGAGATCGTCTGGGCGTTCGCCGATATCATGAACGGCCTCATGGCCTTCCCGAACCTGGTCGGCCTCCTCGGCCTCTCGAAGGTCGTGGTCGAGGAAACGAAAAAATACCTGCCCGGCGAGCTCGCGCGCCTCAGGGGTTGAGGCGGGCCCTCCGTCCCGGAAAGCCGGGTTTCCGTGCGCGCGTTTTTTTGGCTAAAATATAGGCTCTGAACACATCCATGAAGAACCTCGTCCGCATCCTCTTTCTCGCCGCCGCATTTTCCGCAGCGGCCGGCTCCGCCGCGCTCTCCGTCGAATGGACTCCCGTCGGTTACGGCACACTCGAAGACTCCTCCCGCTTCGACGTCTTCATAGACACTCAAAGCATAAGAACGGTCGACGGCAAGACGAGGTTCTGGCAGGGACACGTCTTTTACGAAGAGCAGCCGCTCCCGTCGGGCAAGTCCTATATAAGAGTAACTATAGGCAAGGCGGTCGACTGCGCCACGCGGACAGACTCCAACGTCGAGGCCGTCTTCTATGCCCCCGACGGCTCCGTGGTCGACAACTACACCCCCGGCTCGGCGTCCGAATTCAAGCCGGTGGTTCCCGAAACGATCAGCGAGGCCGTGCTCGGCTACGTCTGCGATTCCGTTAACCGGAAAGCTAAAGGCGGCTCACAACCATGAAAATCGCGGCAGTCCTACTTCTCGCCGCGCTCTCGTACGCGCTCATTATTTCGTGTACGGGCGAGTCCGGAGCCGATTCCAACTGGAAGTTCGTCGCAAATATTCCCGACGAAAACGAAATACCTGTGTCCGTTTACATGGACCTCAAGAGCATAGAAAGGAACGACAACAACGACATCAGGAAATTCTGGATACGTTACGACGCCTACAAGTCCGGGAAGTCCGGCGAGAAGTTCACACGCCAGACAGGGTACTGGGAAGTCAACTGTTTCGACAGAGCTCTTTACCGTCTCGGAGAGGAATACTACAATACCGAAGGTATGATGACAGGGAAAAGCGATGAAAGGGTGAAGGAAGAATACAAGCCCGACGAATCTCTCGGGGCCAAGATTTCCGCCATGGCGTGCAGATACGCAGGCAGGAAGTGATCCTGAGGCCCGCATTCTCGAATGCGTTGTAGCTTTGTCTATAATCATTCACAAACAAAGACTCTATGGAAGAACCCTATGATCATGCAGAGGCATGTAGGGTGCTTGGCACGGTCTTGTGAATACATTTTGCCCATTATCGTTACAGACCTTACATGGAGCACAAGCTGTACAAGTCGATCCGGTAGGAGATTTTCCGGAGCCATTTATGCAATCAGCAACTTTATCAAATGCCAAATCCATTTCACAATGATCATAACCATAGGTATGAGCTAATTCATGCCTTACAGCTCCCCAATTGTTAGCGTCACACGCCTGTGACACATGCATTGTTCTATTTCTACTTACTCTGGGAATTGGCGCCGGATCCGTTCCGTTAGCACATCCGCATGCGATTTGATTAGCACAAGAAGGTGCCAAAACATTATCGTTGAGCCACCAGTGTATTGTTAAATTCGCAGGATTTCGCATAAAATTAGTACCGCTATTATGAGACCTCATGCAGTTTACAAATGACATTTGTTGGTTGTTAGGATTCGCATAGTCAGCAACGTTAATATTTATATGTGCTTGCAATGGAACAAAATAAGTCCAGAAACAGGCTGGAAATTGAACGCATAATGTTACTTTCGCTTGTAGTCCATCGCTAGGGTCATCATCTGGAAATGTTGTTGTTTGGCAACCCCCCGCAGGTATATTGGGATGGCAATTGTGGGGAGGTCCAACAGCTGCAAAAGTTTCATCAACAAATGAAAATGATTTTATGCTTTCTATTGGGAGTAGATCTCCTAAACCAATATTTAGATCGGTGAAGGGAACCTTAAATAACATTGGATTTTAAATGGGCTTCATTACAAAAAAATAAATTTCTTCTTTCCCTAGACTTTTGGCAAATTCCATTTGGTTGTCTATGTTTGGAATTTCAGGATTTATCGAAAATAGAGCTGCTGGATCATCTGGGTCTCCCGTCGTTATATCGAAATCAATAGAATCTAATCCCCTAATATCTTGGCTATACCCCGTGGGCATTTTAGACATAATTTCAGGAGAAAAATCTCTAGATTCACCTAACAGAATGACTCTTGGAGCTTTTTGAGCTAATGATTGATGATACATCGTCAATAATGTAATACTCACTGCAAAAATAATTACGACGATTCTAAAAGCACTGATCTTCCTCATAATAATCCCTCCTTATGAATGAAGAATAGAATCTATAGTAATAATATCGTATTCTATCGTATGTATTTACTAATGTCAACGAGAAATCACGTATACGTTTATATATTATATGGTTATCATAATAATACTTTTTAGTTTTTCATTTGGGGCAAAGAAAAATAAAAACCATAATAGCTTGATTCAAAGCCTTGACTTTTCGGACAAAGATGTTTTTAATTATTTAAAGAATAGAGTTCAGGATAAGCGCATGAAAATATCAGCTTTATTTATAATATTGGCTTTTGCTATTATAGGAGGGTGCAATAATGGCAATGAGCCTCAACCTACACCTATGCCGACTCCTACTCCCGGGTGTATTCCAATAGAAGGGGATTTTGAACAGTTATCTGAATTCGCGGACTGTCCGGCTGAAGGATTGGTGCAAATTTGCAATAACTACATCTGTTTGGTTCCTGGCTCTGACCCTGATCCTTTACAATTAGGAATAGAACCTCTCAAGTGTATTGCTGGTAGCTGTGTTGCTGCCGAGTGTCAATTGCTAGATACGTTATTTAGAGAAGTTGTCGGCTCCGGCGTGTTCACTATTGATGAGATTCTGGGAAACAGCAACTTTGCAGGTACGGTCATAATAGATCAGGAAGAAGAGATTGAATATGAATGCAGTCCGATAGTTCAATAGATAATCTTTTTTTTGGACATTATCAGCCAGGGAATTTATTATAGCCATCTATAGTTCAACATGACTGTTAATAAACTCCTTCGGCAACCTTTACTAAATCAATGTTTTACATCGCTCGGTATGAGAACCATCTCCCACAGCGAGAACATAACCTCTTCCTTCTTGTTGAGTTCGGGCTTCCGTCCTTCGAGCATCTCCTTCGCATACCTGTTCGCGAATTCGTTGAGATCGCTGATGGAAACGTCTATCTCTTCCACTTCGTCGTGAAAATCGACGTGAAAGCCGTTTTCTTTCTGTGTTGCCGTAAAGCCGTTCATTTCTCTTTGCATGTCGTTTTCTCCTTCTAAGGGTGAATATAATCACCGTTTCCGCCTTTTAAAGGGCTCGATTTATCCCTCCCCGATCGCGGCGATCAGGCGCGGCGTCCTCTCTCCCGCACCCCCATTCGATGCTTCCCGCCCGGAGCTGGATTCCGCCGCCGGATGGAGCGGCAGATGACTCCGCCGGTTCTTATCAGGCCGAAACTGTGTAGAATAATGGGATAATCAGGGGGTAATGCATGAGCGGACCTTTCTTTACCGGAGACAAGGCGCTTGAAAGGCTCGGGGAGGTGACAGGCCTCGTCTGCGGCATAGCCGAAAAGGAAGGGCTCGGGCCATATGAAACGAAGCTCCTCGAAAAGCACCTCCGCGACATGGAAGGCGCTCTGCGCGCAAAAGACGTCACGAGGGCCAAGGAGCTCGTCATGAGTCTCCTCACTGAAGTCCTGGGTTACGACAGCGTAAGGGCCAAGTTCGTCATGTACAACCACCTCAACAAGAACGCCGGCTGGGACTAGCCCGGGTGCCGGTCTTCCTCTTCGGTCTCCCTGTCCGCGTCCTCAGCCACTATCCTCTCCGCGGCGGCCGCGAAATCCTTCTCCAGGAAGTCGGCGTAATGGGAATATATGTCCCACCCGGTGAGCACCTGCACCGTCCTGAGCCCGGCGCTCTTCCCCGCGATCATGTCTATGTCCGAATCCCCGACCATCCACGAGCGCTGCCTGTCTATGCCGTGCCTTTCTGAAAGCTCGTCGATCATCCCCGTCCGGGGCTTCCTGCACTCACAGGCCATGTTATAAGGCGAAATGTTTCCCCAGGGATTGTGCGGGCAGTAGGCGTATTCCGCGATACGAACGCCCCGCTTTCCTAGTATGAGGTCGAGATGATCGTGGAGCTCTTTTACATCTTTCTCGGTAAGGTACCCGCTGGCGATGCGGCCCTGATTCGTTACGACGAACAGGAGGTACCCGCTGTCTGAAAGGAGCTTGAGCGCATTGACGTAGTTGCCCGGTATATAGAAATCCCCGACCCTGTAAATGTACTTTTCCCCTCCGTCGGGAAGAAGTATGGTCTTGTCCCGGTCGAGGAATACGGCTTTTGAGCCCATTACTTTCTCCTTTGGCCTCTGTAAAGAATACTTCATAACGCCAGTGGTCTCATATATAGACGTCTGAATGGCTTAGGGATATCTCGGGGAAACAACCGGATTTATTAACGCGGAAAGTGTAAGCGGCTTCGGGGGTTTACTTGACCGTCTTGAAATACCTGTCCCTGGCTTCCTTCGGGAGGTGGCGCTTGAGATATTCGTAGACCGCTTCCCTCACTATCTGCGCCGGCCTCATCTGCAGGTGCCACTGCGATTCGTTCAGCATGTCGACGAATTCCTGCGAGGCCTTGACGTATATAGCCTTGTCGAGCGTCTCTTTCTTCCTGGCTTCCTTCTTCCGGGTAGTCATATTTTAAGTATATACCATATTTCAGATATAAAATGAATAGCCTGAATTCTCCGGTCCCGCCCGGAGGTCCCAAGCTCCGCGTGATTCGGGCTTTAGTGTATATTAATCTATATAGCGGCAAGCCGCCGCTCCGGCCCGCCGTCCGCGCGTCCGGAGCCCGTATTCAGGGCGGGGGAAGCGTCACAAACAGCGCGCCGGGATAAAGCGCGCGGGGGTAACATCGATGAAATGGTCCTGGAAGCTTGGAGTCTTCGGCGGTATTCCGGTCTACATCCACGCGACCTTCCTTCTCATCATTGCGTGGGTCGTCCTCGTTCACTGGACGAGCGGCGAAACCGTCGGGTCCATCATAGGCGGGGTGATCTTCGTCCTCGCGCTCTTTTTATGCGTAGTCCTTCATGAGTACGGCCACGCGCTCACGGCCCGCCGCTACGGCATCAAAACGCGCGACATCACCCTCCTTCCCATAGGCGGCGTCGCGCGGTTAGAGCGCATGCCCGACGACCCGATGCAGGAGCTCAAGGTCGCCCTCGCCGGTCCGGCCGTCAACGTCGCCATAGCCGCCGTTCTCTATCTCTGGCTCGTCCTCACGCGGGGCCTGAGCCCGTTAAGCGATCTGACGATGACACAGGGCTCCTTCGCCGAGCGCCTCATGTTCGTCAACATTTTCCTCGTCGTCTTCAACCTCATCCCCGCGTTCCCGATGGACGGCGGAAGGGTGCTGAGGGCGCTTCTGGCCCTCAAAACAGACTACACGCGCGCCACTCAAACGGCAGCGACGATAGGGCAGGGCATCGCGCTCCTTTTCGGATTCATAGGCCTTTTCACGAACCCGTTCCTCGTCTTCATAGCCCTCTTCGTGTGGATAGGGGCGGCGCAGGAATCCACAATGGTCAAGGTCAGGTCGGCGCTCGGGGGCGTGCCGGTCGAAAAGGCCATGCTGACCGATTTCAAAACCGTAAGCCCCGACGACGCCCTGAGCCGCCTTATCGAGCTCACCATGTCGGGCTCGCAGCAGGATTTTCCCGTTTCGGACGGCTTCGGAATTGTCGGCATGGTATCGCACCAGGACCTGATAAAAGGGCTCTCCGAGTTTGGTGAGAACGCCCCTGTCAACCGGATTATGCGCCGCGAGTTCGACGTGCTCGACCCTGGCGACATGCTCGAGACGGCGTTCACACGCCTTCATTCGAAAGACCTCGTGACTGTCCCTGTCGTAAGGAACGGTAACCTGGTCGGCCTTCTCACGATGGACAACGTCGGCGAGTACATGAGAATACAGGCCGCGATGTCGGGCAAGAGGGCGAGGGCCTGATAGCGGCCCGGCCGGAGCAAAGATTTTTTGCGTCTTTTTTCACCGTTCGGCCGTCTGTATAGACTAAAAACGGAGATGGCATGAAACCCGTAAACGAAACGACACACAGGCTTCACATAAAAGACATGAGCTGCGCCGGGTGCGTCGACACGGTCCAGAGAACCCTCGGCTCGCTCTCAGGCGTAAAATCGGCGGAGGTCAATTTCGCCGACAAAACGGCAACGGTCACAGGCGACGTATCGCCCGATGCGCTCGTCTCCGCGGTCGGCGGCGCGGGGTACACCGCCTCGGTTCTCAAGGGTGAAGACTCCGACTCCGAAAAGGAAGGCGAAGAGGCCGCCCTATACCGCGACCTTCTCAAGCGCACGATAATCTCCGGCGTCATTAGCGCCGTCATATTCGTAGTCAGCATGTTTCACGTACTTCCGATGCTCGACTCGACGGCTGGAAGGATAGCCTGGGGCATCGTGTCGCTCCTCACTCTCTTCGTTCTGGTATACGGCGGAGGCAGGTTCTTCACCGGCGCTTTAAAATCCTTCCGCAATCACAACGCCAACATGGACACGCTGGTCGCGATAGGCACGGGCATCGCCTGGCTCTACTCGACATTCGTAGTCCTCTTTCCGAACGCCGTCGGCGATCTCGCAGGACATCTCTACTTCGAAACTGCGGCGCTAATCATCGCTCTCATCGATCTCGGCGCGGCGCTCGAAATGAGGGCGCGCGGCAAAACGTCGGAAGCCATAAAACGCCTTATAGGCTTAAAGCCGAGAACGGCCAGGGTCGTAAGGAACGGGAGCGAGATAGACGTCCCGATTTCGGATGTAGCCATGGGCGATATAGTCCGCGTCCGTCCCGGAGAAAAAATTCCCGTCGACGGCGCTATAACCGAAGGCTCCTCCCAGGTCGACGAGTCCATGCTCACAGGCGAGCCGATGCCGGCCGAAAAAGGGGCAGGGGACGATGTCGTCGGCGGCACTATAAACAAATCCGGGAGCTTTCTCTTCAGGGCCACCCGCGTCGGCGAGGAAACGGCGCTCGCCCGCATCATCGAAATGGTAAGAAAGGCCCAGAGCTCGAAGCCCGAGATAGGGCGGCTCGCCGACAGGGTCTCGGGCATATTCGTCCCGTCGGTCCTTCTCGCAACAGTGTTCACGCTCCTCGCGTGGTTTAACTTCGGCCCCGAGCCGAAATTGACCTACATGCTCGTAACGGCCATGGCGGTCCTCATAATCGCCTGCCCCTGCGCGCTCGGGCTCGCAACCCCCATATCAGTCATGGTCGGCGTCGGCAAGGCTGCGGAATACGGTGTCCTCATAAGAAAGGGCGACGCGCTCCAGCAGGCGGGGAAGCTCACCGCGATAGTCCTCGACAAGACAGGCACGATAACTCAGGGAAAGCCGGTCGTAACGGCGGTCGAGCCCTCGGGCGGAATGAACGAAGACGAAGTCCTCTCACTCGCCGCGGGTCTCGAATCCGGCTCCGAGCACCCGCTCGCGGAGGCAGTGCTCGAAGCGGCTAAATCGAAGAACCTGCCCGTGAAAGAAGTAACCTCGTTCGAGGCCGTCTCAGGCCACGGCGTCAAGGCCATCTACGACGGGAAGACAGTCCTCCTTGGCAACAAAAAACTCATGAAAGAGAGCGGCGTCTCACTCGGAGACGGCGAGGCCCGCGCGGAAGAGCTCTCGCGAACTGGCAAAACGGTAGTCTTCCTCGCGTCGGGCGGCACGCTCGCGGGCCTCCTGGGGATATCAGACCCGTTAAAGCCCGATTCGAAAACGGCCGTAGAAAGGCTCCGAAAGATGGGCCTCAAGGTTATCATGCTCACAGGAGACAACCGCGTCACGGCCGAGGCCGTGGCAAAGGAAACGGGCATCGACGAATTCATAGCAGAAGTTCTCCCCGACGGAAAGGCCGGCGAGATTTCGAAGCTCCGGGCGAGGGGAGAGAGGGTAGGAATGGTCGGCGACGGCATAAACGACGCCCCGGCGCTCGCCGGGGCCGACGTCGGCTTCGCCATCGGAAGCGGAACGGACGTCGCGATAGAGAGCGCCGATATAACGCTCATGCGGGGCTCGCTCCACGGCGTCGCCGACGCGATCAGGATATCGAACGCCACGGTGAGGAATATAAAAGAGAACCTCTTCGGCGCGTTCGCCTACAACACGCTCGCGATACCGGTCGCGGCCGGGGTGCTTTTCCCGTTTACGGGGATGCTTCTCAATCCGATAATAGCGGGCGCGGCGATGGCCCTTTCGTCCTTCACGGTCGTAACGAACGCGAACCGTCTCAGGTGGTTCAAGCCGTAAGAAAATCAGAAGGTGACTCGAATGACGCTTCTAGTAAATATTCTCGGTCTGGCCGCCGCGGCCTTCATAGTCTGGTGGTTCTGGCTCTCGAAAAACCGTCCCGAAGCGAAAGCCGGCGACAGCGCGCTCGACATAATAGTCGACGGCGGCGTTTACGAGCCCTCCGTCATACGCGCCGGCGCGGGAAAGCCTCTCAGGCTGAGATTCCTCCGGAAGGACAAAAACCCCTGCGCCGAAAAGGTTATCTTCAGCGGGCTCGACGTAAGCGCGGACCTCCCCCTCGGGCAGCCGCGCGAAATAGTGTTCACGCCCGCAAGCCCGGGTGAGTACGAATTTACATGTCAGATGGCCATGTACAGGGGGAAGCTGATTGTTGAGCCCGGACGCGAATGACGCGCGTACCCGTCCGGCCTTTCTGCGCCGTTCCTGAAACCGCGGCGCAAAAAAGTCCTTTTCGTGCGGAAACCTCGCCGCACGAATCCAGACAAGAAGTCCAGTCTGTCTTAAGAACTACATCCGGGAGCTTCCTGAAGCGGGCTTGGCCAGGTCCGTTAGGAAACCTTGTTGACCTTGCTGGCCTGAAGACCCTTGGGGCTTTCGACTACTTCGAATTCGACCTCGTCGCCTTCTGCCAGGGTCCTGAATCCAGCCCCTTCGATAGCGCTGTAGTGGACGAAAACATCCTTGCCGTTATCCTGCTCGATAAACCCGAAACCTTTCGACTCGTTAAACCATTTTACCTTGCCTTTCAAAGCAATTCCTCCGAAGAATAATGTCAATCCAAGAGTACATATTTTTAATATTTAGTCAACAGAAATAAGCAAAATTAATGAGAGGTTCTGGCAGTTTGACAACGAAAGCCCGACTATATAGCCTTGGGAGTGACCGCCCCTTCGAGGAGGGGCCGAAACATAACGCGAAAAAATTCCCGCAGGAGGAAAATTATGTCACAGGAAAGAGCCAGCTTGGTGACCATGAAAGGAAACCCCGTAACGCTCGTCGGGCACGAGGTAAAGCCCGGGGACGCCGCCCCTGATTTCACCCTCTACGCAATGCCCGGAGCGCCGGTCGGCCTCCACGATCTCGAGGGCAAGGTGAAGGTGTTCAACGTCATCGTCTCCGTCGATACGCCTGTCTGCGACATCCAGACGAGGAGGTTCAACGAGGAGGCGGCAAAGCTCGGAGACGACGTCGAGATCTTGACTATAAGCATGGACCTCCCATTCGCGCTCAAGCGCTACTGCGCCGCCGAGGGCATAGACAAGGTCCAGACCCTGTCTGACTACAAGGACGCGTCCTTCGGCGAGAATTACGGCGTCCTCATAAAGGAGAACAGGCTCCTTGCGAGGTCCATATTCGTCGTCGACAAGAACGACAAGGTCAAGTACGTCGAAATAGTCCCCGAGATCGCGTCAGAGCCCAACTACGAAGCGGCGATCTCGGCCGTGAAGGCGGCGCTTTAAGACTGGCGTAAAGGTTTTCGGAATCTTCAGCGGCGGCGTAAGCGAACGGCCCCGCTCGGCGCCCCGGTTTGGGCATGCGCCGGCGGCTGTGTATGCTTATATTTACAGGTATTAGGTAAATTCGGCGAAGGAGGCTGAAAGAAGTGGGACTCGGAAAATTCCTGAGCGGGCTCTTCTCGGGCGAAACCCCCGCGGACACAAAGCAGTCAGGCGACGCCGGGCATATTAAAACCGGCGATGCGCCCCGGGAAAATACCGCTCCGGCCGCGCTTGCGGATTCCCCGGCTGAAACGCGCGCGCAGGAAAGCGCCGCCGCCCCTTCCTCGCTCGAAGCTGTGGCGTCGGATGCGCCCTCCGCCGAGCCGCCTCAGGTCACGGAAGAAAAGGTCCTCGAAATCCTCAGCAACGTTTACGACCCGGAGATACCTATCGACATCGTGAATTTAGGGCTCATCTACGGCATCGAGATCGACGGCGGCAACGTCCGCATCGAGATGACAATGACAGCCCCCGGCTGCCCTGCGTCGACGCAGATCGCGGGCGAATCGAGGCTCCTCGTCGAGGAGATTCCCGGCGTCGAATCCGTCGACATAGAGCTCGTCTGGGACCCGCCCTGGGACCCGAGCAAGATGAGCGAAGAGGCACAGCAGAGCCTCAATTTCTGACGGCCGTAAAGGGGCGCGCACCTGATCCCCGGAGAATCGAGCGACAATGCCCTGGCTTCCCAAAGGCATATTCATCACAGGAACGGACACGGGCGTAGGCAAAACGGTCATAACGGCGGCGCTCGCGCTGTCCCTTAAAAACACCGGGCTGAATGTCGGCGTCATGAAGCCCCTGCAATCGGGCTCTTCACTCCCGGGGCTTACGGACATCGAATTCCTGCGAATGGTGCTCGGTGAAACTTCTCCCGACGATTGCGTCTACAGCTTCGAAGCCCCTCTCTCCCCGCACGCTGCCGCGGCCCTTTCGGGAGAAACAATAGACATCGACAGGATAAAATCTGCATACGGGAGAATCGCATCCGCCCGCGACGTCGTCCTCGTCGAGGGGGCCGGCGGTCTTTTAGTCCCGATACTCGAAGACTATCTCATGGCCGACCTCGCGCGCAATCTCTCTCTTCCTCTCCTCGTCGTAGCGCGTCCCGGTCTCGGCACCGTAAACCACACTTCGCTCACAATCGAGTGCGCGCGCATGAGGGGTCTCGCAGTCCTCGGGGTGGTCATAAACGCGTTCCCGGATTCTCCCGGGCTCGCGGAGAAAACGAACCCTTCCGCGATCAAAAAACAGACCGGTGCGCCTCTTCTCGGAGTCTATCCGGAGGATCCTTCTCTCAACGTTGCCGAAGGGTCTCCCGGGGCCATGGAAAGGCTCACTCCGCGGGCCTTCGCGCCCGTTTTCGGCGGCTCCTTCGACGAAGGGAAATTTATTTCCGCCCTCGAAAAAAAATTTAATATTTTCTGAGCCTTCTCTCACACTCGAAAGGCGCATCCACCCGTTTTTAAGGCCCTTCGGAGCACTTCCGGACTGGTGCTCCGCAAACTTGACAGATTCCCACGTTATGATATACATACTGTGCGTTTTTTGAGTAGTAGCTTTGCACTTCCAAATGGACACACTCCATAGCTAAGGTAAATAGGATGAGTAGACGGATAAAATTGTTTTTAGTACCTGTACTGTCTATCTTCGTTTTCGTCGGATTTTATTTTTTCGACAATAACGCGGAAAGCAGCGACAAAGGGCCCGTTCAGCCTATAAGGTTCAGTCACAAGATACACGCCGGCGAAGACCAGATTCCGTGTCAGTACTGCCATAGCTTTGTCGATGTGTCTCCCAACCCCGGTATTCCCTCGATGCAGAAATGCATGGGATGCCACACCCACATATCGGGGCGCGACGTCGATTACGACTTTGGCGGAACTATTATCAACATTCAGTCCGAGATCGCGAAGGTCAGGGAGTTCTGGGCCAAGAAAGAGCCCATACCGTGGATCAAGGTCAACTCCATGCCGGGGTATGTCCACTTCAATCACAAGAGGCATATAAAGAGAGGCTTCGACTGCGCAGTATGTCACGGCGACGTCGCCAGCATGGATCAGGTGCATAAGGTCAACAGGATGAACATGGGCTTCTGTATAACTTGCCATACGGAAAACGCCAAGGACCACGAAGAGCTGACTCACCTGAAGGACTGTTTGACCTGTCATTATTAATTTGGAGGAGGAGATGTCTCAAGACAAAAAGGGTGGTATCAAGAGACGGGATTTTCTCAAGATAATCGGAGTGGCCGGCGGCTCTGCAGCCGTAACCGGCGGATGCTCCGAGCCTGTTGAGCAGCTGATCCCATACGTCATCCCGCCCGAGGGCATTATCCCCGGGGTACCTAACTGGTATGCGAGCACCTGCCGGGAATGTCCGGCGGGCTGCGGCATCCTCGTGAAGAACCGCGAAGGACGCGCAATAAAGATAGAAGGCAACCCGAATCATCCCGTCAACAAAGGCGCGAGCTGCGCCCAGGGCCAGGCGATACTGCAGGGCCTCTACAACCCGGACCGCACGAGGTCCCCGCTCCTGACGAACGACCTCGGCAGGCGCCAGCCCACCGGCTGGGAAAACGCCCAGAAGGTCCTTGCCGCGAAAATCGACGAAGTAAGGAAAAAAGGACAGAACGGCAGAATCGTATTCCTTTCGGACAACGTAACTGGCGCTTTCGGTGCACTCATCGACGACTGGATGGAAGCGATAGGCGGAGTTCACATCTCCTACGAAACCTACGCCTACGAGCCGCTGAAAGAAGCCAACAAGAGAACCTTCGGAATCGACAAAATCCCAACCTATAATATAGACAAGGCGAAATATCTCCTTTCCTTCGGCGCCGACTTCATGGAAACCTGGCTCTCGCCGACTCTTTACACGAAGCAGTTCAGCGAGATGCACAGCTTCAGGGACGGCTCGATGGGCAAGTTCGTCCAGGTCGAGCCAAGGGCTTCCATGACAGGCGTTAACGCCGACGAATGGGTCTCCATAATCCCCGGCACCGAGGGCATTTTAGCGCTAGGCATTGCGAACATTATAGTGAGCGAAGGGTTTTCGCAGAAGGGGGCCGAGCTCTCGTCCGTGCTGAGGGATTATCCGATAGATAAAGTCTCCGAGGCGACAGGCGTTCCGACAGATACGATAAGACAGATCGCGCAGGACTTTTCCTCCATGCAGCCGAGCCTCGCGATAGGCGGCGGCACGGCGATGACCGGCACTAACGCGACAGAAACCCAGGTCGCTGTAAATATATTGAACTACGTTTCAGGAAATATCGGCGAAACGATAGACTTCGCGCATACCCTCAGCATAAGCGACGCGAGCCCGTTCTCGGAGATGCTGTCGCTTATCGATTCCATGGCCAATGGCGGCGTGGACATCCTCATGATCTACAACGTAAACCCCGTGTTTACCATTCCGAAGTCTACAGGCTTCGAGGATGCGATTTCGAAGGTGCCTTTCGTCGTCAGCTTCTCCAGCTTCATGGACGAGACGACAGAAAAGGCGAAGCTCATAATGCCCGACAACACAACCCTCGAAAGCTGGGGCGATTTCATTCCGGGCCCGGGTATACACGGTCTCATCCAGCCTTCCATGACCCCCGTCTTCAATACGAAGAGCACGGGAGATGTGATTCTTGGAGTCACTGCCAACATCGAGGACCTGAAAGAAAGATACAAGGAAACAGCTACATTCTACGATTATCTGAGGGAGTCCTGGAAAACGGCCTACTCAAGCGTGGCCGGGCTCGGCTTCGATTCCTTCTGGAACAAGGCCCTCGAAAACGGCGGCTATTATTCGGACGTCCCGCCGGTACAGGTTTCCCTGTCGGCCGGGCTTTCCGGAGCGGCGCTTCCCGAGGCCGCGTTCAGCGGCGACGGCGATTACTTCTTCGTCGCATACCCGTCCTATAAATATTACGACGGCAGGGGCGCCAATAAGCCGTGGCTACAGGAGCTGCCGGACGCCCTTTCTACAGGCGTCTGGGATTCGTGGGTCGAAATCCATCCCGACACCGCTTCCAATCTCGGCGTCAAGTTAGGCGATTACGTCGTAATCGAATCTCCCCGGGGGAGCATCGAAACCCAGGTATATCCCTACCCCGGCACGAGGCCCGATACGGTAGCGGTAATGATCGGCCAGGGCCACACGAGCTACGGCAGATACGCGAAGGACAGGGGCGTCAACCCCGTTTCGATTCTGCCCCTTGCGACCGACAAGCTTTCGGGCGGCTTTGCATGGCTCAGCTCTAAAGTCAAGCTTACCAAAACGGGAAAGCACGCACAGTTCGTTCAAACACAGTATACGACGCACCAGCACGACAGGGGTATCGCTCAGGAGGTAACCCTGACCGAAATGCAGAAAGGACTTCCTCCCGTCGATCACGAGCTGCCCGGTTTCTATCCGCCTAAGGAGTACGCGAGGTACCGCTGGGGAATGGCGATAGACCTCCAGAAATGCACCGGTTGCGGAGCGTGCGTAACGGCCTGCTATGCCGAGAACAACATCCCCTTTGTCGGGAAAGAGCTCGTA
>PJQE01000013.1_pt1 | contig 22737 bp, 17 predicted proteins | sample 1503751 | NCBI WGS metagenome assembly PJQE01 (sample SAMN07775948, study PRJNA414020) | Biofilm metagenome, whole genome shotgun sequencing project. | reverse complement strand
GATTCCCGGAGCGCCGGGGTTTCGGATGCGAGGTTGATGTAGTATGGGGTATGGATGAAACAATCCGAGAGTCCGAATGACACGCAGGAGCTCTTGAAAGAAGCGACGAGGGAGTCTGTCAACGCCGGGGGCTTCCCGCCGCGCGGGGAGCGGGAGAATATCTGGAAGCATTCGCAGCCGAGGGCGTGGGCGCTCTCTGGGGCCTTGTCGATGCCGCCCGCGATGGAGACGTGACAGCCGAACTTCATAGAGGTAGTAATTTACCGGATTTGAAAGAATCGTGGAGAGGGATTCTATTTCCGCTATTGCAAAATGTTTTTCTTTTTCTGCTTTGCACCCCAAATCCTTTAAAGAATAAAACGAAAAGGAAATGGGGGCTTGAGCAATAGCGGAATTAAGAAAGCGAATCGGGATGATCCAGAACACAAAAACAAAAATGTCCGATAATGTATCTTATGTTAACTATAATCAGGGCGACTTCTCGGAAGCATTCTTCCAGCAAAAGGAAGCTGTGATTCTGTCGCGGGCTAAAACAGTAAAGAGAACTAAAACTAAATCCCCCCATCCCTCCTTTTCCTAAGGAGGGATTAAAAATGAAAGCGAAAAACATAAATTTTCATGAACCCTTATGTAATTAGAAACGAGACAGGTGGCTTGTCGAGCGGATTGAGCTGATTTATCCCCCTCACCCTTTATCCCTCTCCCCCGGTGGGGAGAGGGAAAGAAAAAAGAAAGCCGAAAGCTAATGCTCCAGAGCAGTAAGGGATGAGCTTTCGGAGAATCGGCCAAGGGCACTCGATTCCTCGCTTGCTCGAAATCGTAGTTTCCGGCTTCGCGAGCCCTCCGACTTCGCCTCGGACTCCGCCAAGGCTTCGATCGACAAGAAAGCTACGTCGGACAAGCCTCCAGACAGGCAGGATGATTACTTAATAAAACCAGATTGCTTCGCTACGCTCGCAATGACACGTTGCTTGTTTTACAACGATGCGAGACCGGTGATTCATTGTAGCAAACGCACGAAAAATTGTAATCGCACAGCTCTGGCTATACCGGTTGCATGCGGACGCTGTCCGCCACCCCTAGCCCTCCCCCTTCTCCAAGGGGTAGGGGAAATTTACCGCACGGATAACCGGCGTTTCGGCTATCCCTTTACGCTGGTACACTGATGAGGTCGCCTATGCCCGCTGCATCGGATTAATCTAAGGGTGGAACCATGACCAAATTGACCAGGACCTGGCTGCTGCGGATCGCTCTCATTATAATTGCCGGCGTCATCGCCTTCTACGCCTGGAAAACCCTGAGGCCGGACGGGCTGCCGGAGGGATTCGCCGGCAGTAACGGCCGTATAGAGGCGACGGAGATAAATGTCGCCGCCAAGATGTCGGGCCGGATCAAGGACATCATGGTCAACGAGGGCGATTTCGTCACGGCCGGGGAGGTTCTGGCAGTGATGGACACCGCCGTCCTCGAAGCGCAGCTCCGTGAGGCCGAAGCGCAGCTGGAGCGGGCACTCACCGGTATCGAAACCGCACAGAACCAGGCGGCACAGAGGACGGCGGAGAAATCCACGGCGGAGGCCGTCGTCGCACAGCGGAAGGCCGAGCTCGACGCCGCACAGAAACGCCTGGCGCGCACGGAAGCGCTCGCCGAGAGGGGGATAGTCCCCGCCCAGAAGCTCGACGACGACCGCGCGGATCTCCAGAGGGCAAAGGCTGCCGTGAGCGCCGCGCAGGCGCAGGTAGCGGCGGCGGATGCCGCCAGAAGCTCGGCACGCTCGCAGATAATCGCGTCGCAGTCCGAGACCGAGGCCATGCGCGCCACCATACAGCGCATAAAGGCCGATATAGACGACAGCGCCCTCCGCTCGCCGCGAGACGGCCGCGTACAGTACAGGGTCGCCCAGCCGGGCGAGGTGCTCAACGCGGGCGGCGCTGTGCTGAACCTCGTCGATCTCAGCGACGTTTACATGACCTTCTTTCTCCCGACGGAGGACGCGGGCCGCGTCAAGCTCGGCGCGGAGGCGCGCATCATACTCGACGCCGCCCCGCAGTACGTCATCCCGGCCAAGATCTCCTTCGTCGCCGACGTCGCGCAGTTCACGCCCAAATCCGTCGAGACGGCCGAAGAGCGGCAGAAGCTTATGTTCAGGCTGAAGGCGAAGATCCCCCCGGAGCTCCTCAGAAAGCACATAGAGGACGTCAAGACCGGCCTCCCCGGCATGGCGTATGTCAGGCTCGACCCGAATGCCGAATGGCCGGCCCGGCTGGAGGTGCGCCTGCCCCAATGAGCGACCCTACCGGCACGAAAGACGCCCGGACTCCGCCAGTCGTCAGGCTACGGGACGTCGGCCTCCGCCACGGAAAGGTGCAGGCGCTTGACGGCGTCACGCTCGATCTCCCGGGCGGGTGCATGGTGGGGCTTATAGGCCCCGACGGGGTTGGCAAATCCAGCCTCCTGTCACTCATCGCTGGCGCTCGCGCGATTCAGACGGGAAAAGTAGAGGTCCTCGGCGGCGACATGGCCGACGCCCGTCACCGGAGCGAGGTACGCGGACGCATCGCCTACATGCCGCAGGGCCTGGGCAGGAATTTATATCCGACCCTCTCGGTATTCGAGAATATCGACTTTTTCGGCCGCCTGTTCGGGGGCGGTGACGCCGAGCGTCTTCACCGCATCGAGGTTTTGACGAGGGCTACGGGACTCGGGGATTTTCTGGACAGGCCCGCCGGCAAGCTCTCGGGCGGCATGAAGCAGAAGCTCGGCCTCTGCTGCGCGCTTATCCACGACCCGGACCTCATGATACTCGACGAGCCTACTACCGGGGTCGACCCCCTTTCACGGCGGCAGTTCTGGGAGCTCATAGACAGCATACGCGCGGCGAGGCCGGGGATGAGCGTAATCGTGGCCACGGCCTACATGGAAGAGGCGGCGCGGTGGGACTGGCTGGCCGCCATGGACGCGGGAAAGGTGCTCGCCGGCGGGACGCCGGAGGAGCTGCTGGCCCGCACCGGAACGGGGTCACTCGAAGAGGCCTTCATTTCTCTCCTCCCGGAAGAGAAGCGCCGGGACTATAGGAAGGTCGAGATCCCGCCTCGTACAGCCGAGGCCGACGGTGAAATCGCTATCGAGGCCGAGGGCCTGACGAAGCGCTTCGGCGATTTCACGGCTGTCGATCACGTGAGCTTCCGCATAAGCCGGGGGGAAATTTTCGGCTTTCTCGGATCGAACGGCTGCGGCAAAACAACGACGATGAAGATGCTTACGGGACTCCTGCCGCCGACAGAGGGGCGGGCGTGGCTCTTCGGAAAGGAGGTGAACGCGGACGACATCGCGACGCGGCGGCGCGTGGGATACATGTCGCAGTTCTTCTCGCTTTATACGGAGCTGACGGTAAGGCAGAACCTCGAGCTCCACGCGCGGCTGTTCCAGGTGCCCGCAGGGGAGATACCCGGGCGCGTTCGGGAGATGATAGAGCGCTTCGGCCTTAAAGGGACGGAGGATGTGCTGCCCGATGCCATGTCGCTCGGGCACCGTCAGCGCCTTTCGCTCGCGGTGGCCATGGTCCACAGGCCCGAGATGCTCATACTCGACGAGCCCACGTCGGGGGTCGATCCCGTAGCGCGGGACGGTTTCTGGCGCATACTGGTCAATCTCTCGCGGGAGGGCGGCGTGACTATATTCATATCGACCCACTTCATGAACGAGGCCGGGCGGTGTGATCGTATCTCGCTCATGCACGCCGGGCGTGTGCTGGTCGCCGACACCCCGGACGGGGTGGTAAAGAGGAGCGGCACGAATACCATCGAGGAGGCGTTTATCAAATACCTCGAAGAGGACTCGGCCGGGAAAGATGCTGTAAAAGCGCCGGACGGGTCGGACGAGCTGGCCGGAATGCTTTCCGGGCGGGATCACGAGCCGCCGGCTGCCGATACGGACGGATTAAGGCGCTTTTTCGACCCCCACCGCATGCTAAGCTACGCGCGGCGGGAGGCGCTGGAGCTGCAGCGCGACCCTATCCGCCTTACGCTCGCCCTGCTCGGGAGCGTGATACTGCTGTTCGTAATGGGATACGGGATCAGCATGGACGTCGAGGACCTCACGTTCGCGGTCCTGGACAGGGATCAGACCGTTACGAGCCGCGATTACACGCTCAACCTCGCGGGCTCCCGCTACTTTATCGAGCAGTCGCCGATAACCGATTACGCCGACCTCGACCGACGTATGCGCTCGGGGAAGCTGAGCCTGGCTATAGAGATCCCTCCGGGTTTCGCGCGCGACATCGCACGCGGAAGGCCTGTAGAGGTCGGGGCCTGGATAGACGGCGCGATGCCAACGCGCGCGGAGACCGTCCGCGGCTACGTGCAGGGGATGCACGCCCAGTGGCTGGCCACGAAGGCGCGCGAGCTCGGGCGCGGGGATGAGGCGGCCGGGCTGATAAACATCGAGACCCGCTTTCGCTATAATCCCGACGTCAAAAGTCTTGTCGCAATGGTGCCGGCCGTCATACCCGTTTTGCTCATGATGATACCGGCCATGCTCGCCGCGCTGAGCGTGGTGCGGGAAAAGGAGCTCGGCTCCATAATCAATTTCTACGTTACGCCGACGACGCGGCTGGAGTTTCTCCTGGGTAAGCAACTCCCTTATCTGATGCTGTCCATGGCGAGCTTCTTCATGCTTACCTTCCTCGCCGTCACCGTCTTCGGGGTGCCGATGAAGGGGAGCTTCTTCGCCCTGACCCTGGCTGCCCTGCTATACGTCAGCGCGGCCACGGGCCTCGGGCTTTTGATCTCGAGCTTCATGAAGAGCCAGATCGCCGCCATTTTCGGCACCGCGGTGCTCACGATGCTCCCGGCGGTGAGCTTTTCGGGGCTGATCGACCCGGTGTCTTCCCTCCAGGGCGCCGGCAGGGTCATCGGAGAGATCTATCCGACCACGCATTTTCTTATCATTTCGCAGGGCGCGTTCTCAAAGGCCCTCGGCTTCCACAATCTCCTGGGCTCGTTCGTTCCGCTCGTGCTCGCCGTGCCGATACTGCTCGGGCTGTGCGCGGCATTGCTCAGGAAACAGGAGACCTGACCCGTGCGAGCTTCCAACATATTCAACCTGGGAGTCAAGGAGCTCCGGAGCCTCGCCCGCGACCCCATAATGCTGGTGCTGATCATATTCGCCTTCAGCATTTCGATCTACACGTTGGCGACCGCTGTGCCGGAGACGCTTAACATGGCCCCCATAGCCATAGTCGACGAGGACCGCTCCCCTCTTTCGTCACGGATTATCGGCGCTTTCTATCCGCCTTTCTTTTCGCCGCCCAGGCTCATAGACCAGGCCGAGATGGACGCCCGGATGGACGCCGGGCTCGACACATTCGCCCTCGATATTCCGCCGGACTTTCAGCGGGACGTGCTGGCGGGGCGGCGGCCGACGATTCAGCTTAACGTCGACGCCACGCGCATGAGCCAGGCCTTCACCGGGAGCGGTTACATACAGACCATCGTCAACGACGAGGTGCGCGCCTTCGCGCAGCGCTACCAGGATACCGCCGCGCTTCCTGTCGAGCTTACGCTCCGTGCACGCTTCAACCCGGAGCTGAACAAGTCGTGGTTCGGCGCCATAATGGAGATCATCAATAATGTGACGATGCTCTCCATAGTGCTCACGGGCGCGGCCCTCATACGCGAGCGAGAGCATGGGACGGTGGAGCACCTGCTCGTGATGCCTGTCACGCCGCTCGAAATAATGACGAGCAAGGTCTGGGCGATGGGGTTAGTGGTGCTGGCGGCCTCCGCGTTCTCGCTCGTCGTCATCGTGCAGGGGCTGCTGAGCATACCGATCCAAGGCTCTATACTGCTCTTTCTGGCGGGGGCGGCGGCTCAATTGTTCGCCACGACGTCGATGGGGATATTCATGGGCACTATCGCGCGCTCGATGCCCCAGTTCGGCCTTTTGCTGATGCTGGTGCTTCTGCCGCTGGAGATGCTCTCGGGCGGCTCGACCCCGAGAGAGAGCATGCCGGAGGCCGCCCGGTATCTCATGCTCGCTGCGCCGAATACGCATTTCGTTATGCTTGCGCAGGCTATACTCTACCGCGGGGCGGGGTTCTCGGTCGTCTGGCCGCAGTTCGTCGCCATAATAGCGATAGGGGCTGTCCTGTTCGGTATTGCGCTGTCGCGGTTCAGGAAGACTATAGGGCTTATGGCTTAGACGGATATAGTCCGTTTTACGACGCGGCAATACCGGAGATTTATGGCACCATTCGCGCAAAAAGTGATAACAGCACTATCCTGCCTGCGCCGGATGCCTGCGTGCCGGGCGCTGCCCGTCAAATCTCTATCTGTAGGCCTATTTCGATGACGCGGTTAGGGGGGACGTTGAAGTAGTGAGTGGCCGGCAGCATGTTCCGGGAGAGGAAGGCGAAGAGCCTCTTTTTAATCTTGTCGAGGCCGCGTCCGCGGCGGACGATTATGGTTTCGCGCCCGAGGACGAATGTGAGCTCGTTTATCTTGCACTCGATGCCGAGGTCTCTCAGGTGCTCGAGCACGTGGAATATGTCAGGCCTTTCCAGGAACCCGTAGTTGGCGATCACCCTTATGAAGTTGTGACCGAGATCCTCTACCTTCATTTTGTCGGCGCCGTATACGCGCGGGACTGCTTCTGTATAGAGCGTTAGAATGATTATGCGCTCGTGAAAGATTTTATTATGTTTGAAGTTGTGAAGGAGCGTCCTCGGCACGCCGTAAGGGTTTTTGGACATGTAGACTGCCGTGCCCGGCACACGCGGGACGTCTTTTAACATCGGATCGGATAGAAAGATGGAAAACGGTATCTCCTCTTTTCTGAACTCTTCCTGTACGAGGCGCCTGCCCTTCACCCATGTAATGATTATGAAATAAACGACTATGGCGACGAGATAGGGAAACCAGCCGCCCTGGTCGAGCTTTATTACATTCGCGCCGAAGTATATGAGGTCTACGGCGAGTATGAAGGTCGTGAGGAGAACCGCCGCCCATATTCTCCATTTCCATACGGAGACCGAGCATATGAACATGAGAAGCGTCGTTATAACCATGAGGGTCGCTATGGCGACGCCGTAAGCCGCGACGAGATTATCGGTCGAGCGAAAAAGGAGAACGAGAGAGACCGTGCCCGCAAGCATGGCCCAGTTGACGAAGGGAACATATATCTGGCCCATTAGCTCGGGCGAGGTATGGACGACATTTACCCTCGGGAGGAGATCGAGCTGAAGGGCCTGCGACGTGAGGGAGAATGCGCCGGAGATAACCGCCTGCGAAGCGACAACGGTGGCTATCGTAGCCATTACGATGAGCGGGTAAAGCCCCCACTCCGGAACAAGGAGGAAAAAAGAATTCTCAACGGCTTCCGGACGCGAGAGCACGAGGGCGCCCTGTCCGAAATAGTTTATGAGCAGGGCCGGAAGGACTATGCCGAACCAGGCGAGCCTTATGGGAAACTTGCCGAAGTGTCCCATGTCGGCGTAAAGAGCCTCGCCGCCCGTTACGACGAGAAAAACGGCGCCGAGAACCAAAAAGCCTTTCACTTCATTATCGAGGAAAAAATTCACTGCGTATAAAGGATTTATCGATTCCAGCACCGAGGGAACCTTGATTATCCACGAAATGCCAAGCACGGCGAGTGTTAAAAACCAGACCAGCATTACAGGACCGAATAGAGCGCCCACACGGCCGGTGCCTCTACTCTGATACAGGAAGAAACAGAAAAGTATTACTAGGGTTATTGGTATGACGTAATCGTGGAAGACGGGGGAAGCGATTCTGAGCCCTTCGACCGCACTCAAGACCGATATCGCGGGCGTCAGCATGGCGTCTCCATAAAATAGCGCCGCTCCGAAGATGCCGAGGCCGAAAACGAACCTGCTTATTTTTTTCTCCCTCCCGTAGTGGGGAAGGAGGAGTGCAAGGAGCGAAAGGATCCCGCCCTCTCCCTGGTTATCCGCCCTCATGACGTAGGCTGCGTATTTAAGAGAGATGACTATCATGAGGGACCAGAAGACTAGAGAGAGGATGCCGAGCACGTTCTCGTGGAAGGGCTCTATGCCGTATCTCAGAGAGAAGCATTCCTTGAACGCGTAAAGCGGGCTGGTTCCTATATCACCGAAAACTATGCCGAGAGCGACGAGCGCGAGGAGGGAATTCTTACCTACTGAAGATTTCATGGGCTCGTGGCTTTTCATCGATTCAGTTTTAGCTGATCACTGCGAGAACAACGCTCTTATGATACTACAAATTTTAAAAACCGCTATCTGAAATCGGGTATCAAGGGCCGTAAATTTTTTCGTGTCTACTATAAAAGGGAAGGCTTGCGTGATAGAATTAGGGGCGAGCTTCGAAAAGGCAAAGGGCCTCCGCGGATTTTTCGCGAGGCTTGATTCGGAGCTCTCGGGGACCCAGGCATACATTAAATTCGAACGGCTGAAACGGCGCAGAAAGGAAAGTGTTTTCCTGTCTGCGTTTGCGTGTTTCCCGTTCTGTTTGTCCAAGGCATCAGGGATTTCGAAGTGGACAGAGAAGATACGAACTTACATCCTAAAAACATAGTCTCTGCGTACGGCGACCTCCTGGCGCAGATAAACGAGCAGGAAAAACCCGAGGCGCTCAAGCTCCTCCCTGGAGCGCTTCCGGAGGCTGTTCTTCCATTTCCGCATGAGACCATAAGACACGCGCTCGCGATTTATCTCCTTCACCAGGACTACATCGAGGAGAGGGATATAATCGAAGACGCATATGCCTTTCTCGATAACTTCATACCGGACGAGGAGTACGAGCTCTTCCTTTCGCTCCAGGCCTCGATGGAAGAAAAAGACCGCGCCGATCTCGGCCATACGAGATGGAACCGGGACCTCTCCTATACGATGGCTCTTTTGAGGATAAGGACAAAGAGCATGAAGAAGAGAAGGAAGCACGCCTCTCAGGAGCTGAAGGCGTTAAGGCGGATTATAGGTCTTCCCGATAAGATATTCCTCCATGGCGAAGACGACGCGGAAGAGGCGCTCGAGCTGGAGTTCAATCTTTAGGGCCTCCTGCCCTTTTAAAAAGACGAGATCCTGAATTAAATGCCCCTCTTCGCTAAAGCTACGCCGGGCGGGCAGGATAACGGAAGGATGGAGTCGTGATTGAATACCGCGACGTCGGATTCGTGCACGCGTGGCGTGCTGGATTCCCGATACTGGCATTCGGGAATGACAGAAGTGTGGGGATTCCTCGCTCGCTCGAAATCGTAGTTCAGGATGACCAAAAACAAAAAGATAAATCCCCCCTATCCCCCCTTTTTCTAAGGGGGGATAAACAATGTGGTAATCGCACGGCGCGGCTATGCTGGCTGTCGACCAGACGCTGTCCGCAAATTCTTCCGCTGCGGCGCCCTTGCCATAACAAACCTTTTCCTAAGAAAGAAATAAAGATGAGATTCTGAATCAAGTTCAGAATGACGGACTACACATACGAACCCTTCTACCCCACCCATCTCAGAAAAGAAAATTCTAAAAAGGAAATAAAAAAGCGGGGCCCCCTCTTCCGAGGGAGCCCCGCCGTGATTGTCCTGATTGCTTCCGGACAGAAACTCTTCGGGTAATTAGCCCTGGGAGTACTGCGGAAGGAGGAAGCGATGGCGCATCGTGTACTTGAACGGAGTCGAGTACAGGATCGAGCCAAAGTCAGCCTCGGTTCTTTCAACCGTCTTCGTCCAGATGGTCTTGGCCGGCGGGATGATGAGGTTGAAGGTGAAGCTGATAAGACCAACTACTTCCGTGGCCGGTATCTGTCCGCCCATGAAGTCAAACGGGGTTCCAGACATGTACCAGGAGCGGATGTCAGCGCCGGTCGCCGTGCGGATGCTCGCAGGGTTCAGCTGGAAGCGGTGTCCCGTTCCAAATCCCGGCGGCAGCTCGGACGGAAGGTACGTAACTTCGTGAATGCTGTTCGTTACGTCCGGCCTGGTCGTGATACGATAGTTCATGCGGCCCCAGTCAGTCTTGCCGTAGAACGTAGGTCTTACGGAAAGAGGCTTGTCGGAGTAACGGCCGTTAGCGGTGTGGAGGATGTATCCACGACGCTCCATGAGCATGTTGAAGTAGTTGTTGTTGGTCCCGTGCTCGAAAGCTGCGATGTAAGCGGCTTTCTTCGGGAATCCGAACGGCTCCTTACCAGCGAAGATCGGGGAGTCGTTGGAAAGATACATGTAGGGGTAGTACCCGGCTTTGTAGATCTGTCCGTCGCCGGAGTCTACGTTTGCCGAGAAGGTTACGCCCATTTCCATGTATGGCCCAAGCATGGTGTTCCTGTGGATGACGTACCAGAATTCGATAACGTCGTCCTGGATCTGGATCGGCTCGGGGGTTACTGCCTTCATGTCCTTGAGGTCAGCGCGGATAACATAAGCCATCCAGCGGCTTTCCGTATAGGTGAGCGGAATAATGTCGTAGTCAAAAACAGGGTCCGCAACGCCCTGGCTGATGATGTGTATTCTATCCCTGTCGAGTGGTAACGGCGGAACTTCGCCTTCTGCCAACCACGGGTAGCTATATTCATTTGCCTGTAAACCCATTGCAACTACCTCCTATAATTTTTTGTTTCTTCTTTTACTACCGCACTACTAACAAAAGGGCCTAATGCTTACGAGCCCTGGCTGATCGGGAACTGCTGACGCAGGCCGTACTTGTACGGAGTTGCGTAGCCCCTGTAGCTGGCAGGACGCTCGTAGGTCTCGGTCCAGAGAACCTTAGCGGGCGGAATGATAAGGTCGAATACGAAGGAAATAAGACCAGTGACTTCCTGGATCTTTATTTCCGCGCCCATGTTGTCAAACGGGGTCGCCTGAGCGAACCAGTTGATAGCATCGCTGGAAGCGGTGCGGGTGTGCTCCGGCTTAATCTGGAAGCGGTGACCCTTGATGTTAAATGCAGGCGGCAGTTCCGACGGCAGATAGGTGAGCTGCCATTCAGAGCTGGAAACATCCGGTCTGGTGATAACTTTCATGTTGAACTTACCCCAGTCTACCTTTCCATAGAAGAAGGGAGGCGTTACCTGCTTGTCATCGAACTTACCCGTAGCGCTGTGGAGAAGATAGCCGTTACGGGACATTGCAAAACCGAAGAAGTCGGTTCCTTTCTCTCCGCCGTGAACCGAGCACCTGATGTAGGACATCTTCTTCGGGAATCCGAGAACACGACCTGCGTCAACCGGAGCGTCGCCGGTGAGGTACATGTATGGATAGTAACCGGCTTTCCATACATTGCCTTTCGGGTCCTTGTAGCTCGCGGAAATCGTTACGCCGAACTCAAGGTATGGCCCAAGCATGGTGTTCTTGTGGTCAACATACCAATATTCGACCAAATCTGCATTTTCTCCGTCCCAAACCGTGAGAGGCGGATTCGGGCAAAGACGCTGCCTGGTAGCCGCATCTACCCTTACAACAAAGGCAGACCAACGGCTATCCGTGTAAGTCAGAGGGAGAACGTCGATGTCCCACAGCGGGTCCGAAGGGTTCGCTATGATCCACGACTTGATGTCTCTCTCTATTGGAGGCGGTGGAACCTCCTTAGTGAGCTCCCAATACTTCGTTGGGACATTAAGATGACTTGGCATATTACAAACCTCCTTATATAGATTTTTAAAAACCGGATTGTTACCAACCTTTTAGAGGAGAAACGTAGAAAGCTACGAATCAAAACCCCATCTCTTGTACTTATATCAAAAATGGGGGGGTTGTGTCAAGAGGTTTTTTTTAAGAAATGGAAAAAAATTTAAGTTGTGGACTTAATTCCACCAAAATAGAAATAAAGAATTAAGTTTCGGGGTTTTTGGAGTTAAGAATGGACGTTACGGCCGCGGAGAATTCGCCTATTTTTTCTTTGATGACGAGCTCGGCGTCAGAATCGAAGGGCGTGGGCATGAGATTTAGTATTACGAGCCGGGCCCCTGATTGAAGGGCTATGTCGGGGAGGGTGTTGGCCGGGGAGACCTGAAGGGAAGAGCCTATGGCTATGAAGAGGTCTGACTTCCGGGCGAGCTCGAGGGACCTCTGCCACGGGATGATGGGGAGCATCTCCCCGAAAAATACAGCGTTCGGCTTTAAAATGCCCCTGCATTCAGGACAAACCGGCGGGTTTTCGCCGGAAATGACCCTTTCCATGGCCTCGTCCATGGAATGAAGGGAGCTGCATTCGAGGCAGACGACCTGCCGGAGGGAGCCGTGGAGCTCGTGGACCGTGCCCGAGCCGGCGTCCTGGTGGAGGCCGTCGACGTTCTGTGTGATTATCCCCCTGAGCCGCCCTTCCCTCTCGAGCGCGGCGAGAAGGGTGTGGGCCGGGTTCGGCCTCGCGGCCTGTCTTATCGGATGGAGGCTTATAGCGTATTCATAATATTTAGAGGGGTTTCGCCTGAAGCCCTCCAGGGATACGACCGACTGGTCCATCTTTTCCCAGAGCCCGGTCCCGGGGGATCGGTAGTCGGGTATGCCGGACTCGGTGCTTATTCCGGCCCCGGTGAGGGCGACAGCGTTTTCCGAGGAGAGTATGAGCTCGGCGAAAATTTTGGCGTTTTTTAATAAATCACTCATGGTTTAAAAAGAAAAGGGGTGATTCGTCACCCCCTTTCTTTATCATAACACTTGGTTTTTCCAAAATCATACGGCCAGCCGTGCTCCTGAGATTGCCGCGGTCGCAAAAATTCGCTCCCTCGCAATGACGGATACGGCAACCGGGCCCACCCTACTTGCCCAGTATGCTTACGACGCAGGTTATGCCGTCCATCGCCGGCTGGGCGCCGCCCATTGTTTCTATGATGCCGACCTTGGCGTTCTCCTGCTGACGCGCGCCTGCCTCGCCGCGGAGCTGCCATACTATCTCCGCAGTCTGAAGGAGACCCGTCGCCCCTACGGGATGACCCCTCGACAGGAGGCCGCCGCCGGGGTTGACCGCGACGCCGCCCGAGTTAATCCAGGTGCTTCCGTCTTCTATGAGCTTAACGCCCTCCCCTTTTCCGCAGAATCCGAGGGCTTCGTAAACCATCATCTCGGCTATCGCGAAGGCGTCGTGGATTTCGGCGACGTCCATGTCCTCGGGGCCGAGCCCTGCCATCTCGTATGCCATTCTGGTTGTCCGCTGGACATTCTCGGACGGGTCGCAGGTAAGGCCCTTCGGGCTCGAGTACTTGCCGGACTGGGCTACGCATCCGAGGACCTTTATCGGCTCCTTCGTCGCGAGCTTGTCGACGAGCTCTTTCGAGCAGAGAACCGCCGCGGCCGCGGCATCGCCTACGGGGCAGCACATGTTCCTGTTAAGCGGGTCCGCGATCATCGGCGCGCTTAAAACTTCTTCTATGGTAGTTTCTTTTCTGTACTGCGCCACGGGGTTCATAGAAGCGTGCTTTCTGCTCTTTACGACCACTTTCGCGAGTTGCTCCGGGGTAACGCCGTATTCCATCATGTACCTCTTGGCCCTCATGGCGTAGAGGCCTGGCATGCCCATTCCGAGCGCGACTTCTATATCGTCTTCTTCGAGGGGAAGCGGGCCGCCCGACATTACGCGGCTCAGGTTTTCGACCCCGAGGGCAAGCGCTATGTCGTACTGACCGTACGCGATTGTCCTCCAGGCCTCCCAGAATGAAAGCGTGCCACTGCCGCAGGCGCCTTCGACGTTGATCGTGGGCTGGCCCACGAGCCCTATTTCCTTAAGTGTTCTCTGTCCGACGCCCATGCCCTGATAGACATGGCCGCAGAAGGCTATTTCTATCTTTCTCGGATGAATGCCGGCGTCCTTGATGGCCGCCCACGACGCCTCGCGTCCGAGCACGTGAGCCGCCTTTTCCGGGAACCTGCCGCATGGGGTGGTCCCGACGCCCAGTATATATACGTCTCTCATTTTTAAAACCTCCTAGGGAAAGCTTACCGGTATTTTAAAAATTTTAACAACTAAAGGCAAGTGAATGGGGGGTCTAAAAAATAAAAAGAGCCCTTCCGACTATTCGAAAGGGCTCCTGTTATTTTTGAACTTTCGGGTTTTGCCAGCGCTTCTACCCAAAGCTTATTGCGGGGTCTGCGAAGCTACCCACGCGGCAACCGGCGTCCACTTCCCGGTGAGGATAAGCATGCCGGGGATGAGCAGCGTTACGATGGACTCTATCACGAAGAGCCATGCAACTGCCGGAGCAAGGGCCTTGCCGAGGGAGAATACGAGCCAGCAAAGGAGGGTCAGGAGCGCCCATGCCCAAGCGAAGTAGGCATAGTACTTAAACCCTGGAATAACCGCATCGAGGTTCATGAAGTGCAGGCCGTACCAGACGAAGACTACGGTCGCGAAAAGACAGAACCACCCGAGGCCCTTTGCATCGTATCCGTGAATGAAGATACCGGCAACCATGAGGTAAATAAGGGCGAAGACCGATATTAAAGCGGTCGCGGCGGTTTGTCCCTGGCCGTGAAGCTGCCATGCCGATATTAAAATCAATATGGCTACACCCAGGTTCAGTACCCCGACTTCCTTGGCGCCTGTTTTGCCGAGGACGGTCATACCGTTACAGAAGAACACAAAACCCACCAGCAACAGAACGTAGCCTAGCAATAGATCTATTACCATATCTCTCCATACCTCCTTAAGTTATTTGTGTGATATTTGTGGATTTCCACCTTCCACAGAGGCTATACCAACCATATGGATGGTTTTTATCACACTTGGCGAACCAATGTCAAGACACTTTTTTAGGATCCGGCTGAAAATTTTATAAAAGAGACGTACTTAAGAAATAAATTGTGAATTATAGGTAAGAGTTAGAACGGGGCGGGGCGAAGCTTTGTCTATATGAGGGGCGGGAATGGGATGTTCCCGCCCTGTTTTTGCAGTGTTTTCAGGATTCTTTTCTCTGTACGAGTATAACCCACTTGCCCTTCTGGACTATTTCGCCGGACTGGTTGTGGACATTTACCTCGAATATCAAAAAGCCCATGTTCGGGCGCTTGTGCTCCCTCTTTTCGACGAGCTTGCGGGTGATGTGAATCGTGTCGCCGAACTTTACGGCCCCCGAGAAGCGCCAGTCCTCGAGCCCCATGAAGGCTATCGTCGCGAGGCGGGGCATCGTGAACCAGAGCCCGGATGCAACCGAAAGGACGCAGAGCCCGTGCGCCACCCTGCCTTTGAACACAGTGTTCTTGGCGAACTCCTCGTCTATGTGCATGTTGTTAAAGTCCCCGGAAAGGCCGGCGAAGCTCACGACATCCGTTTCGGTTATCGTCCTGCCGGTGCTCTTGTGCTCGGCGCCCTCCTCGAGGTCTTCATAAAAAACCCTGGTATCTTCCTGCGACATTTCGAATTCTCCTCTTTTAAGTTGATAAGGGCCGCCTGCTTGCCCCCTGCCCTGCCCGCTTACTTCGTCGGCCTGAACTTGGGAAGCGTGACCTCGGGCGTGACGTCGTCGAACACGACCTCGACGTCCATGCCGACGTGAACATCCTTTACGTCGCAGTCGACTATATTCGTCATCATCTTAACGCCTTCTGAGGTTTCGACAAGCGCCACTATATAGGGCGGATCGTCCTTATAGGCCTTGGTCGGACCCATGTGGTGAATGGAGTAGGTCCAAACCTTTGCCTTTCCGCTCGCCTTTACCCATTCAATGTCCTCTGACATATCGTTGCCCGGGGAAATGGCGCGGGGATAGAAAAAGAACTCTCCAGTCGCCTTTGACCTCGGGAGCACGAGCTCGTGCTTCTTGGCGGCGTCCCAGTAGGGCTTTGTTTCCGGACGAAAATCCGGCAGTGGTTTCTCGTATGGTTTATTTTCGGCCATTGTCGTTGAATCTCCTTTTGATTATGAAAGGGCTTCTTTCCCTAAGAGTATCGTGCTGTGGGCGGATACGATGCCGCCGTTTCCGTGTACGAGCGCAACTTCCGCGTCCTTTACCTGCCTCGGCCCGGCCTGGTTTCTGAGCTGAAGGACGGCTTCGACCACGTGGTGCATGGCGCCGAGGTGCGCCTGGGACAGTAGACCGCCGTGCGTGTTCACAGGAAGGTCCTTTCCTATCTCCATGCGTCCTTCGAGTGCGAATGCGCCGCCCTCCCCTTTCGGAACGAACCCGAGCCCTTCGAGCTCGAGGAGAACGGTGATCGTAAAGCAGTCGTAGAGGAACGCAACGTCTACGTCCTTGGGCCCGAGCCCGGCTGTTTGGAACGCCTTCTGCCCGGAGGTGTTGACGGCGTTATATATCTGGTCGAGGTCCTTGAGCGAGGTTAGGTACTGGTGGGAGTATCCCTGACCCATGCCCCAGAGATATGCGAGCGGGTTCTTTATGCCGAGCTCTTTTGCTTTTGCTTCTGTCGTGACTATGAACGCGGCGCCGCCGTCGGAGATGATGGAGCAGTCGTACTTCGTGAGGGGCTCGGCTATGATGCGCGAGTTTACTACTTCCTCGATCGTAAGGGGCTCCTTGTTCATGGCGTTCTCTTTGTTGGCCGCGTGCTTACGCATCGTGACGGCTACGGCCGCCAGGTGCTCGCGGGTGGCGCCGAAATCGTGGAGATATCTCTGTGCGGCGAGCGCGTATCCGCCGGGGGTGGTGAGACCGTAGGGGAATTCGAATTCGGCGTGGCACATTTCTCTTATGAGGGCGACCATACCGGAAGAGGATATGCCGGAGAGGGTGTTGTCACCCCTTACGCAGAGTACGACCTCGGCCTGCCCGGAGGCTATAGCCATCGCGGCCTCGGCCGCCATCCAGACTGCGGTCGCCCCGCCGACGGCCACCGACGAGAAGAACCTCGGCCTGAGACCGAAGTAGTCGGCAAAAGTAGTGCAGTGCATGAACGTATGCTCGACGAGCGAGAATGCGGTGACGAGACCGTCGACGTCTGATTTCTTGATTCCCGCATCTTCTATCGCGAGCTTGGACGCCTGCGAAAGGAAGTGGAAGGAACTCTTGTTCGGTATCTTTCCCTGCTCCGTTTCCCCAACGCCGGCTATGACGATTTTATTTTTCTTGAGAACCTCTCTGGCCTCTTTTATGGTAGGTGAGCCGTCTGCCATTTGTATTCTCCCCCTGTTTTTAAATTTTTGCGGAAAAATATATTAAATAGACCTCGATAAATGTCAACCGCGGAGCCGGGCGCCGGGAAGATGAAACCGCAGCCGTGAAGTGGAGTGCCGCTTCGGCTCCCTCGGTTAAGATGCCGGTGGGATATCGGGTGATTCAAACCTTCCGGTTCTGCCTGCCTCTGGCCAACGACTCGGCCACCGCTTCGGCCACGAGCTCACAAAGAGTGCCGACATAGAAGTTCCTGGCCTTACTTTTATCGTCTCTCGGGACGCTCTTGTACGGGAAGGAAACCCTTACCCTTCGAGCTATCTTTGCCGGATCGAGAAATGCCCCTTTCTCTTCTATGTCCAGAACCCGGTTTACGGCTATATCCTTACAGGCCCTGTGCGCACCTTCTTCGACTACTTCCTCGATGAGTCTGATGTCGATGAGGTTGTCGTATGTCTCGAAAATCCTCTTCCTGAAAATAGCTTCTCTTATGTCTTTACGAACCCTTTCTTTGTCGTTGTCGACCGTTTTGGAAGAACCGTTTTTTCCCGCTACATAGGTAGTGTCATCGCTGAGGGTTCTTACACTATTTATCTTCTTCTTATATTTGTCTTCTTTGGGTGACATTTTTGTCACCCCCCCGGGTGATGATATTGTCACCCCCCGGGTGACATTTTTGTCACCCTCCCCCCTGACAATTTTGTCATGCCCATTAGGTGCCCATTTTTTATTGAATTTTTGCTCGGGAACAGCCGCTTCGGGCATGAGCCTACCTACGCTGATCTCATCTTCTTCATCGTCGCCGAACCCCTTTTCTTCGAGGTATTCGTCACCCTTGTTGAGCTCTTCGATGAGCTTCTGAACGAGGGGGCGGAAGTCGAATACGGTCGTTACCTGGGCCCCGGTTTCCTCATCGAAGCGAGGGGATTTTATGAGGAGGCCGAGCTCCTCGAGATCCTGCGTGATGCGCTTCACGCTTCTCTCTTCTATGCCAGACCTCTGGGCGAGAGTGGAGTAGCTCGGGAAGGGGTATTTGGAATCCCATTTGTAGGACATGATGTCGATTATGAGCATGACGTGTTTTGGTTTGAGACCTATCCTGGATCTGTATCTGAGGAGGATGTTGGGGACGCTCGTGAAGCCTTCGTCGAGTATCTCTCCCCATATCTGAACTATCTTTGTTTTGTCCTGTTTTTTATCGGACATCAGCCTCTCTGAAAGGACCGTTTCTGGTTCCTTAGCCGGGTATCAAAAAGCTTGACATTTAAAAGTGAGAAAAGGTATCATTAGGTTGTTCCACCTTCCGGTTGCCGCCGTTGTTTTATGCGAAACGCTAAAGCTTCGGCGGCTTTTTAATGCCCAGCTCAGCCTTATTATATGATTTTTGGCCGGTTAAATCAATCGGCGAAAATCCCCGCCGGGGGCTTATCTCTTCGCGGGGAGGATATGGCCCCCTACCCTATCGACTTGATATAGTCGTTCGGAATTGATATAAATAATTTGGGAGCGCCCGAGTTCCTCGGAACTTCTTTTCACGCCAAGATAAAGACCCTGCCCGGAGGTTTAGACAGCGCATGAAGGTTATAGCGGTAGCCAATCACAAGGGAGGGGTGGGAAAGACGACGACTGCGGTCAACCTTGCGGCGTGTCTCGTGGAGAAAGGCGCGGATGTTTTAATAATAGACCTCGACCCCCAGGGGAACGCCACCACGCATCTCGGCTTCAGCCCGAACGATTTCGATGTGACGATAAACGATGTGCTCACCGATCCCACGAGTAAGGCGGACATAAACGGGATAGTAATCGAGCACGGGACGAAGGGGCTATATCTCGCGCCGGCGAATCTTTCGATGAGCCGGGCCGATCTCTCGATGTCGGCGCTCATAGAAAAGGATCACCGGCTGAGAAAGTCCGTTAACAGGCTGAGGAAGAGTTATGATTTTGTGATAATCGACTGCCCCCCTTCCCTCGCGACGCTTTCGGTGAACGCGTTCTTTGCGGCTGACGATGTGATCATAGCCGTGCAGACGCAGCCCATGGCGCTCGAGGCCGTAAGGATGATAGACGAGACGCTTTACGAGGTGTATTCGTCGAGGCCGGATTTTCCGATAGTGCCCTACGCCCTCCCGACCATGCACGACAAGCTGACGACCATAAGCAGCACGGTGCTCGAGGCGATTAATCAGAAGTTTAATCCGAACGTGTTTTCCCCCATACATTCGAATGTGAAGCTGAAGGAGGCGAGCGGGTATGGAAAGCATATACTGGAATATGACCCCCTCTGCGCCGGGGCTACGGATTACAGGAGGCTGGCCAAGGAAGTGATGTCGATCTATGAAAGAGAAAAGGAAGAAGGGAGAAAGTACATCATCCGAAACTCCTGAGAAAAAAAGGGCGTCCGGCGGGCGCCTCTCGGGAATGCTGGAGTCGATGGAGAAGCGCGGGAGTCCTGTGAACGCGCATAAGGTGGCTACGGCCTATTTCGAGAGCTTCAGGAAAGACAGGAATATACCGGACGAGCCCGGGGAAGAGCCGCACGAGGACGAGACTGCCGCGGTAGATACCGGGGTAGAAAGTGTGGAAACTACCGCGGTAAGTAGTGCGGTAAAAAAGACTTCCGGAGAGAAAAAAACGCCGAGGGCATCGGCTAGAGCCGCCGCGCGCGACGGGGACCCCCTTTTGACGATTTCCGAGCAAAAAGTATACGAGTCTATATATAAGGTGAGCGAGGGGTCGGGCGTGGAGGGAGTGCGGGTCGGGCTCAAGGAGCTGAGGGAGCTTGCGGGCCTTTCGGACAAAACTGTCAGACTGGCCGTTCATTCCCTTAGGGAGAAGCTTAATATAGAGGTGTTGGAGCAGTCGCTCGGGGTTTACGGAAGGAAATATAGGGTATACGGGCTCGAAGAGGTGCACCGGAGGAGGCTCGAAAGCGGCTTGGTGGTGGACCCCGTTACGAAAAAGGTGCTGGCGGGGGGCAAGATGGGCGATACCGCGGTAGGTAGACCGGTAAGTAATGCGGTATCTACTGCAGTAAATACTACGGTAATTACCGCGGTAGCTACCGCGGTAATTGAGCTTGAGACCGGAATTGCGGATATGGAAGCGGTTTTCGAGAGGTATACGGGGGAGAAACCGGGGGATGAAGTCAGGGCGTTTTGCGAGAGGAATGCCGGGACGGATGCGGGGGTTATAGAGGCGGCGGTTATACTGACGACACTCAAAGGGAAGGGGCGCGCGGAATCCCTAGCGGGATTTATAGAGGATGTGGAGCTCGAGCTCGCGAGGCTCGGGGCCCCGCTTCCGGCGGGTTATCTGGAAGGCCTCAGGGGAGTCTGGGAGAGCCTGAGGAAGAAAGCCTGAATTACAGCACTATCAGCCTCCAGCAAGGGGGATTAAAGAATAAATCTCTACATTCGTTCGAAATGACAACGATAAAGACGAGATCCTGAATGTTTTGGTTTGAGCTGCTATGGAGTACCAGATTAGCTTCAGTGCGGTCAGCCAAGGGCTCTCGATTCCTCGCTCACTCGAAATCGTAGTTCAGGATGACTACAAAAGATAAAGACCGGATTCCCGATACATGCATTCGGGAATGACAGAATAGAGATAATCACTCATCTGGAAGCGTTGCGGGAATTGCAGAGTATAAAAATGAATCCCCCTTATTCCCCCTTTTCTGAGAGGGAATGAAAGTAAAAGCTCCGGTGCACGATAGGGTGATAATAACGGCGGCGGTACGTCCGTCGGATGTCGGTGCATTTCCTTTTTTCGGAATTTCGGAATTTCGGAGCATTCCGAAATTCCGGGGTGTGCGCATCGGGTCATATCAAACATCTCCGGCTTATGGGAACCTGGCTACATAATACAGCTATCATTCGTGTTTGCACACGGATTCACTCTTCATGTCTAAAGTATGAGCGATCTGCAGGGGCGGGGATTGATCTTACAGTATCGTGTTCCGGGGCCCGGTCTTTCCTGAGAGCGAAGAGTTGGTAGAAGAAATCTCGACGCTACACTTTATCCGTACTTGCCTACATGTGAATTCCTTTTAACCTTAGTAAGTTATGAGCATTGATAAGGAAAAGGCGAGTACGGTTCCGCCTTCGCCGGGGGTTTACCTTCTGAAGGACGGGAAGGGGAGGTCGCTTTACGTGGGGAAGGCGAAGAACCTCCGGAGCAGGGTGTTCTCGTACCTTAACGACGGGGAGGAGCCGGCGCGCCCGCATATCGCCTATCTAATGGACGAGGTGGAGGACCTCGATTACTTCGTCACGCGAAGCGAGCGAGAGGCCCTCATGCTCGAAAATTCCCTCATAAAGCAGAAGAAGCCGAAGTACAACATAAGGCTCCGTGACGACAAAAATTATTTGTCGCTGAGGCTCGATCCGAAGGAGAGATTCCCGCGTCTCACGCTCACGAGACGGGTGCTCAAGGACGGCGCCGTCTATTACGGGCCGTTCGCCTCCTCGGACGCCCTGAAGAAGGCCAAGAGGCTCATACACAAGGTGTTTCCGCTGAGAGACTGCACGGACGAGAAGTTCAGACGGCATGCGGCGCGGCCGTGCCTGAGCTATTACATGGGGCAGTGCATCGGGCCGTGCGCCGGGAAGGCGAGCGAGGAGGAGTACGGCGAGGTTGTCGAGCGCGTCAGACTATTTTTAAAGGGTGAAAAGGGCCGGATTATAGAGATACTGAAGGAGAACATGGAGAAAGCTTCGGGGGAGACTAGGTACGAGGACGCCGCCCACTACAGGGACCAGGTGAGGCTCCTCGAAAAAAATCTCGAAGCGGAGATGTTCATAACACCGGATACGAAGGACAGGGACGTCGTCGGTTACCACAGGGAAGGGCAACACGTGGAGTTCGCGGTGCTCTTTTCGAGGGGCGGGACGTTCATAGACGGGGCCGAGTATTCGTTCAGGAATACGGCCGGATCGGACGAGGAGCTTCTGGGGGAGTTTTTGTCCCAATTTTACGGCGGAAACAGGTTTATACCGGGCGAGATACTCGTACCGACGAAAGTCGAGGACAGGGAGGCGCTTTCGGAATGGCTTTCGGAGAGACGGGGACGAAAGGCGGTTATAGAGGCCCCCGAGAGAGGAATCAAGGCCCGGCAGGTGGAGCTCGCCGCCAGGAACGCGCTCGAAAGCTTTCAGAGAAAGCATGCGAAGGAGCTCGGCGAACTGGATCTTCTAGAGAGGCTCGGGATGTCGCTTCAACTGGAGAAAGCGCCAATATCTATTGAATGTTTCGATATATCTAATACGCAGGGGGATCTGGCGGTGGCGTCGCTCGTCCGGTTCGAGAACGGAAAGCCGGCGAAGGACGGGTACAGAACGTACAGGATAAAGACTGTCGAGGGGCCGAACGACTACGCGATGATGAGGGAGGTATTGTCCCGAAGGCTGACGAGGGCGGAGGAGGCGGGGTGGGAGCCGCCGGACCTGATACTTATAGACGGAGGAAAGGGGCAGCTTAATATCGCCCGCCAGGCGCTGGTCGATCTTGGATACGAAGGGACCGTCGGGCTCGCATCCATAGCGAAGGGGAGGGAAGAGGGGGAGAGCGACAAGATCTACATATACGGGCGGAAGAATCCGCTTGTTTTTTCGAGGAATTCCCCGGTGCTGTTCCTGTTGATGAGGGTGAGGGACGAGGCGCACAGGTTCGCGATCACTTTTCACAAGAAGCT
>PJQE01000008.1_pt2 | contig 22744 bp, 31 predicted proteins | sample 1503751 | NCBI WGS metagenome assembly PJQE01 (sample SAMN07775948, study PRJNA414020) | Biofilm metagenome, whole genome shotgun sequencing project. | reverse complement strand
AGTGAACAAATCTACGCCCTGTCCAGCGACTACACCAACGCGACAGCCACGGGAACGGAAATCACCGGGATCGGCCCGATGACGGTTCCAGCAGCCGGAACGTACAAGCTGGAATGTTGGCTGATGGCACAGAACGCCACGGCGGCCAACGCCGGGGACTTTGGGGTGAATTATACCGGCACCGTGACGGAAATGTTCGCGACGCTTCGGTATCCCGATACGGGACAAACGGCGACGACCGGCACGGCCGACGGCACCGTCACCGGCGACGGCGGGGAGCTGATGGTGACGCACGGCTCAACCAATGCGGAATCGACGACTGCTCCGAACCTCAACGTCATTACGGCATTTGCAGCCGTAGAGAACGTGTGGCTGGAAATCCAAGCGCTCCTGACGGTCTCCGACACCGGCGACATCGAACTCTGGGCCGCCAGTGAATCGACCACGACTCTGACCGTGCAGTCCGGAAGCTATTGCGGTGTGAGGAGGATTGCGTAGTGCGACGAGTGTCCAGCCATCTCGCCATCCTGATCATCTGGTTGCTCATCAGCGCTTCGCTGGGCCAGGCGGCGTACCGCGAATCATCGTCGAATACTGGATCAAGCACGACAGCTACGGGCAATCGTCCGACCGGCACCACCGATGGGGATTGGTTGTTGGCTTGGGTGGTGACTGACTTTGCCGGCACCATCACTGGGGTGCCAAGCGGATGGGATCTGGTGGAGAATGCGGATCTCTCTGGACCGGATGGGCAAACCGCGCGGTTGTACGAAAAGGTCGCGTCCAGCGAACCGGCGTCATGGGATTGGACGCTCAACGGAAGCGTCTATTGGGTCGTCCTCGTCGGTGCATGGAGCGGGAGGAATACAGCAGGTACCTTGACGGATGTCGGGACGCTCAATACGTCCTCCAATGCCACACCGATCAGCGTCGCTTTGACAGGAGTGACCGCAGCAAACGGCGATGACCTGGCATGGTTCGCCGAGCTGGATAAAACCGCACAATTGGATGTGTGGAGTTTCACCGCCTCTCCAACGAACTTTACGGAACGACAGGATACGGACAATAACTGGGCGATGGCCACCTTGCATACGCGTGACAACGTGTCGGCCGGGGCCACCGGCACCTTGACCGGCACGGCCACGCGCAGCAGCGGATCTGGCAATGCTGGGTTTTCTGGAGTGGTTGTGGCGCTGCCTGCGTCGGGCGGCGGATCCAACGTTGGCTGTCGGCTCTTGCAGGACGGCACCAGCAAACGCCTCCTGCAAAACGGGACGGATGGGCGCATTTTGCAAGGCGGTGGAGATTGCGAGTTGGGCGGCGGACCAGCCGTCGTCCCGGTACGGATGCTGATGGGGGTGGGTCTATGAAACGATGGCTGCTTGCATGTCTGTTGGTGGCCTCCACCGGACTCCATAACGTCTGGGCGATGGGGAATCATTCGGACGTGTTACGGGACCAGTACGGACGTGCCATCGGTGGGGCGACGGTCACGGTCTACGTGGCCGGCACGACAACTTTAGCATCGCTGTTCAGCGACGATGGCCTGACACCCAAGGACAATCCCTTTCTCACGGATACCTTCGGCGGTCGCTATAATTTTTATGCTGCGAACGGCGTGTATGACATTGTGTTTTCCTATCCTGGAGTGACCTTCGACAATACCCATACGCAACGCCTCTCCGTAGTGGACGGGTCGGCATTAGGGAGCGGCGGCGGCGTCACTGGTTGGCCGACGGTCAACGTTGCCGATGGCGTGACCTGGGCCAACGCCTTTGCGACGGCCTTCAAGGTCGGCAACGGGACGGATTACTGGGCGCTGTACCGTGATCCGACCGATGGGCTGCAATTAGTCGGCGTGTGCGGAGGCGTCCTCAATGACTGTCATTACAGCCGCAAGCTGAATGCCGGGAAGACGTTCTCGATCAAAAACTCGGCTGGCGTCGATTTGTTCACCGTCTCGGAATCTCTCGGGTCGGTGTCAAACATGGCGATCAGCTACACGCAAAATCTCATTCAGATGCCGATCGATAAGCGCAGCGATGTGGCCTGGTGCGATGGGTCCAATGCAGGCACGCTCTTTAACCGACCGACCTCGAACGCCCCAGCAGCCGTCTGTGAGGGAACCAACACTAGGCTAGCCACACTTGATTTTGACGCAACAACAGACGAGTCCTACAGCCAGACTTTCATCCTCCCAGATGGCTTTGCCAGCCTCACATGGCACTGGCTGTGGAAGGCTGCATCTACGACCGGCAGTGTCGGATGGTGCGTGCAACTTGTCAGAGTGCCGCCTGGGTCTACCTCCGATCCTGCTCTGCCAGCCAAGGCCGGAGGTAATTGCGTGTCCGACGTGGCCCAAGGAACCACATTACAGGAAAATGCTATATCGTTTATCAATCCCACCTGTACGTCCTGCGTGGCGGGCGATCGAATCAATGCCGTGATAAGCCGTAATGCCTCGGGATCTGCCGTGACGGACGATATGACCGGCGATGCGAAACTCATTATGTCGGGACCTGTGTTTGTGGTGAATCACTGATGCTGAGACCTCTAGTCTTAGTGACCTGCCTTCTGTGTACCTGGGTAGCCCCTGTCCATGCCCAGGTTGACAACCGCGTCGTCTATTTGTCGCCAGTGGATGGGAACGGATCGGATGCCGCTCCGTTTGAATCACGATGTTTGCGGACACCCGGTGGCAACCAGATTGATCTCCGTCCGAATGGAGCTGTTGCGACCGGCCGGATGCTCTGTGTCGCCAACGCGCTTCCCGCCAACATGACGGGAGTCTTCCAGATTGCGAGCACCTTCAATGGGACCGTCAATTCAACGATCAAGAACGGGATTCGCACTGCGCTTGGCCTTGCCAATGTCAACGAGCTGACCGCCACGACCTTCGATGCGCTGCTGCCCCAACTGCTGATCGACCTCCCAAAAGCAAAGCCAGGTCTCTGGAAACCGCTCGTTGCCGGCAAGGACGGGATGTACCGCGTCTTCCTTGGCACGGAGAAATGGAAGCAAACAGCAGCACTCTATCCATATCTTCTCGACAACGGCTACTACGCCGAAATCTGGAACGGCACCAAGACCACCGCTTACGCCGTCTATCACTATACCCTTGAAACCCCTGTTACGTGGGCGCTCACGCTGGCGACTGAGACATTTACGGCAACGGACGGAAATCTTGACGGGTGTCAAGCCAATGGGTGTACGCACTCCTGGGTCGAATATGTTGGTACGGAGTTGACCATCTCCTCCAATCAGGCCGTCGCGACTGGAAGCACCATCGGATCAAACGCCTCGGCGCGCAACACGTCCTCTCTCGATACCTCGAATATGACGGTGAGTGCCACGTTTGTGGACGTGACGATCGGGCTCGGTTCGAGCGGGACCAACACAACCTGTTCGTTGCTGTCTCGAAAGGCGAATGATGCGACTCAGACGAACTACCGCATCGTTGTGATTGTGCAAGATGCGGGCGAACTCAATGAGACGCAACTCATGAAAACCGTCTCCGGCACGAGCACCACGCTCGCAACGAATACCAACGATTGGGTTGCCGGCAACGTAGTGACGCATTCCGCTGATGGTTCGACGATCAGCGGCCAGAGCAATGCGAGCGGATTCATGAGTGTCACGGATACCGAAATCACCACGGGCACACACGTAGGCATTCGGTATTTTGCGGACTACTCCTCAGGAAGTCCGTCCTGCATTATTGATAATTTGGATGCGGCGGACATCACGACGGCGATCATGCCAAGACGGAGAGTGTCATGATATGGCGGATTAGGTGTCTGGTAGTTCCCATCTTGTTGCTCTTCAGCCAGGCTGCGCACGCCGTGACGTACTACGTCTCCACCACCGGCAGCGATACCAACAACGGCACGGCGATTGAAACACCGTTTCGCACGATCGCCAAAGCGGTGACGACGATGGTGCCGGGAGATACGACGTTTGTGCGGGGCGGCACCTATGAAGAAGGCCTCATTCGATTTCGGACGCCAGGTACACAGACCTCACCTATTAAACTCCTGAACTATCCCGGCGAACGCCCGGTGATCGATTTCATCAATCCACTCAGTCCCGCTTTTCACCACTTGCGCGTGGAACATGCCTCTGGGTCGAATCGTGCGATGGGATGGCTGACCATTTCTGGGTTTGAACTCACGGGTGGCCATGATGGAATTAAGTTTCACAACCTGCACAATTCCACCATCAGTCATATGTACATCCACGATAACAACAACCAAGGCATTCTTGGGATCGGTGGCCACCATAACGTATTCGACAAGAACATCATCAGTCACAATGGAGGGTTTGCAGACTGCGCGGCGTTGGGCACGAACGAGGCCTGTAACCTAGAGCACGGCCTCTATATGCACGGTGATGCGTACACACTCACCAATAATCTCATCTACGACAATCTCGCCTTTGGGATTCAACAGAATGGGTCCGCCTCATCGAATTTCTCGGCCACATTGCACCCTAGTGCTGAATTTGCCGGGGCCAAGAATTGGATGATCGTCAACAATACGTTCGCGTACCAATACAACGCATCTGCTATGGTGCTTTGGGGAGGTGCTGCATCGGCGACTATAGACAACAACATCATCTACGAGAACCGTGTCACGAAACCCACCACCGAGCCGAACGCCTTTCGTTTTGTGGGTACCACTGCGTCAAACCAATCGACAATCAGGAATAACCACATCTATGCGAGTGGCTCCGGGGGGCAAGCGTTCCAGACCGGCGGGGTAGAGGGCAGTGACTACGTACAATCCGGGAACGTGCTCAACGTCAGTCCGCCTGGGTTCGTCAACGGTGGAAATAACGCCCTGCCTGTCTCTCCTGATTGGAGTCTCACGGCTGGTGGACCTGCTATCGGAATGGCACGCGTGACGGCATTTCCGCGCAATCCGTCTCTGACGGTCGGGGCCTTTGACACCGTCGGGATGCCGACGGCATCCATCACGCTCAACAAAATCACCTTGATTTTTCCGATGTCCAATGCCGTGCCTATTCAGAATCTCTCGACTGCGGGTGTATCTATTTCATGCCCGGCAACCGTGTGCCCGGGAACTCCCGTTATCTCATCTGTCTCACCTGCGCCCACTACTGATACCCATGTTGAAATTACCCTAGCAGGCATTACAAACAATGCATGTCTATCCCACACAGATCAAGTCACAGTGAGCTACAACAGCGCTGCGCCCGGGGCGAGCTGGACCGGCAACGACAATATCGGCCCGTGGCCGGGATTACACCAGAAGATTTTCTCGTTCACTAATCTGGCTGTCACTAATCAGTGTACGGGTAGCGGACCGCCACCACCACCATCTGGACCACATATTCACTACGATTTCAATGATGGTACGGGAGTGACAGCCAATGACCTATCTCCAAACAATTTGGATTGTACCCTCATGAACGGTGCCGGCTGGGGTGCCGGCAAAACGGGCACAGGGCTGACCATTGCGGCTGGGACACAGCAACACTGCGCGGTGCCTTGGGGCAATGGGGTCAACCCGTCAACACAGAGCCTCACTATTTTTATTCCCGTGTTTATCAAAGCCGGTCAAGAAAATGGGCTGCACTTTATCGGAGCCTCGGGGATCGGCACGAATCAGCGCGGCTACCCGTGTGCACATAACGGCACCTGGAAAATCGCGATCCAAGGCACGAACTGTACGAGCACACCGGCATCGAATCTCACGGTCACGTCCGGCTGGAATGTACTCACGCTGCGCTTCGATAGCACGGCGGACGTGGCTACACTGTACAAGGGGTCGTTGGCCGGAACAGGCGGGGCCTCACGTTCGTATACATCGTATACCTTCGCGGAAAATTGGAAAATAGGACAGCTGACCGGCAACTCGATCAACGGCGATTATGTGTTTGACGAGTTTCGCGTGTATCTCTCGCTCGAAGATCCTGCGGCCTTGAGCACGGCATTCGATACGGCTCCTCCTGCACCAGCAGGAACACTGGCTCAAGCCGCCATTCAGTTCCAAGAAGTCTATCTCCGCTCAGCAGGAGCGAGTCCTACGAACATTGGCGCTTTGAACAGCCCCGTCAATGTGGTGCGGAATGGGGCTGTTGCCGTGGTTGTGCAATTGCATTGCCAGAACGTGGCCAATTGCGACCCAACGGCGTTCAAGGCAACCTACAGGAAGAATGGCTCCTCGACGCGCGTTCAGATTCCGAACGCACAGACCACAGACGGGATTTGGATGTGGGGATCGACTACTGAAGCTCTGTTAAATGCGGGAGTCACGACCTCGCGGTTGACTGGAACCTGCGCTGTCACGAATGGAGTTACGTTGTTGACAGCAGAGCAGATTCCAAACGTCGATCTTCCTCAGGATGGCTGCGTGATGCTGCGACTGATCGCGAATGTCGGTGATGCGGCGGTTGTCGGTGATTATTTCGACCTCGGGTTCCAGACGGAGGCTGGACTGAATCTTCCAGGTGGCTATGCGGCCGAAGCGCGAATCAACGTGATCGGCTCGCAAGCCAGTGCGGGGCCATGAGATGGCGGGATTGACACTGCAGGACATGCGACTGTCTCCCATAGCAGAACGGGCGGCGCTCGTCGTGCTGAAGCTCCATCCGCAGGCTTGGTTCACGTCGGGACGGCGCGACATCATGGACCAAGCGCGAGTCATGGCGCAGAATGCGATCCGCTATGGGGCCGGGTGGCTGGATTCGACGTACCGGGACAAACGGATCGTACAATGCCTGATGACCCACATGGAGGAGCACCCTGACCAATGCTCCGACCCTCGTGTGCTGGCCCACGCGTTTTACGAGCAGCTCCAAGAACATTTCGCGGGGGATTTGATGAAGTTCCCGCATGTGCGTGGGGACGCCTTTGACATTGCCTGGCCGAAACTCCAGAACGGCCTGATCGACCGGCCAGCTGGCGAACTGATTTGTCAGACCATTGAGCGCTTGCCGGTGGAGTTTGATATTCCGCTGGACCTGCTCTTGCGGAAAGAAGGAAAGCTGGAGGTCATTCACGCACAATTCAAGGCTGTGCAGACGGTGCAGGTGTGATGAATGCCGGACAAGATCCAGAAACCGTGGAGGAATACGTGGTCGCCAACCATGCACTGTTGACGAATCTGAATCAGCAGCTCAGCGAGCAGCACCAGGAGCATATGGCGGCCATGCAGGAATTGACGGCGATCTCCCGCGCACAGCTCGAGATCGCACAGGAGTACAAGACCTGGGTAGGGGACCCGCTTCGTAAGGGGAGCTATGCCATCTCGGTAATCCGCAGCGTGTTCGTCTGGGTCGCGTGGACGCTGTTGACGCTGTGGGGCCTTCGAGAGATTTTCAATACCTATTTTGTGCCGAAGCTGAAACCCTAGGAGTCCACCGTGAGTGATCTCACAACGCCCGACTGCAAACCAAAAAAGAAGCCGTTCCACCATCCGCATTTCTGGATCTGCATGGTGCTGACGGGTGGCGAATTCTGGCTCCTGTACTCGATCTTTTATGCCAGTATTCCAGAATCTAATCAGCGTATCGCTGACATTATGCTAGGCACCTATACAGCCGTCTGGGCAGGATCGGTAGGCTACTGGTATCAAACCACGTTTGGCAGCAATAACAAGACCGATTATTTGGCCAAGGCCGAGCCGGTGAAGGAGTAGCCATGGAGAGGAAGTGGGGCGTCTTTGATAAACGCTCAGCCGTCCACACAGCGCCATGCACTGAAGACGGCTACATAGAGTTTCCCCATGAGTTATCCGTAGAGTGCCAATGCCGCCCAGAGATTGAATGGGACCAGGCAAGGCCACTCGTGAAGCATCGATGTTTTGGTTGTCAGGTTGCATCAGATAAGGTGACGCAATGATTCCTCCTATGCTCGCCGCCACCTTCGCCAAACCGCTTGTGAAATGGGGTGCAATAGCGGGAGGCATCGTGATGTTCCTGGTTGCGGTCTGGACGCACGGATGCTCTACCGGCAAAGAAATGGTACAGCGGGAATGGGATGCGATGATCGCGCAACAAGCCGCCCAGCACGCGCAGGAGGCGGTGAAGGCCCAAGCAATGGAATCTGCGGTGGTGAAAGCGCACGATCAGTCTGAACGCGTCATTGCAGCAAAGGCTGACCAGATCAAGAAAGAGGTGGTGCATCATGCAAAACAAGATCCAAAGCCTCTCAGTGCCGCTACTGTTGCTATCTACGATCGCCTCATCGAGCTGCCAAACGAAGCCGGTGGCAGTGTGCCCGCCGCCGATTCTGGCACCGGAACACCTGAAGTATCACGAGGAGGACTGGCAATTGAAGCCGCTCCACGAGTATCGGTTCCGCTCGCGGCCGGCGAACCAGTCGAATTGACGATGGAAGAACTTGCGCAAGCAGCGGTAGATTTTGCCGAGAAGTACGCCTTGATGAAGAACGCCTACAAAGGCTTGTCAGACTGGAACGATGGCCGGGAGAAGATTGAGCTCGAACGACTACAACAGGAGGTCCCATGAAACAGGTGGGCGGTTTCCTCGTCGGCATCGTAACCCGTGACGGCGAATCACTCGCCCAAGCGCTGAAGGATGCGGGACTGGGAAAATAAGGGGATACTATGCCGGTCGGTATTATTGGTACATTAGCCTCCACTTCGGATTTCACACTGACGCGGGATCAGCTGATCAAGGCTGCGTTTGAGACGGCGAAAATCATCGAGGAGGGACAACACCTCTTAGCGGAACAGCTCAGTATCGGCATGGTCCGCTTGAACCTCATCGTGCGGGAAGTCGATCAGGCCGGGAATTGGGTGTGGACGATTCAGGAGGCGAAACACCTCTCCTTGGTGGCGAACGTCGGAGTCTATGACGGGACTATCGGATTACCGCTGAACATTTCGGAATTGGTGTCCGTCGTCTACCGGGGGAAGGATGGGATGGATTCCCTTCCGCTGAAAATCTTGAAAGCGGACGGCTATGAGGAGATCCGTAACAAGCTGGAGACCGGCGAGCCACAAGCCGTCTATCTCACGACGGATACGCGTCTGGATCAGCGGCGGCTCTATGTCTGGCCGTTTCCGGCGACCGTGGCCGCGCAATCTCGTGTGCTTGGGACCGATAACGCGATTTACAAGTGCGTCTATCCACATACGGCCACCACAGTCAACAAGCCGATCACGGGGGCCAATTGGCGCATGATGTGGGAAATCGGGTCCGGCTCGACTACCACCTGGACGGCTGGCACAGCGTACACATCGGCGGAATCGCTCCGCCTGGTCATCAAGCGCCCGATCTTTGATTTCGATAGTGCTGCCAATACACCAGATTTCCCAATCCAGTTCCCGCGCCTTTTGATGCTTCGATTGGCGCTGGATGTCGGCACGGTGTACGGCATTCCGCAGGCCGACCGGGATATTTTGGCTGGTATGATTCGCGGCTCGTTCAGCGACATTTTTCCAAGCACGCGGCCGAAGTCGAACGACATTCACAATAAGGTGCAGTTTTTTTAAGCAGGTGGAGTCCCGAGGAGTCCTGAGACATGGCCGAGTGGCGTGACATCCCACTGATTACCCAGCCGTTTGAGAGCGTTGATGATGTACAAATCGTCGATTTCAATGCCACGATCGTGGATGCCATCCCGATCTTGGTCGGCGAGAAAATACACCTCATCAAGCGCCATGGATTGGTGGAATTCATCGATCTCGGCACGAATGCGCCGGTCGATGGGCTGTACTGGTTTGACCGGGGGCGCGTGGCGCTCGCCGTCAGCGGAGGGGCCGTGTTCAAGATTACCGATGCACTTGGTACGCGCACACAATTGTTCGGCTCGACCGAATTGCTCAGCAACGCGCCGGTCAAGTTCGTGAGCGATGCCTCCAAGGTGGTGATGGCGAACGGGGGGAAGATGGTCCATACGGATCTGGCGACCCTCACAACCATGGCCGATGCGGATGCACCCACGGATGTGACGCATTTGGCCTCGGTCGATCAATACGTGTTGGCGAATGATGCCGGGTCCGGTGTGGTGAAGTTCTCGGATTTGAACGATTTGACCAACTGGCAAAGCCTCTCGTTCTTTTCAGCCGAATCGAAACCTGATGACGTGGTGGCGATCGATGAAGGGTTTCGGGAAATCATCGCGCTGGGGCGTGAAACAGTCGAGTTCTGGGTGAATGACGGGCAGAACCCTTTCTCGCGCATCCAAGGGTCGGCGCAGCCGTTTGGCACGGAAGCGCCATACTCCCTAGCCCTCGTCGGGTCCACCTGGATGTGGCTGGATCACCACCGACGCTTTGCCACGATGCAGGGACGGCAAGTCGTGAACGTCTCGTCCCCCTATGATCGCGTGATTCAGCGGTATCAGGCGGTGAGCAATGCGATCGGCTATTCCGTGTCCGTGGACGGCATGCCGCTCTATGTCCTGAATTTTCCCACGGCGCAGGAAACGCTGGTCTACAACTATGTCACGAACGAATGGCACAAGTGGGGCTACTGGGTCTCAAGTACGGCCACCTATGAGCGGTTTCGAGGAATGTCCTACTGCTACGCGCGCGGCTGGAATCATCATTTGGTCGGCGACCATCTCAACGGAAAGATCTATCGTTTGTCCCGGTCGGCATTTACCGATGCCGGGAATCCCATTCGCAGTCTCCTACGCACCGGCCATATCAATCACGGTCTGTACAGTGCGAAGCAATCGGACATCATCCGGGTGCATTGCAAGCGCGGCGTGGGGTCCGCGACGAGCGACCCGCAAATCATGATGCGGCGGCGCGTGAACAGTCGTCCAGGGTGGGGCAATGCGCGCTGGCGCAGTCTCGGGAAGGTGGGCGACAGTCACCCATTTGTCGATTGGAAAGCTAACGGCATTTATACGACCTGTCAGTATGAATTCACGCACTCGGACGATTCCGATTTGGTGATTATGGGGGCGCAAGAGTACGTGACGGCGCTCTATGGCGAAACAGATTCGTAAACCACCGAGTCCGTCAGATTATGCCGATCCACGTGCGCGGGAGTATTTCGATGCGGATGTGCATGATCAGTTGCGGATGGCCAACACAGCCACCGTCGATCTGCCCAATCTCACTGCTGGGGCGACGACGACGTTTACGATTCCCGTGAAGGGTGCCCTTGCCGACGAGGCGCAGACCGTCGTGTATGGGTTGCCGAGCGGATGGAATTCAGGTCTGCAAGTCACGGCGTGGGTGAGCGCGAACGATGTAGTGACCATCGCCGTCCACAATACGACAGGGGGCGCGATCAATATGGGGTCTGGGCTCTATAGCGTGAGGGTACAGCCATGATGCTGTTACGAGAGAAACACTACGGCAAGCAGTTCTGTTCCATTGAACCGGTCACGATGGCGCTCCTGGGTGCCGGCGGTGCCAACATCGGCGGCAGCATCTTCGGGGGGCTCTTCGGCAGTTCGGCCGAAAAGAAGCGGGCGGCGGCGATCCGTGAAGCGGGTGCCCAAGGCTCCCGCGACATTCTGCAGTCCGTCACCGACGCGAACAAGCTGGCCGAGGAGAAGCTCGGGGTGGCGCGGGGCGATCTGTCGCCCTTCCGGCAGTTTGGGGTCGATGCCGGGAATACACTGACCAGCCTCCTCTTTGGCGGGGGCGATGTGGGCGCCATGCTGAAGGCGAGCCCCTTGTTTAACTTTCAATCGGAGCTGGGCAGCCGCAACCTCAACCGTGAATTCTCGGCGCGGGGGCTGTACGGCTCAGGGGCGGGGCTCGAGGCCTTGGCACGGTTCAATGCTCAACTGGTCGGGGAAGAAGGACTGCGCTTGACGGATCGGCTGTTCAACCTGACCAACCTAGGGGTTGGTGCGGCGAGCAATATGGCTGGCTTCACAAGCAACACCGGCAACTTGATGGCCGATCGGCTGTTCACGGGCGGGGTGAATGCCGCCAACATGCGCTACAACTCGGCGGTCGGGGCCGCACAAGCGCAGTCGAACGCGACGCGCCTGCTCGGGGACATGGGACAGAACATTTTCAACACAGTCGGGCAAGGGCTGATGCAGTACGGGAACTTTGCGCTGAACAAGCCGTTGATTGATAGTGCAATGGCGGCAAATTACTCCATGACCGGAAATGTGTCTCCATCGGATGCAGCACTGGCTAGGAAACACGGTATTTCTTACTGAGGTTGGAGATGGCCGACAGCTTGCTCGATTTCGGAAATATTGCGCAACTGGCGCAAAACCAGCTCCGCAACACCATTGCCATGCAGAACATGCAGACGAACCAGGCGCAGGCCGAGAATGAGCGGATGCGTCTTCAGCAAGAAGACCACCGGATGCAGCAGCAGGCCGTCTTTCGCGGATTCGATGAAATTGAAAAGCTCCTGAAGGCCCCCCAGTTCGGGACGCCGGAGCGACAGTTGGGATTACGGGTGACCCAAGCCAACCTCCTCAAGAACGGACTCGGGCTGAAAGATATGCAGCTGCCGTCCGAAGAGGAGCTGCGCGGCGGCATGGAGGCCTTCGCGGAAAACCTTCGACTCTTTCGGCATGGAGCTGACCCGGAAACGCGGAAGGCCGCGTTTGAGAAAATGGCGCTCTCCATGCCGGATTACGGGAGTAAGCTGCTCGAGGAAATGAAAAAGGAAGGCGAGCTTGACGTGCAAGGAGAATCGCTCCGTCTGAAGCTAGAGGAGCAAAAGGCCAATCTGAAGGCCATGAACCTCAAGTACAGCCGTGCGGCGATTCAGCAAGGGATGAATGCCGAGCATCTTGGCGGACTGTCGCAGGCCACGCAATTGCTCGACAACCCAGATTTCCAGCCACATGTGAAGAAGCTGCAAGGGATGAGCCAGACAGCACAGAAGATCTACTTGCGACAGAATCCGCAATTCGCCAAAGCGTTTGAGCGGGCACTGAAGCCGCACGTGGATCTATTCGGCGGGGTCTCGCCTGAAATGGAAGAGGCGTTTGGCGACGATGTGAAGCCGCGCCTATTGTCGGCCCTCGATGAGGCCATCGAGAATAAGCGCCGATCACGCAATGAAGTATTTGAAAAGGACGGTGAAATCCCGCTGGAGATGGACGAAGAGTTGTCCGGTCTTGGCTTGGTCAAGAAGGCGCGCGAGGTGCAGTACGAATGGATGAAAGATCCGTTCAATAAGGACAAATTGAACCTCCTCAAGAAAGCGCAGCAGGACATTAAAATTGCGGCAGACGTGGCAGGGAAAACGATGACGGGCGTCGAAGATCAGCGAGCCGCGTTGCAGCTGACGCAGTTCACGGCAGAGCAGCAGGAGAAGATGGCTTCCGGGTTCTACCAGGACGAATTTATCTCGAACCTCAACAAAGGACACAGCGACAACAAGGCGGCGGAATTAGCGAGCAAGAAGACGCGGGAAAAGTTCGGAGAAGAGGTCATCTTCAGCCGGGAGGCTCAGAACCTCGATGCGAAGAAGAGACCATTGGTTGAAAATAAGATCATTCAGACGCAGGAGAAAGCCGAATCCAAAAAGGTTGGCGAGAGGTTCGGCGATCAGTATTCCGACCTGCAAGCCTCGGATATTGCCAGCCGTGCCAAGATGGCTAAGTACGATCGTATGGATCAACTGTTGTCCGGCATGCAGACCAGCAAGCTGACGCCAGCGATCACACAGATTCAAGGGGTTGCGGAATCGCTCGGGTTGTCCGTGGACAAATCCTTGCCGGCCAAACAGGCATTTCAGGCGCTCTCGGGAGAAATCGCGCTGACGCTCCGTAACCCCTCTGGTGGGGCCGGGATGCCTGGCGCACTATCTGATAGAGACCTGTCTTTCTTGCAGAGCATGACGCCGGATCTTGGGAAGACGACCGAAGGGAACAAGCTCATCATTGATACGGCCCGCAAGTTGGCGAAGCGCGACCAGGAAGTCGCCAAAATGGCGCGGGAGTACCGGAAGAAGCATGGCCAGTTCGATGAAGGATTCTTTGATGAGCTGGCGGTGTATTCCGAGAAAAACCAATTATTCGGACAAGCATCAGGCAAGGCCACTCCGCAGAAGCAAAGCGGGTCGGTGCTCAAATCACTGCCTCAAGGATCGAGGCAGATCGGCACAAGTGGCGGCAAACCCGTCTATGAAGATGCCAGTGGCAAGCGCTGGATCGGTGACTAATGGCTTTTCGTGAATTTACCGGCGAGCTTGACGGTTCTCCATCGTTCGATACGGCGTTGACTCCGCAAGAGGAGGTTCGTTTTCAAGCGTGGAAGCAACGGTACGCGCCAAAGGATTCAGGGGAAGATTACGATCTAAGGGGAGCATTTAAGGCGAACCTCAAGCCTGACCCCCAAACAGGGCACTGGCCGGATACATTCAAGAAGCCAAATCATCCCACATTTTCAAATGAGTCCAAATATGCTCAGTTTGGCACTCCTGGCAGATGGGAAGGCGAAACCTACATTCCAGGACAGCCAGCTAGTACGTTCAAGGAGTTTACGGGCGAACTTGATTCAGTGGAACCATCCATAGGCGCGGTGGCGTTGAACGCCGTACCGAAAGGGGTAGCAAACTTTCTCAATACGCCGAACCTCATCAACAGCTTGGTCTTGAAGGGCGTTGCCTCACTGCCAGGGCTGGATGCTGTGCCGGATCTCAAGAACTTTCTGACAGGACTGGCTGAGCATCCTGAATTCCAGCGCAACCGACCCATGGAGTTCATGAAGAAAATCGGCGCGGTCAGGCCGGAGAATGAACCGCAAACCGGCCCGCAGCGGATTGTCGATACTGCAATTCAAGCAGCGATTGGATCGGCGGCGATTCCAGGCGGTGGTCCACTGAATATGGCGAAACAGGCTGCGATGGGGGCGACGAGTGGAATCGCTGCCCAAGGGACGAAGGAAGCAACCGGTTCAGATCTATTAGCGGGAGTGGTTGGTATGGCCACACCGTTTGTAGTGAAAGCTGGCGCGGATCGGTTGGCGAAAGGCTCGAAGCAAGGCTTGCTAACTCCTACTGCCAAGATGACGTTGCAGGATGCCCAGCAACATGGATTCGTAGTTGAACCGTCGCAGGTTCGGCAGCCAACTAGCAAGATTGAAACCGTAGCTGGTAAAGCGGCGATTGCGCAAGGAGCGGTCGAGAAGAATCAAGGTATTGCCAATAGACTTGCTGCGCGAGCACTCGGTCTGGCTGATGATACGCCACTCTCTCCTGAGCTGCTCAAGACATACAAAAACACGGTGATGCAACCGTACCGTGACGTGGATGAGATATTCAAGCAATTGAAGCAGGGCGGGCAACTGCCATACTTTCCACGCTATCACAGCAACAGCCTGATGGACGAATTTGTTGAAGCCGGACAGGATGCAAAAGCCCTCTGGAAGTCCTACTCACGGGATCCGAAGATCGAGATCTTGAAAGCCGCGAAGGCCGCCGATGCCCATACGGATGGCGTGTTTCAAGACATCATGCTGGTGGCGAACGCGAGCGGGAAACCAGACCTAGCCAATAAGGTGCTCAGTGCACGCAAGCTCTACGCGCGGATCAATGACGTTGAGTCGGCTATGAACGTCGGGACGGGTAATATTTCGATGCCGACCTTAGCCGCGATGTATGACAAAGGGAAGCCGTTATCCGGTGAGCTGCAAACCATCGCAAAATTTGCCAACGCCTTTCCACGCTCAGCGCGTGAGATTGAGCGTGTTCCGCCGTCCGGCGTGAGCGGTACAGACGCCGCAATGTCGGCTACCCTCGGACTCGGCGGAGCCGCCGCTGCAGGAAGCCCAACCGGCCTTGCTGCCGCAGGGCTGCCCTTGCTGCGCGGTCCAGCTCGCAACTATGTGCTGTCGGAGAAGTATCAACAGCGCTTACTGAAAGATCCATCGTTCCGCTTCAACCTCCAGATCCCGAAATCGGCGGCGCGAACCAGCGCGGTAATAACCGGGAAGACCGTACTCGACCAGAGAGAGGAGTCGGACTAATGCCAGCCCAACGGATACAACTGGGACCGTTTTTCGACCAGGGCGTACTGTGCGGGGGAGCGCTGCTTGAGCATTACGAGCCTGGGACCACGACCACCAAGCACATTTGGAGCGACGTGGCAGGGACTCTGCAACTCGCCAACCCGTTCCAAAGCGATGCCAACGGGATCTTCAATTTCACGGCGGACGGCTCCTACGATCTGGTCATCAAAAAAGCGGACAGTACGGTACTGTACACCCTGCAAAGCTGGAAGATTCAGGACGTGTCGCAGCCGTTGCTCTCGTCTGGCTCACCGATCGCCACGGCCACGAACATGACGCTCGGGTCCGCGACCTTGGCTCACTGGACGGGCTCCACCAACGTGGAAACGCTCACCGGCTCGGCGCTCTTCTATTGGGCCATGGCGGACGGGAACTTCACACTCATTCATTCCTCCAGTCTGCTCATGCCGGATAATCGCAACCGGAAGGTCTTGTCCGGCGACGTGCTCTTTTTCGTGAACGAGGGGTCGAACATTTGGCGACTGGGCGGACACATGCAGAAGGAAGGCGGCTGGACGGGACGGCAAGGTGGAGCCGCCGTCGCCGCGTCGACATTGAGCGTGCCCCCAGACGGAGATTTCATCGATGTGTCTGGTGGCAACACGATTACGGCCGTCGCGGTGGCCGCAGCTGGTGCGCGCTTTCGCGCCAGGTTCACAGGTACCGGCCTGAACATCACCCATAACGCCACGTCATTGATTAGCCCATGGGGCCGCGACTATCGCACCATTCAAAACGAAATTATGGAGTTTCAGTCGCTCGGCAGCGGGAATTGGATTTTCTATTCGATCAATGGGCCCAAGGAGCGCGTAGGCACTGTCATCACGCATGATGGTCCAACTATCCCTGCCGGCTTTTTGCCGAGGGATGGGGCAGCAGTCAGTAGAACTACGTATCCTGGGCTCTTCCAGGAATATGGAGTCACTCATGGTGCCGGAGACGGATCGACCACCTTCAACGTCTCTGACGGTCGAGGCAGGTTTGATCTACAAATAGATGGCACGGCCAACCGCGTGACTTCAGCCTCCACAGGTGGGGCCAATGCCGACACGCTCGGCGGCACAGGCGGTGCGCAGACCCATACATTAACAATTTCTGAAATGCCATCGCATACACACAACCACACTGCCGTGCAAAATGTAGCTGGAGCAGTGGCAGCAGCCGGTGGCGATAAAGGCACTCAAACCAATGCGACAACTGCCGCTGGTAGCGACGGCGCACATAATAATATGCCAAACTGGATCGCCACGAATAAATACATCCGCTTCTAGGAGGCAGCATGGCCACGATTACAGTGAATGTGGACAACTCTCTCAGTCTTATTTTAACCGCTGAAGAACGATCGACGTTTGACGGATTACCAGCCGGTCAACTCGCCGACTACATTACGCTCTGGATTGCCGAACGGTTCATGACCGCGTGGAAAGATCGGATCGCCAAACTCACCCCTGAGCAGAAGCAAGCCGTGCTCACCCTGCTGACCGACGCGACAAAACTTTAATAGCAGTGCGTGTAGACCGGCCCCCCATAGGGGCTTGTCCGACTGATACAATTGGTACCGAGCGGGTTCTGCGCCGGCAACTGCGGTGTATAGGTCGGCACGGTCGTATCATATTGCCGGACGGGCGGGGCTGGGCGATATTGCAAGCTCGGCTGAAGCCGGTCCAGCGCCGCATTCATATTCCCGTTCACAATGGCCAAATAGTTGAGCAGCAGGGCATCCTCACGGGCCTGTGCAGCTTTGCGCTGTTCGTCCTGCCAACGGGTTTCATGCATTTTCTCTTGGTAGGAGAGTTTGTTGTACCACTCCATGTAGGCCTTCGCATCCTTCTCGTCCTGTTCAGCTTTCCACTTGGCGTGCTCGGCATTGTAGGCCGCTTCTTTCGCCAACTGCTCCTCCTTGTATTGTCGGAGCTCCTCGAGTTCCGCGCATCCAGTCGCTGCGAGAAAGAGTACTGCGAGAAGTCTATTCATGATGACACCTCCATCATCGTGGTCACGCTGTGCCTCTTGGCTGATCTAGATACCGGTTGAGTGGGCAAGCTACAGAGCCAGTCTGCATATTGTTGCATCACCGGCACCAGGGCGTCAAACGAGACATGACAATAGTGACTTAAGGCCCGCCCATCGTAGTGATTGAGGATCGCCTGGATCTTCTTATCCGCATAGTTGAGTTCGTTACTTAAATAGCTGGCCAAGGTGCGCCGAAGATCATAATTCCAGAGTCCAGACAATCCCAGTTCTCGACGCAGGATCGACCAGCCGAGACGCATCGAGGCTTCTGATAATGGCTCCATTGGGTCAAGGCCTGGAAAGATCCAGGGGGATTCGTGATAGCGAGGATTGACACTACGCAGCGCCAGCCACACATTGAGCCACGCCATGGCTTGGCGCGGAATTGGGATTTCATGATCCTCGCCGGTCTTTGTTGTTCCTTTGGTCCAGCATCCCACAGCGCTATCATACGCCACAATGGAGCCCATGCGAGCGGTGCGGATTTCACTGGGCCGACAGCCGGTGAATAACCCAATTCCGTACAGCGCTCGATTTCTGATATCAACCTCACCCTGCGCAAAGTCGAAGCAATCCAGCAAAGCCCGGACTTCTAAGAACCTGGCAATGCGTTTCCGTTTCTTGGTTTTGAATTTCCGAATGCCAGCCGTGGGATCGCCACCCGTCCACGTCCCATGGTACATCCCCCAGCGAAAGGCGGCGCGTTGAATGGCCAATTCTTTATTGGCCTGCTGACAGCCATCCTGAAAGTCGCCCTTCCCTTTCTCCATCATCCTGGCGAGCAACGCTGCTCTCGTCGGCGTCCCTGTTTGTCGTAAGATCCACTGAGCCGCAACACGAAAGGTGCGCTCGTACCCGCTTCGCCCATTCAGACTGTCCAGATAGGCCACCATAAGCTCAAAATAGGTTGTATGCATGGTTCCCTCCGCTACGGACATACGCCCATTCGCCTAAGGCGACAATCCCTCTTTCGTAGACCTTGCGCGCCTGCTTTGGGAGCAGGATGTCGGAGGTTCAAATCCTCTCGCCCCGACCATCTCCGCTCGTTTCTGCATTTGCGCTCCTCATTGCTGCACTTCGCCCCGTCGATCTCCCTACCCATTCGCAACTTTCTTTCTGCTCGGGGCCTCATGGGTAGGCCGTTTGGGAAATGGTCGATAGGGCTTGTCCCACATATCGAGATAATCTCTCAGGATAAATGAGACATGATCACTCAAGGACCACTTCGGCAGGTCGGCTCGTGCTGCTTGGTCCCGCAACAGCTCCTTAAATTCCGTATCTTCCCAAAAGGTCAAGGGGACGGCTCCTTCACGATGCCTGCCGTAGCGCTTCTTCGTGTTGCGCGTCACACGCGCGGGTACTCGCTCCGCTTTCATTGGCTCACCTCCTTTCTTGCAGAGTAGGGCCACCATGCCGAAAGTGTACTCCACAAGATTGGATGCTGTCAACTACAACCTATAATCTATCTCTTGACAGGTGGAGTACACTATGCTACAGTTGTACATAACTAGCATAAACCCTAGCGAAACGAAAAACGATGACTTGTCGGCTAGATCGTAAAAAATATATCTGGACATCTGTTATAGACTGGAGTACACCGGGCTCCACGAAAGGATGGTGACGAGCATGGCGATGTTCACGGTTCAGCGCTTTGAGGTGCCGAGAAAGAAGCCGCGCAATAAGTACCCACTGAAGAGCTTGCGCCGGATCGGCGACGGGTTCGTCGTTCCGAAAGAGTTTGTGCCGAGGGGATCGCTGCACGGGATTGGCCGCTACCTCGGTTTTCGTCTCAGCGTGGAGACCTTGAAAGACGGCAGTAAGAAAATTGTGCGTGTGGGCTAGTGGAGTCCACTTGACTTCTCGGAAGTACAGGAGTAATTTCTGATGCACGACATAACTGCTGTTTGTGGTGGCAATCATGCAGACGGCTCCCCGGTTCTCGCAAGGGAACTGCGGACCAAAAGCCTGCTCTCTTCTGCCACCACAGAGGAGACAGGCTTTTTTATTGGAGTGGGCGATGCTGAGAAAATACAGATTGGTCCCTATTGAGGATAGGCTACTCTCACGATGTGAAAAAATCGCTAGCGGAGGACGGTATGGATTTATGCCCCTGGTGCCAGCAATTCGCGGTCGCCGTCTCGGTGGAGACGCTGTACGGGACGGAGTGCTTGTGCCGATCGTGCTTTGCCAAGATCGATCGGCGGTTGGTGCAGGGAGAGGCCAAGGCTCTTCCGCTATCACTGCTGGATGCCTGCCGGCCACTCATCGAGCAAGACCCGTCTGTGATTAGCGATGCAATCGTGAAAGATGAAATCGACCAACTCGACGCCATGTGGAGGGCGACATGATGTGCGAACTGAAATCACGATGGTCGGGCAAGGTGCTGTTCGGCATCGAAACCGACTCATTGAAGTTGGCGGTAGAGGCCGCAGTCAAAAGCCGGGCGGACCTGGGCGGGGCGGACCTGCGCGGGGCGGACCTGCGCTGGGCGGACCTGGGCGGGGCGGACCTGCGCGGGGCGGACCTCACTAGCATTCGTGATGACCTTTGGGCGGTACTCTCGTCCTGTCCTGCGGAAGTGGACGGACTGCGGCAAGCCCTCCTCGATGGCAAGATTGACGGCAGCACCTATGAGGGGCCCTGTGCTTGTCTGGTCGGGACGCTGGCGAATACTCGCCACTGTCGATATGACGCGATTCCTGGATTGACCCCGAACGGCAGCCGTCCAGCCGAGAGATTTTTTCTGGCCATTAAGCCAGGGGATACGCCAGAGAATTCACAATTCTCGAAGTTGGCATTGGAATGGGTTAATCAGTGGCTTGCCAACATGAAGGCCGCTTTTGCGGGGAAATCATGAAATCCTTCCTCTGTCGGCTCGGCTTCCATCGGTACTCCTGGGCGCTGTTCAAGCTGTTCAACCACACCTGTGAGTTGCGGGTCTGCCGATGTGGCCGCGTGGTAATGCAATTTGCCGATGACCCGTTAGCAATGAGCGAAGTCGGGCAGATGAATGCGTGGCTCAAGCAACCTGACGCAAAGGTGGATCGATGAATGCTGATGGAGCGGTTCATGTTGACGATACGTTCGCCAAAGAGATTGGCTTCACGTCTGACAAGTCTATGACCATCCGTCGTCTCTGTATGTCTCGAAGAATGGGACGACGCATTATCACTCAAAATGCCACTACGCCAGGAGCGTGCAAAGAAATGTCAGTCGTGGACGTTGAACTCGACGAGCCTGAGTTTTGCGAGGAGCACGGTGAGCCAGTGCCCTGTCGGGTGTGCCGCGCCGATCTCGATGATCTCTATTCGGACATGAAACACCAGGATTCAATTGATAGCTAGGAAATAGCCATGATGGACCAAGAGACAATTGCGGTGCTGGTGGAGGCGCTGGAAGATGCGCAAGAGAAATTACGACTCTATCAAGCACAGCATTCAGGGGAATATGTCGGTGGTCTTGAGTTTGGATTTCTTATGGAAAAGATCAGCGAAGCGATTGCCATGGCGCAAGTGGACTCGTTTTACCAGACACATCGTCTGCACAAGGGGGAGGAGGAGTAGGGTCATGAGTCACACGCCAGGAAAATGGGTGGCGATTAAAGGCATCGATGACGACGCGGAGCGATGGGGCGTGTACACAGAAGGGCCTCAGCATTTTCACCTAGCCACCATTGAGAACGGGGCTCCTGGCGATACGCTCGAAACCGAGGGTCACAATGCTCGCCTCATCGCTGCGGCACCGGCTCTGCTGGAGGCGTTGAAAAAGGCGGTGGAGCTCATCCGCCTTTGGCATGGAATGAACATCGATAAACGCCTGGAACCCAGGGGATGGCGGTTGTACTTCGATTCACCAGAAATGAAAATCATCAGGCAGGCTCTCACCATGGAGGAGGATGTATGACGGACGCTGAGAAAATTAGAGCCTCAATGGACGTGATCGAACGCTATGGGCAAATAGAAGGCGACCACCATAGTAAGTGGGTGATCGATCAGGTCGCCCGCATTTTAATGGGAGACCTATACCCAGCATGGGTGATCGATATGCGTGATGGAGAAGATGGACCTGATACATATTCCTATGATGAAGGGATTGCACCATGACCCGCGATCCACGACCGAACCGCCTCGACCAGGATATTACCCGTGATTACGTCGATCGGATCGAGCGGTTGAGCGGGCTAGCGGACGGCAGCATTAAAGATCCGCACCTGAAAAAGCTGGATCATGTGGCCTGGTGGATGCTGGCAGTGCTGTTTGTTGGCTGGATCATCGTGAATCTCTAGAAAGGAGACGAAGGTCTGTCATGAGCGAAAGTCACGAAACGATTTTATTTCTGAAAACCGTGGATAAGGACGGGAAGGCGTACGGCGGATTTCAATGGCCGCTCGAAGTTGGCGCTGTGGTGTCGGCACCGGACTGGCAGGCTACGCCGCGCTGTGGCAACGGGCTTCACGGCTTGCCGGATGGTGAGGGTGATGGCACTCTACTGAATTGGTCGCCTAACGCCATCGGAATCGTATTTTCAGCACCGAAAGACGAGTGCGTGCTATTCGACAGAAAAGGAAAGTGCAAGACGGCTACAGTGCAGTATATCGGTAATCTTCTTGATGCTGCAACCTACTTACTACGACGCAGGCCTGGTGCACGTGTAGTCGGGAGCACCTTGACCGGTGGGGACGGGAGCACCTTGACCGGTGGGGACGGGAGCACCTTGACCGGTGGGGCCGGGAGCGCCTTGACCGGTGGGGACTGGAGCACCTTGACCGGTGGGGACTGGAGCACCTTGAC
>PJQE01000012.1_pt1 | contig 22788 bp, 21 predicted proteins | sample 1503751 | NCBI WGS metagenome assembly PJQE01 (sample SAMN07775948, study PRJNA414020) | Biofilm metagenome, whole genome shotgun sequencing project. | reverse complement strand
CATCGCATAGAGGTCGCTCAAATAGTCGGCCGCGGCTTTCGTTGATTTCTTCGGGTCCATCCTCTCGTCCACCCACTGATCGACACGCAGGCCGTACCTCACAGCCGTCGGCTTTATAAACTGCCAGGGACCGACCGCCGCGGCGTGCGACTCGGCCTTAACGTTAAACCCGCTCTCTATCATCGCCAGGTAAACGAGGTCGGTCGGCATCCCGCGCTGGGTGAGGATCGTGCTCATGAGCGGTATGAACTTTCCGGAGCGTTCGAGCCATATGCTGAAAGAACGCCGCCCCTGGTTCTGGAAATAGACCATGTAATGCATGACCCTTTCGTTAAGAACGACGGGTATCTCGTTCTCCGTATCCGGCACCACGTCCGGGAACTGCTCGAAAATGCTCTCTACGTAGTAGTACGTTTTCCAGCCCTGGATGTGCGGATTGAGCATGAAGAAGCTCGACCTCAGGTCCTCCGAGGGCGGCCCGGACGGGGCGTATTCGTCCACCATCTTTATATCCGGGTGGGCCCCCCCGCTCTCGATGTCGATTCCGGGCATTGCCGACTGGGTTTTTGTAGGGGTGACAGATTTGGCTCCGCATCCTGCTAGGACAAGGGAAAGGGCAGCGGTAAGGAGTAAATACCTGTAAATCATTGGCTTTTTTTTATCATAATTTGAGACAAATGTCAATTTGAGTACCTTTAAGCTTAAGTATTTTTCTTAAATTCGTGAAAATAGGGAGAAATTATCTCCAGTTATTTCAACGCCTTATAGTTCACGCCGGTAAAGTTAAGAAAGTTCTCTACCTATGCCCCGGAATAGTGTCAAAATACACTCAATAAACGGCATCCGCGAAATAGGTTTTAAACTCGGCCGGTTTCATGTTGGCCGCTTTAGCCAGGGCGGCCAGTTTTTTCCTGTCCGTAAGGTCGTTTTCCCGGAGTTTTATCATGTACCTGTCGGCGACTTCATAGGCTTCAGTGCGTATATCGACGAACCTTATCCTCGCCCTGTCCTTTACAGGGTCTATAAGCTCCGAAAAATCTATCGGCACCATTTTCCCGGTCTGTATGGTTATGAGCGCCCCGGTGCCGCCGCCCATGAGAAACTTCACCGCGCTGTATCCGAGCTCGCGCGTATACTTCGCGTCGAACGGTATAGGCGGAGCCGACCTCAGCTCATACCCTATTACCTTGTCGATTATCCTGGTCCCGATCCCCTTTTCTGAAAGGGCCTTCGTCGTCCTTTCCTTGAGCAGCTCGCCGATGTCCACCTCCGAAAGCCTGAGCCGTCCGAAATCGTCCCTCTCGAGGTCGAGCCCAGAGAGATCCTCCTCGTCGAGCTTCTCGGTGAGTCCCTCGGCCAGGATGGCGACGCCGTCCGTTCTCCCCATGGAGAGCCGCTTGATTATCGCCCCTTCGAGCTTCGAAACGAGCTTTCCGAGTTTTATCTTTCCCCTCCCGAACTCTTCGGGAATTATGGTCAGCGTCGCGCCCGACGCCTTCCCTATCCCGAGTGCGAGATGCCCCGTGAGCCTCCCCATCGTCACGACGAAATACCACCTCCCCGTCGTCTTCGCGTCCTCCATCAGATAATGAACGAGCTTCGTCCCGATGTGCCGCGCCGTCTCGTATCCGAAGGTCGGGATGTAAGACGGGATCATGATGTTGTTGTCTATCGTCTTCGGCACGTGCGCTACCCTGAGCTTTCCTCCCGCCTCCTTTTCGAGCCTGTTCGCGAGGCACATCGTCCCGTCCCCGCCTATGGTAATCACGTACCCGACTCCCAGTCTGGCGAGCCCCTTCAGCGTATTCCTCATCCTCTCCGGGCTCGACGCGGGGTTCGCCCTCGATATGCCGATTATCGAGCCGCCGGTGTGATGGATTCTCGAAGTGTTGTGTATGCCGAGCTTCTCGACGCGGGTCGTATCCCCCTCGGCGAGCCACTTAAAGCCGTCCTTTATGCCTAGGACCTCGACGCCCCTGTTGACAGCCTCTATAGTAGCCGCGCTTATGACGCCGTTTATCCCCGGCGCCGGCCCGCCGCCGACAAGTATTGCAAGACGCTTTCCCGTTCTCTTCTTCGTGTCAGACATGTTCCCTCGCACTCAAAATAATTTTCCGGATTATACTAAAGCCCGCACGGGTACTAACCGCCTCAGTGATAGAATCTCCTCCCGCTCCCGACAGCCTGGAGTCCGCCCTTCACGAAAAATCTCACGAGTATGAGCCCGGCGACGAACCCGCCAATATGCGCCCAGAACGCGACCCCGCCCGTATCCCCCGTTTGTCCGAGCGAGCTCACCCCGCTCAGGAACTGTATTATGAACCATATGAATATGAACACCGCGGCCGGAATGTGTATCAGCTGTATGAAGAAAAATATCGGTATCAAAGTCAATATCTTCGACCTCGGAAAAAGGGTGATATACGCACCGAGGACGCCCGATATTGCGCCGCTCGCCCCCACCATCGGTATCGCGGAACTGACGTTCGTCAAAAACTGCATTGCAGCCGCCGCGAAGCCGCATATGAGGTAAAAGGCGAGATACCCGACGTGCCCCATCCTCGACTCCACGTTACCGCCGAATATGTAAAGAAAGAGCACGTTCCCGATCAGATGCAGCCAGCCGCCATGGAGAAACATGGAAGAAAAGAAGGGATATATCCTCTCGCCGAGTGTAAACCCCGGGGCGAAAACGTTGGCCGGTATGAGCCCGTAAACGTCTATGAAAGCGCTCAATCCCGTCCCTAGCGAATATTCGTAAATAAAAACCAGAATGCAGGCCGCTATAAGTGTTATATTAACGAAGGGGATACCCGGCGTCGAAGTCGTATCTCTGAGCGGTATCATGCCGTTAGATTATACATATCGGGCGCAGGGCAGGCCACTTGTATTAAGCGCCCGATGCCTTAAAATGCTAGGCCATGCGCCGGTCGGCGCTGAAGGGGCACAATGTTTCAGAAGCTGAGAACGGATCTCGTAAAGAAGCTCGCCGGCATAAGGCTCGTCCTCGTAAACGCGGACGGGTTCGTCCGAGGGAGTGAGAACGGAAACGGCATCCTTCCCGACGGTAAATACATATCCGCCCTCAGGGAGAGCGGCGTCGAGTTCGTGGCCTTTTCGAAGTCGAAGTCTTTAGCCGCGTCGTCCGTCGCGGAGTCGCTCGGGATAGAGCTCAGGGAGGGCGTCACGGAGGCTCTCGGGCTCTACGATGCGCTGAAATCCGAGCTCGGCGTCGCCGACAAGGACGTCGCCTTCATCTCAGGCGACGAATCCGACATCCTCCTGATAGCCCGCGCCGGATTTTCCGCCGCCCAGCCGGAAGCCCCGCTCGGCGTCAAGTCCCGCTCATATTTCGTCACATACCACTCCGGCGGCCCGGCCGTCGGCGAGATAGCCTCCCTCATTTACACCGCCAAAAAACACCCCGGCGGCTGGTCCGAATAGAAGCCCCTCGCTTGTGATAAAATATCCCAAATGGGGTTTCAGGAGCTAACCGCAGACATTAAACGGCGCGCACGCGCGCTCGGCTTCGACCTCGTCGGCATATCCCCGGCGGGGCCGCTTCCCGACAGCCAGCGCTACAAGAACTGGCTCTCGATGGGACACGCGGGAAAGATGCACTATCTCGAGCGCCGCGTCGAGAGGCGGGAGGACGTGCGGAACATACTCCCCGGCGCGAAATCCGTTATAACCTGCGGGCTCAACTACAACTCAGGCGCGCCATATTCGACAGACTGCCGCGATAGCGGGAAGGGCTGGATAGCGCGCTACGCCTGGGGCGACGACTACCACGATGTGATGGACGAAAAACTCGCGGCCCTCTCTGATTTCATACGGACGGAAATCCGGGGTTCAGCGGAGATCATGCGCTACTCCGACACGGGCCCCGTCCTCGAAAGGGCGCACGCCAGGTACGGCGGCGCAGGATGGATAGGCAAGAATACCTGCCTCATAAACCAGGAAACGGGCTCGTGGATTTTTCTCGGCGAGCTTATAACCGACATCGAGCTCGAATACGACTCCCCCGTTCCCGACAGGTGCGGCACCTGCACGAGATGCCTGGACGCCTGTCCGACAGGGGCGCTCACAGCTCCCTACACGCTCGACTCCCGGCTCTGCATCTCCTACCTCACTATTGAGCTCAAGGACAAAATTCCTTTCGGGCTGCGTCCTGGCGTAGGCTCGAATATATTCGGCTGCGACATATGCCAGGACGTCTGCCCCTGGAACAGAAAAGCGCCGGTAACTGGCGAAGCCTCGTTTCAGCCGAGGCCCGGGCTCTACAACCCCGGTCTCGGCTCCATCGCCTCACTCGGCCCCGAAGAGTTCAGGGCGCTCTTCAAGGGGAGTCCCGTCACACGCACGAAGCGAAAGGGGCTCGTAAGAAACGCTCTGGTCGCGATAGGGAATTCCGGCGATGCGGACTTCGTCCCCGTGGTAACGGAATGCCTTCGCGACGAGGAGCCGCTCGTAAGGATTCACGCCCTTTGGGCGCTCTGGAGGCTCGAAGGGAAGGGCGCTCTCGGCATGCTTCTCGCGGCAAGGAAATCCGAGAGCGACCCGGAAGTTATAGAAGAGCTCGACGATCTTCTGGAGTCGATAGAAAATCCGGAGCGGCTGAAAGCCTCGGGCTGAACCCGTCGACACCCCGGGCAGACTGGTGTCATACACCGAATTCAGTAATAATCATTTTCTCCTATGAGCGAAACGACACGTCAGGATTCCGAAGAAGTCCTTTTGATGAACGAGAAATTCTACCTCGCCATAAACGAGGGCGACATGGGCCTCATGTCAGTCGTATGGCTCGCCGGGCCCGAGGCCAAGTGCGTCCACCCGGGCTGGCCCATGCTCTACGGCTGGGAGGCTGTTAAAGAGAGCTGGAAGAATATATTCGAAAGCGGCGGTCCCGAGGGAATTGAGCTTTCTCAAATCGGCGTCGAAGTATCGGGCAGCATGGCGTGGGTAGTCTGCGTCGAGAAGATAAGCCACAGGTCAGGGGACAATGTAAGGACAGGATTCGCCCAGTCGACGAACGTCTTTCACAAGACAGGCTCCGGCTGGAAGCTCGTCATACACCACGCCTCACCCATCCCGATGCCGAGGGCTGAAACGGGCTCCGACACGAACCTCCAGTAACGCCTTCTGAGTAAGAATCCTAGTAGTTAAAGTTGTAGAACACATCGACGCCGGGGTTCTGGCCGCCGATGTCCCCGTTTATGGAAACGTTCTTGAATATCGTGTACTCGACTATAACCTTTGTCTGCGTTATCATCGTCGAAGTAGCGAGCGACTGCGTCGTCTGCCTGTCGATAGCGAAATAAAGGTCCTCGGTGAGATACTTCCCGACTTCGAGCTCGGGCCCCTGGGCGCCGCTTCCTATGCTCACGACGTCAAGCTTGAACTTGTCCCCGAGCACCTTCTCAAGCTGCGCGGCCGCTATGCCCCCCGCGAGCCCCGAGGCCACTCCCTGTATCGAGGCCCTGTCGCTCGTGCCTATCTTGTCCGAAGGCGCGCCGAAGACTATGTACGAAACCATGTCCGTCTCCGACATCGGCGGGTCGCTCGTCAGCTCGACGACGGGCTTTTTCGCGGTACCGGATATGTTGACGTATATCTCCACCCCCGAAACCCTGTAAAGGGCCCTTATGTCGAGGAACGGGTTTATCTCGGTCGTTCCCGAAAAGCTCACGTTGCCCTGGACGATCCTGAACAGCTTTCCGAAATTCTCGTATGTCCCCCTTATCGTGGTTATGTCCCCCACGATCCTCATGTCCTGTCCGAACTCTTTTTTTATGTCGAGGTCTCCACGGAGCTCGACGTTCGCACCCCGTCCGCGCACCCAGTTGTTCCTTCTCATCTTCACCTGCAGATTCATCGCGACCTTTTCCTTGAAGTAATCCGTCGTCTCTCCGCTGTCGACAGTAAACTCGTCTTCCATGTCGTCGACGAACGTTATCTCCTCGACCTGCTTCTGCTCCGCCTCGGGTATGGTGATCCTAGCCCTTGAAACCGTAAGCGCTCCGCTCAGGTCGATCTTGGAGCCCTCGCCTTTTACTTCCATGTTCCCCGTGAGCCTTCCGGCGACATTCTTCGGCCGGACAAGGAAGTCCTTGAGATCGCCTTTAACGTCATAGGTCATGGTCGGAATGTCGATGTCGCCCGTGAACGTCCCGGTGCCGTTAGTTCCCGAATTAACTATCAGCTCCCGGAGATAACCCTTCTGGCCGTCGAGCTCGATGAGCGCGCTCTCCACCTTGAATTCATTCCGGAGCGACTTGATCTTGAAGATCGCGTCTTTGAGGCTTATCTGGCCGTTCGCCGTGGGTCTCCCGAACGTACCGCCCGCCTGGAGATCGACGACCAGAAGCCCCGTTGATTTTTCAACCTCCGTAGCGAACGTCGAAAGCGGGCTCAGATCCACGCCGCTCGACGTAACGGTCAGGTTGAACGGAGCGTCGTCGAGGCTCTCTCCCAGCTCTTTTAAATTAAGGTCGACGTTCGAGCTGCCTTTCGCCCGCATTATCGAGGCCCCACCGTTCGTAATCTCGAAATCAAGATTGAGGTTTCGCTCGAGATACGAAACGTTCAGCTCGACGTCGTCGTTTTTAAAATCCCTGTAAACGATGTTAGCGACGTTTAGCTTGGCTCTCATCTCGGGAGCCGTTATCGTGCCCGCGGCGGTTATGTCGGCCGACAGCTCTCCTTCGACCTCAGTACTGGGATCGAATATCTTGACCAGGTCGTTCAGGCTGAGCTTGTTCACGGCCACTTGCCCGTCCACGCTCCCGTTGAAGAATATCGTCGCGTCGGCGAGCGCGGAGGTATCGTTGTAGTAGAGATTGAAAGATTCCAGCACGAGCGACCCGGGGGCTATGGTCAGGAGTATGTTCTCCCTGTTTTCGAGATCGGAGTCCTCGAGGTCGAGAAGGAGCTTCGATATCTCGATGTGTTTCTGTCTCGCGGTCAGATCCCTCAGCGTGGCGTGAACGGTATAACTGAAATCCTCGTTCTCGGTTATAACGGTTTCGACATTAATGCCCGTTCCGCCCTCGCTGTCGGCGTCTATTTCGACGCTCTCGATCTCCCTCTCGCCTACCGAAACCGCCTCGGCATTTATCTCTGCCTTTATGTCAGGTTTCGCGAGGTTGGGAGTTCCTTCCGCCTTTATCGTAATGGTCTTGGCCTTGATATTATCGTTCAGCTTGAAGCAGTTCACATCCCCGTCTATCGTGATCCTCGGATTCTTTATGTCGCCCTCGACTCGACCCTTCGCCTTGAGCGAGCCCGCGAACTCGTTCCCCGGGGCGAATTTCGATATGAGCGCGAGGTCTCCGACTTCGAGCTCATAGCCGAGATTGATTCCCTTTCTCCCGCCTCTACCGTCCGTAACGTTGAACCTGAACCCGTCGCCGTTTATGTTGAGCGCCCTTGCGGTAAATACTTCCTTGTCATAAGAAACGTCTATCTTGCCATTTCTGATATTAAGGTTGTAAATCTGCGAAGGCTTTATGTCTCCCTTCACAGTGCCGCGCATGCCCCGAATGATATCCCCCTGGAGCGGGATAGTCGCCTTAACGGCAAGGTCAGACGTTATGCTTCCGTTGAGGTCCTTCTTGTTCGCTATCACGCCCGGGTTCAGCTTGTTGAGGACGGTCTTCACGTCCAGCCCGAGGGACGTCCGCGAATAATCCACCTTCCCGCTCAGCTTCAGCTCTCCGGCCTTCGCGCCCTTCACGTCGAGGCTGGAAATGTCGGCAGTGGCCTTTAAGTCGCCGAACTCGACCCAGCTTCCCCGCGCCTTTATCGACCCGTTAAGAACAGCATCGAGGTGCGTGTTTATTCCTTCTGCCTTCGTGTTGGCTTTCTCTTCGAGGAGCGTAAAGACTTCCGCCGTTTTAACGTTCTTGAGGTTCAGGTTTACGTCGAACGAGTTACTGCCTTCCTTCGTAAGAATGCGCTTTATATCCGCCCAGCCGCTTATTTCGAGCCGGCCGGGTCCCGTCACGATACTGCCATTGCCGAGATCGATTTTCGTCCCGGACATCTTTATGCCGTCGAGCTTGCCCGAAACCTTCTCACCGTAAAGCACCGATTCGGGGATGACGATGCCGAGGTCGGCCCTTATATCCCCCGGCCCGGCATACCCGCCGTCCCCCTTAACCTCGACATTAAAAGTCCCTACGTCCTTTATCTCGTATCCGCTGGCGGTCAGATCGACTATGAAATCCGGCGTCTCCTGAAGGTCCTCCGCCTTGACGCTCCCCTCTATCTCGGCGCCGTTCAGGGTTACCTTTAAATCGCTGACCTCCGCCGTGTCCGTCGAATAAACGGCCTTCGTCGAAAGCCCCCTGACGGTAATCCCCTCGCCGACGGCGTCGAAGTCGGCGTTCTTTATGTCTCCCTCTATCCTTTCGTAGATGTTAATAAGCCTGGCCGAAAGCTCGGTTTTGTTGAGGAGGTATTCCGAAAGCTTTCCGCTCTCCCTGTCGTCGAGGGTCAGCCTGACGCCGTCGAGCCTGAGGTCGGGAGCGATGATGTTCCACTGAGGCGGTCCCGTCTTCTCCTTCTCCGTATCTTTTTCCTTTTCTTTCTTCGTGCCTATCTTGTTAAAGTTCCAGGTCCCGTCCCCATACTTTATAAGCCTCACGTCGCCGCCTTTGAGGGATACGCTGTTGACGAGCACGGTCCTTCCGAAGAGGAAAGTCGAATTCAGCATCGCGGGAATGGAATATCCGAGCTCCACCTCGTCCACCGTCACAAACCCCTCTCCCTCCACTTCGAACGATACGTCCCTGAGCCTGATGCTGTAAAAGAAAGTCCCCTCGACGCTCCCTATGGTGAGCTTCTGTCCGGTCGCGGAGCTTACGATACTCTCCGTCTTCCGTTTAACGAGGTTCCTGAAATATTCCGTCTGCGTGAAAAAGTACGCCCCCGTCAGAATGAGGGCGAGGAGCCCTAGGAGGACCCCGAATATCATGGGAATCTTGTAGCGCATGGTGTGAAGCCGGGGGCTAGCCTCCGCCGTCTCGTAAATCCTTTTATTTGCGCGATCGGGTAGGACGAGACTCCAACCAATTATACATTACGGAAGATTTAAATAGAACCCGGAAATCACCGTTTCGAGCGGTCATTTTTTCGAAACCATGTATATGCCGGCAAGTATCAGGATGCCGCCCGCGATGACGCCTCCGTCGAGCGGATTTCCGAGCATGAGCCAGTCGAAAAAGAGCCCCAGAACAGGCACCAGCATCGACGAAAACGTCGTGATGTTTATGTCGAGCTTCTTTATGAGGTAAAACCAGATCGTGAAGTCGACAGCCGACGCTATGATGCCCGTGAAAAGTAATATGTATATCGAGTACGCCGTCCACTCGACGTTCAGCATTCCGTGGGGCAGGGCAATGAATATCAGCATCATGGTCCCGAAGGTCATCTGGAGCGCGCTCACCGAATAAATATCCTCACCGGCCATCCTCGTCTTCATCCATATGTTGGCAATCGCCCACGATATGGCGGCCCCGACGACGAAGAGCTCTCCTGTAAAGATTGCGAGGTCCTGGTGCATTACGACGTCGAACCCCATTATGGAGAGTATCCCCGCGCTCCCGAACGCCACCCCGAGCCATTTCCTGGGCGTAAGCCTGTCTTTAAGGTAAAAGTGAACGATGAGTATCGTCCACACCGGCATCGTATAAAGAAGTACGGAAGTCTTGCCCGCCGTTATGCGCTCCATGCCTAGAAGCATGAGCCCGAAGAGAAGGGCAGTCTGGAAGAACCCCACGGCCAGGTAGTCGGGGAGCTTTTTCAGCGCGGGCCATTTGAATCCCCTCCACCAGACGTAGGCGAGGAGGGCGGCTGCCCCTATACCGCACCTCCATGCGGCGAACGTATATGGCGCGGCGTAGCCGAGGCCTATCTTCATCAGTATCCACGAATACCCCCACGTGACTATGACGAAGGCCAGGAGGGCGATATTAATGACGGTGGAATTCATAAGACTCGTATTAATGTAACAGGTATTCTCGCCCGGGGCTTCAAGGAGGGCGTTTCACGCCCTGAAAAGCGGCTTTTTTGTGTTGAAAACCGTGTTCATTTTCGTCTTGACAAGGAAAGGTCAATATTTATAATAAAGTACCCTTTCGGGCTAGGAGAGGGATGCGGGTGCGCTCCGTTCATGTGCCCGGGAATTACACACCACGTCGGGGTTGGAAAGAGTTCCGGCAGTGCTAAACCAGGTTGGACCGAAATGCTCTGAAGTAATAATCTTTCCATAGTTACGCTTTACCGTATTCGCAGTCAACTTTCATAACGGAGGTACGCTAAAGGTGAAGATTCTCGTAGTAGTCAGCCAGACGCAGGATACCGAAGCCAAGATTAAAGTATCGTCGTCGGGCGATTCCGTGGACACGAGCGGTATGAAGTGGATTATGAACCCCTACGACGAGTTTGCGGTCGAAGAGGCGATTCAGACCAAGGAAAAGCACGGCGGAGAGGTTGTAGTTGTATCCATGGGCCCGGCCAGGGTCGTGGAAACCATTCGTCAGGCCCTCGCAATGGGAGCCGACAGCGCGATACACATCGCGGACGAAGGCTTCACGGACGTCGACTCCTTCGCCGTGGGCAAGGTCATAGCGAACGAGATAAAGAAATCGGGCGAGTTCGACCTCATATTCACGGGCATGAAGATAATCGACGAGGAATCCGGCCAGGTCGGCGTACAGATCGCCGAGGAGCTCGGCATACCGCACGTCTCCCTCGTGAGCAAGGTCGTGGATATAGACCCGGCAGCCAAAAAAGCGGTCTGCCAGAAGGAGATCGACGGCGGCCACATGGTCGTCGAAGTGCAGCTCCCATGCCTCATCACCTGTCCCGACGCCATGAACGAGCCGAGATATGCGTCCCTCCCCGGCATCATGAAGGCCAAGAAGAAGCCGCTCAAGGAAGTCCCGGTTGCGGAGCTCGGCCTCGAAGATATAGGCCTCACGGCGGACTCCCTCGGCAAGGCCGGAGCACGAGTCAAGACAGTCGAGATCAAGGTCCCCGAGATCCAGAGGAAGCTCAAGATCATAAAGGGTCAGGACGAGCCGATGGTCAAGGGCGCGGAAGTCGAGAAAGCGGCCGAAGAGCTCGTGAAGCTCTTAAGGGAAGAGGCCAAGGTCATATAAGGCCCTCACAAACACATTCAGGAGGAATCAAATGAGCAGCGAAATCTGGGTAGTGGCAGACCTCAAAATCGACGGCAGCATCAGGCAGGTCACGTTCGAAGCGCTGTCCGAAGCGAAGGCGAAGCTGGCAGGAAAGCTCGGCGGGCAGGTTTGCGGCGTGCTTATCGGCGCGGGCGTATCCTCCCTTGCGGGCGAGCTCGGCAAGTACGGGGCCGAAAAGGTCTACGTCGTCGAAAACGACATTCTCAAGAACTTTAACACCGAAGGCTATACGATAGCTCTTTCCGAGCTTATAAAAAAATATCAGCCGGCAGTTGTAATAACGGGCAACACCGTATTCGGTCAGGATTATTTTCCCGGCGTCGCCGCGCGCGTAGGCGCGGGCGTAACTATGGACGCCATCGAGGTCGATCTCACCGATGACAAGAAGCTTCAGATAAAGCGCTTCTCCCATTCGAGTAAGGCGATACCGACGAAGGTATTCCTCGACCATCACCCGATGATGACAACAGTTAGGCCTAATTCCTTTAAAGCCGTCGAAGACCCGAAAACCCCGGAAGTTATAAACGAAGCGGTTGCGATCAACGCGGGCGACATCAAAACGAAAGTGATCGAGATCAAGACGAAGGAATCCGACAGGCCCGAGCTCACAGAAGCCGATAGAGTAGTCTCCGGCGGAAGGGGACTCGGAAGCGAGGAGAACTTCAAATACGTCTATGAGCTTGCCGACGCTCTAGGCGCGGCAGCGGGCGCAACAAGAGCCGCGGTCGACGCCGGTTACTGCCCCTACGACATGCAGGTAGGTCAGACGGGCAAGGCCGTGTCTCCAAACCTCTACATCGCTATAGCGATCTCGGGCTCGGTTCAGCACTTCGCAGGCATGGGCTCCTCGAAGGTCATCGTCTCGATAAACAAGGACCCCGAAGCGCCGATATTCCAGAAATGCGACTACGGCATAGTCGGAGACCTCTTCGACGTGCTCCCGCCGTTCACGGCGAAAGTAAAAAGCCTTATGTCCCAAAGCTGAAGATAAAATAACAGGGGCGGTTAAACAGCCGCCCCCGTTATATCCACCATTTCGATTTTCTCTATTTTTTCACCGAGGAACCTTCCGGCGACAGAAACGAACGTATCGGAAACGTCCGTCAGATAGTAGTGCTTCGAAGACTGTCCGGTCTGCGGGTTGAGGAGGCCTCTCTCTTCGAGAACCTTCTCGATTTCCCTCGCCGTCTCTTCGGCGGAATCGACGAGAGTGATCCCGTCTCCCATGGTTTTCTTGATAGTGTGCTTGAGCAGGGGATAGTGTGTGCAGCCGAGGACTAGAACGTCTATGCCAGATTCTCTCAGCGGCGCGAGATACCTCTCCGCGGCGAGCTCCGTGATGTCACCCTCCGTCCACCCTTCCTCCGCGAGCGGCACGAAGAGCGGGCACGCCTGCGTGTAAACCGTGATCCCGGGCGATAGCGCTACGAGGGCTTTCCTGTAGGCGGAGCTGTTTATCGTCGAGGGCGTCCCGATGACTCCCACGCGTCCGGTTTTCGTCGAGGCGGCGGCCTTTCTCGCCCCCGGCTCTATAACGCCCACGACAGGCACGTCGAAATCGCCGTCAAGGCTCGGCAGCGACACGGCCGACGAGGTGTTGCACGCGACGACAACCATCTTCACTCCCTTGGAGACCAGGAACGCGGCGTTATTCCGCGAATACGCGACAACTGTCCTCCCGGATTTGGTCCCGTAAGGAACCCTCGCCGTATCCCCGAGGTATATGATGTCCTCGCCGGGGAGCCTCCCTGCTATTTCCCTCACGACCGTGAGACCGCCTATGCCCGAATCGAATACGCCAATCGGCGCTTTATTGCTATGGTTTGTCATTGATTATCCCTAAGGTCTGTCTCTACCCGGATTAGAAGAATACCTCTACCGCGCCCTCCACGGAATCGACCCCGATAAGGGCAATAGAATCGTCTCCGGGCTTGAGTCTGTCAAGATTTATGCGGGGGAGGACGCATTTTTTAAACCCGAGCTTCCGCGCCTCGTTTATCCTGAGGTCGGCGTGGGAGACGCCCCTGATTTCGCCTGCGAGTCCTATCTCTCCGAACGCTACGACGCCCGGGTCGAGCGGCTTATTCAGAAAGCTCGACACGAGCGAGAGGCATATGGCGAGGTCTATGGCCGGCTCCTCTATCTTAACGCCGCCGGCAACATTCATAAACACGTCCTGCCCGAGTATCTGAAGCCCGGCCCGCTTTTCGAGAACCGCGAGCAGGAGCGACACCCTGCTGTTGTCGAGCCCTATCGTCGTCCTCCTCGGCACACCAAACCCGCAGGGCGACACGAGCGCCTGTATCTCGACAAGTATCGGCCTCGTCCCCTCCATGCTCGGCGTTACGACCGAGCCCGACGCGTTGTAAGGCCTTTCGGAGAGGAATATTTCGGACGGATTCGTAACCTCTCTCAGGCCCGAATCCAGCATCTCGAAAACCCCTATCTCGTTCGTCGAGCCGAACCTGTTCTTCACAGCCCGGAGAATCCTGTAGGGATGGTCCTTCCCACCCTCGAAATAAAGGACGGTATCCACGAGATGCTCCAGAACCTTCGGCCCCGCTATAGTCCCCTCCTTCGTCACGTGCCCTATAAGGAACACAGCGGTCCCGCTCGACTTCGCGTACTGCATCAGCCGCGCGGTCGATTCCCTTATCTGCCCGACGCTGCCCGGCGCCGATGCGAACGTCTCCGTGAACATAGTCTGTATGGAATCGATTACGACTATCTCCGGCGCGAGCTTTGCCATTTGTTCGAGTATCGCTTCTACTGATGTCTCGGTGAGCACGTAAACGTTCCCCGACGAAACTCCTGTCCTCTCCGCCCTCATCTTCACCTGCACGGGGGATTCCTCCCCCGTAACGTAGAGGAACCTGCGGTCGCCGGATTCTCCGCGGCCGGCCCTCTCGCTAACATAATTCAGCATCTGTAGCGCGAGAGTGGATTTCCCTATCCCCGGATCCCCGCCCACGAGTATCACGGAGCCCGGAACGAATCCCCCGCCGAGCACCCTGTCGAGCTCTTCGTTCCCGGTGAGTATCCTCTCCTCCCTGTCGCTGGAAATGACCGCGATCGGCTGCGGCCCTCCGGTCCTGGCTCGCTTGGCTGTTTTCGTCGCCTTCTCGACAGTCTCCTCGACGTACGAATTCCAGTTCCCGCACTCCGGGCACTTCCCGAGCCATCTCGGCGACGGGTTACCGCACTCCTGGCATACGTACTGCGTCACGCTCCTGGTCTTTTTCATCTCTTTATCCGGGATTTCGTACGAGTGGACATTATACAATATTCAGGTTAATAAATAGAGCGGCCGGGGGCGTGCACCTGCACATTTTTCGGCGGCGGCCTTGTGAGTAGAATAAGAGAAGGGAGAACAAAATGACCGAAGACGAGAAAAAAGGGAAGGGCGGGTCGGGCCGAATAAAGGACGAATCCTTCAAGCTCTGGCAAGGCCTCCCGCGTTCGCGCGACCCCGAAGCCAGGCGGCTTAAGCGTCCCATGTCGTGGCAGGATGCGCTATCGGAGCTCATGGCTGGCAACAGGCGCTTCATAGGCTCGAAGAACGAGAGCACCGTCGAAAGAACCCCGGAGCGCCGGATGGAAGTCGCGGACGAGCAGACCCCATTCGCCGTCATACTCTCCTGCGCCGATTCCCGCGTCTCTCCCGAGATAGTATTCGACCAGTGGATCGGCGACCTCTTCGTCGTCAGGATCGCGGGCAACATAGTCAACCCTCCCCACTACGGCATACTCGGCAGCATCGAATACGGCGTCGCCGCCCTCGGCGCGAATCTCGTAATGGTCCTCGGGCACAGCAGGTGCGGCGCGGTCACCGCCGCGGTCCAGTCGGTTGAAACGGGCATGGAATTCCCGGGCTCGATAGCCTCCATAATCGACACCATAACCCCGGCCGTGAAGAACGCCCGGAAGATGCCGGGCGACCTCCTTCTGAATTCCGTGAGGGAAAACGTCAGGCTGAGCGTCGAGAAGATCGAAACGGCCTCCCCGGTCCTTACCCCGCTCATTGAAAGCGGCACAGTCAAAGTTATAGGCGGAAAATACGATCTGATTACAGGCGAAGTCACGCTGTATACGGATACGGACCCGCCCCGCGAATAGTAACGGTCTTCACTCGGGCGCGCCTTCGCGCCGGAGCCGGATATTGCCTAACCTGCCCATAAAAAGTATAATTCTTGTTACCTAAGGGGTTTAGAGCCGGTCGGGGAAGTGTCTGTTCACAACCGTAAAACCGCATAAAAATCTAGGACAATAACGAGGCTTAAAGTATGAAATTCGAAGGCACGGAAAATTATATCTCGACGAGAGACCTTAACCTCGCCGTAAACGCTTCCATAACCCTCCAGCGCCCGCTCCTCATAAAGGGTGAGCCGGGAACGGGCAAGACAATGCTCGCGTTCGAGGTGGCGGAAGCCCTCGGGAAGGAGCTCATCACATGGCACGTGAAGTCCTCGACGACGGCACAGCAGGGGCTTTACGAGTACGACGCCGTTTCCCGCCTCCGCGACTCCCAGCTCGGAGACGAGAGGGTCAACGACATTGCGAATTATATAAAAAAAGGAAAGCTCTGGGAGGCCTTCGAATCCGAAGAGCAGCTAGTCCTCCTCATCGACGAAATCGACAAGGCCGACATCGAATTCCCGAACGACCTTCTTCTTGAGCTCGACCGCATGGAGTTCTACTGCTACGAACTGAGAAAGACCATCAGGGCAAAGGAGCGCCCGATAATCATCATCACGTCGAACAACGAAAAGGAGCTTCCGGACGCGTTTTTGAGAAGGTGCTTCTTTCACTACATCAGCTTCCCCGACAGGGAAACGCTAAAGGCCATCGTAAAGGTCCATTACCCCAAGCTCGAAGCGAAGCTCGTCGAAAACGCGATGAGCATCTTCTACGACCTCCGCGAAATCGACGGCCTCAAGAAGAAGCCCTCGACCAGTGAATTAATAGACTGGCTCAAGCTCCTCATGGTCGGAAAGATCACGGAGTCCGAGCTCGGCGCGATCGATCTCTCCGAAAGCCTTCCGCCATACGCAGGCGCGCTCCTCAAGAACGAGCAGGACCACGACCTCCTTTCCCGCATCAGGCTAAGGTTCAGGCGCTGATCGGGCGGGATGATTCGATTTGCGAAGGTGAGAAATGTTTCTCGACTTTTTTCTGCTTCTTAAAAACGACGGTATACCGGTGACGATAAGGGAATACCTCACCCTCCTCGAAGCGCTCGACGAGGGCATAGCCGAGTACAGCGTCGACGATTTCTACTACCTCTCCCGCACATCCCTCATAAAGCACGAGCATCACCTCGACAGGTTCGATCTCCTCTTCGGCTACTTCTTCGAGGGCGTCGAAAAAATCGACACCGAAGAGTTCATGAAAATCCCGGAGGAATGGCTCCGAAAGAGCTTCGTCAACGCGCTCACAGACGAAGAGAAGGAAATGATAAAAGCGATGGGTGGCCTCGACAAGCTCCTCGAAAGACTGAAGGAATTAATGAAGGAGCAGAAGAAACGCCACGAGGGCGGCAACAAGTGGATAGGCACGGGCGGCACGTCCCCCTTCGGGGCCTACGGCTACAATCCCGAGGGCATCCGTATTGGGCAGGACGAGAGCCGCAACAGAAGGGCCGTCAAGGTATGGGACAAGCGCGAATTCAAAGACCTCGACGACGGAGTCGAGCTCCAGACGAGGAACATGAAGATGGCGCTCAGGCGCCTCCGCATACTCACCCGCGAAGGAACTTCGGAAGAGCTCGACCTCGACGGGACGATAGACAAAACCTCCCGCAACGCAGGCTTCCTGGAATTGGAAATGGTCCCGGCGAAGAAGAACAATGTAAAAGTTTTACTCTTCCTCGACATCGGCGGCTCCATGGACGATCATATCGAATTATGTTCCCGCCTCTTCTCCGCCGCCAAGTACGAGTTCAAGCACCTCGAATACTACTACTTTCACAACTGCCTCTACGAATTCGTCTGGAAGAACAATAAAAGAAGATGGCAGGAAGCGATACCCACCTTCGACGTCTTCAACAAGTACAACAGCGATTACAAAGTCATAATAGTGGGCGACGCCTCCATGTCCCCCTACGAGCTCCTCTACCAGAACGGAAGCGTGGAGCACAACAACGACGAGGCGGGCTTCGTATGGCTCGACCGCCTGAAGACCCGCTACCCCGATATCGTCTGGCTGAACCCCGTCCCGGTCCCGCAGTGGAAGTACACCGAGTCCATAGGCATGGTCAAGCAGTTCATGAAAGACCGCATGTTTCCGCTCACGCTCTCCGGCCTTCAGAAAGCTATCCGCGCGCTCAAGGACAAGAAAATCAAATTCGAAGGACATTAGATAGTCCATGGAAGACGAGTTCGGAACATTCACATTCTTATTTAGGAGTTATTTCTCGATCCATCATTTGTGGGCTGCTGAGCATTTTTCAAGATTGGCGCGTGGGATAGAAAATAAGCATGAAGGCCGCCCGCATTTCTATATAGAGCATAGGGTTTATGTTGTTAATTCTTTGCTCTCAGCTACTGCATTCCTGGAAGCTGCAATTAACGAATTATTTCAAGATGCCCATGATAGACATTTAGCATATATTGAGCACTTGGATGAAGAAGTTGTAAGTGATTTGGCTGATTTTTGGAATAAAACAGATTTCGGTTATGGGAATGCTACTCTCCAAAAATATGAAGTGGCATTGTCAATTGGGAAGAAAGACCCTTTTGTGAAAGGAAAGAATCCTTATCAAGATGCAAATCTTGTAATTAAAATCAGGAATTTCCTTACACATTACAAGCCCAAAAATGTAGGGGGCGACGAGATTCATGATTTGCAAAAGTCTATAATAGGAAAGTTTCCTGAAACTAAAACTATGTCCGGATCAGGTAATCCTTATTTCCCGGATAAAGCTCTAGGATATGGTTGTACTGAATGGGCTTTAAGATCTGTTCGTAGTTTTGCAGACTCTTTTTTTGATAAAATGCAAATTGTTCCAAATTATCAACGAGCTGATTTTAGTAAACACTTAGCTCCCTAATGATACACTCAATCGACCACATCAACTTCGTAGTCTCCGACCTTGAAAGATCGGTCAAATTCTACACGGAGCTTCTCGGATTCCGTGAATCGAAACGCGCACATCTGGAAGGTGACTGGATTGAAAAAATAGTAGGCCTGAAAGGCGTCGTCGCAGACGTCGCCTTCATCGTCGCACCGGCGGGCGAGCCACGCATCGAGCTCCTGTGCTACAAAACCCCCGAGGGTGAATCGATACCGGTAAACTCCCTCGCCAATACAATCGGCATCAGACACATCGCGTTCAGGGTCGACGACATTCACGCATCGGCAAAGAAGCTGAGGGACGCTGGAGTAAAGCTCCTTGGCGATCCCGTCGTCGTTCCCGAAACAGTCGTCACCCACGACGCCGGCCACAAGATGCTCTGCTACTTCCACGACCCCGACGGCATCCTCCTCGAAATCACCGAGTATAAATGATTCCCAACAACTATCTTTAATCTTTTATCCTATAAGGGAGTGTGGGGAATTTAGTATCTTCTGAGTTGTCATTCCCGAATGTCTCAATCGGGAATCCATTTCCGCAAGCAATTTGTCAGAGTTCTTTATTTTTAATCCCCCTTAGGAAAAGGGGACGGTTCTGAGCGAGCGCAAGAACCGGACGCCCCTGCTTAAATCCTCGGAGCCCATCCAGTGCTGCGCATTAGTTCTAGTTCAATCATAGTAAACAGGGGGGATTTAATATTTTGTTTTTTCTTGCCTTACAGAGGGGGATTTAATATGTCATTGCAAATGTAGTAAAACGAAGCGCGGCAATCTCATTAATCAAAAATCAGCGTCCTGTTCCCGTAGACCAGTATCTTCCTCTTCAGGTGATACCACACAGCCTGCGACAGCACCACCTTCTCCAGGTCTCGTCCCTTCCTTATAAGGTCCTCGACACTGTCCTTGTGCGTAATGCGGACGACGTTCTGCTCTATTATCGGCCCCGCGTCGAGCTCCGCGGTAACATAATGGCTCGTCGCCCCGATAATCTTCACTCCTCTCTCATAGGCTGAGTGATAAGGTCTCGCCCCGGGAAACGCAGGAAGGAACGAATGGTGAATATTTATTATCCTGTGCGGATATTGCGACACGAAATCCCCGCTCAGTATCTGCATATACCTCGCGAGGACAACGAAGTTTATTTCGTATTCCTTCAGGAGCTCGAGCTGCTTCTTCTCCGCGGCGGCCTTGTTTTCCTGTACGTTCGGCGTCACATGAAAGTTAATGCCGAACGCGCGCGCGACAGGCTCCAGGTCCTCGTGGTTGCTTATGATGAGCGGCACCTCTACATTCCACTGGTCCGACTGGCAGCGCGACAGTATGTCGTGAAGGCAGTGCGGCATCTTCGATACGAATATAGCCATCTTCGGCACATAGTCCGAAAAATAAAGGCTCCACTTCATGCCGAACCTTTCCGCTATCAGCGTCTGAAAATACTCCCCTATCTTCTCCGAAGGAATGCTGAAATTCGCGAGGTCCCACTCGACGCGCATGAAGAACACCTTCTCCTGCGTGTCCACGTGCTGGTCGAGGTAGATTATATTGCCGTCGTTCTTGAATATGAACTCGGTGATCGCGGACACCAGCCCCTTCCTGTCAGGGCAGTGTATAAGCAATATCGCGGAGCGTACATCGTTCCCGTTCTGTTCGGCCATGTCTGTTTTCCTTTGCCGTGAGTGGAGCGGCTGGTCAGTCCCTTCCCATTAGCGCGTATATTTCGTCGTCGTTGAGGCCGAAGTAATGCGCTATCTCGTGCTGGAGCACCTCTTCGATCCTGTCCTCTATCTCCTCGTCCGTCCGGCATATCTTTTCTATATCTTTTTGGTAAAGGACGATCTCGTCCGGGAGCCTTATCCCCTCCCAAATACTTCTCAGGTGAAGCGGCGTCCCCCGGTAGAGACCGAGCAGGAGACCCTCGCCCCTTATCTCCAGCTTGTCGAGGTCCTCACGCGAAGGATAGTCCTCCACCTTTATTACGACGTTATCGATCTTCTTCCGGAACTCCTCGGGGATCCTTTCGTAGGCCTCTTCGACGAGCTGCTCGAATCTTTGTCTTTTCAAGGTCTCTTTGGTTTACCTATGCGATTTAAGTACTTAATAATATTATAATAAGAACCGGAATCTTTCAATCCGGGGCGATAAGGCAGGGGGCCATCGGCCGGCGTCCGGGAACGAATCGCCGCCGTCTTCCATCGGGTTATTTATTGGTCATGCGCACGCCAGAGCTCGGCGATATCGAGCTTTTTCATCTTGAGAAGGGCTTCCATAACCTTCTCCGCTTTCGAAGGATCATGCATCATTTCACAAAGCGCCGCCGGCGTTATCTGCCACGATATCCCGTAGCGGTCCTGGAGCCATCCGCACTGCTGCTTCACGCCGCCCTCCGAAAGCCCCTCCCACATCCTGTCTATCTCTTCCTGCGTCTCGCAGTTGACGACGAACGATATCGCTGGCGTGAATGTAAAGGGATGATCGATCCAGCTGTCGAAGGCCATGAATTCCACGCCGCCGAGCGAGAACACCGCATGCCTGACCGTCCCTTCCCGTCCTTCCTCGCCTGCGCCGTAGCGGTCCATGGCGGTGACTGACGAATTCTCTATGTGCGAAACGTAAAAATCTATCGCCTCTTCCGCCTTTCCGTATCGCTCGCCGAAGAACATTAGAAACGGGGCGATCTTCCGCTGCCGGCTTCCGAGATTTATCTGCCACGATACTCCGTATTCATCCATCAGCCACCCGAACTTCTTGCTGAAGGGATACTCCCCGATCTCCATAAGAACCATTCCACCTTCGGACAGCCTGACGAACAATCTGTCCACCTCTTCCTCCGTTTCGCAGCTGACGAAAAATGATATCGCCGGAGAGAATTTGAAATAAGGCCCGCCGTTGAGCGCGGTGAATGCCTCCCCGTCGAGCTCGAATTCCACGGTCATCACAGAACCCTCGGGCCTTCCGGAAATGCCCGCACCTTCTTTCCCGTAATGGGACACGTGGCCTATACTCGAAGCCGCCAAAATAGAGGTGTAAAAACCGGCCGCCTCCTCGGCTTCATTGTCGAACCACAAAAAAGGAATAATTTTCTGCATAAGTAAAAGCCTCCTTGATTATTCCCCTTCTGCTTAATCGTGAGACTTTCTAAGAGCCTTATATTCTAGTTCGCTGCGCCTTTCCGGAAATTCCCGACAAAACGGATCAGCTCAGGAAAAAACAGTTTGAAATTCTCTTCGAGCGCCCCATAGTTCCTTTCTATCTCTTCCACGGCCCCAGGGAGGCTGTTCTTTCTCCCGGTCCTTCGCTCGAAACGTATCGCTATCCTGTCGAGAGCCAGCCCGATCCCTTCGAGCCTTCTATACGAGCCAAGCCAATCCTCGTCTATCATGAATTTAAGGGCTTGCCTCAGTCTTTCCGGCATGAGCCCCTTATTACTCCCGAGCACGCTATAAGTCCTGCCTATGAACTCTTCGAGCGGCTGCTCCGAATAATCGCGCCAGCTCGCAGCAAGCATGTGGTCGAAGGCGAGGTCTATGATAATCCCCGAAAACCTTCTCCTCTCCGGGCTTATCAGTCTCTTGCAGCGAAGGACCGTTTCGTGAGAATCCGTATAGGCGTCTATCTTCCTGTGAGCCCTGATCCCGTCGGCGATTCCCGGCGGGAACTCGTCTCCTATACGCCCCTTCACGAAATCCCCTAGCATGTCACCGACGATCGCCTCCTCGGAATCCCCGGCCAGGTACATGTGCGCAAGGTAATTCATCGCGTTCCCCCGGCCGCGTTCCAATCCGAATCAGCGTCAGCCGCCGGGATTCCCGTGCCGTCAGTCTACTATCTCTACCAGCTCGACATCGAATATGAGCGTCGAGCTTGGCGGGATGACGGGAGGGTATCCTCTCTCACCATAAGCGAGCGCCGGCGGAATGATAAGCTGGCGCTTCCCGCCTTCCTTCATGTCGGCGATGCCCTCGTCCCATCCCTTAATGACCTGCCCCACTCCGAGCGTAAACTCTATCGGCTCGCCCCTCTTGACGGAGCTGTCGAAAACCGTGCCGTCCTGGAGCTTTCCGGTATAGTGAACCTTCACCTTCTGCCCGGTCTTCGGCTTCTCGCCCTGTCCTTCTTCTATAATAATGTATTCGAGTCCCGAATCCGTCTTCATAACCTTGCCCTCACTTTTCTGTTGGTCTCCATTCTGCTGGTCTGCATTCGCGTATGCGGTCATAAGGCAGAGCGCCATGATGGCGAATATTGCAAATGCGGTAAACTGTCCCTTCTTTATATCAGACATCTAAACCTCCTTTGGCGACGGGGACTATTCCTTTTTTCGGCCCCTCGATTCAGAAACTCTACCTGATTAACCCGCTCCGGGCCAAACAATCTTCCTCCCTGACTGCTGTATGCCTCCCAAACATACTGCGCCGCCGCTCCCGCCCCGGCTATATATGGCTATATATAAGGATATGAATCGCTGAGGGCCTTAATCTAATATCCGGATTATCTCAGGCTTTCTTTGCCG
>PJQE01000011.1_pt1 | contig 23818 bp, 40 predicted proteins | sample 1503751 | NCBI WGS metagenome assembly PJQE01 (sample SAMN07775948, study PRJNA414020) | Biofilm metagenome, whole genome shotgun sequencing project. | reverse complement strand
AGAATGAAATAGACTGCACCAGCACTAGAACCACCAGCGCCCGCCGTCTTGTGCTCGAAGATGAGCGTATCGTCCTTCTCTACAAAGAATGGAGCCCACGCTACGCCCGAGCTTACAGAGGCGATTACCTCGACACCAAGAGCGGTCGAGTTAGCTACTGAAAGAGTAGCCTTCTCTGCTCTAGCCGCACCACTTAGAATCGCGTCGAGAGAGAACACAGGTGCCGTCGAGGTCGCGACAACCGCCGCCTCCTGAACCACGACAGAAACGTCGCGCACGATTATATTCTTCTTGACCTTCCAAGTGAACACGTCATTAGCAGCGGTCTCTATCTGCTCTAGTACAGGTATAATGACTGCCTGTAAACTATGTTCAAAAGCCATTGTATCCTCCTAGTTAAGGGGGAGCTAGTAAATAGCACCCCCTAGTTATTGTCCGCTTATACACTCCAGATACGAAGAATCTGGTACTGACCATCGGTCGTATAGTTCCAGATTTTCGAGAACCCGGTGTACGTGTGCCACGCTACACCGAAGTACCTCTCGTAATCCCAGTCAGCGCTCTTTACCGTCTCTGGCATAGCCATAGCCTCAGCCACAGCGTCGTCTCCTATGATTATAACTTCGGAGTTATACGTCTGAGTACCGAGAGCATCACTAAGGACGTTGGTCTCCTCGACGAACCTAAATCCAGCGTAGGAGCCCACCTCTCCCCTAATGAGAGCTTCGGGCTGGTTATACTTGTGGAGCTCGACAATGCCTCCAGCGCCAGTATCTCCAAGGAGCGCAGTGAATCCATAGGGATTCATTATCGCAAGGTAGGAGCTTCCGTCAAAGAACGGAGTATTCGCCTTCCTCAAGCGCGCTCTGATATGCCTAAAGTCGAACGCAGAGATATTACGAGCGGCGGTCTGAGTAATCGTGCCATCCGTATCATAAGCGTTGGTCGTGGTTTCCGAGCCTACAGCGCCGAGTGGGGTCCAGAATACATCAGCCGTCCTAAAGACAGCGCCCACAACTTTATCCATAGTCTCGGTGACATTGACCTCGACTGCCCTAGAGAGCTGCTCACTAGTCAGATACTCAGCGATAGTTTTCGCCTTGAGCGTCTGCACTACTCCATTACCATATTCATTAATAGTGATTTCCACTTCATTAATGGCTGGCTTCTGGAGCGGTAGGGGAGCGAACTCACCTATTGGGACCTCATCAACGTCAAGTTTCTGCCACTTCTCTACTGCTACCTTCTGCCCCTTGTGAGCGCCAAATCCCGGCTCTGGTCTAGCAAGCACTCGAAACTGCGTGTTAGTAGCCGCCTTCTGGCGAATCTTCTCGGAGAGTAAGGTCTTTGCTAGGTTGTCCTTTTCGTTCTGGTAACTAAGTGTACCCGGACTAGAACCCTGTGCCATATTATCTTCTCCTTTTATCTATTATTAGCCTCTAGTAGCGCGACTTATAATATCAGAGATGATATTATCGCCTACTCCGCTAGAGGGGGTCTTGTGTCTACGAAGGGTCTCTTTCCTGACAGCTATCCACGTATCGTTGTCGTGTAAGGGGTAGTCGCCTATGAGAGACTCTTCTCCCGCAGCTACCGTGCCAGCGGGCTCAGTGACTCTACTAGGAATCTTCTGAGTGCCGGGCGGGAGCGTGGGTTCGAGCTCAGGTGGAGCTTCACCGAACTTGCGCCCGGTAAACTGCGTATAAGCTCTATCGAATACCAGCTCATGAGTGAGAGGCCCACTATCGGAGACTTCTACATTCTCTAAGCGCGCCTGACTATAAATCCCCTTGACCACTAGTACGTAGTTAGTAACCTGTCTAGTGTACTCCGCTTCGTCTATCTTGTTGGCATCAAGTGCCCGCTTCCACTCCCTCGTGTATTTATCCTTGAGGTCGCGGAGTTTGAGCTCCATAGCCACTGTCTCTGAAACTACACCAGTTATGTTAGGTGCAGGTGGAACTATTGTAGTAGCCTCTTCTGGCATACTAGCCTCCTATAGGTACGCCACCACCATCAGGCGGGGCGGGTGGTAATTGACCTTGCGCGCCCATCTGTTGCATAACAAGAGGGAGCATGGTCATATCGAAGACCTCATCAGGTGTGTCGTCAGTGGTCTCAAATAGCTTCTTGACTAGCTCGTCACCTCGGATAGCGGATAGCACTCCCGGTATGTTTCCTAGAACATTGAGAATCTGGACGAGCTTATTGAAGTTGCTGAGGCGCTTAATCTTGCCCGATATACCAGTAACTTCAATCGTGAGGTTGCGCAGGTCCTCCATGCGCTCACTAAAATTAAGGCCCTTAATGTAGCCCTTAATAGTGTCGTCCGAAATATTCTCTAGGAGGTCTGCCCCACGCTGGTCGTCTAGATAGATGAGGTCAGTTACTAGAGTCAAGTAGAGCACAGGCGCTATTATGTTGCGTTCTATATGCGTCGCTATGTCCGTGAAGAACGCAGTAGACTCCTGTGTCTTTAAGCTAATTTCACCTAGAGTAGGTCGTCCTTTTGCAGTTGGAGCGCCTTGGAAGAACTCATTTTGAAATGACTTGTTCTGTAGCTCCCGGTCTAGGAAATAGACCACTTGCAGCGCTGACGAGCTCTGTAGGGAAGTGTTGAAAACACCATTGATGCCTCTATTGGGTCCGAGCTTGGGGTAGAATCTGCCCGGCTCTAGGACCGCAGTAAAGAAGTGTCCAGTGTCTTTAGACATTACTTCAATATCATATTCATATATACCTAGCGCCGAAATTCTAAATCCATCTAGCGCTAAATTAATTGCCTCTAGATAGCTCACTATAAGACTAGCGAGCTTACTAATGTAGGCACGTCCATATCGCCCAAAGATACTAGCCATAGGGTTAACGGCGATACAGTTAAACATTCCATTAGGGAGGAGGTTCTTCTCGACCCAAAGTACGTGCTTGTTATTCGCTATATACACACGCACGTCTCTAGCTACTACGCGCCCCTTACTATCTGTGAGCGCTTTAGTAGAAAGTATCTTGAGGTTAACAGTTCTAAGATGAGGGGACTCCTCTTCTGAATTAGGACGCTCATCTTTCACGCTCTCGTTGTGAGTGATAACTGCATCCATCACCCTGCGTATATTCTTCCAGCCGTTCAAGCGCCCCATCTCCTCGAACTCATGAAGCGGCACAGCTGGACATATCTCAATCATATATCTATCCCCTAGTGGGTCTAGACGTATGTTCTTTGGACTAGGGGCCTCTATTACAGTCTTAGCTAGAGTCTCTCTAGTTACCCCATATTCCTTAGTGGCCTCGTCATAGGTAGGAAAGCTGCGCTCTTCGAGAATCCTAGAAACCTTATTTACGAAGATGCTATTAAGTAGCGACCTAGACATTGCTGGATGGAACGCTACATTAGGATACTCGGCGACTCGAAGTCTCGCCTTGAGTAGCTCCTTGTAAGCTATAGTGCGGTCTTTATCCGGGTGCTTGACTGTATAATAATCTTCATTAGCACTCACTAGAATCCTAGTAAAGAAATTCACTAGTCGAGTTACTAGTGAGTCTGCTACTGGAATACGAACGTCCGCTTGCCAATCTAGTTTCTTAACTGGAGCAGTAATTATATCTTTGTAAAGCGCGTCGTTCTGCTCCCAATCGTCGCGCACGTAGGTTTTCCAATACTTATCACTCTCAAGCCAGACCGCCTCGAAGAAGGCTAGTGCTTGCTCTTCGGTGACTGACTCCTCGCCCATTTTAAATGAAATCACTAGTTATTCTCCCGCAATGTGCTTTAGGCCCCTTGAGTATTGCGGAACGCGAGTTACCTCATTAGTGGCCTGTGCTAGGCTACTAGGAGCGACTCGTCTTGTCATATAGGTGGCCATTAATTTAAGCGCGTCTGAAATGTGTGCCATCTCTGTTTGCTTACTGGTCTTGGGTTTTCCAGTCTTGTCGTCTCTACTGTAAAGCGCACAACAGTTAGCTACTAAATTCCCATGAAGGGAGTCAATCATTAGTGCGGGCTTGCCCGCCTTGAGAGTAGAGAAGAGCTGATTAATAGTTAGTATTGCTTTCTCGACGTTAACATGAAACACATCGTAGCTTAGTAGGCGCTTGCTCTCAAATATATTAGCTGCCGAACTAGGAGAAACATCATAGACTCTGTTAGCGTCATGGGGAAGTATCTCGTGAGTAGCCCATACTTGAGCCGGGAGCACGCTCTCTACAAAACCCTCGACCTTATCTATGAAGTCAATAAGCTGAATCCTCTTACCCAAAAGCGCGAAGAGAACAAGCACGCGCTGGTACTCATCTATCTGGAACCCTATACATGCAGGTCTATCATAACCTAAATCCCAAGCGCGATAGAGAGTGTGTCTAGGGTCAAACTGAGACACTAGGTCGTCTACTAGATGAAGCTCTTCTAGGTAGTTGTCATACACTATCTGTCCCTTAGGGACAATAGAGAACTTACCGCCCTTCGAGAATCTCCAAGCCTTACCCTCTTCACTCACTAACTCCTTGTGAGCCTGTATCTTCTCTTGGTCTAGATAAGTATTATCCTCTATATCTAGGAAATAGAAAGAGAGCTTACTAGAGCCAGACTTCTCTATATCTGACTCGTACTTCTTGTATATGTCGGTGACTAGGTAGGAGTTCTCTATATCTTCCACTAGGCAAGACATAGTGACTGCGCCATACTTTCGCAGAACCCTAGTTGATGCCTCGTCGAAGGTCTTAGCTTTAGCGAGCTCGTCAAGCCATATATCATCGACGGCTGCTCCAGCTATAGAGAACGCCTCTTGCTCGTAAGACTTAAACTCGACCCTAGTACCATCAGGAAATCTAATCGAGCGCACTACAACACCGCGCTTGTGCCACTCTATCTCTGCGCCATAGGACTCTAGTGTTCTAAGGTCGGGCAGGAGACCTATGTCTCGAATAGGAGACTCTAGGTTAGAGAAGAGTATTGTCTGACTAGAGTCCTTCTGAATATCGAAGGTCTGTGTGATTATCCAGATAACTCTAGTGCCAGTTGGGGGAAGTGCAAGCTCCCTATAGGGGTTGCGCCCAGTGATGGAGTAGCCAATATCCGCGCCTACTCCATAACTCTTACCACTAGAGTTGTTTCCGTGTGCTATTCTAATTGGATTAGGGTCGCGGTGGAATGGCTCTAGTTTCGGTATAGGTTTATAGAAGAACAAGTTCCCATAGCGCTCGACCATTTCCTTAGAAACTGTGACGAGCTTGTCCTTAGAGAGCCGCTCTTCTGTAGAGCAATCATTTAGGTACTGCCAGAGCTTATAGTCAGTAGGAGAATCCCACCACCATAAACTTTTCTTACTTGTAGTCCTCATCAGTTCGCATCATCTTCACAAGCCGCACGCCTCTAGACTTCACTTGAGAGTACCACTTGGAGCTTTCTAATCCTTTAGCTGCATCTTCCCATCTGGACTCACTGATTGCCTTCCTAGTATTCACAAACTCCATCCACTTAGTAACCCCTAAGTTAAACACTAGGTCAATCACTACGCGCTTACGCACGTCAGAGAGCTGCTCATAGTTCCTAATAGAGAGCCTAGCACCAGCTACAGCTTCTTGAACAGTAAGTCTAAAGAGTGCGCGTGCTTGGTCTATAGATAATATCTCTCCACCTAGGAGCTGTATCCGTGTAGGAGCTCCTACTTGAGCCAAGAGCTTATCAGCGTCGGCCCTCATAAGGTTGAAGCCGATGCCTATAGTTGGAATCCCTAGAGTGTCGTAGTAGACCCCTTGACGTAAGCCCTCATGCAGAATAAGCTGCGCTTCTAGGCGCACCTTGTCTAGTGTAGTGTTAGTGCTTGTCAGGACCGTACTCTGATTCCTCAAGCTCTTTAAGTAGAGCTTTCTTTTCATCCGAAGTAGTCGGAGTGTCTGTATCCGCATCAAGGGGGGCCGAGCTCCTAAAGTGACCTCTAACTGCGAGACTTATAGTAGCCATTTTATCGAGCATGGACTTCTTATACTTAAGCCACTTGAGGATACTATCCTCGTCATTCCTAGAGCGCTGGTCAATAGGTGCCTTGAGGTATCTACTAATCTCTTTCTCGGCGCGTGCTATGTCGCCCTCATAGCGCTCGAATAAAGTAACCATGAGCTTTCTAGAGTAGAAGTCCTCGACCTGTTCACTGACGAGCTCTTGGAACTTAAAATATACGTCCGTATCTTTAAGGAACTCGAAGATACCTTTAACTGTGGTGTGGTGTATCTTCTCAGCCTCTAGACCCTTATGGAGTTCTTGAAGCTGCCTAGCAGTTCTACGGAACGTCTTACAGTCCCAATGAAGCTCTAGAAATCTAAACGCCTTCTCCTCTAATGTAACGCTCTCTGGAAAGAGTAGCGCTAGTGAGGGAGGGGCTTCGTGTAGTGTTGACATTATATTATTCCTTTAGAGATGATTCTAATTTCACGGACACACGACAGAGGTATGGATTGTATATTACCTCTAGTTCCCGTTTCGGTAAAGGAGCTGTAGATAGAAATATACTCGTCGTATTGAGGAGAAGAGTCTATCGCGCTTAGGTATCCTAGTGATATAACTTCAACAGGAGTATCGACACCGGGAAGATACCAACCTCCATGAGCAGAGGCATCTATCCACTTAATCTCTACTAGGTCTCTATCTTTTAGCTCTAGGAACCTCTTTCCTAGCTGCGGTGCTGGTTTTGACTTTGAGCTTGCGCTCTTCTTTGTCATGTATAGTTTCTCCCTTGATATTTAAAGTAGAGCACCTAGGGCAAGAGGCTGTCGAGCCTATAGGCTTATAGTAACGTTCTCGACAGATACCACAATAGAGCAAGTAATCGCCCATACTAGTCACCACACCCTTCACTAACTTGATGGCACTGGGGGCAGTAAGTGTGGCACCCAGTTACCTCTACATCACTATGACCACAGAAATGACAAAAGCTATGGGGACCTATTGGTGGGTGCTCGCTATAGGAGCACGCCTCCCCGTAATACTCTAAATTACACTCCAAGTTAAACTCCTCTTATTTTTCGTCTAGTACGAGCTCTACGCCAATTCACTATAACGCGCTCAATCGCATCATCATATAGGGTAGGCTCTATGGATTCCTCTAGGACTAGCACCACTACATCATGTGCCATATCTTCTATATCCTGCCTAGTGAATCCGTCTCTATGTACTGATGTGAGTACCTTAGCTCTAAGGCCGTCGTACTCCTTGAGCAAACTATCTACGACGCTCATTACTACCTCTTTAATCCGTCTTTATTTCGCCCCCGCACTTGAGGAACCAAGGGCTCTTGTGAGCTGCATCAGCGTCACCAGTCTCCAGAAGGAGATAGTGGTGAACTGCCTCGTGCGCGATTACATCATATGAGGTTTCGTTAGGTACTATTATGGTGCCGGGAACGTAACATCCACGAGCCACAAAGTCCCCACACTGGACCCCGTTACCACCGGACATAGCCCGTATCTTAGGTAAGGGAAAGGGACGGTCAGTAAGCCCCATACAGTCGCGCACCTCAAGAACTTCCGCGAGTACATCTGTGCTAGAGACATAGGCTCCATCAAGCTCCCCCTCATAGAGGGTACTAGTAGCTGGAGTAAGAACCTTGGAACAGCCTCCAAGCGCTAAAACCAACACAAACATCACTAGTAGTTTTTTAATCATTTGGGGTCTCCACAGGAGAGAAGTCAGCCTTATCCTCTCTCTTGAATAATCCTAGATAATTGAACGCTGAGACTATAAAGTCAATAGCATCGTCTACGAGCGCGAATATCTGCGAGCGCGTAGCCTCACTAGCGCCAACGAAATAATCTTTAGTTTCCAAGAAGGCGCGTATTAAATCCATAACCCTCTCTTTCTTCAAGACACCCTCTTTCACGCCCTTATAGATAGACTCGACGCTAAGAATCGCCGAGACTATTACAGGCACGAGGTCGGGAGCAAGTGCGAGTAACTTAACCCAAAACATATTAGTTGCCTCCTAAAGTAAAGGAATTGTTGCTAAACGTATTATTACTAGAACCCGCCCAGTCCATTGCTATGCCGCCCCCAAGATTACCTTGAAGGGGAGATATACAAGAGTTACTAGAGAAGGTGTTGCCTGTAGAGTTATAGAGACCAATACACGGGTGCTCGATTTCATTAGTAGGTGGGTGTCCAGTCGTGTCTATCTCGTTATCCCTAATCGTGCTAGATTGGAGATTATAGTAGCCTACCATTCCCCAAGAGTTATCTATAAGCCTGTTGTCCTCTATCAAGAATCCAGTGAACTTAGTCGAGCAAAGAGCGCCAGCACCAGAAATACCGTTCCACTGTATCCCTCGACCTGAGTGATTACGTATGTCGTTATTCCTCACTGTAATGTTCTTGATGCCCTTACAGTTATAATCAGAGAAGTATACTCCATGCACCTGTTTGCCCGATAGTCCGGGATAGAGCTGATGGTTCTGGTTATGTCCAGTCCACTCTATCGTGTTACCCTCAACCAAACCTCCGTCTATTACGGCTGTATCAGCCGTATAGACAACAGAACCATACTTAGCGTGTGCTAGATAGTTATTCTTGATAGTGACGTTGTTAGCATATACCTTGATGCTAGTGTGGCCTCCTATAATCTTGAAGCCCTCTATCGTCACTCCTGAGACTGTAGGCCTAATCTGGGCGTCGTTTACGTCTGGAGGGAAGTTAATTGTAGCTCCGTTAATTCCTATAAGACGTACGGGCTTGTTAATAAATATAGGCCCCCACTGTAGCTGACTAGGAGTTACATTCCACACACCTTGCGCGCATATAGTAGCTCCCGGACTAGCAGCCGCTATAGCCGAAGGAATAGCGCTAGTAGCGACCGTTATAGCTCCTACTGGACACGGGTCAGGTGTCGGCGTAGGGGTCGGCGCTGGTGTAGGTACTGGCGTCGGGCTAGGTGTCGGAACCGGAGTAGGAGTTGGGGTAGGTTCTGGTGTTGGCTCAGGAGTAGGTTCCGGCGTAGGCTCTGGAGTCGGGATAGGAGTGGGCTCGGGGGTAGGCTCTGGAGCGGGAGGAGGTGTCGGAGTTGGTGGAGGAGTAGGAGAGATACACCTAACGACAGCCTCCTCGCCCGGCTCTAAGTCTACAGCACTAGAGACCCAAGGGAAAACGCCGAAACAAATAACTAGTAATGCAATAAACAACTTAGCTCTCATCTTCTTCTTCTTCTCCTATAGGGAAGCCTAGTGCTTCTCTTAAAAGTGCTATGGTTTTGTGAGCGCACTGTACCGAGGCCGCCATAGGGTAGGTCTCAATAATGCGCTCTTGTAGAACTAACATTTCTCTAATCTTCCTTGGGGGAATCCCCACAAGGGTCTCTTCTCTCTCGCTCACAAATCATCTCCTTGATGCTAGGATAATTCAAGTTAAGTGCATGGTTCGGCTCTAGAACTATTTGCTTTAGAGCAGCGCGCCAGACAATCTCTAGCTCGTCCCCTTTCTCCCTAGCGATAACCACCGAGTCAATAGCCCACGGTCTAGTCGAAGGGTTAAGGATTCCAAAGAACTCTGGGTCAGGAAGGCTAGTGTCGAATACCACTCGATAATACCCATCAGAGTCTACCTCCTCGCCCGCATATTCTAAACACAAGTAATACTCACTCAATCGCCTAGTAACCCCTTGAGCTGCTTCCTAGCTTCGGAGAGTCTAGAGGTCACTACACTTACTGATACATCAAGCTCTCTGGCTATTTCCTCTACTGTGTACTCCTCGAAGTAGAACTTCTGGACTACTATACGATTCTTCTCAGAGAGGTCCTCCATAGCCTTGAAGAGGCTCTCTAGAAGCTCACGTCTTTCGACGTAATCCTCAGCGCTCTCTCCAGCATCCATAAGCGCTCCTATAGCGACCTCGTTAAATCCAGAGTGACTAGCTACTGTCCGCTCATACTTGAGCGTTTGCTCGTGGCTGTGAAGGTGGTCCCCTTCAATTCCATTAACCCCTAGCTCTACAACTCCAACTCGACCTGCAAATCTATCTCTTGGCATAGAACTACTATTCCTCCAAACTTATATGTCAGTTTTTGTACCACCTTGTCAGGAAACATTTTTAGCTCCCTCGTAAGTGTCCTATAATATTACTATAGCACATTATCTAGGATTTGTCAAGAGGGAGCTTAAAGTAGACCCGCTCGGGTATAATATAGGCCTCAAGTGAACGTTTTATACCCGAACGGGTGTAGCGCGGGGGAGGGGTAGGGGGAGGGGGTTGTAACAAGGTTATCACTTCTAATAGGGTGCTGTTGGAGGTTACTATATCCCTCTTCTAAGTGTCCATAAATAGGACACTTATTCAGAGCTCAATAGTGCTAGGTCCTAGAGATTACTAGATATTTATACTATGGGCTGACTAGGTAGTTGTGGGCGCTAGTAAGAGCTGGAAGAGTTAGGCGCTATTTCTTTTAATATCAAGGGGATACGTCCAATAAGGACGTAGTTCTAGGTAGGTTCTCCGCGCTTATACGCGCTTTGAACTAGGTATTTCTAGTTAGTTGTCTAGTACGTGCTAGACTAGTTCGTGCTAGTATCTAGCTCTAACTAGTATAGCTCTTACTAGGTAGTTTTTTATATTTATATTACTAGAGCTAACTACTCTAGAGCTTACTAGTATAATACTAGACGCGCGCGCGTACTATATATGGGCGGTTTTGGGCTCTAGAGATTGTGTAATAATTACTAGAACTTACTAGTCACTAGACAGGAGTGGGTGAGTAGTGCGTGCTAGTGGGATATTATTATATATCTAGCACCCCCCTATGGCAGCTTCTAGGGGGCCTCTAGTGGTATCGTGTCGATACTAGTGAGTGCAAGTGAGTGAGCGCTCACTCAGTAGTTGCAAGTGCAACTAGTTAGAGCTAGAGGTTACTAGCGCGCTTGTTGTGTCGAATCGATACTAGAGGTGAAGGGCGCTAGATTGTATATACAAGTGAGCACCAAGCACCAGCCCCGGACCCACTAGCACCCCATGACAATTTTGTCACCCCTAGAGGTATACCCCATGACAATTCTGTCATGGGGTGATTAGATAGAGCAAGCCCGGCGCTTGGCCGGGCTTGTGATGGAAGGGGTTAAAGAGCGCCCAGAGCGAGCGCTCGGATGGTCTTATAAGTAGCAGGTGATGCCGGGAACGTCATCCCCTGTAGCGACTCGCGGCGAGCACGGCGGTAACGTCGTCGGAGCGCCACCAAGGAGCGATACTAGCGGATACGAGGTCTGAGCTTGGCCATAGAACAAGAGCGCGCTCTCGCGCTGCAAGCGCGCTTGCAGTCCCCATGCTCTAGCACTTCTAAACGTGCCCGTTCCAAACTCACGTACTCCAAGACTAACTCCGTCGCGCCCGAATAGCCTTACCTCTTGAAGTCTAGTAACCATGATTACCTCCTATAAAGTGATTTTACCTACTAGCACGTTTCAATTCCTCTGTCAAGACCTTGATTTTAGGGCGCTCAATCAAGTGAGAATCCACGCGCGCTCTAGTCACTAGCACACTATCTTGATTGTTCAACTCTCTGATGGATTCCGCAAGCTCGTGAACCACCTTAACCGAGCGCTCATTCCCGGGCGCGATTACCTCAATGACTAGTGATTCCTCGTGATGTCCTTCCCAGTACCCATTAGCCGGGATGATAGTGAATCCCGGAAAGCGCTGCGATACTAGCGCTTCAATACCAGCGCGGTTTAAATCCTCTGTATAGATTCTGAATACTTCCATAATGGCCTCCAGTGAATCAGTGATGTAACTAGTATAATTACTCTAGCGCCATTTTCAATAGTTATCACTAAAATTATATGACTGAGCCGTCACTCACTAGCACGCATATAAGGTATATACCTTCTATACCTCCTAGCTCTTATAGTATTACTAGCCCGACTATTCACTCTAGCCCAAAAGCCTCTAGCCAGTCACCCCTATACATGCACCTACAAGTAACTATAAATACACCTAGATAGTGAATGATTACAGCAAGATAGCACTGTTATCCACGACCTAGACAGAAATTTATTTAGCGCCCCTTGACAATCCTAGATAGAGTAGTTATATTGATACTAACACGATAACATGGAGGTAGTGGCCATGAAATACGCAGAGAGACACAGTAAGATTTATGAGGACTACAAGGCAGCGCAAGACTTGTGGCCTGAACTTAAGAGTATACCTCTCAAGATAAACGGGAGGCTCGCTCGCACACTAGGACGGACAGCTAGGAACCGGTTCAGTGGTAAGGCATGCTTCATAGAACTAGGTAAGCGCTTCCTTGAAGCTGCTCCATATACTTGATACCCTGCTGCATGAGTGCGCTCACGCTATTGAGACAGTTAGACATGGGACATGGGGGCATGGGCCTAGGTGGGCGACCATATGTAACGAGGTAGGTGCGAGACCGGAACCCACTAAAGACGTGCTCTCTAGGAATGTGCTCTGGTATATCAAGACTGGTAGGACTGAACATTATCTTGCAGCGCTGTTCGAACAGGCCTTGACAAAGGACAAGAATTAACTATACTAGTGTTGTCGGGGGCTGCCTATAGTATAGTGTCGAGCGTAGTGGTTCAGCTATACTAGCCCCCGACCTCATAATAACTATGTAGCTAGTAGGCACAAATGAGTACAGTACTAGATAAGATAATAGCTCACGAGAACGGGGAGCTAGGAGTAAGAGAGACGATAGAGCTCTTTAGTGAGATTACCCTATCCGGTGTAGTGTGGGAGCTGCAAGGTTCCTATGGTAGGGCGGCACAAGGGTTGATAGAGGCTGGTATACTGTCCCCTATAGGAGCAGTCACTAAAAAAGGGCGCGCCTTTATTGAGGAGGCAGAGCAAGAGGAGGGATTTTTAGAGGCCCCTTGACAAGAGCCCATTAGTGATTATACTAATACTAGTAAGAGCTAGTGATAGTTCTTACTAGTTACCTAGTAGGTGCTAGTTAAATATATTTTCTATAGAAAATATATACTAGTAAGAGCTAGACTAGCACTCACTAGGTAACTAAACCTGGAGGTACAGTAATATGAACGACATAAGTATAGCTCCCTATACGGGAGTCAAGTACAACGAGATAAATGGACTATGGGACGTGTACGTAGACGACCAGAAGGTGACGGCGCTATCAACTGAGGAGCGCGCAAAAGAATCACTTGACTTTTACGTGAACGTGTATTATAATCCTAGTTACAATGAGAGATTCGGCCTTAAACTGTATTAACAAAATCTAATTATCCCCTAGTGGGAGCAAGGAGGTAGTAACCATGAGTAGAGTGATAGCAGTAGGTGATATTTATAAAGGCGTGCTTGGGGATAGAGTTAATTATTTTGTACTCGAAGAGCCATTCAAGTACGGCGCTCCCCCAGACGAGACCGGTATCATAGTTAGGTGCTTGACAGATACTAACTATGCGCTTAAGTCAAAGCCTCAAGGTGGCGCTGAGTTTAATTACTTCGAGGTGCCTTTTGGCTCAGAGGAGAGTGACTTGCTGACTGTTATACGTCACTATGGTTCAAAGGAGAGCTTTGCTAAAACTAACTTCACTTATGAACCTAACAAGCACGAGAGCGACTTTGGCGTTTGACAAGTGGGAGCAAGGGGAGCTAGTACCCACTAGCTCCCTTTCGTAGAATCTAACTAGTAAAAGGAGAGCACTATGAGTGATAGACTTATACAGTTCGGGGACATTTATAAGGGGGTACATAAGGAGACTGGACAGGTGGACTACTTCGGTATAGCTGAGGCCGTACTCACGGAGGAAGAGCGCGCTGAGGTAGACAAGGACCCGGAGAAAGCGTTCATTGTAAACGTGCTTGCTCCCCCCGACCCAACGGAAGATATATTCTTCCGTTGCTACACAAGCACGCCCAACACCGAGGCGCTAGTTCCGGGGCTGGAGTTGTTTGTACTTGACCCCTTTAGCTCTACTGAGGACGACTTCATCTCTGCGCTTCTTCGGTACGCGACCGAGCCCTTCTTCGAGTACGACTACGAGTACCTCCCCGACACCAAGGTGGAGGACATTCCTAACTTACCTCGATGAGGTAGAGTGCTAGGGATTATCATAGCCAGCCCTCTAGTCTTGGATTCTAGAGGGCTGGACTTGACAAACTCTAGACTAGGAGGTACTATCATAATGGCTAGACATGGACGAGATATAGAAGCAATCAAGGCAGCCTTCGAGCGTGCTGATTACTGGATACACCGAGAGCCCGGAGAGGATGTACATATCTTCGACGAGGGGGACACTAGGTATGAGGTTAGACCTATAGCTTATGGACCTAACAGATACATTATAGATTCCTACTCCCCTACTGACCCTGCCCGGCGTGTTAGATACGTGCTCGATAAGGACCTTGGCCCGCTAGAGATACGCTATGTTATTCCAGAGCAAGGACTAGATACGTGCTCTAGTTGTGGGGGTACGGGGCTAGTATGGTGCTGCTCTCGTAAGAGTGTTATATGTACTGACTGTGGATTTGAGGAGTAAAATAAACCATATAATAGGAGGTAGTAATCATGAGTAATTTAGTGCCCGGAGTTGTACTGTTAGGAACTCACAAGGAGACTGGTGTTGTTGAGGAGTTCCATTGCGAGAAGCATGACTACAAAAACTATGCTCCGTATGAAGAGGACGAGGGTGTAGATGTAGTGTGTGTTACTAGAAGGTTAGATGGTTGGGGAGAGGATGGTAGGATGGTGTATGAGTACGGAGCTACGTTAAGGAAGTTTCAAGCCTATGTTGATAGGCCGGAAGGTTGGCCGATGAAGCACGGCTATGGTGAATACAACTACGCTATCAAGGAGAGTTAGATGAATATAGGTGCGCTGTTTGAGAATCCACCTAGGGTACTAAACCTTGGTCCTACACTGGAGCTTTTAGACCCGTGGCATATAGTCTAGTATGAGCCTAGTGACCCCAGACATTACTTAATCTGGGGGCGCTGTATTCAGTGTAGGATTGCGTGGATGTTAAAGGTTGGAAGTTATAGTGATATACTATACACAACGGAGATGTTATCCTAATGGTGGATTCTAGTATTAACTTATTCTTGGTGGCTATGAGACGAGAGTCTTTCCGGTCTCTCGTCGAGACAAGAGTGCGCGACCTAGGACTAGTTCCTCCCTATGATGAGCTAGTTACTAGGTTACTCGCTGCTAGTGGTGACATAAAGAAGAAGGACTTTATATCACTAGTGCATACCTATCTACCTGCTGATGATGTGAAGGAACTAGACCGTATCAATGAGGTAAGTAGAGAGCTAGGGCTCCAGAGTTTAGAAGAGCTAGTATCTCTAGTGGCATTAGAGAAGATAAGTAGGATAGTCAAGAGAGAGGGGGCGCTAGAGGAACGGCTCGCGCTCATACAAGAGACTTTAGACCGTTCGCGATTCGCGATTCGCGAACCTGCCGCCAAGCTCGCAGAGAACCTAGATACCTCTAGTCACCCCGGTCTCTTTAAGTTCCTACGTTATAACTTCTATCGCTCTAAGTTCCACCTATTGACGGCGTACTCTGGCATGGGCAAGACTAACTTCTCGCTGATACTAGCGGAGCAAGCGCTAGCACGGGGGTACAAGACGCACTATATCTCTATTGCTGACTGGACAGAGAGTGAGCTGCGTGCTAAGATAGACAAGGTGACTGGACTTAAAGGTCTATGGGTTAGTGCGCTTGACGAGGCTACCATATATGATGTTGACCTAGAGCTAGAGGTTACTAGCCCGGACGTGGTGATAGTAGACTCGCTCACTGATATATCGGGACGCTTCTCTAGTGGGGAATCTTGGGTAGAGTATGAGCACAAGACTAGACATTTGCGACGACTGGCAGTTAAACATAAGGCGTGCCTAGTGGCGACTCATCAGTTGATAGTGCTAGAGGATGAAGTTATACCAGAGGACTTACTAGGTGGTAAGGCCCATATCCTCAAGGTGTGTGACCTAGCTTTGGGTATAGGTGGACAGCGTGGCTCAGACACGAGGAGAGTGAGCGCGCTAAAGGTGCGGCATCAACCTACGCTCCCACCGTTTGACATTACTGTAGACTTTGATAGACTAAAGACATGGGAGAGTGAGGAATGAGGACTGGCAAGCGCGAGTATTATATGACAAGAGACGAGCGCGACTATGCGAGAGAGCTGTGGGATAGTGGGCTCTCTGTTGCGGAGGTGTCTCATCAACTAGGACGCACGCCCGCTACTGTGTTGCGCTTATTAGAGGGGAGGATATATAAGGACGACCCTGCCCCTAGGCGACCATACATACGCACTAGGCGGTCTCGCTCTGGTGAAACCATAGACCTGTTTGGCTCTAGGAATATGGGAGAGGATAAGGCAGAGCGCGAGCTATTCACGTCTTATGAGTGGGCGCTAGACGATGGCGCTGCGTGGCCTGTATATTGGGATACACTAGCGTACATAGAGGAGACCAAGGAGGGAGAGGATAAGCTAGAGTTTATTGATATAGCTTACGAGGACCTGTTTGAATACCAGCTAAACTACTAGGAGGGATTACGTTGAAGGAGATTATAATTCTAGCTGCGGTCACAGTTGTTATAATAGTAGGTGCTATAATATTCCATTGAGCAAGGAGGTGGTTACTATGAGTGACGAAGGGAGCTGTGGCTTACTAGGTTCGGGGAGCTTGTGGAGGCGCTAACATGAGCGAAACACTTGAAGAAAGGTATGAACAAATCACTAGGAGGCTAAAGGAACTTGACAGCAATAGCACGACCTTCTTATTCGGCATAGCAATTACCAGCCTCCTCGATGACCTCATGGCCGAGCGCGCTGAACTCAAGAGAGAGCTAGACCTGTTATTACTTTCGATATGTGGAGGGGCAGCGAATGAGTAACTTTCTAGGCTCGGTGTTGTGTACGCAGCATGACGATAGCTCCCCATCGATGGCTGTCTATGAGAATGAGGACGGTAGCTATAGCTGTCACTGTTTTACTTGTAAGTTCTACTCTAGACTCTCGAAGGCCGAGGCCCATACCTTGCTTGACTCGATGCTTGCTAGAGGTAGTGGGCTCAAGCGCAAGCATGTAACAAGTCATGTTGAAGGTGCAATTGAGTCTCTTAATGAGCGCGCTCGTAGGTTCCTACAGTCTAGGAACGTCGAGGAGTATTGGGCTACTGACTATGGTGTAGGTATCAAGGAGGGCCGCCTATACCTTCCATGTCTAGACCGTTCTAGAAGGGAGATAGGGTATCAGCTTCGAGCGCTTAATGATGAGTATAGACCAAAAGTAGAGGGGCGTCATAAGGATGGTATCTATCCGGGCTACTCTCAAGTGTATGGCTATGATGGACTATGGCGCTATGAGAGAGTCGCTCTAGTGGAATCAATTATAGATGGGCTCTCTGTCTGGAGTAGGTATCGTGTTCCTAGTATTGCGCTTCTAGGTACGCATCCTAGGCCGGGATTCTGGAGGACTCTAGTTGATGTATATAAGTCTAGTTCTCTCTTGTTGTTGTTTGATAATGACGAGGCGGGGGATGAGGGCGCAAGATTCTTACTTGACAAATTAAAAGTTTTAGGGTACTCTAATAGTAAGAGAGTTGATGTTACTGGTAGAGTATGGGAGAGCGAGCTATGCCTCTAGATAAAACTAGTACAGCTAGTTACATTATAGATAGTACTCCTGACATGGAGAGTCTAGGGGATGCGCCTCAATACATGGAGCGTATACTTCGAGACGTGGCCTTTTATAGTGCTAGAGGCTATAAGTTAGAGCTAGAGCGGTTTGAGTCTTTGGTTAGTGGACATAAAGGTATGCGTGTGAAGATGATGCGGAAAGTTAGGCTGACGAAGGACAAGAGGAGCAAGTAATATGAGTGACAAGATAAGAGTATATCAACTCTACGATTGAGCGCGCTGCTGTTAAAGGGTATCATCCAGCTCACTCGCGCTTTAGTGAGTATTTGCCTTTAGAAGTTTATTCAGTACCAATACACAACGAGGGAGGCGTAAGCCATGAGTAAGAAGAGTAAGAAGAGTGAGCTCAAGCCGGGCGACATTCTAGTGGGAACTTGTAATGCAAACAAGACCATTAAGGACTTGTTTGTTGTGATAGAGGATACGTCTGATGGAGAGGACTGGGACGAGAACGTGCCCCCTCAGCTGTTTTTAGTATCTCTTACTAAGGATATAGGGTGGCTGGAGGAGAGCAGCCAAACACGTAGAGTTAACATGTTTAATAGAGGGCTCAGCGCAAAAGAGCTCTCTGACGATACAGAGCTTGGGGACGATTTCCTGTGTTATACCTTCAAGCGCGTTCGAGCCCTTTCTGGAGACACACTAGAGCTACTGTCTCGTAATAGGGTATCTGGAGAGTACACGAAAGAGCAGGAGAAGAGGCTCTAGTGTCCGACCTCAAGCCAATCCATCTTAGAGAGCTACGCAAGATACATACCGACAAGCCGGAGGACTGTCTCCGGTGTCGGTGGTTCTTGGGGTGCGCTAGTTATAAGATAGAGTCTAGACAGCTCTGGAGGCCGGAGCATGTTACACTCAAGCGCCCTGTGGCTGAGGCGTCTGGTGAATTTGAGAACGCACTAGCGACCAAGACGGTACTCCTAGTGGCTATGAACCCCGGAGTAGAGGAGGATAAGAAGGGGGAGATATTAGTAGGGCCTAGTGGTAAGCTGCTTATGGAATACGTCGAGGAGTACCTAAGTGACCATATAGTACATGCTACTAATGCGGTCAAGTGCTATGCTCCTAAGAGCGCTATGCTTAAAGATGGTGGGCTGCCTACTAGTCAGATACAACATTGCTCTGGATTCCTTAAGGAGGACATAGAGCGTATCAAGCCCGACCTTATAGTGGCGCTAGGTAAGGATGCTAGTGAGGCGCTTGACTTGTTAGGGGTAGAGTACATACACTGTCACCATCCTAGTTATATACTACGTGGGGGCTCTGATGAGTACACTAGAGATATGCTTGCGCGCGCTGATGCACAGCTAAAGGGGGAGCTAGTGGTTCCTCCTATAGACCAGATAAAGCCTGACCCCAATCTAGATAGCTGGATAGGTCTAGACTTTGAGTGGGATGCAGACACGGGGGAGGTGCATACCTTGGGCGTGGCGCTAAATAGACATGCTGCGTTCATGCCTTATGACAAGGCGGCAGCCTTGTATCTCAAAAGATTACTAGGTGGTGAAGACGTTACGATAGTAGGTCATGACCTAGCACGAGCTGAGATACAGAAGGCGCTAGAGTTGGGGATTCAGCCTAGTCAGATAAAGTGTGCGTTCTTTGATTCTTTTGTGTTGCTCAAGGAGCTACTTGACCACACAGAGGATATGGCGCTCAAGGACTATGCGTATCGTCACTTGCTCGTTGAGGACTACACTAAGATAATCCCCAAGGGCGACACTAAGAAGGAGACGAGCGCTCATTATGTAGAGTTCATGAGGAGCTACAATCCAGAGGTGGGTAGAGTGTGCGCTGCGGACGCATGGACCTCACTATATATGGTGAAGTGTTTGCGAGAGGACTGGAGAAGTGAGTATGACGGTATGACGCTAGGCCGTGATGCTGATATGGACATGCTCTTGCCTACTGCTGTGATGATGCACAAAGGGATAGCACTAGACGTGTCTAAGGTAGAGGAGCACAGAGCTAAGTTGGTTGAGCTAGTACCTAGGTTGGAGCAAGAGCTAACGGAGTTTATTCCAGCGGTTACTCCCGCTAATATACTAGAGATATTAGCTCCATATGGTGCTGCTGATACGACCAAGGAGACGCTCCAAGATTTACTAGAGCGAGAGATAGAGGTCCCATTTATAAAGAAGGTGCTAGAGTATAGGAAGGTGCAGAAGTTGGTGTCTACCTACCTCAAGCCCTTGCCTAGTCAGATGGATGAGCACGGCATTATACACTCCTATATCCAAGTGGCCGGTACTAACAACGGGCGACCATCTTCTAGCTCTCCTAACATTGCGACTATACCTAGGCGTGGCTATAACATGAAGGACATATTTATGTCTAAGTTTGGTAACGAGGGCGTGCTTGCGACTGTCGATGCTAGTGAGTCAGAGTTTAGGTGCTTTGCCTATCTCTCACAAGATAAGTGGTTGATAGAGCAATACCAGAAGGGAGTGGGTATGCACACGTCACTAGCGGAAATGGTAGGGATAGAGCGCGACCACGTTAAGACCTTGAACTTTGCTAGGCTCTATGGTGCTGGACCCGCGAAGCTCAAGAGCGTGCTCCTCGATGCGGGGCTTACGGGCAAGAAGCTAGAGGAATCTTTTAAGCGCTATCAAGAGGCCACTAAGTCATTTACTAGGTGGCAGCGTCAAGTTATAGACGAGTCGTATGATAGAGGATACGTGCTTGCGCCTGATGGGAGGCGGGGCTATCGGCTTAACCCTACTGAGATAGCTAACTATCCAGTCAGCACATTCTCTAGTTACCTTAACAAGCGGAGATTAAGGTGGTTATTCGATGCTTTTATTGCGGAGAATCTAGTCTCGCATATATGGCTAGACTTCTATGATGGTATAGAAATGGACATATACTTGCCCGAACTAGATACAGTTAAGTCACTAGTAGATGAGTTAAGTAAGACCTTTGGAATGATAGAGGATGTGCTAGGGTATGGACTAGAGGTTCCTATACCACTAGACTTTAAGATACATGGGAGGAATTGGAAGTGAGTAGACTAAACAAGAGCTTTCTAACTCCGCAAGGAGCTGTCCTTGCGGATATAGTAGAGGAGCGCGAGAATCAAGATAAGAAGTGGGGCACACAGAACCATGACCCCTTTGTGTGGATGAGTATACTTATGGAGGAGGTGGGAGAGACGTGCAAGGAGGTGCAAGATGTACATAAAAAGTCCACTAGTTCTAGGTTCTCTCAAGCTCAATTTGATGCGAGCAAGGAGAAGTATAGAGCGGAGTTAGTACAAGTGGCTGCTGTGGCTGTAGCCGCGCTGGAGTCTCTCGATAGGAATGAGTGGCTTTGGGGAGACGATAGATGATATTCCCTTATGCACTAGTGTTTGTGTTAGTGTTTTGGATTATAGTGAGCGCTGTTGTGTTTGTTATAGAGTGGCGCGCTGGATTCTATTTCGAGCGCACACAAGAGCTAGTGTGGTTTTCTGTGTGGGAGGGGGCTCTAATTATTATACTAGGAGGTGTCATTCAGTGGATTTACTCGATAGGTCTAGACAAGTAGAGGGACGGATATTAGTGATTACTCTCAAGAGTGAGACAGCTAGACAGCCTTACGAGGGAGGAGTACAGGTAGTGATTACTCATACTCCAGAGGTGTTCTTAGCTGCCTCTGTGAGCGAAGCTAACAAGCGCTTACTAGAAGAGGATGTAAGGATTCTAGGGGCGTGGGAGATTAAGAGGGATTTAAGTGGAGCTATAGTCCGGGAGCCAGTAGCGATTAACACTAAGAGGACTGTGCTTGATATTAGTAGGCTAGGGGGTGATGAGAGTGTGTGAGGAGAAGGAGAGCCAGCTCCAGTTGGTGCGCTCTAAGTTGGGCGCTATTAGAGTGATGGAGGAGACAATTAAAACAAAGTTAGCAGAGATAGAGGGGGCTGTTCTGATAATCAGGAGGACACTGAGGACTAGTGATGGTGAGTATAAGGAAGCTAAGAGGGCGCTAGAAAAATTAGGGGTTGACAAATACTAGAACGTGTGCTATCTTTATTAGTATGGTAGTGACACACAAAAAGGAGGCAGTGACCATGAGTAAAATATTAATAGGGGAGGAGGTATTATAATGGCAGAGCGAAGGTCAACTAGAAGTAGGGGTAGCTCGACAGAGCGCTCGGCTCCGAAGAGGAGCACGGACAACCCACTTGTAAGTATAGGCGCGCTGTGGGCTGATACTAACAAGAAGGGAGAGTTCTTTAAAGGTGCTATCTCTAGGCGCGAGGACGATAAGGGGGTCTCAGATATAGATAGACTTAAGGAGGCGCTTGATTCCTTGGAGCCTACTCAGAGCCTTAACGTGCTTGCGTTCTGGAACGACAACGAGGGTGAAAACCAACCAGACCTCAAGCTCTATATCAGTATCTATACACCAGAGGCTAAGGGTGCTAGGGGTAAAGGCAAGAGAGGAGGCCGCTAATGAGTAAGTTTAGTAGAGAAGAGTTGGAGCTTAGGAGAGAAAAGGCTAAGAGGCTACTTGATGAAGGGGTTAGCCATGCTAATGCTGGGGACCTTAATCCGTTTGTCGCTGGCCTACTTGCATCTATCTTAGTAGAGCTCAGATACATCAGTGATAACTTGATACCGGGAGGGGACGACCAATGCCACTAGACGTTAGAGAAGCTATGGAGTCCGTACCAAAGGAGAAGAGGGCTGGTATTCTTAAGCTCTCTAAAGAGGTGTTCTTCAAGAACGGTAATCTAGGTCAAATGGCCGCCTTCGGGCTCGCCATATGCTACTTCCAGTCTATAGGAGCTATAGACTGGGATAAGCTTCCTAGTGACCCTACATTATATTAAAGGGAGGCTAGATGCCAAGCGTTAAGGATTATGTAGAGTCTCCTAAAGCGTTCACTAATGCTGTGGAGAGTGCTATTGATAAGTATGTACGCGCTCATGGTTCAGAGAAGAGTGTCGAGTGGAAGGCGAGAAATACAGGTGGCACAATTAGTGGTTCGATATTCTCCCAGTGCGTGAGGAAGGCGTGGTACTCCTTCTTTACAGCGCCCAAAGATGGAGAGTTTTCTAGTGAGGCTAGGAGGCGCATGTATCTAGGCTACCTATCAGAGGAGGTAGTGCTTGGTGCGCTCAGTCAGTACGAGGACCTAGGTGAACTTACTAGGATACATCATCTACAGAACGAGGCCCCGGTTAACCAGACCATTACTAGGGGAGAGGTCACTTTGTCCACAACTACGGACCTAGTGATTGAGTTCGAGCTAGATGGTAGACGAGTGTATATACCTATAGAGGAGAAGAGCACAGAGGTTCCTGACTGGCAAAGAAGAGGGGACTGGTGGCCTAAGTTCAAAGGGTACGACTCGCATAGGAGGCAGCTTACACAGTGGATGTACTATGCGAAGGAGAACGGGCTAGAGGTTCCGTTCGGTGTGCTCGCTTACTTTAGGCGCTCTGATTACGCATCCAAGTATTTCATAATCATGGATGCGGAGGAGGCACCCTTCGACCCTCTAGGTAAGAGCGCTATAGAACTATATAGTGACTGGGAGGCGGTTATTGAGGGGAGAATGGAGGAGCTAGTTTTTTCGATAGAAGCCAAGACTAGACCTATATTCCCTAGTGATGTACCCAAGTGGATGTGTAGTGATTGTACGTTCAAGGAGGATTGTCATGCCAATAAATAAAGACTACTTAGATTTAACTAGAAGTGAGGGGGAGGGAGGGCCACATATATTTGACTTGAGGGAGTATGAGTACATACTTAGGCCCCCTATACTAGAGGTTATTAAGAAGATACCTAGGACTAGGGTTGGGCTGTGTATTAGTAGGGTTCCTAACACTTCATCTGTAGCTGTTAAGATTAAGGTAGATACTACTAGAATGCCTCACTTCTCTGAGGTGGCCTCTTTTACAGTGAAGAACGCGCGCGAAGAAGATGTAAGGATTGTTGTGAGTGCGTTTAACACTTACTATAAGTCTTATGCGTTAGATGGAAGTGAGAGCGGACCTGTGAGGGAGATATATATATATCTAGGCAAAGATGCTATTGGTGACTATAGTACCCCTATAATTCTTCCAGCGTATATAATAGACGCGCATGGTGGTACGATAGAGGCCGAGATAGAGGAGGGGTTTAACCGTGGCTCCTAAAGGAACTCCAAGAAGCGAAGCCCTGAGTGGTAC
>PJQE01000010.1_pt1 | contig 24587 bp, 22 predicted proteins | sample 1503751 | NCBI WGS metagenome assembly PJQE01 (sample SAMN07775948, study PRJNA414020) | Biofilm metagenome, whole genome shotgun sequencing project. | reverse complement strand
CTCCTCGGACGGGAGCTCGTTGCTGGCGCCGAACAAAGTTATGAGCGGTATCTCTGTCTTCTCCGTTCCGTTATAGAAAACGCGCTCGTTCATCACTGTCAGAAGGGTGTTGAGTATCGAGGAACTGGCCTTGAATATCTCGTCGAGGAAAGCTATATGGGCCTCGGGGAGCTTGCCGGACGTTACCCTTCTGTATTCGTCATTCTCGAGGCCTTTCAGGCTCACTGCGCCGAAGAGCTCTTCGGGGGTCGTGAATTTTGTCAGCAGCCACTGGAAATAGCGCGCCCCTTCTATCCTCCGGCAGACGTCGTTCGCGAGCTGGGACTTCGCCGTGCCCGGAGGCCCGATCAGGAGAAGGTGGCTTCCCGTAACTAGCGCGCAGAACGCGCCGTCTATGACGTCGTCCCTTTCCAGATAGCGGGCCTTGAGTCCGGCCCTTATTTTGCGAAGTTTTTCTAGAGCTCTTTCCATGTCACTATGTCCACCACGTACTGGCGTCCTATTCTCCTTTTCTTTATGACGGCCTCGATGATCCTTTTTGTGGGGCTCGCCTCGCCGAGTATCCCCTCGGACCTTACCGTGAAAACCTCGCTCTGCCCGGTTCCCTGCCCGAGCCCTACGAGCCCGGCGACTATCTGGGTAGTCGGGTTGACGTTCTGGACGATCTCCCTCACCTTCTTGTTGTCGACGATCGGGTCGCTACGACGGGCCTCGATGATCTCGTCTACTATCTGCTGTGCAGTGCCGTCGTCGACCGGATCTATTCTCGTTCCGCCCTGGCCGGGTATGGCCGGCACGGCGGCCGCCTTTATCGCCGCTATCATGACGACCCGGGACGCGGTGCTGAAATTTATTTTTTTGTCGATCGGGTAGACGGTGACGTAGTTCCTTATCGCGCTGAAGAACTTGTCGTCCATGCCGTCGATCATTCTTATCTCCTCGACGGTGTCGAGCGGGCCGTCCTTTATCCTGTAAGCCGGCTGGAGGCCGGAGTAGAAGTCGGCGTTTGCTCCGGCGGAGTCCTGGTCGTTGACGGTGCCTTCCCTGGGCACGTCTATCCAGTTTATGAGGCTCGAAAGGAATCTCTCGGATTTTCCGGAATCGACGCCCGCGAGCCTGAAGACCTCCCTCAGCTCTGTCAGCACCTGCTGGTCGACGATGTTGGAATCGGCGCTTACGAGTGAGTTCAGGTTAATCTTCGAGCGCTCGTCGGTTATCGTGATGGAGACGCTCCCCTGGCCCACCGGAAAATAAGGCACGCTCAGTGCCCAGAGCCCGTCTACGTTCCCGGCGCTGCCCCCGACAGAGCCCATCATACCGGAAAGCTCTTCGAGCGCCGTCGCCTTGAAAGCGCCGGCGGCAACCTGAACGCCGGATTTGGCTATGTAGCGGGCCTTTACTTCGTCCCGCGTGTTCATCGAGATCTCGGAGTCTATCTGTGTGAAGTAGATGAGGTCCGTCACGAGTATCATAAGTATCGCGATTATTATGATGACTATGACGAGGACTATGCCTCTTTCGGAATCCCGTCCGGCCACACGCAGGCCGCGGGTTGTTTCCATATCGTTTTTTAAAGTTCCGTGTTCTTCTCGCATATCGCTATGAATCGACTATGGGCAAGGCTATCATTGAGCTGAATACTATATTCTCTCCGCTCGGGTTCCTCATTATTATCTCGACGTTTACGGCCCTTGGCAAAGACCGCATCTCGTTCGAGTTCCATTCGGCCGCGGGCGCGGGTATTTCGCCGAGCTCGTTCGGGCCCGCGAAAAAGGTCATGCGGAAGCCGACCACCCGCTCGGAGAGCGGGAACCGGGTTCCCGCCTGCTCGTTCTCGATAGTCGGGTTGTCCCGCCTCATGAGAGCGAAAAGATCGGAATCCGGGACGGGCTCGAGATAATAGCTTATCTCCGTCTGGTCGGACTCCTTCGCGCCGTAAGCCGGTATTCTCGACAGCGCCGTGAAAATCACCCTGCTGTAGTTGCCATCGAGGACGGCGTAGAAATAGGGGAGGGTGATGTTCGTCGTCTCGGAATTTATGAGGCCCCTCGGATACGCCATGGCCAGGTCCTTCGTTATCTTCGACATCACGACCCTCGCTTCGTGGTAGAGGTCGAGCTCCTCCTCTACTCTTTCCTTCGCCCGTATTATCTGGAAGAAGGAGGCATAGAGGACCGTAAGCACTATGGACCCGATGAATATGGCCAGGAGGACTTCCATAAGGGTAAAACCCTTATCTGTAGTCCGACATTGCCGTTCCAATTGTAAACTCCTTGTTTCCTTCGTCCCAGGTTACGGTCAGTATGACTATTCTTATGTCCGCCCCGAGCTGCTCGATGTTATACGGTTGAACGGAGAGGTACCACCTGAACTCGGGAGCCTCCTCGAAGAATCCCTCCTGATTTCCTATGTCGGGGATTCCTATGAGCTCTATCTCCCCGAGCTTCTTCTGCGCCAGAAAAGAGGCGATCGTGATATTTTTCGACTGCGAGGCCATTATGAGGTTCTTGTTCACCGCCCCGATGAGTATCGCGAGCGAGGAGCCTATTATGGCTACCGCTATTATGACTTCGAGAAGCGTGAATCCGCGGCTCCCCCGTCCGGGGCGCGGAGGGGTTTTACCTGTAGTAGGGGACAAGCTGCCCTCCGTCGAGGACGTTCACGTATTCGTCGTAGACCCTCGTACCGCCTGTGTAGGGTTTTGTCTGGAGCGTGTAATTGTCCCCGTTCTCCGATTGAAGATGTATGGCCGCGGGCTCGACGTACCCCGTCGGAAGAAAGAGTATGTAGTCCGGCTCCTGCCCGAGCGTCGAGCTTCTCGCCGCGTTTCTTTCCGTGAGGATGCCCTGAAAATGCACCCCGCTCGGGAGCCTCCGCCTCTGGTGGAGGTGCTCCGTCGATACGAGGTATTCGCTCCCTACGAGGATCTCGACCCAGTATTCGTCCCTGTCGACGTCGAAAACGAGCCTGTAGATGTTCTTTTTGAACGCAGCCTCGTTGTAGAGATATTTAATCGTACCGGTCAGGCTCCTGGAGGCGCTCTTGATGTTAAAGTCCGTGCTGTTCCGGAGCCGCGGCACGGCTATGTAAACGAGCGCGCTCACCAGAATGGTGACCACAAGAAGCTCAATCATCGTAAAGCCCTTCCGGGACCTCATCTTATCGCACGGCTGGATATGTCGTCCTCTGTCTGCTGAACGGCGTCTTCACCGAGCGACATGATTTCGTAGGTTCCGTTGCCTGTCTGGTCGGGGCCTATGTATATGAACTCGCTCTTCCAGCCGTCGAGGGGCACCTTGTCGCCTTCGAGGTAACCGCTCCTGGAATAGCAGCAGGGCTCCCTGCCCGTCGTCGGCCGCTGAATGAGCGCCATGAGCCCCTGCTGGGTTTCGGGATAGAACCCGTTATCGAGCTTAAAGAGCTTAAGCGCAGACTCTATGTTCTTGATCTGTATCTTGGTCTCTTCGATCTTCGCCTCGCCGAACCTTCCGATGACGTTCGTGCCCACGATGTAGGCGAGACCGGCGATGATCAAGAGGACCACCATGATTTCTATAAGAGTGAAACCACCCTGTGCTCTCATTTCTTCTTTACCTCCTGTTTATCCTATTGTAGATGTAAGGCTGAATATAGGCAGAAGCACGGCGAACACTATGAACCCCATGATCGCGCCTATTATAACTATCATAACCGGTTCGAGAAGAGAGGTTAGCGTGGAGACCATGGTTTCCACCTGCTGGTCGTATATGTCGGCGACCTTCGTCAGCATCTCTTCCATTTCGCCTGTCTGCTCGCCGACAGCGACCATTCGCGTGACGAGCGGCGGGAAGACCCCGCTGTCCCTCAGGGGCTTCGCAAGGCTCGTACCCTCGCGCACGTTATCCCTGACCTCTTCGAGCGCCCGGCTGTAGACCTGGTTGCCCATGACCGCCTCGCCGATCTTGAGTGCGTCGAGGAGAGGAATGCCGCTCGCGAGGAGCGTGCCGAGCGTTCTCGTGAACCTCGATATCATTACCATGGACGATATCTTTCCGAATATCGGCATTTTGAGCGACACCTTGTCGAAAAACATCTTGCCCCGCTCCGTCTTGTAAAACCTGTATAACCCGAAAAGTATAATCGGGAACGCTATCAGGAGGAGGACTATGTGGTTGCTGAAAAAACCGCTCAGGCTTATAAGTATAACCGTCATCGTCGGGAGGGCCTTGTCGCTGTCCTCGAATATCTTGGCTATTCTCGGTATGACATACGTCATCGTGAAGAAGAGGACGCCTCCGCCGATGCAAAACATGAATATGGGATATATGAGAGCGCTTCTGACGCGGGCTGTGAGCGCGGCCTGTTTTTCGAGGAAGTCGGCGAGCCTGTAGAGCACTATGTCTAAAGTTCCGCTGGCCTCGCCCGCGCGGACGATGTTGATGTAGAGGTCCGAGAACACACCCTTGTGCTCGGCGAGGGCGTTTGCGAGGGAGCTTCCTTCGCTCACCCTGTCCCTGACCTGGGTCAGTATCTGGCCAAGCCGGGCGTCTTCTGTCTGCTCTGACAGTGCAACCAGCGACGCTTCCAGAGGAAGGCCCGCCGATATGAGCGTCGAAAATTGGCGCGTCGTCACGGCAAGCTCGGATATGTTTATTCCCTTGAAGGGAATGAAGCTCCTCGACTTTCCCTCCCGCACTTCGTTCAGCGAGGAGAGGAATACGCCCTGGCGCTTGAGCTTGTCTGTCGCGCCCTTGGGCGAATCGGCGTCTATTATCCCCTGGACGGACTTTCCTGTCTCGTCTATGGCTTTGTATTTATATACAGGCATGTTCTGTTGAGTACCCGGCGGTTATGGCAGCTGACCCTGTCCTGACCTTAGCCTATGTTTTCGTCTTCGGTAACGCGCATAACCTCGTCCACCGAAGTCAAACCCCTTATGATCTTGTCCGCCCCGTCCATGCGAAGCGTCGTCATTCCATGCTCTATACCCTTTCTTTTTATCTTGGAGGAATCGACCTTGCTCAGCGTCAGGTTTCGTATGTCGTCGTTTATGACCAGCATCTCAGAGATGGCCGTCCTTCCGCTGTATCCCATGCTGAGGCATTTCTCGCACCCGACGGCCCTGTAAACCGTGCCGTCTCTCAGGCTGCTTCGCCTTATGCCTATGCGCGTGAGCTCGTCGTCGTGGGGCTCGTAGGGCTCTTTGCAATGAGTGCAGAGGAACCGGAGGAGACGCTGCGCTATGACGGCCATGAGCGAGGAGGCGACGAGGAAGGGCTCTATCTCCATATCTATCAGCCTCGTTATCGCGCTTGCGGAGTCGTTCGTGTGAAGCGTCGAGAAGACGAGGTGCCCTGTCAGCGACGCGTGAATCGAAATGTCGGCCGTCTCCCTGTCCCTAATCTCGCCGACGAGTATGACGTCCGGGTCTTGCCTCAGTATAGAGCGAAGGCCGTTGGCGAACGTGAGGTTTACTTTCGTATTTACCTGTATCTGGTTTATTCCCTGAATCTGGTATTCGACCGGGTCTTCGACCGTGATAATTTTTTTGTCAGGGGAGTTTATTCTTTCGAGCCCAGCGTAAAGAGTCGTCGTTTTGCCGCTTCCTGTCGGCCCCGTTACCAGTATGATGCCGTGCGGCCTGTGTATGAGTCCTTCGAATATATCGAGCTTTCGGCCCTCCATGCCGAGGTCTTCGAGTCTGAGTATGACGGACGACCTGTCGAGAAGCCTCATGACGACGCTCTCGCCCCATGTCGTCGGAACCGTCGAGATACGGACGTCGACGTCCCTTCCCGCGACCTTGACCCTTATCCTGCCGTCCTGCGGTTTTCTCTTCTCGGCGATGTCGAGCTCGGCCATGATCTTGACCCTGGATATTATGGAGGCCTGGAGCTTCTTCGGGACGGAGGTTATTTCGTGGAGCATGCCGTCTTTCCTGAATCTGACGGAAAGCTCCTTCTCGAAGCATTCGAGATGAATATCGCTCGCCTTTTCCTTTATCGCCTGAAAGAGAAGCGAGTTGACGAACCTTATTATCGGGGCTTCGTCGTCGGCGTCGAGGAGGTCTTTCGGCTCGTGAATGTCGTATTCGGAAATGCCCGTCGATTCATCTTCTATGCCCTCCGTCATTTCCTTTCCGCGCTCGTAGACGCGGTTGATGCTGTCGAGGACGACCTGGTTCAGCGCGATGACGGGCTCTATCTCGCATCCGAAGAGCGACTTAAGCTCGTCGAGGACGTAGAGATCGAGCGGGGGCGCGAAGATTATGACCACGCTGTCGTCCCTTCTCTGGAACGGAAGGAGCCTGAATTTTTTCGCGAAGCTGATGGGAAGAATCTTTATGAGCTCGGGGTCTATGTCGCGCTCGGATATTCTGTGCGTGTATGGGAATTCGTAAAATTCCGAGAGGACTTCGAGTACCTCCTCTTCCTGGAGGACGTTCGATTTTAAGAGTGTTTCTTCAAAGCTTTCCTCGTTCTTGGCGAGGAGCTCGCCTATCTTGAGGAACGCGTCGGGGTTCCGTTCGCTTACTATTTCCTGGATGCTCTTCATGATATATTTACGCTATCCCGACGGCAGTTAATTGTCCTCCCTGTTGAATCCTCTCTCCTGTAAAAGCATATTGCGTCTCTGCCTTTCTTCAAGTATCCGCTGCATATCGAGCTCGTTCTCGACGATCCTCGGCGTAAGTAGGATCATGAGGTTAATCTTCTGGCTCTGGCGCTGCTTGAACTTGAACAGGTTGCCGAGGAACGGGATGTTGCCGAGGACGGGGACCCTGTTCTGAAGGACGCTTTCCCTGTCCTGTACGAGGCCGCCTATGACTATAGTCTGGCCGTTCTTGACGACGACGGAAGAGTCCGCCGTTCTGGTCGTTGTCGCGATACCGAACTGTGCGGTATTGAGCCCCGCGACCGGCGCATCCCTGATCGCCGATACCTCGGTCAGTATGTTGAGATTGAGGAAGTCGCCCTCGCTTATCTGCGGGGTGATCGATAGCCTTATACCGACCGGCTGTCGCTGAATGGTCTGGACCGTTACGCCGCTGTCGCCGACTGTGCTTCCTGTCGGGAACGGTATGACGTCGGCCACTATTATTTCCGCCGGCTCGTTGTCGGTCGTTATGATGCTGGGAGTCGAGAGGACGTTAACGTCCGTAAGCGATGTCAGGGCCTGGAAGAGGGCGCTGAAGGACGGTATCGGCGGTATGGGGCCCGAGCCGTCCGGGTCGACCTCTTCGCCGACGACGCCGAGGAAAAGTCCCGACAGGCTTCCGAGGAGGTTTATCGATGCATCGGGGTCGGCCGCCACGCCGAGGAGGCTCGGGACGCCCGGAAGCACTGTGCCTCCGAAGCCGAGCGTGTCGTCGTTTACCGTGAATCCTATGCTGAGGTTCGTTCCGAACGATCTCAGCTTGTCGAGGCTGACCTCGAGGATCGCGGCTTCGACGAATACCTGTTTTCTCCTGACGTCGAGCTCTTTTATGACTTCCTTTATGGTTTCGTAATCCCTTCTGGAGCCGATTATTATGAGGGAGTTCGTGGACGGGTCGGCCGTAACGCGTATAGTCTCCGTTTCGGCTACTATGCCCGATGTCCTGATCGCGCCCCTTTGGATAGTCTGGCGCGCCTGCGCGGTGCCTCCGCCGAAAGCGCCGCCCGTGCCCCCGAGCCCGCCGGCTCCGCCGAGCCCGCCGGCCCCGCCGAGCCCACCGGCCCCGCCAAACCCACCCGAGCGTGACATCCTGTTGTCGCCGGCCATGCCTGCGCCGTATGCGCCGCCTCCATAACCCGATCCTCCGAAGAGGCTCGCGAGCACGGCCACTATCTGCTCGGCGTCGGCGTTGAGAACCCTTACGACGTATATGCCCTCTTCGGCCTCGTCGGTTTCGACGTCGAGTATTTCTATGACGGCCTTTATCTTGGCCATGTCGTCCGGGTAGGCGATTACTATGAGTGAATTCGTCCTATCATCCGTGATGACCTTGAACCCGACCGCGGCGGATTCCCCCGTCGTCTGGGAGGTTATCGCGGCGGCCGGCCTGGTCTCTTCGCTCCCGGGCAGGTTCCTGCTCCTCTGGCCCTGTCTCTGGCCGCCCTGCGGAGCCCCCTGCGGCTGAGACTGGGGCCGCGATGTTGTAGTTGCCGTGCCTCCGAATATCTCGACGAGCTTGGCTGCGACCTCGGCGGCGTCGGCGTTGTGTATCTTTACGAATTCGATCTCGGTTTCGACGTCGAGGTTCTCGATTATCGTGAGAATCCTGTTCAGGTTGTCCACCGTCTCGATGATTATGAGCATGTTCATCGCCGGGTAGACGACGACGTCTCCTTCACGCGAGACGAGGGGCTTCAGTATGGCGGCGACCTCGTCGGCCTTCGTATTCTTGAGCTGGACCATTCTCGTCGTGAAGCTGTCGGATGATACGCCGTAGGACGTGCCGGTTTCGGTGGGGATGCTGGAGAGCTTTATGTCTCGCTTGGGGACGATTATATTGGCGCCGTCTTTCTTCACGACAGAAAAGCCGTTGAGGCTGAGAATGGTTTCGAAGAGCCGCATGGCGTTTTCTCTTTTGAATCCGCCCGGGGCTATTACTGTGATCTTCTTTCCCTTTACCGTTTCGTCCAGAATGAAATTCTGCCCCGTTATCTCGCTTATGGTTTGAATGAGATCCTGAATGTCCATTTCCGACTGGAGATTAACTATCTCTTCGTCGGTAACTATTATCTGCGATTCGGGCTCTTCGGGCTGGGGCTCGGCCTGCTGACCGTTCCCGGGCCGGGCCTCCTGCACCGGCTGTTGCTGCCTCGGACTCTGCTGCTGAGCGGTTCCGCTCGGCTGCTGGAATTCCTTCTTGCCGCCAACGGAGCGCTGCTGCTGTATGCCCTGCCGCCTCTTTTCTATCTCTTCCTGGCGCTCCTTTCTCCTCTGCTCAAGCTCTGTCGTATCGAGCTGCTGGGCTATTTCCCTGCCTATCGCCTCGGCTGTCGCCGCCTGCGTCATTATCTCGGAGCCGTCGGAGAAGCCATCTCCGAAGCCGGCCCCCGTCGGCGAGCCCTGCGGGGGTATTCCGATGATGTCGCCCGGTGCGAGCACGTCTCCCGTAAGGCCGTTGTGCTCTTTTATATCCGCAGCGGACACGCCGAATTTCTCTCCGAGCCCGGAGAGCGTGTCACCTTCGTTTATCGTGTAGGTGGTTTCTTTCGAGAGCGGTTTATCCGCGCCTTCGCCCGGAGGAAGCTCGGAGGTATTGGCGGAGTTCTCCATTATGAGGGGTTTTTCGTGATTCGTATTCACGTATACGTAGAGGGTGAGGAGAAACCCCAGTATTAAAACGTTGATCAGTAAACCTTTTATCATCAAATCCTCACTGTCTCCGCGCGCTCTCGTCCGCCACGCTTATACAAGGTCTTATCCCACGCGGGCGCGAAAGTCAATAAAAAAGGCTGTGCGCTCCAGCCTTTATTTAACGACGTACTGATACGAGTACTGTTTACCGGCCCTCGTAAAATCAATCGAAAAGCTGTTCTGCGATCTCAGCTCTTCGAAAACCCCGAGCGCCCTTTCGACGTCGTTGAGCTCCACGTTGTTTATCCTGTGGAGAGTGTCGCCGTTCTTTATGCCTATTTTCCAGAATATGCTGTTGGACCGAATGCCGAAAAACCTGAGCCCGTCCTGCTGAGGGATGACGCGCGCCTGCTGGACTATGTTGGTCGGGTCGCTGAGGACGTCTTCGAGGAGCTCTCGGCTTATCTCGTATTCGTTGTCGGAGATCTTGTTTATGCCTTCTTCGGTCTGCTCATCGGTGTTGGCGCTCGCGGGCTGGACCGTCCTGTTGGCGGTGCTTGCCACGGGCTTCACCGAGGCCGTCTCTTCGCCTATGTTCTTGCACTTGATGGTTTCCTGGCCTTTCTGCCTTTGTATCACCGCCCTGCAGCCCCTGACCTCGACCACACTCACTCTTTCGGAGTCGATTATGTTTATCTGGTCGCCGCTGGTGTAGCCCCTGACCTTGTTGTTGTCGGGGTTCTTTATTATGGCCACGGAAGGGGCATCGGGATTCAGAATGGTGCCGAGGAGGACGATGTTGAGAGTAGAGTCGGGAAGGGCCTCCTGTCCGTCCGGGCCGCCAGCGCCGCCTGGACCGGAAGCGGTGGCGTCGGAAAGATTTGTGATCCCGAATATGTTTCGCGTGAGTATGAGGTCGTAGTACGAGCGCGGACGGCGGACGCTGGTTTCCCTTTGTCGGCCGGGGTTCTCGTCCGAGAGCCTCTGGGATGCTATGGCCCCGGGGGAAGAAACCACGCCCTGGAGCTTCTGGTTCACCGTCAGGGCGGCGAGGTACGCGAGCCCCGTGAGGAGAAGCAGGTTAACCACCCATACATATTTTTTTAAAAGCGTCGCAAACATTTAAGTAGATTGGTTAAATTTACCCTAAAAAATAAAGTTTTTCACTTTATCTGTCAAGTTAAATTTGCCGAGGGGTCTATACGCTCCCCCGGCTTCGCCACGCAAGCCTTTCTCTTTTATATTACGATTGAATAACAAGGCGGGACTGACGCCTTCTATATCAGAGCTTAACGAAAAATCGGGATTGTGGAGCACCTTCACCCTTTCGCCTGAAATAAAGCCCGGTTTTCCGGAATTAAATTTAATTGACAGTTCTGCCTGTTCCATTAGCCGCCCCGCAGCATTCAACCAGCTCGGTCAGAAGGCTACTCTGAAACTCCTTTGTCTTCCACCCGACGCCGTTGTCGAGTATCGAAAAGACGAGAACGTCTCCCTGCTTCGTGAAAACATAACCGGACAGCGCCCTTACATTGTTGAGATATCCGGTCTTGGCCATAACCCTCCCCTGTATGTTCGACTGCTTGAATCTCTTCTTTAACGTTCCGTCGACCCCGGCTATCGGCAGGGACTCGATAAAGTCAGACGCGATCAGCCTGTTCGTGTATGCGTAGCTTAAAACGTCGGCAAGCGTTTCGGGAGAAACCCTGTTGAGAAGGGAGAGCCCCGAGCCGTCGACCACCCTGAATCCGTTCTTAATGCCTATGCCGTTCAGGAACTCGGAAATGACGAGAGAGCCGCTTTCCCAAGAGCCCGGAGCGCCCTTGAATTCCGCGCCGAGGGTTTTGAGGAGGTTCTCGCCAATGATATTTACGCTGTTTTTATTGTATTCCGTTATGATGGAGGAAAGGGGCTCGGAGAAGTGGGTGTAGAAAACCGTGGCCCACCTCGGCGTTTCAGCAGTGACAACCGGGCCGCTCACTTTTATCCCGGCCTCTTCGAGGGCGGTCTTGAGGACGTTACCCGTCAGGAGCTCGGGGCTGTTTACGGGTATCTTGAGGACGACGCTCGCCTTCGGCTTTACCCTGCCGCCTATCGCGATCGTGTCCGGGCCCTGCCAGCTGGTTGTCAGGGCGCCCTGCTTCGAGCTCGTTACGGCGTTATTGATTATTTTGATGTTGGAGCCCTTCGGCAATATGTCGATACGGGGCTTCTGCCCGGCCGCGCCGGCGCGGACGTTCACTTCTATGGTGTTGTAGTTAAATGAGAGCGCGCTTATGGGGGGGCTGTAAAAGTCGTTCACCCATTCGGCCTTCCAGCCCTCGGCGCGCCTTTCGGGACTGAAATAGGAATCGTCGACCGTTATTCCGCCCTTGATCTCGGTTACGCCCCTTTTCTTGAGCTGGTAGACGATGAAGCCGAGGTGGGGCTCGCCCAGGGTCGGGTCGCCGTAGCCTTTTACATAAAGCCCTCCGTGGAGGACGCCCTCGGATATTCCTCCGCCCGAGAAGAATTCGGTTTTGAACCTGTAGTCCCTCTTTAAAAGGGAGAGGGCGGCTACGGACGTTATGATTTTTTCGTTGGACGCGGGTATGAAAAGGCTCTGCGCGTTGTGCTCGAAAAGGGTCTGACCGGAGGTCAGAGACTTGACCACCACGCCGAGCTTTCCGTTGTTGCGGGCCTCAGTCGGGAGCAGGGTTGCGATCCTGGCAGTGTAGACTCCGTTCTCCGGGCCGGCGGGCATGGCGGTATCGTTAAAAGTGGCGAATAGGACGAGGGCTAAAAACGGAACGAGAATCGATCTCATATTAGGGTTTATATTTTAACACCTAAGAGATTCTATTGCAAAGAAAGTTTGTAAAAATATCCGGCCCCGGAAAGATCGAAAAAAAGGGAAGCAAAAGGCCGGCCGGCGGACCGTCCGTTTCAAGGCGCGAAGCCCCCGCCTCGCACGGGGCCGTGCCTAACCGCGGCAGTTGTGCTATCATTTCCGTGCGGCGCCCCGGGCGCTCGCCAATTATCGCTTCTCGACCACTGGAAATCACGGAATGAGTAAAAAAAAAGTTGTATTCTTCGACCTGGGAGACACCCTCGCCTCGACGGACCCCCCTTTCATACACAGAATAGCGCTTTCCATGCGGAAGGCGGGTTACGGCATATCTGACAGGGAGCTCGAAGAGGCCTACGTCGCGGCCGACTACGAGCTTTATCTGAAGCATAAAAACGAGGGCGGAATCAGCCCGGAGCAGCACAGGATCTGGTTCATGCCGCTCCTTTACGGCACTATTTCACCGCCCGGCGATATAGGCGTTTTTCGAAGAAGGGTCAGGGAGGAGATGAGCGGCCTGTCCTTTACGCGGGAGGCGCTTCCCGGAGCCGTCGATCTCCTGGAGCGGCTGAAGGACGAGGGGTATTCGCTGGCCGTCATATCCAATAACGACGGCAATACCGTAGAGAAATGCGAGGAGGTCGGTATAAAAGACTACTTCGATCAAATATTCGACTCGACTGTCCTCGGGCTCGTAAAGCCTGACCCGCGCATATTCGAATACGCGGCGGAGAGGTGCGGCGTCGCGCCGTCCGAAGCGGTGCACGTGGGGGACATGCTCGGCTCGGACGTGATGGGCGGAAGGGACGCCGGCCTCGACGTTATCTGGTTCAACGCGCGAAAGATAGCCGGGCCGGACGGGATTCACGTCAAAGAGGCGGGGTCGCTCGCGGAAGTCGCGGACTTGATAGGCTGAATTTTCCCATTAACCTCTCTCTGACGATCCTCCTTTAGTGAAGATCGTCCGTGCGCGTACATTTCCAAATAAGTTACACGATATGAAAGGCGAAATTAAAATCACGGGGGCCAGGGAAAATAACCTCAAGGACGTGAGCGTTTCGATCCCCTGGCACAGCTTCACGGTCGTCACGGGCCTGAGCGGCTCGGGCAAGTCTTCGCTCGCCCTCGACACGCTCTACGCCGAGGGGCTACGGAGGTACATGGAGTGCCTCTCGACGTACGCGCGGCAGTTTCTCGAGCGCGTCGACCGCCCGGACATGGACGACATATCCGGGCTTCCTCCGGCGGTCGCGATAGAGAGCCGGAACTCGGTCAGAAATTCGCGCTCGACGGTCGGGACGACGACAGAAATATACGACTACATGCGGCTCCTCTTCGCGAAGGTCGGACGCACATTCTGCCCCGGGTGCGGCGTGGAAGTGAGGCGGAGGTCGCCCGAGGATATAGCGGATGAATTAGTCTCCAGGTACGACGGCAAGAGGGCGCTCATAACGTTCCCCCCCGGAAGCTCAACGCTGACGCCGAAGGAGCTTATGGCGGCCGGGTTCTCGAGGGTCGTTTCGGACGGGGAGGTGCTGGACGTCGAGGGGCTGGAAACGATCCCGAGCGGCGCGGAGGTGCTGCAGGACAGGGTTTCACTGGGGAAGAAATCTTTTTCGAGGATCGTGGAATCGCTCGAACAGGCGCTCGGAGAGGGGAAATACGTTCACGTCCGGATAGTGGACGGGGAGACGCTCCGTTTCTCGAAGGAGCTGGAATGTACTTCCTGCGGGAGGAGCTTCAACGATCCGACTCCGCTCCTCTTTTCATTTAACAGCCCGCAGGGGGCCTGCCCGGCGTGCAAGGGGTTCGGCAACATACTCGGCCTCGACGCGGACCTCGTGGTGCCCGACCCTTCCAAGAGCCTCGCGCAGGGGGCGATAGAGCCGCTTACGAAGCCATCACTCAAGAACGAGATGAGGCGGCTCCTCAAATTCGCCGAGGATAGGGGAGTCTACACGAACAAGCCTTACGAAAAACTGACGGACGACGATAAACGAATACTCTTCGAAGGCGGCTCCGGGTTTTCCGGCGTGAAAGGGGTTTTCAGGCACCTCGAAGAGAAGAACTACAAGATGCACGTCAGGGTTTTTCTGAGCAAGTACAGGTCGCCCTTTACGTGCGAGGAGTGCGGCGGCTCGCGTCTCGTGGAAGAGGCGCTATGGGTGCGCATCGCGGACAGGAACATCGCGGAGCTGTCTGAGCTCTCGATAGGGGAGCTCGCGGAATTTTTCGAGGCCCTCTCGCTCACGGAATACGAGCTCGCCGTTTCGACGGAGATACTGAAGCAGATAAGGTCGAGGGTGGATTTCCTGAACAAGGTCGGCCTCGAATACCTTACGCTTTCACGTCTTACGCGGACGCTTTCCGGCGGGGAGGCGCAGAGGGTGAATCTCGCGTGCCAGCTCGGAGCGGCGCTCACCGAAACGCTGTACATAATGGACGAGCCTTCTATCGGGCTTCATCCGAGGGATGTCGACCGCCTTGTGGAGCTTATAAAGGAGCTTCGCGACAGGGACAATACCGTCGTCGTGGTCGAGCACGACTTCGAGATGATAAGGGAGGCGGACAACATCATAGAGCTCGGCCCGCTCGCAGGAGAAAGGGGAGGGGAGATCGTCTACCAGGGAAGCGTGAAAAATCTCCTCGGGAAGAAGGCCGATTCGCTTACGAGGAAATACATGACGGGCGAGGCGCGAATAGATGTGCCTCAAAAACGAAGGAAGGGGAGCGGGGAGAGCCTTACGCTTTCCGGCGTCCGTGAAAACAACCTCAAGGACGTAACCGTTTCGATCCCGCTCCGTATGTTCGTGTGCGTGTCGGGCGTCTCAGGCTCGGGGAAAAGCTCGCTCGTAACGGACGTGCTTTACTCCGCGCTTGCCCGGAGGTTCGACGGGAGCGTCGAAAGGGTCGGCAAGTTCGGCGAGATAACCGGCGTGGAGAATATCTCCGGCGTCGTCATGCTCGACCAGGCGCCGATAGGAAGGAGCTCGCGGTCGAACCCCGTCACATACATAAAGGCCTACGACGAGATAAGGAAGGTCATGGCCGGAACGTGGGATGCAAAGTCGAAGGGGCTAACGCCGTCACACTTTTCGTTCAACGTGGCCGGCGGAAGGTGCGAGGCCTGTGAGGGCGCGGGCGTGCAGCAGATCGAGATGCATTTTCTCGCCGACGTTTTCGTCACGTGCGAGGAGTGCGACGGGAAGAGATTCCACAAGGATGTGCTCTCCGTCCGGTACAAGAACAAGAACATCGACGAGATACTTGCGCTGACCGTTACCGAGGCGATCAACTTCTTTTACGAGGTGCCGTCGCTGGGCAGAAGGCTGAAGGTGCTGCAGGATGTCGGGCTCGGGTATGTGAGGCTAGGACAAGCGGCCCCGACGCTCTCCGGAGGCGAGGCGCAGAGGATGAAGATAGCGCGGGAACTCGGAGGGAAGGGCGGAAAGGATCTCCTCTACATACTCGACGAGCCGACCGTGGGGCTTCACGCGGAGGATGTCAAAAAGCTGCTCGACGTCATAAACAGACTCGTTCTGGCGGGTAATACCGTTCTCGTCGTCGAGCATAACGTCGACGTTATAAAGTCGGCCGATTACGTGATAGACCTCGGCCCCGAGGCCGGGGACGCCGGGGGCTACGTCGTCGCATCGGGCACCCCGGAAGAGGTCGCCCAAGCGAAGAAATCCTATACGGCTAAATATTTGAGGCAGGCCCTTTCAGTCTGACGGCGCGTTCTCCAAGCGGCAATTTTTGAGCCGAATCCCGTTTTCATATAGAATAATATTCCAAGCTTCTTTCCCGCCTTAATTTTTTTGTAACGGCCATCTCCGGGACTTGTAAAACGGAAAACAGGGCTTATATAGATTTTTGATACCCACAGGGGAAATCGCACATGGCTTCACGAAGGGACTACTACGAGGTGCTGGAGGTCGAAAGGACCGCGAGCCAGCAGGATATAAAGAAGGCCTACCGCAGGCTCGCCATGCAGTACCATCCCGATCACAACAAGAGCCCCAATGCGGAAGAGAAGTTCAAGGAGCTTTCGGAGGCCTACAGCGTGCTCTCGGATTCGGACAAGCGCGCGAGGTACGACAGGGGAGGTTTCGCCGCGCTCGACGGCATGTCGGCCGAAGACCTATTCAGCAATATGGGGTTCGGGGATTTGTTCGGAAGAGGCACCGGCAGCATATTCGACGAGATATTCGGATTCGGCCGTGGCGGTAGGAGGGGGCCTTCGAGAGGGCCTAACGTCGAGGTCGAGCTGGTCGTGCCGCTCAAGCGCATACTTGTCGGGGGCGAGGAGACGGTCGAATATTCACGCACGGTCGCCTGCGGCGAGTGCGGAGGGTCGCGCGCCAAGCCGGGGACGGAGCCGAGGGCCTGCGCCGATTGCGGAGGGACGGGGCAGAAGGTGTTCACGAGCCGCCAGCACGGAATGACGCTTCAGCAGGTGGCGGTGTGTCCGACCTGCAAGGGCTACGGCTCGATAATCGACGATCCGTGCCCGCACTGCAGCGGAACGGGGAGAGAGGAAGAGAAGAGCGAAATAAAAATCAGGATACCGGAAGGCATAGAAGAGGGGACCGCTCTAAGAGTAACCGGGCAGGGCGGCATCAGCCCCGACCCCGACGGGCCTCCGGGTGACCTCATCGTGGTCGTTCACACGGAGGCCGACCCGAGATTCGAGAGAAGGGGCGACCACCTGCACAGGGTCGAGAAGATACAAGTCGCCGACGCAGTGCTGGGGATCACGCTCACGGTGCCGACGCTCGTGGGAGAGGTGGAAGTCAAAATTCCGCCGGGCACGCAGCCGGGCACTATCATGCGGCTCGCGAACGAGGGGCTGCCGAGTTTCCGGAGCGGACGGAGGGGCGATATCTATGTCAGGGTGCAGGTAGAGATACCCAAATCGGTTTCCACGGAAGAGAAGGAAATCTTCAGCAGGCTGAAAGAGCTCGGCGAGGAAAAGTCGCCGGACTAGAGTAACTCCCCAACTCGTCTAAGCGAGCCGCCGCGGTACGGCACCGCTTACTGCCCGCCCGATACAGCCGTCGAGGTGAACGGGAAGCTGAGCGAGCGGAAACCGTTGTCCGCGCTGTTGACGTAGCCGACGTCGAGCGTTACACGGCTCACCGTTTCAGGCAGCTCCTTGAAGTAAATGAATCCCTCGATCGACGCATTCGGATAAACCGTTCCCGGCATGAGGGCCCCGGTTACTATGTCTTTCGTGCTCACAGGCACGGGGTAGTAGTAAACCGGCGGCGGATAGTACCAGAACGGGGCGTAGGCGTAAGGCCTGTAGAACGGGCGGTAGTATCCCCACCCGCCTCCCCATGGGCCTCCCCACCCACCATAACCGAACCCTACCGAGACACTCGGATATGCCGGCGCGTAATTAAAGTCCGAGGTCGAAACCACGTCGGCCACGGTGTTGGGATTTATCGGGCCGTACTGGGTTCTGAACTCATCGAACATCACGAGGTCCTTATAGTTCAAGGTTATCGGGGCGTTCGAGAAGTTTTCTATTTCGACGTAGAACGGCGTTACGTAGTAAGGCAGGTTGCGCGGCGTGCCGGGCCAGTAGGACGGTATGACGGTTACCCTTACGCCGTCGTCGGCCGTCTGCATGCTGGGCACGGGATTAAACGACACGGCGGGCTGCCTGTATGCCGGGTAGCAGCCGGCGAGAACCGGTAAAACGAGGATAAGTCCAAGGCAGATTGCGGCAGTGTGCGAGTGAGCGCCCTTCATTCCTGTCTCCCCGAAGCGTGAGATGAAAGTCAGTACATACAAGTATAGTATAACCACCCGGTAGTTTCTATGGTAATCCGCCGCCGGGTTTCGGAAATCCTGCCGATCGATGCGGCGCGGATCGCCCGCCCGGCTTGGATTACAGGCGCGGATTTGCTACAATAATTCCTCACAAATTCCACGGGAGACAGGTAGAAGAAAATGGGAAAATATCCGCCGGGCCTGGACGTAGCCGTCGATTACAAATTCATGGACGCGGTGTTCGAGAGGCGCTCGCGAAGGTTCGGCCTCGGGATGGAGATCGAAAAGGGGCCGCTCGCGTACAAGTCGAAGCACGAGCCCGTTCCGCTGTCCGAACTCGAAGAGGCGCTCATCGTCTGGAATGGCCTCGGCGTGAAGAACATAAACCTGTCGGACTTTCCCCCGCACGTAGGGCTCGATCTCGAAATGCAGTTCACGAGCAGAACTATACCGGCGCTCGGCGACGTGCACAGGACGGAGCTTTTCTACACGAACGACCACGGGACGTACATGGTGAAGCTCCACGACAAGCAGGCCGACGACTTCAGGGGCCTCGAGGGGCTCAGCCGCGAGGCGAGGGTGGACAGGATTCTGGAGCTCTTCAGGGAGTCGCGCATAAAGCTCGAAGACAAGAGGGCCGACCTGCCGTCGAAACCGCCGGGCATCGCGGCGCATAATCTCTGGAACGTCAACAAGCCGGGCACGACCGTTTTCATGCCCGTTACAGACCTTTCTGCGTGCATAATCAACCTCTATTTCTTCTATATGAGGCCCGACCACAGGTTCAATTTCGTCGACGAGCTTCACGGGCTCAGGTATCCGGGGACCGAGGAGTGGGTGAAGAAGGGACTCATCGACCAGGGGAAGAGAATGCCGCTGATAGAGGCGGAGCTCAGGTTCGCGAACGGCTACATCGCCGAGCAGGCGTTCATGGGCCAGAACATGGTCCTGACGCTCCAGACCCTCGGGCTCGGGGGGTGGCTCTTCAGCGGGTTCGCCAGCATGTTCATGCTGGGCGGAACGCCGTTCAATCGCGGGCTCGGGTTCAGGTTCACGACGCCTCAGCCGAAGAGCGGCGCAGGCAATCCGAATCCCGTCGCCGTCGGGAAGGACGGGCTCTTCCAGTCGTTCTGCCCGCCGTACTATAAAGACATGGGCGAGGCCGTCGAGGCGCTGAACGACATGAAGTGGTCGAACTGGGAGTCTCACACGATGCCGTTCAAGGACCCGGAGGGCGTGCTCCACGAGGTCGAAAGGCCGAGCAAGGAAGAGATACAGATCGTGAAGGACATTTGCAATTACGTCTACGACACATACGGCAGGTTCCCTGCGTTCTCGGACCCGATGTTCCTCAGGTTCATGGTGCAGGCGCATCACCTCGACCTGGATTTTTACGACAAGTATTATCCGCCGGGCGCGTACACGGAGAACCACAGGAACCACTTCAAGCTCTGGCACCCGGAGATACCGGACCCGTTCGAGAAATAAACGGCATGAAAAAGGTTTTCGTAAGCCTGGAGTATCCGGGCGACGCGGTCGAGAGGCTCGCGGGAAAGTACGAAGTCGTCGTGTTCAGGGAAGAGCGGCTGCCGACACGGAAGGAGCTGCTAGAAGGCTCGAAGGGGTGCTCCGCAGTCATTTCCACAGTCGCAGATTCCATAGACAGGGAATTCATCGACCTTCTCCCCGGCTTGAAGATAGTCTCCAACTGCGGCGTCGGGTACGAGAACGTGGACGTCGCGTACGCCACGAAGAAGGGGGTCATGGTAACGAACACCCCGAACGTGCTCACCGAAACCACGGCCGACCTCGCGTGGGCGCTCATCTTCGCCGTCGCGCGGAGGGTGGTGGAGGCGGATGAGTACGTCAGGAGCGGAAAATTCAAGACGTGGCACCCGTCGCTACTCATGGGGCAGAACGTTCACGGAAAAACCCTGGGCGTATTCGGCATGGGACGCATCGGCTCCGCCGTCGCCCGAAGGGCATCCGGGTTCGGCATGAGGGTTATCTATCATAACAGGAGAAGGAACGAGGCCTTGGAGAAGGAGACCGGAGCCGAGTACGTTGAGTTTTCCCGGCTGCTGGAAGAGTCCGACTTCATCGCCATAACGTCGCCGCTCAACGAAGGAACGCGCGGGCGGTTCGGCGCGGAAGAGTTCAAAAGGATGAAACGGAGCGCCATAATCGTGAACGTGGGCCGGGGTCCAATCATAAAAGAAAATGAGCTCGCGGCCGCCTTGAAAGAGGGGACAATATGGGGTGCGGGACTCGACGTTTATGAGAAGGAGCCCGAGATCGATCCGGGGCTGTTCGATCTACCTAACACAGTACTTTTGCCACACATCGGGAGCGCAGCCAGGGAGACACGGGAGAAGATGATCGACATGGCCGTTACGAGCGTGGAGCTCGCGCTCGAAGGCAAGGCCCCGAAACACCTCGTCAATCCCGAAGTGCTCGAAATCCTTAAATAAATCCGCCTATATCTGCCGTCGGAACGAAGCTCTCTCCACCCGGATCACTGTGAGTTCAGTGTCGGGAAGAGGTTCTTGTTCCCCGTGAGCTTCTTGATGGTTTTGAATATGTCGCTCTCTTCGAACTGGGAGGGATGTATCGGCTCGGACTCGTCGTCCTCGAACAGCCTCCAGTAGGAAATGAGAAGCGCCTTGGCCTTGGCTACCTGGAGCTTGGGCGACTCCTGCGGGCCGCCGAGAAGGAGCTCGATGAATTCGCGCCCCTTGTCCTCGCCGTACTCCCTGATGCCTTCATCCAGGAACTTCTGGTAGATGCTGCCGGGGGTGTCGTTATACGATCCCGCGGAGGCCTCGTAGATGTCTATGAGCTTCGTGGAAAGGTCCCTGATCTTGTTCATGTCCTCGTGGATGGTGTCTATCTTTTCCATGAGCCCCGCAAGATCGTTATAATCTATGTCGGAGAGATCGAAGCCTCGATAGTTAACGGGAACGTCAGAATCGAACTCGTCGAAATTATCTACCATCGCCGGTTACCCTCCTTTACTGGATTATATATTAAGAGTTTATGAATTATTCCCCGAACTTTCAAGCCCCAATTCTTATAAACCGGCTGTGTGAGAAACTGTTCGAAGAGATGGAAGACGTAACACCGGCGAAAATTTCGCTTTGATCAGCGCTACTTGGAGCCGAAGAGGGATTTGAACGGCAGCTTGAGCAGATAGAGAATTACCGCGGGCCTCAGAAAAATCGAGGCGAACTGCCATATGTCTGACGGGGCCATGTAGATCTTTGAATCCCAGACGCCCATCTGCCCGCTCAGCACGACGAAGTCCCCCTCGACAGCCGAATCGTTTACCTTGATCTCAAAATCACCCGCGGGACTTACGACCTTCATGGAATGGGCCTCCTTCTATGCGTGCTTGTAAAAGTCATTATCCCACAAAGGGGCCGGATTGACCAGAGTGTCGATAAGCCGGAACGGGGATTGAAATGATCAGCGCTTAAGATATGGCTTTTCTCATGACTTCGACAGGCGCGCTTTCACCCGTCCATATCTCGAAGCTGAGAGCGCCCTGGTAGAGGAGCATTCCGAGGCCGCCCACTGCGTTATGTCCGCGCTCTTTAGCTTCCTTGACGAGGCGCGTTTCCCTCGGCTTGTAAACGAGGTCGTACACGGCGGCCCGGTCTCTCAGCGCCTCGATATTTATTTCGAGGTCAGGGGAGCCCTGCATGCCGCCGGAGGTTGAATTCACCAGCACATCCGTAAGCCCGAGCTCTTTCGCCACGGCACCTGCGTCACCCGAATCGACAGGATATATCTCCGTTCCGGGGAACAGCCTTCCGAATTCGTCCGCCAGCTTTTTGGCTTTGTCGTGCGTCCGGTTGGCTATGGCGATCCTCTTCGCGCCGTTCATGCCGAACGCCGAGATGACGGCCCGCGCCGCGCCGCCCGCTCCGAGGAGAAGTACGCTCGCTCCCTCGGGGAAAATGCCGAGCTCCTCGCGGGCGTCTCTCATGAAGCCGCCGACGTCTGTGTTGTAGCCCGTGAGCCTGCCGCCATCGTTCTTTATCGTGTTGACGGCGCCCGTGTGCCGCGCGTCGGGCGAGACTTCGTCCAAGTGCGGGATAATCGCCTGCTTGTGCGGGATTGTGACGTTAACGCCGCTTATGCCGAGCGCCCTTATTGCGTCTGCCGCTTTGCCGATGTCGTCCGGGTGAACGTCGAACGCGGTGTATACGCAGTCGAGCCCTAGGGCTGCAAAGGCGGTGTTGTGCATGAGGGGTGAGAGGCTGTGGCTGACCGGGTGGCCGAATATGCCGTAGATTTTAGTGGTGGCTTTTACCTGCATCTCCGTCCCCCCGTTTGGGTGATTGAGTTACTTTCGCGAAGCCAGGAGGGCTTCCTTCACGTTCTCGACGTCTCTGCCTATCTGCGCGACTAGGGCGTCGACGCTCTCAAAACGCCTCTCGTCCCTTATGCGCTCGACGAACTCGACAGCGAGCCGTTTCTTATATATATCGCCCGAGAAATCGAATATGTGCGTTTCTATGAGGAGCCTGCTCTCGCCGAACGTCGGGCGGTAGCCGATGTTCGTTATGCTGTCGAATTTCCCGCCGTCTATCCGCGACCTGGTCGCGTAAACGCCCTCTTTGGGGAGTATCTCCCAGTCCGTATCCAGGTTAGCCGTGGGATAACCTATCTGCCGCCCTCTCCTTTCGCCCTCGACGACGCTGCCCTCGACGTAAAAATCATACCCGAGAAAGGCAGCCGCCTTCTTCATGTCGCCTTCCTTCAGGAGCTTTCTTATGGCCGAGCTGCTGACGACCTCGCCGCCGATGAGAAGGGGCTCCGCGACCTCTATCTCGAACCCGTCTTTTTCGCCGAGCTTCCGGAGAAGATCGGCATTGCCCTCCCTGTTCTTTCCGAACGAGAAATCCGGGCCTACGATTAGGTGCCTGATGTGGAGCTTGCCGACGAGTATCTCGTTCACGAACTCTTCCGCCGTCATGGCCGCTATCTCTTTCGTGAACGTGTAGCAGGCGGCGAAGTCTATGCCCTCGGCTTCGAGGAGCCGGAGCCTTTCCCTCATCGGGAGAAGGAGCGGGACGTCGATATTACGAAGTACTTTCTGGGGATGCGGGTGGAACGTTATCACGCACGAGCCGACACCCTTTTCGAGGGCCGACTGTTTTACGGCCGCGAGTATACGTTTGTGCCCCATGTGCACGCCATCGAAGTTCCCGATGGTTGCGGAAGTGGGGCTGCCTATCGGCTCGTCTGCGTCGAATAAGACCTTCATGCCTGCGAATAGTGAATGTAAGCGGCGGGGCGACTAAAGTGCGGCCGGAAAGAGGTCAAAACTCTAACAGCCGCCGTCCCGCGCCGGGCTATACGAATGCGCCGGGGGAGATTCCCGTCCCGGCCGATAGCGAAGTGAATAGTACCATAACCTTCTGAAAGTAAAAGCTTTAATCGGCAGTATAGTACGGGCCCGACACGGCGAGGAGGACGTCGGCCTTACGTATGCCGGCTTCTTTCAGGAGGGCGATAATGATTATCTGGATCCGGCTTCGCCTTACGCGGTGCGGGATCCTGTGGCGGCCGCAGGGCGTTTTTTGATCTTCCAGAGCATGATGATGCCTGTGATCACGAGGACGATGGAAATGAGCTGCGCCTGGGAGAGCCCCGGTACGAAGCTCGGGGTGGTTTCCCTGAAGAACTCGACGAGGAATCTCTGCGCGCCGAGAGCTATGATCGTAATCGCCGTGAGCCAGCCTGTAGGATAGTCTCTCTTTCTTATCTTCCAGAGGACGGCGAAGAGGATCAGCATGCAGATGGTGTCGTAGATTTGCGTCGGGTGCACCCTTTCGAGGGTGGGCGGCGAGCCGTTGGGGAACGCCATCGCCCAGGGGAGGTTCGTGGGAGTGCCATAGTCGTCGCCTACAAGCAGACAGCCAACCCTTCCTACGGCGTAGGCAATTATTAGCAGCGGCGAGGCGAGGTCGGTTATGAGGAGGAACGGCACGCGCTTCATCTGCGTTACGAGCCACGCGAGGAAGACAGCCCCGATGAGGCCTCCCTGGAATGTGAAGCCCGACGACATGTAGCGCAGGGGGTCGTGCAGAAAATCAGTCAGCGGGACCTGCTGATAGAGAAATAGGAGCTTCGCGCCTCCGAGGCCGCCTACCACCGCGGCGATGAGAAGGAGGTCGACGAGCCCTCCGTCGAGGCCCTTTCTCTTGAACTCGGGCTCGGCGAGTATGTATGCTACGAGAAAAGCCAGGAGAACCATGACCGAAAACGAGGACACGGCTACATCTCCGATAGTGAAAAGTACCGGGTACATCCAACACTCCCTCTTAACTGGATTGAGGAATAAGTCTTACATGCTTCGGGCTTGTCCGCAAACAAAGCCGCGAAAGGGAGACCCGGTTTTCAAGAGACGGGGCGCGGACGGCGTTATGCGAAGGCCAAACCGGAAAAAGCTGTGGTAGTTTTTTCATGATGGTCAGGTTCGCCGCTCTCCTGATTTTTCTTGTCGTGCTCGCCTCGCTACCGTCGCCGGCGGAAGAGGTCGAAGCCGCCGCAAAAGACCCCGCTGTCACCTCTGCTGAAATAATTTCGCACGTAAAGTACCTGTCGTCCGACAGCCTCGAAGGGCGAGAGGCGGGAACCCCTGGGTCGGAAAAAGCCGCCCGCTACATCGCGCGCGCGTTCGAGGAATCGGGGCTTCGTCCCGCGG